>Ga0105046_10011007_pt1 | contig 14072 bp, 11 predicted proteins | sample MAT03_FD_78385 | JGI IMG/M metagenome (GOLD analysis project Ga0105046, IMG submission 78385) | Freshwater microbial communities from Lake Fryxell liftoff mats and glacier meltwater in Antarctica - MAT-03 (megahit assembly) | ecosystem: Environmental > Aquatic > Freshwater > Ice > Liftoff... | reverse complement strand
CACCTCAGGCGACGCCGCGGCGGACAGTCTCGACGTCCTCGGCGGTGAGGGCTGGGAACGACTGCAGGATCTGCTCGACGGTTCGGCCAGCATCCAGGTAGCGCTTCACAGTTTCGACCGGCACGCGAGTGCCTGCCAGCACGGGCTTGGAGCCCATGACGCCGCGCCGGCGTTCTACCTTGCCGCTCAGTGCTGAATCACGACGTGTACCTGCGGTGATTCTGCTGCGGAGCAGGCTCAGGTTCAGCACCTCGTGGATGACGACCTGGTCCGGGCGCAGGTCACCCTCCCAACTGCCATCCTCGTGCATGAAGTAGACCTCGCGACCGACCGTGGCGAAGGTCAGCTGGGTGAGCGGGCTCGGGTAGCCACGCGAGCGCAGATGAGCCACGATCGCCCGGATGTGCTGAAGGGAGACCTTGCGATTCTTCAACTCCGCAGCGACCAACAGCGCGAGAAGATCGATAAAGCTGTACAGGCGAACACGGCGGCCGGGGCTGAGATGTGTGTCGACGGCCGGCTCGACCAGCCCGGTACCGGCCCAGTAGTCGACCTGACGCTCCGTGAGACCCGCGATCCGCGCCGCGGCGGGGCGCGTCACCGCCAGGTGCTCCTCCTGCACCTCAGCGTGCTCCGGGGCATCTGCGGTCGTTACCCGACGATCGCACACTCCCGGACATCGCGACCACCGACACTCGCAGCTCGCCGCCCTGGATAACGGCCTCGGCGTGTCGACCAACGACCAACGAGGATCAACGTAAACATTCAGCCGGTCAGCTGACCTGCGGTTGAGCTGCTGGTGCCGGAGCGCTTGGCGGTGTGGGCGTGTCGGTCACGGCATGATCGCCGGGTGTGCGCTTTGATCTTCCGGTGCCCGAGCCGGAGGAGCTGTCACGCGACGAGCTGATCGTCGTGGCGCGCCGCCAGGCCGGGCAGATCGTCACGATGGCAGGGCAGGTCGCGGAGCTGGTGGAGGCGAACGAGGCGCTCGCGGCCAAGCTGGCGCGGTTGGAGCATCTGTTCTCGCGCAACTCGGGCAACTCCTCGATGCCGCCCTCGAAAGACGACGACCCGGGCAGGCCCACGCCGCCGGAGCCCAAGAGCGGCCGGGGCGGGCCAAGGCGGCCGCGGGGCAAGCAGCCCGGGGCGCCGGGATCGCATCTGGCCTGGTCCGACAGCCCTGATGATCTCCAGGATCGGTTCCCCGGGGGTAGCTGCTGCTGCGGCGCCGATCTGGCCGGCGCCCGTGATCTTGGGGTGGTCGATCGCTACCAATCTCACGACATCCCGCAGGTGTCGGTGAAGGTCACCCAGTACGACCAGCATCAGGTTGCGTGCGGCTGCGGCAAGATCCACGCCGCGACCCGGCCAGCGGGTGCCCGGCCCGGGCCGGTCGGGTACGGCCCGAACCTGCAAGCGTTCGCGGTCTACCTGCTGGTGGTGCAGTTCCTGCCGGTGGCGCGGGTGGTCGCGCTGCTGGAATCGCTGACCGGCGCGGCCCCGTCGGTCGGGTTCGTGCACGGCATGCTCGCCCGCACCGCCGGGCTGCTCGCCACGGTGCACGCCCGTATCCGCGCCCTGATCACGTTGGCGTACGCGGTGTGCTGCGACGAGACCCCGCTCAAGGTGGGGCCTCGCACGCCCAAGCCGGGGAAGAAGAAGGCCGAGCGGTACCTGCTGGTGTTCTGCACCGAGCTCTACACCCACTACCTGCTCGGCGACCGGTCGCTGGCGACGTTCAAGGACTCGGTGCTCACCGACCTCGGTGCCCGCCCAGACGGGACGGCGATCATCGTGCACGACCGCTACCAGAACTACGACTCCACCGACCTCGGCACGCTGGCCCACCAGCTCTGTGCCCAGCACCTGCTGCGTGACCTCGACGGCGCCGCGCAGGTCTACCCCGACGCGGTGTGGCCGACCCAGATCGCCGCAGCGCTGCGCGCGCTGATCCACGAAACCAACCTCGCCCGCGAGCAGGGACTCGACGCAATCGCCGACGACGTCCGCATCGCACTGCTGTCCCGGTTCCGCCACGGCGTGTTGGTCGGGCTGTCCGACACCCGCAACCGCGGCACCCGGCCCGGGGAGAGCAAGGCCCGCAACCTGCTCGAAGTCCTGCGCGACCGCCGCGACGACGTGCTGCGCTTCGTCGCCGATCTGGCGGTGCCGCCCACCTCGAACCTCGCCGAGCGCGATCTGCGGCCCTCCAAGGTCCAACAGAACACCTCCGGCCGGTTGACCAGCGAAGACCGCACTCGCGACCGCTACACCATCCGCGGCTATGTCTCCACCGCGACCAAACACGGCCGCGACGCACTCACCGTCCTGCGCGACGCGCTCACCAGCAACCCCTGGATGCCCGCACTACCCGCGCCCACCTGACCCCGCCCCAGCACCACGAGCACCGGAGGCCCACCGGCCCGACCGGCGCTAACACCTGCCATCCCGTCCGGGCGCCGAGTAGCCGGAGGGGATCTCACCCTCCGGCCCTCACAGAACCGTGCGTAAAGATCTCCCTTTACACGGCTCGTACCATCTTCACTGCCAGCAAGCAGTAGTCCAGGCCCAGTGCGCGAACGCTCTGGGCCTCATTCGCACGTTCCACTCGAAGACCTGCTTGGCCTTGTGGTATCCCCGTGCACGCTTGTACTTCTTGCGGATGTAACGCAACAGGCAGTCATTGATGCGCCACAGGATCGGATACAGCGCGGAACGGTAGAAAGCACCGTAGTACTGCATCCAGCCTCGAACGATCGGATTGACCATCCGAGCGATATCTCCAGCAGCCAGGTTCGTCCGCCGGTGCAGATGCCACCCGCGAACCACCTCGCCCAGCTTCTTCAACGCGACACCACTGATCGCCGGCAAGAACGAGGTAAACAGCTTCCCCGATTTTGCCAGCGCGGCCCGCGCCCTGAAGGTGAACCCCAGGAAGGTGAAGGCGGTATGCTCCGAAGAGCCCCGCCTCTTTCCGTCCTTGCAGTATACGATCTTGGTTTTGGCCGGGTGCAGTTGCAACCCGACCTGCTCCATCCTGGCAGCCAATGCCGCACGCACCTCGCATGCCTGACGCTTAGTGCGGCAATGCACTACCGCATCGTCGGCGTACCTCTCGAACGGGACGGACGGGAAATTCTCCGCCAGCCACCGGTCGAACGCGTAGTGCATGAACAGATTCGCCAAGACGGGCGAGATCGATGACCCCTGCGGGGTCCCCTTCGTCCGCTGTTGCAAACTCCCATCGGTCAGCCTGAGCGGCGCTTGAAGCCAGCGCTTCACATACAGCACCACCCACGCATCCTCAGTGTGTGCCTCCACCGCCTTGATCATGAGATCCCACGGCACGCTGTCGAAGAACTTCGAGACATCGAGGTCGATGACCCAGTCGTACTTCCAGCACCGTGTGCGACAGGTCGCCACCGCGTCCAGCGCGGACCGCTTCGGGCGGTAGCCAGAGGAGTCCGGATGAAAGATCGGCTCGACCTTCTCACTCAACCTCCTTGCAGCCACCGTCTGCGCGATCCGATCCGCCACAGTAGGCACTCCCAGCACTCTGACCCCGCCATCAGGCTTCGGCAACTCCACCGCACGCACCGGCGGCGGAAAGTACGTCCCCGACGACATCCGATTCCAAATCTTATAAAGGTTGCCCTTCAGATCCAGCTCGAACTCCGCCAGCGACTGCCCATCCACACCTGGTGCACCTTGGTTCGCCCGCACCTGTTGATATGCCTCCTGAACCTCCCACTTCGAAATCTCAAACGGCTTGCCTGACACCCTCAGAGCATCCATGCAGTTCCTCCCGAGTCACTTCCGGTTGACAACCTGAACACACCACAGATGGCCCGACCCCTTCGCTCCACCCCCATTACAGGAGCTTCACCGCTACTACGAGCCGGTCCGCCGGCGCACCCCGCGACGGTACTCACCGCCTTGCGACATTACCGCTCGCCGGGCTCCCTCTCGCCAAACCCAAAAGGGCCGGATGTATCGGGGTACGCCTTCCCACGTTCCGTACGAGACCCGCAGACCGGGCTCCTGCCGCCTGTATGCCGGACACCGACTGGCCAATACTCGGGCACCCGCCAGCCTCATCCCCCGGACCATTCACAACCCAAGGTTCTGATGTCACTTTACGTAATAACGACACGTCCACAGCGGTTCGGTTTCACTCAGCTTCCCGGTCCCTACCTGACGCCTCATGGACGCCTTTTCCACATCGTTCACCACAACGGTCTTCAGCCAATGCAGCATGCGGCGGTTTGAGACCACCCCCCGAAAGGCGGTCCCGGAGGGCCAGACCTCCATCTCTCGTACAGCATCGACTCAAATGCACCCCTAACTACCCATAGGGGACCTTCCGTCGGTCGTGGCACAATGAATGTTTACGGATCAACGTGGGCAGCCCAAATCCGCCCGTGCGCACCGCGTCAACTGGTGAGCAACGATGAGCAGGTGAACGACGCATACTCGCCCAGACCACGAAATAACGGCCCTGACCTGTGCGGATAGGGTCGAACTAGGCCACGCGGCAGACCACGCCGATGCGAAGATCCTCGATCATGCTTCTGACCTGCGGAGCCGCCTTGGGGAGTCGAACCCCAGACCTACGCATTACGAGTGCGTCGCTCTAACCAACTGAGCTAAGGCGGCGTTGTGCAGGATGAAGTGTACGGGGCGGGGAGTGCCGTCCCACTCGCCGCCCCGCGATCAGGTGGTTGCGGCCGGGACCAGCACGAACGCTGCCGAGTCGTAGTACGTCTGGAGCCGGACGATGGCGGCACCGTCCAGGTCGATGACCGTGACGCCGCGGTAGGTGAGGGGGCGGTCGTCGGTCAGGATGGCCTGGCTCCTCCACTCCAGCGCGACCTGGTCCTGGCCCTCGACGGCGTTGAAGAACGTCGTGCGGATCTCGCGGAACTGGGCGCGGTACTCCTGCCAGAACTGCTCCACCTCCCCGTGGCGTTCACCGCGGGCGTCGAGGCGCTCGGTGACCGCATCCGTGGCGAAGAGCGCCACCAGCGGCGCGGCGTCGGAGTCCTGTTCGAACTTGCGGAGCGCCGCGACGAAGTTGCGGGCCCGGGCGTCGGCGATGTGGTTGTCTTCCATGGCCGTCGGCTACCCCGTCGTGCGCGCCTCAACCGCCCGCCTCAGCCACCCACCTCAGCCACCACCTCAGCCACGCTGCATAGCGGTCATCATCGCCTCGACCGCGATCTCGGGCTTGACGTTCTGGTCAAGTGCGGTACGGCAGGCGAGCACCGCCTCCAGGCGCCGCAGCACCGACTCGGCCGGCCAGTCGGTCGCCGCGCGGCGGATGTCGGTCTCGCGGTCGGGGTTGGTGAGGGGCACCTGGGCACCGGTACCGACCACGAGTGTGTCGCGGAGGAAGCCGGCCAGGTCGACCAGAGCGCGGTCGATCGCGTCGCGTTGGGTTCGGGTGTTGCGCGACTTCTGCTGCTTCTCGAGGTCCTTCTCCGCCGCCTTCGCGCCACGGGCGGCGGCCGCGACGCCCTTGCCGACCCCGCCCGCCCCCATCGCGACAGCGAGTTGCTCGCGCTCCGCCGCGTCACGCGTCACGCTGAGCTCGGTGGCCTCGGCCTTGGCACCGCGCACCAGGTCGCCGGCATAGGCGAACGCGTCGCCGATGCCGCGGATCTGGAGCGGCAGCGACAGCACCTTCTCGCGATGGGCGCGTGCGTCGGGGTCGCGGGCCAGGCGACGGGCCCGGCCGACGTGACCGCCCGCCACCGAGGCCGCCCACCGCGCCGACTCGGGGTCGATCCCGTCCCGGCGGATCAGCACGTCGGCGATGGCCGGCAGCGATGGCGTGCGCAGCGGCACCGGGCGGCAACGGGAACGGATGGTGACACTCACGTCCTCCGGATGGTCCGACGGCGCGCACAGCAGGAAGATCGTCTGCTCCGGTGGCTCCTCGATGAACTTGAGGAGCGCGTTCTCCGCCCGCTCGCCGAGCCGGTCGGCGTCCTGGATGATCAGTACCTGGTAGCGGCCGGTGGCGGGACGGAGGGCGGCCGACTGGACGAGCAGGCGCATCGACTTCACACCGATCGAGAGCCCTTCCGGCACCACCTCCCGCACATCGGCGTGCGTTCCGGACATGACCGTGTGGCAGGACCTGCATTCGCCGCAGCCGTGGAACGGGCACTGCAGCGCCGCCGCGAACGCACGAGCCGCCACCGACCGGCCCGAACCGGGTGGGCCGGTGAACAGCCAGGCGTGCGTCATCGCCGCCGGGTTCACCGCCGCCTCGCTCAGCTCGGCCACGGCCGCTTGCTGGCCGACGACCTCCTCCCAGACCGTCACGGCGCGACGCTCTCCGCCGGGGAGCCCGCCGACTCCACCGATCGCCGGGGCAACAGCGGGCCGAGACCGTCGAACACCCGCTCGGCAACCTCGTCCGCGGTGCCGTCCGCGGGGACGACGACGTAGCGGTGCGGCTCGGCGGCGGCCATTCGCGTGAGCAGTCGCTGAACGCGGACGTGCTCCTCACCGGCCATCCCCGAGGGAAGGGCCGCCTCGGCGGGAGCCCGGTCCAGCAGCACCGAGACATCGGGCCGCAGCCGCCCGGTGGCCCACGCCACCAGGCTCTCCAGCTCGCCCGGATCGAGCTCGGCCCGCGCTCGGTCGGCAGCCACCCCGAACTGGACGAGCGGGCTGGCCAGGAACCGGTCGACGACCACCACCGCACCTGCCTCGAGCGCCGGGCGGATGACGTGCTCGACCTGGTCGGCCCGCACGGCGGCCGCGGCGAGCGCCTTGGCACGGATCCCGACCAGCTCTGCCCCGCGGGTGGCGGCCCGCCAACGATCCCTGTCCCGCTCACCGCCGTCCGGCTCGACGACGGTGTGGCCTCCCGCGCGCAGCCGGGACGCCAGGCGTGACGCCTGCTCGGCCGTCTCCTCCGGCGTGGAGCCCTCGACCGCGACCAACACCCCGGAACCGTGCCGGCGGTCGCCGCGCCGCAGGGCCGCGAGCAGGTCCGGAAGCATCGGCTCGGTGCGTCGATCGTGCATCTGCCGGTAGGCGAGCATCCCCACGCCGGCAGCCACGAGCCCACCGGCCAGCATCACCACGCGCGTGCCGTCGACGAGGAACGACCGTCCGAACAGCTCGACGCGCTGCGCGCTGACCAGCCCGACGACCAGCGGCACCAGCGCCATCGATCCCAGCAGCGTCAGCCGGACGATCGACTGCACGAACGCGACGACCCTGCCGCGGATCTCGTCGGCGACCTGGGATCCGATGATCGTGAGGCCGGTGAGGAACGCGATGCCGGCGAAGCCCCCGACCCCCGTCACCGCCGCGATCCCGACGAACAGGTGCGGCGCGACGGCCACGAACACCAGTGCGCAGCCGGCGGCGACGATGGCCGCTCCGAACAGCCGGTTGTGCGGCAGGCGCCGCGCCATGCGCGGGGCCGCGCCCATGCCAAGGGCCAGCCCGATGAACACCGACGCGAACAGCACGCCGTACGCGGCGTTGCCACCGCCGAGGCTGGCGGCGTAGATCGTGGCCGAGCCGATGACGGTGCCGCCCGCCGCGAAGGCGCCGACGATGCCGACCACGAGACCGCGGATCAGCGGCGTGTGGACGACGAACGCCGCACCGTCCCGGATCAGGGCCAGTACGCCGGGTGTCGCGGTGCGGCTGCCGCTGGGGCGCCCGGAGATCTCCGGGATGCCCAGCAGCACCGTGAGCGCGATGACCAGGTAGGCGACGCCGCTGAGCACGAGTGCGATGTATACCGTGGACAGCGCTGAGCCGCCGAACGTCTCACCCGCGCGCGACAGCAGCGCGAACAGGCCGGAGGCGGTGATGACGGCGACGCCGTAGGTCATGACGAGCGCGAGCTGGTTGGCCGTCTCGACCTGGTCGGGGCGGCGCAGCAGGTTCGGCACCGACGCGTCCTTGGCCGGGATCCAGAACAGCGCGCAGATCTCGATCAGGAACGTGGCGACGAACAGCCACCACAGCGACCCCACCAGCGGGATCGATACGAACAGGCCGAAACGCAACAGGTCGCAGACCACCATCACGTGGCGGCGGTCGAACTTGTCGGCGAGGCTCCCGCGAGCGGACCCAGGAGCAACGCCGGCAGCAGCTTGATGGCGACGACACCGCCGAGGGCGAAGCTCTGCGCCTGGTAGCCGCTGGTGAGCTGGGTGGCGAGGGCGGAGAGCGCGAGCAGGCTCATCCAGTCGCAGATCCCGGCCACGGACGTGACCAGCCACAACCTGCGGAATGCGGGTATGGCCAACACGCTGCGGACCCGGTGGGCCGTCGAGGCGCTCGGCACGGCCAGATCCGGCCCGGGCATGCTCATCAGAGGTGTGCGGGGCGGGGACGTGCTCGGCAGGACGGACTCGGGGCCCATCGCTCGTCCACCTCCCTCGGCGGGCCCGGCGAGGCGCCGGCCGGGCGCTACGGCATCGGAGAAGCCGATGGTCCCAGGGTAGTCCGGGGTACCGACGGTTCGAGTCCGGGCGGGCCCCCGGTGCCGGTCAGGGACTCAGCAGCGACACCACGAGCTGGATCAGGATGACGGCGAAGACGAGCACGAAGAACAGGGTGAACAACCGGGACCCGAAGCGACTGCGGGCACGCCGCGACAGCCCGAGGATCCCCGGATCCTCGACGACCCGCGGACGCGCCTCCACCCGGGGCGGCTGCACCGGACGCGTGAACGCCGGGCGGGCCGACGTGGCGGGCGGGGCGCGGTCCGGGGCGCCCTCGACGCCGGTGCCGTCCCGACCGGGGGGCACGTCGTCCGCTCCGACCGCCATGGGCTCGGATGGTAGGCCTCGGCGGGGCCGACGTCCGGGAATCCGCGCCGACGCCCGTCCGGATCACTCCACAGGGTGACCCGGCCCTACCCGCCCGCGGGCGGGGGCGGGTCACCGGGAGGCGGCGGCACACCGGGCAGCGGCTCGGCCGGGGCGCCGACGACGGGCGGGGCCGGGGGCGCGGGCGGGGGCGGCACCGACCCGCTGCTCACGCTCAGCACGATGTTCTCACCGGGCAGCGCCGTGCCGCGGGGGGACTGACCGATCACGGTGCCCTTCGCCGCGGCGTTGTCGACCGAGCGGGTGGACACCGTCCACCCGGCGCCTTCGAGCGTGCGTCGGGCCTCGCCCTGACCGTTGCCGATGACGTCGGGCACCCGCGATGCCGCGCCGCCTTCCAGGAAGCGGTCGTCGGTGGGCGGCAGCGGCAGCACCGGCTGGCCTTCGAGCAGCGCATTCATCGTGCCGAACCACGTCTGGGCGGGGGTCTTGCCGCCGAAGATGTTGCCGTTGGAGCATGCGAACGGTGCTCCGGCGCCGTCGCACAGCGGTTGGGGCGCGTTGGTGTTGTCGTAGGTGATGACCGCGCCGGAGTACTGCGGCACGATGCCGATGAAGGCTGCGGACTTGTTGTCCTGGGTCGTCCCGGTCTTGGCCGCGATCGGCCGGGCCCATCCGGCGCGGCTCGCGGCGCCCGCAGCGGTGCCGCCCGCCTGGTCGTCCTTGGACAGCGCGGCCAGCAGCGTGTTGGCCAGGCCCGGATCGACGGCCTGCTCGCACGGTGCCTCGATCAGCGGCACGGCGTCACCGGCCGGGCCGGTGATCGACTCGATCGGGCTCGGCGGGCACCACATCCCGGCGCTGGCGAGCGTGGCCCCGACGTTGGAGAGCTCCAGCACGCTCGCCGGACTCACCCCGAGGGTGAACGACGACTCCTTGCCCTCCTTGGCCTTCTCGGCGTAGGAGCGGTCCGACCCTGGGAACCGGTTGTTGGCCAGTGACTTCATGCCCAGGCGGACCGACATGTCCACGACGTCGGGCACGCCGGTGAACTCCAGCAGCTTGACGAACGCCGTGTTCGGCGACTTCGCGAGCGCATCGGTCATCGACAACCGCGGCGGGTAGGTGCCCGCATTGCCGACGGGCACCGGCCGGCGGTTCGCCCCCAGGTAGATCGGCGACAGGTAGCCGCTCGGCGGCACCTCGAGCTGGTAGTTGATGCCCAGCCCCTTGTCCAGCGCCGTGGCGGCGGTGAAGATCTTGAAGATCGAGCCCGCACCGGGCGGGACCGGCTCGTACGGCAGGCCGTAGCTGGTCTCCTCCAGGTCCGCGTTGAGCCCGAACGTGCGGCTCGACCCCATCGCCAGCACCCGGTGCTTGTCCGCGCCCGGCACGACCACCGCCATCACGTTGGCGACGTCGGGCTGCTTCGCGGGGACCTCGGCGAGCAGTGCGGCCCGCATCTTGTCCAGCACGGTGCGGTCGAGGGTCGTTTTGATCGTGTACCCGCCGCGTTCGATCTGCTCCTTGGAGAACCCGGCCTCGGTGAGGTACTCGAAGACGTACTGGCAGAAGAAGCCGGCGTCACCGGCGCCGATGCAGCCGTTGGGTTGGGTGATCAACGGGCTGGCGACGTCGAGCGGGCTGTCCAGCGCCGCCTGCATCTGCACGTCGTCGATCATCAACTGCTCGCGCATCTGCCGGATGACGAGGTCCCGGCGCTCGACGGCGGCCTCGGGGCGGGTGACCGGGTCGGTGGCCGTGGTGCTCTGCACCATGCCGGCGAGGAGAGCGGCCTGGGGCACCGTCAGCAGGTCGGGCGTGGTGTTGAAGTATGTGCGCGCCGCCGCGGAGATCCCCGCGGCACCGTTGCCGAAGGAGACGATGTTCAGGTACCGGGTCAGGATCTCCTCCTTCCCGAGGTTGCGCTCCATCTGCAGCGCGATCTGCGCTTCCTTGAGCTTGCGTGCCGGTGTCTGCTCGGTCGCCTTGAGCTTCTCGGTCCGGGTCTGGGCCTCGACGTGGAGGATGTAGTTCTTCACGTACTGCTGGGTCAGCGTCGAGGCACCCTGCTGGATCGAACCCGACGTCGAGTTCGTCACGACGGCTCGGATCGTGCCCTGCCAGTCGACCCCGTTGTGCTGGTAGAAGCGCCGGTCCTCGATCGCGACGATCGCCGCCTTCATCGCCGGAGCGATGCCCTCCCACGCGACGGACCGGCGGTTCTGGGTCTGCTCGAAGAACCAGGCGATCGGCGCCCCGGCCGAGTCGGTGACCGTGGTCGTCTCCGGGAGCGGGCCGTCGACGAGATCGGTGGACACGGTGTTGACGCTGTCACCCGCGTCGTTCGACACCAGGCCCAAGCCAGCCGCGACGGGGAACGCCATCCCGGCCACGACCACCCCGGCGACCAGACACAGTGCGAGAAGCAGGCCGACCGGCCGCAGGACCCGGCTCAGGAAGCTCACGGTCGCCGAGACTACGCCCGGCCGTGTCACCGTCCTGTCAGGTCGGGTGCGCGAGGGGTCGGTGCGCGAAATTGAGTAGTTTTGCTCGCTGTCCGGTGGAACCGATCGTCCCCAGAATTCGTCTGTGCTGGTCGTGACGACCACAGGACGCGTAGAGGGAGCAGCCATGACGGAGCACTGGAACTGGCGGGCGGCGTCGCGGTGCCGCACCACCGACGCCGAGGGTCTCTTCGTGTCCGGCGCCCTGCAGCGGGAGGCGCGCGAGTTCTGCCGCACCTGCCCGGTCCGTACCGAGTGCCTCGCCCACGCCCTCGACGAACGCATCGAGTTCGGCGTGTGGGGCGGCATGACGGAGCGCGAACGCCGGGCGCTGCTGCGTAGCCGCGCCGACGTCCGCTCGTGGGCCGACCTGCTCTCCGACGCGCGCGACGCCCACTACTGCGGCCGGGCGTCCCAGGGACGGGAGCCCGATGTCGAGGACACCGGCGAGTACCCGGCGATGTCCACCGAGCTGGACGCCGGGATGGGCGTCCTGCACCGGTCCGCGTAGGGACGCGGACCGGGCGTGGGGCCCTCCACCGGGCGGGCCGGGCGGGTCACCGGGCGGGCCGGGCGGGTCACCGGGCCGGACGGGCGGGTCACCGGGCCGGACGGGCGGGTCACCGGGCCGGACGAAGTGACTGCTCGGACGCGACGGCCTCCGCGCCCGTGACGTCCGAGGCGGCCGCGAGGCGCGCACCGATCTCGCGCAGCCCGTCGAGATCGGTGATGTCGCCCGACACCACCGGCACCCGCGTCACCGCGACGGCCGGGTGCGCGCTGGTGAAGCGGGCGAGCAGGCGCTCCTCACGGTCGGCGAGGTCCACGCGGTCGGCGTGCAGGCGCAGCACGGCTGCGGCCAGCGGGGCGCCTCGCAGCCCGTCGGCGGCGTCGCGGGCACGGGTGGCCGAGAGCGGGGCGAGCACGGGGTGGGTGCGGTTGAGTACGAGCCCGGACAGCGGCATGCCCTCCGCGGAGAGCCGGTCGACGAAGTACGCGGCCTCGCGCAGCGCGTCCGGTTCGGGTGCGGCCACCACGACGAACGCCGTGCCCGGGGAGCGCAGGAGCTCGTAGGTGGCTTCCGCCCGCTCGCGGAACCCGCCGAACATCGTGTCGAACGCCTGCACGAACGCCGAGGCGTCGGCCAGCAACTGGCCGCCCAGTATCGTGCCTACACCCCTGGCGAACAGCGAGAACCCGGCCCCGACGAGCTTGCGCAGGCCCTTGCCGCCCGCCCGCGCCGGCGAGGAGAGCAGGCGGATCATCCGGCCGTCGAGGAAGGTGGACATGCGTTGCGGGGCGTCGAGGAAGTCGAGCGCCGACCGTGACGGCGGGGTGTCCACGACGATCAGGTCCCACTCGCCGGTGGCCGCGAGCTGTCCCAGCTTCTCCATCGCCATGTACTCCTGCGTGCCGGAGAAGGAGGAGGAGATGGTCTGGTAGAACGGGTTGGAGATGATCTTCTCCGCCCGGTCGGGCGGCGAGTGGGACTGCACCATCTCGTCGAACGTGCGGCGCATGTCGAGCATCATCGCGTGCAGCTCACCACGCCCGTCGGTGGCCGAGAGCGCACCACCGTCGGCGGCCTCCACACGGCCTGGCTCATTGCTCAACGCCTGCAGCCCGAGGGCCTGCGCCAGCCGCTTCGCCGGGTCGATCGTGAGCACGACGGTGCGCCGGCCGCGCTCGGCGGCACGGATCGCGAGTGCCGCCGAGGTCGTCGTCTTGCCCACGCCGCCCGAACCGCAGCACACCAGCACGCGGGTCCCCGGGTCGTCGATCAGGGCGTCGACGTCCAACACGGCGGTCACTTTCGGTGCAGGGCTCACGCCAGCACCCCGGCGCCCACGCCCACACCCTGCTCCACCAGGGCCTCGGCGAGACCGTAGAGCGAGCCGAGGTCGACGCCGTCGATCAGCCGCGGCAGCTCCAGCAGCGGCGGGCCCAGCCGCGCCAGCGCCGTGGTCTCACCGTGCACGCGCACCGCGTGCTCGACGGTCTCGGCGACCAGGCCGTCGAGCACGTCGGTCGACAGGTCGAGCCCGGCCGTCGACAGCCCGGCGCGGATCCGGTCGGCGTCCACCCTGCCGTTCGCCGCGGCCGTGACCGAGCGGTCCGGCAGCCACTGCGGCCGGACCTGATTGGCGATCACCGCGCCGGGCGGCAGGCCCACGGCGAGCAGCTGGTCGACGGTCTCCAGCGTCTCGGTCACCGGCAGGTCCTCCAGCAGCGTCACCAGATGGACGGCCGTCAGCGGTGAGTGCAGCAGTCGCACCACGCCCTCTGCCTGGCCGTGGATCGGACCGCTCCTGGCCAGATCCGCCATCGCCGTGGTGACGTCGAGGAAGCTCACGATGCGACCGGTCGGCGGGGCGTCGACGATCACGGCGTCGTAGACGGGACGTCCGTCGGGTCGGTTGCGCGCGACGCACTCCTTGGCCTTCCCGGTGAGCAGGACATCGCGCAACCCGGGAGCGAGCGTGGTCGCGAACTCGATGGCCCCCATCCGGCGCAACGTCCGGCCGGCCATCCCGAGCCGGTAGAACAGCTCCAAGTACTCCAGCAGGGCCGCCTCTGGATCGACGGCCAGCGCGCGCACCTCGCCGCCCCCGGGCGCCACGGCGATCTTGCGCTCCTCGTAGGGCAGCGGCGGGGTGTCGAAGAGCTGCGCGATGCCCTGGCGGCCCTCGACCTCGATGAGCAGCGTCCGTCGCCCGCCCGAGGCCAGCGCGAGCGCGAGCGCGGCGGCCACCGT
>Ga0105046_10011006_pt1 | contig 14072 bp, 15 predicted proteins | sample MAT03_FD_78385 | JGI IMG/M metagenome (GOLD analysis project Ga0105046, IMG submission 78385) | Freshwater microbial communities from Lake Fryxell liftoff mats and glacier meltwater in Antarctica - MAT-03 (megahit assembly) | ecosystem: Environmental > Aquatic > Freshwater > Ice > Liftoff... | reverse complement strand
GGGGATCGTTGAGGCTCGGATCGGCTGGCTGCGGAGGCGGATCGTACGGCAGCTGCTCGATGGTCCCGACGCTCCGCGCGACGAAGGCTCCTCGGCCGATGATGACGATGCCGGCGCACATCGGGATGACCACGACGACCGCGATGATGATGCCGATGATGAGGCCGGTGTGGCTCTTCTTCTGGGGCGGGGGCGGGGGGTAGCCGCCAGGGGCCGGTCCCCATGGTCCGCCGGTCATCGGAGGTCCGCCCGGCGGCGGGCCCCATGGTCCACCGGTCATCTGCGGAGGGCCTCCCATCACGGTGTAGCCGCCAGGACCAACCGGACCATTCGAATTGGCCATCTTCGGGATTTCCTAGGAAAAAGTAAGGGTATGCAGGCTGGCAGGGCGGGGTCGAGGGCGGCAGAGGCTCGCCTGGGACTCCAGTGTTGGCTCCAGCCTGAACTCGCTCACCGCAGGGCGACTACCACTTCGAGGGGCAAGCGACCACAGGCCCCAATCTGAACGACTGGATCCGTTTGGCTCTTCCAGCAGCTCGAAGCTCGGCTCAAACGTGGGCCATGACCGCCCCCAACGTCCGCCCTGCCGTCCGACGCGAGGCTCTCGCGCGTCTGCGCAGCGAGATCGGTGACGAGATCTTTGCGGAGGTCGTCGCGGTGTTTCTCGAAGAAACGCCACTCAAGGTCGCGCGGATCATCGAGGCGGCTGCAGCGGGAGAGCTTTCATCGGTGGCCAGCGCAGCACACGGCTTGAAGTCCACCAGCGGCACGCTCGGCGCCGACGCGCTGGTGGAGGTTGCCGCGAGCATCGAGACCCATGCGCGGAGCAACCGCCTCGCGGAGACGCAGGCGCAGGTGGCGAAGCTCAGCGTCCTTTACCGTGAAGTCGAGCGCGTGTTGCGGGCGCAGATCTCTCGACCATGACAACCAAAGGCCAATCACGCAAATAGACAGATACAAAGGGAAAGAGGCGACAAGGCGCTCTTCTACCGCGTCTCGTCGCCCCCGCTACTCGGCCGGTCGCTCGTGGCCTTCGTTCCTTGTTTCGGTCCCTGGAGAAGGCCGAAAAAGCTCAGGCTGCCTTGACGGGCTTGGTCTCGGCGTAGAGCTTGTCGATCTTCTCGCCGAAGCGCTGCATCGCAACGCGGCGCTTGAGCTTCATGCTGGGGGTGAGCAGGCCGTTTTCGGTCGTGAAGTCCTCGGCGCAGACGGTGATCTTCTTCACCTTCTCGTACCCCTTGAACTCGGCGGCAAAGGTGTCGATCTCCTCCATCAGCTTGGCGATGACGCGACCGTCCTCGACCAGCGCGTCGTCGCTGGCAGCCGTGATCCCCTGCTCGGTGGCCCAGGGCTTGAGCGTCGCCATGTCGGCGGCGATGAGCGCAACGTTGTAGAGGCGGTTGTCGCCGTAGACCATCGCGTTGGCGATGAACGGCGAGAGCTTGATCTTCTCCTCGAGCGGCGCCGGCGCGACGTACTTGCCGTTCTCGAGCTTGTAGAGCTCCTTGAGCCGGCCGGTGATGTAGAGGAAGCCCTCGTCGTCGAGGTAGCCGAGATCACCCGATCGGAAGCCCCGATCTTCGGTGAAGGCGGCCTCGTTCTCTTCTGGGCGGTTGTAGTAGCCCATCATCACGTTGGGCCCGTAGATGACGATTTCGCCCTGGTTTTCTTCGTTGCTCGCCGTCTTGTCGATGACGATTTTCACGCCTTCGATCGCCTTGCCGACGCTGCCGATCTTGTGGGCGCCGGGGCGGTTGGCGGTGGCGATGGGGCTGGTCTCGGTGAGGCCGTAGCCCTCGTAGACGGTGATGCCAAGACCGTCGATGAACTCGGCGACGTCGCGCGACAGCGCCGCGCTGCCGCTGAAGGCGTACTTCAAACGCCCGCCGAACTTCGCGCGGATCTTGGTGAAGACCAGCTTGTCGGCGATCGTCAGGCCCAGGCTCTGGCCGAAGCCGACCGGCTGCCCGAGACGCTTGGCCTTGGCCGTGCGCATGCCGCTGCGCACCAGCGCCTGGATGAAGCCGGGCTTCGCGGCGATCTGCTTGTTTACCCCGTCGTAGATGCGATTGAAAATGCGCGGGACGGCGAAGAGCAGTGTCGGCTGCACCTCGGCGAGGTTCGCGACGATCTTGTCGACCGCCTCGGCGAGGCCGATCGAGGCGCCTCGCGAAATCATCACCATCAGCTCGCAGGTGTGGCCGAACGAGTGGGCCCAGGGGAGGAACGAGAGGCTGCGGTCGTCGGGCCCGATGGGCAACATGTGCTGCACGGCGTTGATGTTCGACACGACGTTGCCGTGCGAGAGGATCACGCCCTTGGGGTTTCCGGTCGTCCCCGAGGTGTAGATGATCGCCGCGGTGTCCTTCTCTTCGGGCTGGATGGCGTCGACCTTCTTGCCCTTGCCCTCGGCCAGTACGGCGTCCCAGCTGTCCTTGTCGCTGGCCGGGAGGCCGAACGAGATGACGTGCTGGAGGCTCGTGACGCGCGTCTGGATGTCCTTGACCTTCTTCTGGATGGCCTCGGTGGCGGTGACGAAAGCGGTGGCCGTGCAGTCCGCCGCGATGAACTCCCATTCCTTGGCGGCCTGCGCCTCGTACATGGGCACCAGCGATGCCCCGATGCCGTAACAGGCGAACGCCAGGACCGCCCACTCGACCCGGTTGTTGGCGACGACGCACACGCGATCGCCGCTCTTGATGCCGCGACCGGCCAGCCCGGCGCGCGCCGCGTCGACCTGGGCGCCGAAAACCTCGTAGTTGATCCAGGTCCAGGTCCCGTCGACCTTGGTGCCGAGCAGCGGCTGTGGGCCGAACGATTCGACCGCGAACTGAAGCATGTCGACGAGGTTTTTGAAGTTGGTCGCCATGGTGTCGTTCTCCTGCGAGCCCAGCTGCCCGATAGTTGATCCCCGGGGGCGCTTCGCTCAGCGAGCCGCCCACCCCGAAGGACGAGAACGTGTAGCCGGATCGACGGCTTCTCGGAAGGCCCAAGCCGCCCCGAGGCTGGAAACCGAGCGCTGCACGCTGCGCGACATGGGTGCTAGGACAGGTGCGTCCCCCGGGATCGGCTCTCCGACCGGCGTGACAGAGCAGAGCCCCGGCAACATGACGACCTACGCGATCACGACGTTCGGCTGTCAGATGAACGTTCACGACTCCGAGCGCATGCACGGTGTCCTGCGCTCGGCGGGCATGTCGGAGGCGGACGACCCACTCACCGCGGACGTCGTGATTCTCAACACCTGCAGCGTGCGCGAAAAGGCCGAGCAGAAGCTGCTCAGCGAGGTCGGGCGCATCGCCAAGCAGAAGCGGGCGCGGCCCGACATGGTGCTCGTGGTCGCCGGTTGCGTCGCCCAGCAGGAGGGCGAGCGACTGCTCGAGCGCTGTTCGGGGGCGATCGATCTGGTGGTCGGGCCGGACAACGTCGCGGAAATTCCTCGGCTGCTCGAGGAGATTGCGGGTGGGGCACCGCCGCTCACGCGTACCGTCTTCGATCTGGACGACCCGCGCTTTCTGTCCGCGCCCTCGGTCCTCGACGCAAGCTTCGCCGCCGGGCCGACCGCGTTCGTCACGACGATGAAGGGTTGCGACGAACGCTGCAGCTTCTGCATCGTTCCGACCACGCGTGGGCCTGAGCGCTACCGGCCGAGCGACTCCATCCTCGAGGAGATCGGCGCGCTGGTTGCGCGCGGCGTACGCGAGGTGACGCTCCTCGGTCAGACGGTGAACAGCTACCGCGATCCCCTGCGGGCCCTTTCGCCAGCGCCCGAGGCGCGTGCCGACGACCCCGACGAGAGCGAGTTCGCTGCGCTCCTGCGCGCCATCGCCGAGCGCATCCCCGGCCTGCGACGCCTGCGCTACACCAGTCCCCATCCGCGCCACCTGGTGCCGTCGCTCATCCGCGCGCACGCCGAGCTGCCGGTGCTCGCGCGGCACGTACATCTGCCGGTTCAATCGGGCTCGGACCGCATCCTCAAGCGCATGATCCGCCGCTATTCGCGCGCCGAATACGTCGAGCGGGTCGGCCGGCTGCGCGCCGAGGTGCCCGGCGTCACGCTGACCACCGACATCATCGTGGGCTTCCCCGGCGAGACGGAGGAGGACTTCGAGCAGACTCTCTCGCTGGTGCGCGAGGTCGGCTTCACCGGTCTGTTCGGCTTCACCTATTCGGTGCGGCCCTTCACGCCGGCGCGCAAGCTCGCCGACGACGTGCCGCTCGCCGAGAAGAAGGCGCGTCTCGCGCGGCTCTTCGCGACCAGCGAGGAGATCCTCTCAGCGCACCTCGCGAAGATGATCGGGCAGACCGAGCACGTCCTCGTCGAGGGCCTGGGCAAAATGGCGTCGAAGCCCGGCGCGGTCCGCTCGTGGACGGGGCGGACCTCGCGCTCCGAGATCGTGCACGTCGCCGACGAAGCGGCCGAGGGTCTCATCGGTGAGATCGTCCCGGTGACGATCGTGCGGAGTCACGCGCACTCGCTCTCCGGCGAGCTCGATGCCGAGACGCAAGCCCGGGGACTCGCCGCCGCGCAGGTCGCCGTACAGGCGCGTGCTGCGTCGGTGAAGCCGGCAGCCGCGGCGGGGGCAGCGCCTGCTGCTGCGCGTCGCGGGCTCCCCGTCGTGTCGGGAGCCGCTTCGTGAGCGCCGGGCCGATCTATTCGCTGGCTGGCGTGACGCCGCGCGTGGCGGCCGGCGTGTTCGTCGCGCCGACCGCGGCGGTCATTGGCCACGTCGAGCTCGCCGAAGGGTCGAGCGTGTGGTTCGGCACGGTGATCCGCGGCGATGTCGGGCCGATCCGCATTGGCGCACGCACCAACATCCAGGATCTCGCGTGCATTCACGCGACCGGCGGCATCTCCGCGACGACCGTCGGGGATGATGTGACGGTCGGGCACGGTGCCATTCTTCACGGCTGCACGGTGGAGAACGATTGCCTCATCGGTATGGGCGCGATCGTCCTCGACAATGCGGTGATCGGCGCCGGCAGCGTGATCGCTGCGGGCGCGCTGGTGCCGCCGCGCATGGTCGTGCCGCCCGGCTCGTTCGTGGCCGGGCTGCCGGCGAAGGTGCTGCGCCCGGCCACCGAGGAGCAGCGAATGATGAGCCGCGCCGGGGCCGAGCATTACGTTCACGGTGCACGCGCCTACCTCGCCGAGTCCTGGGCGGCGGACGTCGCGACCACCGGAGCCGAGGGAGAAGGAGCCAGCTCGTGAGCACGCCGCTGAGCACGCCGCTGAGCACGCCGCTGAGCACGCCGCTGAATGTGCTGCGCATCTCGGTCAACGGCGACCCCGTCGAGCTGCCGGGCCCGTCGTCGGTCCGGGAGCTGATCGAGCGCATGGGGCTTGGGAAGGGCCCGGTCGCGGTCGAACGAAACGGCGAGGTCGTGCCCCGTAAAGAGCACGCAGCGACCGCGGTAGAGGACGGCGATACGATAGAGATTGTGCACTTCGTCGGCGGCGGTTGATCGGTGTCGCCGCGCCGCTCTCATGCGGCATGCGGCAAGTTGAACGCCGCGAACGCTACGACCGGGGCCTTCGAGATCGGACTTGGAGCTTTTTCGATCTGAGCTTCGCGGTCGAGGGTGGAAGCGTCCGGCCCAGCTTGCGGCACGCCCTCGGCCCGGCTGGTATCATGCGCCGATGAGCGCGCTGGCTCCGCATCACGTCTTCTCGTACGACGCGTACCTCGAGCACGAGAAGCTTACGGGCGCGAAGCACGAGTTCGTGAACGGCCAGGTCTTCGCGATGAGCGGCGGCACACCGGAGCACGCGCGACTCACTTTCCGCGTCGCTGCCGCACTGGATCGAATGATCGATCCAGCGCGGTGTCGGGTCTTCTCCTCGGATCTCAAGGTGCGCGTGCGCGCGACCGGTCTCGCGACGTACCCCGATGTCGCCATCGGGTGCGGCGAGCTCGAGCTGGACGGCGAAGACGCACTCGCGGTCGTGAACCCGAAGGTCCTCGTCGAGGTGCTCTCGCCGAGCACCGAGGCCTACGATCGGGGCGAGAAGTGGTCCCACTTCCGGCGCATCGCGTCGCTCGAAGCCTACGTGCTCGTGTCCCCCTTGCCGCAGCGGCTCGAGTGCTACGCGCGGACGGACGAAGGCAGCTGGGTGCATCGAATCGCCGACAAGGGTGAGACGCTCCAACTGCCCTGCCTCGGCGGCGCGCTCGCGCCCGACCCCCTGTTCGAGCACGCCATCGCGTAGCGGCGAGCGGGCCCGCTGCCACCGTGCCCTCACATCTCGGCGAAGGGGTCCTCGCCGCTGGCGTTGCTCGCCGTCTTGTTCTCGTTTCCGGCGCAATGCTCGGGCAGCGGCGGCAGCTCGCTCTCGTCGTAGCCGGGCGCGATCCAGAAGACCTCGGGCGCCGGGCGATAGCCGCTGAAGTACGTGCGCGTCTCCTCGCGGCCGTCCAGCCAGCGCACCTTGACGAGACTGGTCACGTCGAAGCCCCGCGTGCCCTTCTGGTGACGGATGCGCGTGCCCGGCTTGAGGTTTTGCTTCACGGTGACGCGCCGCTCGAAGTCCGAGGAGCGCGCGATGCCATAGCTGTAAGTCACGTCGGCGGGCGGCGCGCCGCCGAGGATCTCCACGCGCAGCGTGTCGTCGAGCTTGGATGTGTCCTCCGGGAAGTGCGCGTGGATCATCACCGCGTAGGGCAGGGTGTTCTGCAGCTTCAGATCGACCCGGGGCCACGACACGGTCGCATCGAGGCCGAGCGGCGCGTAGCTCGAGGGGCGCGAGTGCGACTGCCGCTCGATGATGGTCATCGTCGCGTGGAGCGCCGCGGCGAAGAGCGTGCTGGAGACCTGGCAGGTGCCGCCCCCGACGCCGGTCGTCATCTCGTCGCCCTGGATCTCGGGGGCCCAGGTGAAGCCTCGCTCGAGGGTGCGCACGCCGACCGCCTCGTTGAACGAGAGCGTCTGGCCAGGAGCAAGGACGATCCCGTCGATCTTGGCGGCGGCGTTGCGCACGTTGACCGAGCGACCGACCCCCGTGCCGAACGTGTGGAACTTGGTCTCGCGCATCGCGACGACCTTCGAGATGTCGACCCGCACCAGATCGTCGAGCGAGACCTTGGCCAGGACGGGGGAGAGCGGCAGCTCGATCGCCGTCTGATCGCTCGCCACCGCGCGTTCGATGATCTCGACCGACGACTCGATGTCGAGACGGGCGCCCGACACATCGGGGATCTTCCGACGGTTGGCGATGTCGACGCGCGCATCGACGGCGGCGCGCTCAACCCTCGGGGCGAGCCTTTTCAGCAGCTCGGTCGTGGTCATGCGGCTGAGCTGGAGGGCGATCGGGATGTCGATCTCGCCGCGCTTGGCGGCGCGAGCGGCGCGCATGCGATCGAGCATTCCGCCTTCGTGGCCGATCGCTCCCGCGACGCGCAGGGTCTCGGCGACATCGATCTCCACGCCGAGCTCGCCGAACGTGGTGGGTACGACGAGGTCGCCGACGAGCAGCGTCACCTCGCGTGCCGAAAGCGCCTCCTGCCGTTGGGAGAGCCACTGCGCAGGACTCGCTCCGTCAGGGAGGCGTCGCTCGCCGATGTAGATGCCGCGCACGACCGGGGACTCCGGCAGCGAGGTATGCACGGCGAAGCCAGCGCCCGCACCCAGCACGGAGCCGGCCGCAACGACGACGAAGACGGTCGCGAGACGCAAGGTGGACGGATCGTAGAGCGGCGGCGGGGCGCGCTGGAAGTTTCTGGACGTTTCTGGACAAAGGGATGCCCAGTGCGGCGAGGTGGCGGTCCGCGTCGTGACCGAGGTCGGCGTTCGCATGATCGAGCGCAAGCAGCCTCGCAAGTGGCAGGATCGACCGATGAAGATCCTCCGCACCCCCGACGCGCGGTTCGCCGGCCTGCCGGACTACCCGTTCACGCCGCACTACGCGGAGGTCGGAGACGGGCTCCGCCTGCACTACGTCGATGAGGGGCCGCGCGAGGGCAAACCCGTCCTCATGCTCCACGGCGAGCCGTCATGGAGCTTTCTCTATCGCAAGATGATCCCCGCCTTCGCCCGCGCCGGCTTTCGCGCCGTCGCGCCGGATCTGATCGGCTTTGGGCGCTCCGATAAGCCCGCCCATGCGGGCGACTACAGCTACGCGCGCCACGTCGCCTGGATCGCCGAGTGGTTGCGCGGGGTCGACCTGACCGACATCACGCTCGTATGCCAGGACTGGGGCTCGCTCATCGGCTTGCGACTCGCCGCCGAGCACGCCGAGCGCTTCGGGCGCATCGTCGTCGCCAACGGCTTTCTCCCGACGGGAGGGCAACGCGTGCCTCTGGCGTTTCGCCTGTGGCGCAGGTTCTCGATGCACTCGCCGATCTTTCCGATCGGCCGTATCGTCGCTGCGGGGTGTGTCGGCCGATTGCCGCCCGGGGTCGTCGCCGCCTACGACGCCCCCTTTCCGTCGGACGAATACAAGGCTGGGGCCCGGATCTTCCCGAGCCTCGTTCCGACCCGCGAGGACGATCCGGCGATGCCCGCGAACCGGGCAGCGTGGGACACGCTCGGGCAATGGGACAAGCCGCTCCTCACGCTCTTCGGCAAGAACGATCCGATCCTCGGGCGGGCCGATGTACCGCTCCAAGCGCACGTACCGGGCGCCGCAGGCCAGCCGCACGCGCGCTTCTGGGGCGGTCACTTCGTCCAGGAAGATCGCGGCGAGTACCTCGCCGAGCGGATCCTCGCCTGGCTCGCGTCCGCCGCCTCGCGCTGATCGCGGACATCCGCAGCGCACCGACGTCGCGACGGCGCTATCATGCGCGAACCGATGGCGACCGCAGTCCCTCTCCCGGAAGCTCGCCCCGCGTCGACACGCAGCGAAGGTGCGTCGGAGGTCGCCGAGCAGCGCTTCCTCCTCTCGCACGTACCCTGGTGGATGTACGTCGCGATGCGCGACTCGCTCGGGGACGACGGAACGCGGATGACCTACCTCGATGGGAGGCTGGAGCTCATGAGCCCGTCGCTTGATCACGAGGCGGCCAAGACGCTCATCGCTCGCTTGCTCGAAGCCTGGGCCGTCGAGGCCCTGGTGGACCTGTGGGGATTCGGATCCACGACGTTCCGCAAGGAGGCCAAGAAGCGAGGCCTCGAGCCCGACGAATGCTACGCGCTCGAAGAGATTACCGCGGACGGCGCCCCCGCCATTGCGCTGGAGATCGTCGTCTCGAGCCCATTGCTGGACAAGCTCGACGTCTACGCCGGCCTCGGGGTTGCCGAGGTGTGGATCTGGCAGGATGGCAGGCTCACAGTGAAACGCCTCGTCGGCGAGCACTACGAGCAGCGCGCCCGCAGCGAGGTCCTTCCGCAGCTCGATCTCGATCTCCTCGCGAGCTTCGTGCGACGCGGCGAAAGCCCGACCGCCCTGACGCGCGCCTATCTCGCGGCGTTGCGCGCCGCCGGGTAGGGGCGAGGGCGAACACGATAGGGCCGGGGAGGCTCGCCCGGTTCGCCCGGGTGAGCCTGCGACAGGCCCCTGCGACACGGCTCCGCACCGCGCGCAAAGCGCCGCGCCGTAAGCTCCGTTAAGCTCGGTTAGACCGCGTTGTGCCGCGACAATTCACGCGAACGCGGTCGGCACGGGCCGGACCCGTGGCGGTCAGCCCGGGCAAAAGCGAGCCGGAGGTGCCGGAGATCGCGCCCGACCTCGGCGATGACGCGATACGGAGGCGGCTTCAGCTGCCGTCGGAGGTGGCGGCGGCGGCGCGCAGCTGCTCGGCGAGGGCACCGAGGTCCCGCTCGATGGCGGGCTGCGCCTCCGCCAGGCGATCGAGGAGCGGGACGAGCCTCGCGGGGTCGAGCGCCACGGCGTACGCGTGCCTGATGAAGTGCCGAAACGACAGGAGCTCGACGAGCAGCAGCTCGGTCGCCGGCGCGATCACCGAAGGACGTCGCCTCGGCAGCTCGAGTGTCGCGCCCCGGAGCAGCTCTCGATGCCAGCCTGGCCCCGGGCTGGGCGGCACGCCGAGCGCGCGCTCGATGCGCTCGAGGAGGCCTTCGACCCCGGTGTACCAGCGGTGCAGTTGCAGCGCGGCGTGCGAACAGGCCATGGCGTCGCCGGCAACGACCCGGTCCCGCGCTCGCGCCGCCTCCTCCGCGATCCGTCGGAGGGCAGGCACCTCGGCGTCGATCTCCGCGACGAGCCGCGCGGCGCGCCCTGCGAGGTCGGTCATGGTGCCGGTGGTCCCCCGTCGAAGAGAACCTCACCGTCCTCGACGATTCGCCCAAGCAACGTCGGCGTGGCCTCCTCGATGCGCACGAGGTCGACGGGTCGCCCGATGACGGCCTCGGCGTCCGCCATCGCGGCGAACTGCCGGCAGGGAGGGAGGCCCTCGACGGCGAGGTCCACGTCGCTGCTGTCGGTCGCGGCCCCGCGGACCACCGACCCGAAGAGGATCACCCGTCCGACGCCGAACCGCTCGACGAGGCTGGCCGCAGCCCGGATCGCGCGTTCGCGTAGGGCCGCGCTCGTCGCCACCGCGGACGCAGCTTCCTCGGCGTCGCGCCGGCGCCAGGCACGTGCGAGCTCGGCCGGATCCATGGTCGTCAGCATAGCGCGGGACAACCTCCCACCGCATCGCTGCCCCGTCTGGTGCGTTGGTGTCGTTCGACCGGCCGCTTGCCGGCGCCGACCCTCAGCCGCGCATGCAAGCGGCCCTGGTGAGCCTCAAGGCTGCCCCCGACGCGTGACGCGGGCTTTCGCGCGCGTCCGGGGCCACGGTCACGAGTCGAGCTAACCTGCGCCCACGATGAGTGATTCGACGATCGCCGCCCCGACCCCCCACGACTTTCTCCGCTTCTGGAAGGACGCGGGCTTCGAGGGATGGTTCAAGAAGGACGACGCGTTCGACCAGACCATGCGCGAGCGCTTCCTCGCGCTGCACGAGGAGGTTGCGGTGGGCGGCATCGACCTTTGGCTGACCGAGCCCGACGAGGCGCTGGCCGCGATCATTCTTCTCGATCAACTTCCGCGCAATGCGTTCCGCGGCACTCCGCGCATGTTCGCGACCGACGCGCGAGCCAAGAGCATGGCCGAGCGCGCGATCAGCGCCGGGCACGACCAGGCCACCGAGGCCGAGTTTCGCTACTTCTTTTATCTGCCGTTCGAGCACTCCGAAGAGCTCGCTGACCAGGAGCGATCGGTCGCGCTGCATGAGGCGCTGGGCCTGGAGAAGATTACCAAGTACGCGATCGTGCATCGCGACGTGATCCAGAAGTACGGCCGGTTCCCGCATCGCAATGCCGTCCTCGGGCGCACCAGCACCGCGGAAGAGACGGCGTTTCTCGAGGGGGGCGGCTTTTCGGGCTGATCGCGTTTTGCTATCGAACGAGCAAGGCGTGAGGGTAGGTTCGTGTCCTATGAACGAACCGGACTTGCATGTGTTCGAGGCGGGTACGGGCGCCGCGGTCGTGCTCCTCCACGGGCTGCCTTCGCCGGCGGCGGAGCTCGAGGCGCTGGCTCCGCACCTCGCGGGCAGACGAGTGCTCGTGCCGCATCTGCCCGGGTATGGCGGGACGCCTCATGCGCCGGGGAGCCAGGGCGTCGATGCGGTGGAGGCGGCGCTGATCGCGGCGCTCACATTGCGAAAGGTGGAGCGCCCCGTGCTCGTCGGCTTCTCGATGGGGGCCTACCGCGCCCTGTCGCTTGCGCTGGCGTTCGACGCGCGCGCGGTCGTCTGTCTGGGCGGCTTTGCGGACCTCTCCGCCGACGAGCGTGCCGGGTTCAAGGGTTTCGCGGACGCACTGCGCGCACGCGCCAACCTGCGAGGCGTGGCGGCGCCGCGCTTCCTGTCGTCGAAGCATCGCGCAGCCGTCCCGGCCGACGACGCCGTGGTGGAGGCGTGGCTCGATCTCGCGGCGCCCGACGTCCTGCTCGAGGAGCTCGAGGATGCCGCCACCGCGCCTTCGCTGCTGCAACGCCTCGCCGGGCTCGACTGCCCGATCGTCGCCCGCACGGGCGAGGAGGATGTGGCAGCCCCCCCCGCGCATGCGCGTTCGATCATCGAGGCCGCGCGCCACGGAACGCTCGAGATCGTTCCAGGCGTCGGACACGCCCTCTTCGTCGAGGACCACGCAGCGACCGTGGCGACGCTTCGCCGCGTTTGCGGCCTCTGAGCCGCCTATGACCGACTATAATCCCAGCCCCTGCCGAAAAGGGCCATGTCACCTCGTCGTCCGCGTCCGCGTCCGGGCTCACCCAGGCGCGGGCGGTGCTTCCCACCACGCATGCACGTCGAGCGCCACAGCATCGAACGGCTCGATGCGCGCGTCGGTCTCGTCCGCGAAGGTCCCGAGCTCGACCCAGCGGCCGCTCTCGAGCCGCAGTGCGGTGAGGGTCTGCGCGTCGAGATCGAGGAGCCAGAGGTACGCGACGCCGATGCGGGCGTAGAACGGCTTCTTGATCGTCTGGTCGTAGCGGCGTGTCGAGGGAGAGAGAACCTCGCAGATCCAGTCGGGGACCACCGTGAGCGCGCTGTCTGCGGGGAGCTCGGGCATGCGCACGCGGCGCCAGCCCGCCAGATCGGGCGAGAACTCCGGCGATCCAGGGAGCTCGATGCCGGGTTCGGGGACGATCCACCAGCCGCCGGGCCCGCCGCGCGCGTCCCCGAACGGAGGACCGAGGTGCCTGTCGACCTGGGCGCCGAGGAGCTGATGCCGGACGCGCGGACGGGTGATCGTGTGGAGGACCCCCTCGATGATCTCCCCCTTCACGCCGGGAGGGAGCGCCTCGAGATCCGCGAGCGTCGGCACCTTGCGCGCAGAGTCGACCATGAAGGCAAGATAGCGCGCCGAGGCCCGCGCCACGACGAACGACAGGGCGATACAAGTGCGAGGCGTCCCGGGCCGCCAGAAGCTCAGCCCGCGTCGTCGTCGTGGTCCCGCATCGCGGGGTCGTTGTCGGCGGCGCGCAACCGCACCATGAGCTCGCGGCGGCCACGCACGTCGAGGCGCTTGAGGGCGCGGGCGACGTAGGTGCGGACGGTCGCCAGCGGCACCCCGAGCTCGCTGGCGATCTCCTTGTCGGCGAGCCCGCGCGCCAGGAGCGACGCGACCTTCTGCAGCGAGGGCGGCAGCTCGCCCAGCCCGTCTCCGGGCGGCGCGGACCTTGCCGTCATGGCATCGCGTGTCCGCGCGTCCGGTAAGACCAGGTCCACCTGGAGAGCGCTCGCACGCAGCGGCGTGGTCGACGCGAACCCCGCGGGCCGCCCGGCACGGTCCCACGCGACGACGGCCGCCGCCATGGATCGACCGCGCTCGTTGGCGAACACGATCCGGCCACGCCGCAGCAGCAACGCTGGCTGCGCGATGGCCGCGAGGGCGCCGGCCAGCGCGCCGTCGCTGAGCGGCTGGACTCCGACCGCCGACGCAGCTCTCGCCCACGCCCGCAGCGCAGGACGCGCCGCAAGGAGCAGGGCGTGGTCGCGCTCATCGAACCGTCGCGCGCGCTTCGGCCGGTACCACCCGGCGAACAGCGCGACGCGACCCCGCTCGTAGAGGACGATCCGCAGCTGATCGAAGAGACCGTTGTCGATGAGGATGCGCTGGACGAACCCCAGCGGATGATTGCCCGTCGTCGCGTGCGCGAAGAGCGGCGCACACGCCACCGGCCGATCGGCGAAGGGGTCGATCTGGTCGAGCTCGTACAGGCGGACCACCGGAAGGACCTCCTGATTCGCGATCGGCCCGGCGCTCGGCCGCTCGCGGTCCCCGAAGTTGTGGACGAACCAGCTCGGCCCTGCCGGGGGCGCGCCCGGGTAGAGCGCCACTGCCTGCGCAGGATCGACGCCCGCCAGCGCGGCGACCACCTCGAGGTGCGGCGCAGGGAGGAGCCACGATCCAGCGATGCGCCGGCGCAGCGCGTCGAGCCGCCGGCGGTCCGCTTCCCCCAGCCACCCCTCGGCCTCGGCAGGCGTCCTCCAGGGCAACGTCGGGAGCCCTCCGCCGACATCGGCGAGGTACGCCCGCAGGTCTCGCGCGTCGCGGGCTGCCGACGTCATCGCGACCGTCCTCGGAGCGCCGCGACGGTCGGGGCGGCTCCGCTCACGACCGCCCGT
>Ga0105046_10011004_pt1 | contig 14074 bp, 9 predicted proteins | sample MAT03_FD_78385 | JGI IMG/M metagenome (GOLD analysis project Ga0105046, IMG submission 78385) | Freshwater microbial communities from Lake Fryxell liftoff mats and glacier meltwater in Antarctica - MAT-03 (megahit assembly) | ecosystem: Environmental > Aquatic > Freshwater > Ice > Liftoff... | reverse complement strand
GGTGGCATCATGGGGTTGGCGCTCGCTTACGAACTTGCCATGCAAGGGATCACAAACGTTGCGGTGTTGGAAGCAGGGCACTTGGCCTCAGGAGCTTCAGGACGCAACGGCGGCGGCGTTCGGCAGCAATGGTCCAGTGCGATGAATATACAGCTGATGCAAGAATCGGTGGCCCTGTGCCGTTCGTTCGCATCTCGCATGCATACAAACATTTGGATGCGCCAAGGTGGCTACCTGTTCCTAACCACAACAAACGCTCGGCTGGAGCGGATGGAGAAGAACGTTGCCGTTCAAAATCATTACGGCGTAGGCACAAGAATGATCAGCGCCAAGGAAGCTGCCGCGATCGTGCCCGAACTAAACACCGAAGGCATCGTCGGGGCCTGTTACAACGGAACCGACGGCGTCGTGTTTCCTTGGCCGTTTTTGTGGGGCTATGCAGAAGCGGCAAAAGCCAAGGGAGTGACGGTCAAAACTTTTTGCCCGGTGACCGCGATCGAAGAATGCAGCGATGGATTTTTGTTACAAACGCCGCAAGCCACGTACCGCGCCCAACGCGTGATCAACGCCAGTGGCGCGTGGTCGGGCAAGGTTGCGAAACTTGTTGGATTGACTCTTCCAACGTGGCCTGCGCGCCATGAGATTTTTTCTACAGAAGGGCTCAAGCCCTTTTTGAAGCCAATGGTTTCATTGATGGATACAGGGCTATACGCTTCGCAATCGATGCGGGGCGAAATCGTGGGCGGGATCACCCACCAAGGGCCAAGGGATGCTCAACTGAGCGCAGCCGGTGAGATTGCCATCGGATCTCAATTTAACTTCCTGCAAGCGATGGGCAGTGCGCTGACATCACTTATGCCCCGGCTTGGCAGCGTGAAAGTTGTTCGTCAGTGGGCGGGCCCCTACGATCACAGCCCCGATGGTAGCCCTTTGGTTGGGAACATGCCGCAGCTGCCCGGATTTTATGTTTGCTGCGGATTTGTTGGCCACGGCTTCATGATGGCCCCCGTGGTAGCCAAACACTACGCAGCTTATCTGGCAGGCAAATCTTCCCACGACATGTTCCGCCAGTGGCGGCCTAGTCGGTTTGCCGAGGGCGCCGCAGTGACTGAAGACTGGAACATCGGATAGTCCTAGGCGCGTCGGCTTGCTATAGTGGCGTCCTTGCTTACGCCATCGCTTCATAGCTCGTTCCCGTCTGCCATACGCACCTTTGCGTTGGTTTCTTTCCTTTCTATGGGAGCATGCAGCGAAGAAGCCCAACCCCAGTACAACATAACGTTGCTGGTGGTCCCCGGACAGACGCCTTTGGCAACAGCAACATCTGTATCGTTGGAAGCGGTTGGCGCGGGTATGCAAACCACCGTGCCCGTGACGCTCGGTCAAGCGCCCGCGCTTTTGCTGAGCAAGCTTGACCCACGCAAAACAAACGCAGCTACCTTCGTGGTTAAGGTGAACGGACCTCAGGGTCTTCTTGCTTATGGGCAGTCCCCTCGCATCCGGTTGGTGCGGGCAACGGGCGACCTATTCATTACCGTTCAAGCCCCAGGCACGTTAGCACCAATCTCAATCACTTCCTTGATCCCACCGCTGGCTGACGGAGCGGTGATTACGGCGTTGGCAGGCGAGGCTAGCGATCCGCATCCCATAGCCGTTCCGTTGTTCCTTGGAGGCAGGACGATTGATCCCGCGAATGATACGGAGCAAAACACGCGCTGGATAGGGCTGTTCAATCCTTATCTCAACGTAGCCTCGGTGCCAAACCTCCTTACGCCCACCGCGATGGGAGCCGTAGTGTGGCCAAGGAACGATGGAAAAGTTTGGTCCTTCGGAGGCAAAACCGACGTCGAGCCTTTTGTCTATGGTGGCATCGCTAGCGAGCTGGGCACTTCGCAAACACTTTCGAATATTGGGTTTGGAATTGTTGCCAACTACGGAACCAACGATAGCTTCGGTGTACGCAGGGCCTCTGCAGTTATTGCCGAAAAGGACGGCATCATGTTCGCGTTTGGCGGTGAGAACGCTGACAACGAGAACAAGTCCTCCTCGCCGTTGGCTTCAGTGGTAGAAATCAATCCAACGACAACTCCCGACAAGACAGTTCGGCTTGGCTCGTTGCCTATGTTGGCTCCTCGCATTGGACACACTGCCACCACAATCTCCGTTGCTTTGCCGATGCCGCACACGGAGGTGTTGTTGTTTGGAGGCACAGGAACAGCAGCCCCCGTAGCCGAAGTCATGAGCGACGGAGCCTTCATTGCCCTCGGTGACGATGCAGGCCCCTCGCGCTCTGGGCACACTGTGATTCCTTTGCCAGACGGGCGATTGCTTATCCTTGGAGGGGTAGGGGCCGATGGTACGCCGATGGCAGACACACGGATTTACGATCCGTCGACCCGGTTGTTTTTGTTGGCGCCCCTGCAGCTGAAAGTTCCCCGCGCCCGCGCAGCAATCTTTGCGGTGGCCAATGATCTCGTTGTTTGTGGCGGGATTGATCCGGCAGGGGCGCTTGTCCCTTCCGCAGAACGATTTGACCTACTCACCTTGGAACCGCTACCGGCCTTGGTCGCAACGGCAAGATCCGGTGCGAAGGTGGCCTACCTTCCCGATGGCACAGCAATGTTGGTGGGAGGCCGTGCTCCCGATGCCAAGGGCGTCCGCCCAACTTCGTTGATCGAAGTGTATCGTCCTCGTGATGTACCCAAGGTGCTTTAAGATACCTTAGGTCATTCCACAAGCTGACCGCGCAGGTGCGATGAAATCAGCGGCCCAAGCATTTGAGTCATGAGGCGCTCAACCTTCGCGTCTACTTCGTCTCGGCTGTCGTCATCGTCGTAAACAAATCGGATGCCCATGCCTGGCTCAGATGCACTTTGATCGCCATGAGCTTCAGGGTTGATCTCACCCCGTTCTTTGATCACCCATCGCACTTCCCCATGAAGGAGCAAAGGTTCTTCGAGGTTCGGAACAATCAGCCGAAACAAGAACATCGTCCCGATAGGCAAAGGCTTGTCGGTTTTGATGAACGTTCCCCCCTTCGAGATGTTCTTCGTGTAGTCATAGAAGAACGTGTTGAGCCGCTTATACTCCACCTTTAGGTCTATAGGAGCTCGAGCCTCGTTGCGGCGATCGTTCGAAGAGGGCATGAGAATACTCTGATGGTAGGGCTACGTGGAAAGCTGGTCAACGCACTCGTTGCGACAAAACGATCCTGTGGGATACGCGCGCTGGTGTGGGCGACCGTCCTGTCTGCCGTTTCGCTCCTTCTTTGCTTCGTACCACTATACAATTTGCTGGGATACGACAGTTCCTTCGTCATTGGCTTGGTAACGGCGTTTGCCGCTGTTGACGTCGGCCAAGGGGAGGTGCTGCGAACGAGGCTGCATTCGCGATCTCCTTCGCAGAGAAATGTTTGGGCTCTTGTGCTTCAGGCAACGGTCCTGTCAATCGGACTGCTGCTGCTCCCCTTAGCCATCCTCTGCACGAACGCCTTGTGGGTTGCCAATTGCAATGTCGCCTCAGGATTCGCCTTTTTTGCCTTGTTGCCGGTGTCATCTGCAATCGTTGCAGCGTCGGCGGGTGTCTTGGCAGGACTTCTCAGTGCCAAGCGCGGCCGCATGTTGGCGCTGGCGATACCTCTTGTTTCCATCGGGCTTTCAGCCGTTCGCATGTTCGTAAGCCCACCTGTCTATGCGTTCGATCCCTTTGGCGGATACTTTCCCGGCCCCATCTACGACGAAGCGATGACACCACCGTCCCGCTTGTTGTACTTCCGGTTGGCGAATCTGTTATGGGTGACGGCGCTCCTATTGCTGGCCGATGTGTTCACGAGCGTTCGAGGGAAACAGGCTCCGAAAATCAGTTTAAGCGGTTACCTGGAAGGCAAACGAACAGGGAACGTAACGGTTCCCAAACTGGTAGCCCTCGCGCTTTTCTTCGCTGCCGCAGTTGGCGTATTCATAGGGGCTGGCCCTTTAGGGTTTCACCGGTCGGAATCGGAGGTTCGCCAAAGCCTCTCTAGAACAAATACCACCTTACATTTTGTGGTGTTCAGTAGCCCCTCTGACGGTCAAACACAAAAAGACCTAGCGCACTTCCTTCATGAACTTGAGTTTCGCTACACACAATTGAGCGAGATTCTTCAAACGAAGCCAAAGTCTCCGATTCGCGTGTTCCTGTTTCCAAACGCGGAGTCAAAAAAGGATCTTGTTGGTGCAGGAGCCACGCTGTTCGCGAAACCTTGGCGGCGGGAGATTTACCTGCAAGTCGACGACTTTCCTCCCAGCCATCTCAGACACGAGATGGCGCATATCTTTGCGGGAAGTTTTGGCGATCCCATTTTTGGAATCAGCCTTCGCTGGCTGCCGTGGCCTCGCTTGGCCAGCGGTCTTGTGGAAGGCATCGCCGAAGCCGCAGACTATTCGGATCCTCAAGGCTCCTCCACCATTCATCAGGACGCGAGATCTCTGGTAGAAGCGAAGCAAGCGCCAGCCTTGGCAAGGATCATGGGCGCCGGTTTTAGCGTTGCGGCAGGGCCTGCCGCTTACACTGTGGCGGCTTCGTTCTCGCATTACCTGCTTGCACGGTTCGGCCCCACGCGATTTGCCAGCTTGTACCGCTCCGGCGGCGATTTCCAATCCGCGTATTCGCTTTCGTTTGAAAAGCTGGAATCAGATTGGAAGGATTTTCTCCTTAGCCAGCCGCTAAACGAAGATCAAAAGGCAACCGCGCAGGAACACTTCCGCAGGCCTGCGATTTTCAAGAAAGTGTGCGCTCGCGAACTGGCTGCGCGGATCCAAGAGGCTGCCCGGCTGCGTTCACATGAACCCGAAAAGGCCATTCAAATTCTCAGCACGGTATGCAACGACGATCCGAACGAACCTTCCTATAAATTGGCGTTGGCATACGCACAAGCCGCTGCGAAGAAAACAGATGACGCTTTACAAACCTTGCAGTTGCTGAACCAAAGCACGGATCTTACACGCCCAATGCAACGCCGCATTGCTTCTTTCAAAGCAACCTTGGCCATGCTCAGCGGCAAAGTTGCTGAAACCATTGCTGCAGAAACCGTGGCTTTCAAATTGGCAGGGGAGGAAAGCGAACGCCGTTCATCCGTGGCGAAACTGCGCGCACTTTCTGATCCAAGAGCGCTGCAAACCTTGGGACGCGTGCTGTTTGGCGACAACCCAAGCGAACCGCTGGACAGCGGGTTGGCTGTGCATCTGCTGAACCAGTTCTCCCGTGACTTTCCTGAAGAAGCCTTGGGAGCTTATCTTCTCGGACGGCAGCTGGTGAGCCGAGATCCCGCGTTGGCTTTCACGACACTGCAACAGGCTTGCCCCGAAACGGGAGACACGACCATAAAGCTACTGGCGACGCCGCTGCCTCCCCTGTTCGTTCGAGAGTGCTTGCGGATGTTGGGACAAAGCGCCTACCTTGCGGGCGCGTACGAAAACGCACATGCCGTTTGGCAGCAAAGCCTTCGGCAATCAACCAACGAAGCCGAGCGCCTGCGGGCGCTTGATTTCCTTGAGCGGATTGCCTGGGTAAAGAAACAGGCTTCGCCGAACTAGTTAACTTTTTGAATTGGCAAGATGGTTTGAACGGTGCCCTTGGATGATTCGACCTGTCCACCCATAACCTTGCTTAGCAACTTTAGATTGTGTGCAGCCCCTGCGTGCGAAGGCGCCAATGCCAACGTGGCTGCAAACTGCTCCTGCGCTTCTCGCAACAGCCCAAGTCGCAAAGCAACGACGCCGGCAGCAAAGCGAATCTGGGCATCCGTGGGATCAATTTCCGCAGCGGCATGCAGTTCGTTCAAGGCATCTGCTTGAAGATCTAGTGCTCTTAAAAGCACCGCGTAGTTGTACCTGACGGACGCTTTATTGGGTCGACTCTGTGCCGCCCGCATCAAGAACCAACGGGCTTCCTTCGCCCGTCCTTGTTCGACCATCACCGCTCCCAAATTCGACCAAGCTTCGGCCCTCAGTTGCGGAAATTGAGCCGCGTCTATGAACATCTTTTCTGCCGCTGCCAGGTTGCCTGCTTGGTGGTAAAGGGCACCTAGAAGAAAAACAGGACGAGGATCGTCCGGTGCCAAACGGCGCAACCGCTCGTAGCGTTTGGCGGCCTCCTCAAGATGGCCTTGCTGGCGCAGAAGATCTCCCGCAATCTTCAGCGCATCTTTGTGTTTCGGTTGACGTTCCAGCACTGATTCATAGGTATTTCCAGCTTCCTCCAAGCGATTTTCACCCAAATAAGCCGCTGCCAGATCCAAACGTGCCAGCACGCTTGTGGGATCTAGTTTTACAATCTCTTCAAACTCGTGAATCAACGCGGCGCCAGCACGTTGAGAGGAAAGCACCAACGTCAAGATCCGACGAGAAGGGGCATCATCTGGCTTCTGCTGCAGCACAACTTCAAGCGCCTGTCGGGCCTCAGGAAACTTGCCTGCTTCGTATAAGAGTTCTCCATAAGAACTCCTAACCTTCCAAGCTGAGGGATCCAACGCCAAAAGGCGTTCGTGCAAGACGCGCGCGTCAGCTCCATGAGCTTGTTTTTCAAGCGCTGCCAAGGCAACCAACCCGGGTACGTAGTTTGGCCGTTCGTCCAGCGCAGACGCGAGCAAAGATCTTGCGTGCGCTAGCTTTCCCGCTTCCAACTTTGCCAAAGCAAGGAACCGGCGCGTTTCAGGAACCAGCGGATCAATGACAAGAGATCGAGACAACCATGTGTCCGCAAGTTCAACCGAATGTTTGCTGCCACCTAACCCAAGATAAAAGGCAACCCCGCGGGCGTAAAGCACGAAGGCATAGGGATCTCGGCCGAACGGCGAAGTTAGCGACTTGCTTGCCACAGAAACGCTGAGGCCTGGAACGCGTGCCAGCGCTTCTAGCGTGGCTTCCAGGACCATGCCAGAGGCTTGCTGCCGCGAACCCTCGCGTGACGCCGCGGCCACCACCTCGCGCACGTTCTCGCCTGAACTCTGAATCTGCACGTAGATGGCCATCCGCAGGCCCGGACGTTTTTCGAACCAGCCAACGATTCGCCATTTTGGTTCTTCGGGCGAAAGCAAACCTGCAGCCACCGCTTGACCTGGAGCTTGTGGTTTGGCGCCAGTTCCGAAGGGGACCAAAATTGAAGAAGGTCCAACAAAGCGCAAGGGGGTATGGTTCCAAAGTCGGTCGGCCACAAACACGGGCAGGCCCACTTCCAAGTACCGAAGTGATCCGACATTGTCTTTGTTGGCAAAAGCTTCGACAACAAAGCCCTCTCCCAAGGGCGCGTGCCGTGCCCCTGCCGCAGCCACGACATCAGGCGGGCTGGTTTCACTCATCTTCCGGGAAGGCAGTACGTCAGCGCCTGCGTCCGGCGAAGGCTGGCCTAGACACACGCCCCCCGTTGCGGCCACAATCACCATGGCAGCAACACCTAAATTGACGAGCGACCCGGCGCGGCTCATAGACGAATGGTGGCGGTCGTTGTGCGGAATACAAGTTTTCGTTCGCGTATGGGCAGATTTATCTGGGCTTGTGTGCGCACAACGCTCGCCTTGGGCATTGGCGTTGCAGTGCTGGGACTGGCTTTGGGGGCTTGGACTTACAAACAGTTCGAGAACGATTTGCCCACAAATCTCTCAGTGTTGACTGACTACCGCCCCTTGCGTGCAAGCCAGTTGCTTAGCGCCGACGGCGAGATCATCGCCGAATTCTTCGTCGAGAAACGAACCCTCGTCCCCATTGAACGGGTGCCATTGGTGGTACGACAAGCCTTCATTGCGGCCGAAGACGTGCGGTTCTATAGCCACGGGGGCGTCGATTACCTGGGCATTGCCCGCGCGGCCATAGCAAACCTGAGGGCAGGTCAAGTGGTTCAAGGAGGATCCACCATCACGCAGCAGGCGGCGAAGTTGTTGATCGTCGGGCAAGAGCGTTCACTGGCGAGAAAAATCCGCGAAGCCATGCTTGCCCACCGAATCGAGGCCAAGCTCAACAAGGACCAGATCTTAGGCATCTACCTCAACCACATATATTTAGGGCACGGTGCCTACGGCATAGACGCTGCAGCAAGTGCCTACTTTGGTAAGTCTGTGGACAGCCTATCCGCAGCCGAAGCCGCGATGTTAGCAGCCATGCCCAAGGCGCCAGGCCGCGCCACGCCGTTCCGCGACTTTGCCAAAGCCAAAACCCGCCAGGGTTACGTATTGGATCAGATGCAAGATCTAGGTTTTCTGTCGAAAGAAGACACCACCAACGCCCGCAATGAAGCATTGGTACTGGTTACAAGTGGCAAGTCGCTCCGCAATGTGGCCGCGCCCTATTTCACTGAAGCCACCCGCCAGTATGTTGCCGAGCAGTTTGGCGACGAGGATCTTCTTGAAGGCGGGCTGCGCATCCACACAACGCTCGACATGAAGCACCAGCGAGCCGCTGAGGCTGCTCTTCGCCGAGGGCTGGAAGACATCGAACGAAAGCTTGGCTTCAATGGCCCCGTTGGCCGCCTTGCAGCGAATGATCGCACACGTATGCAAGCGGGCCCTCCCCGCCCCTTCGGACCAGCGGGATTTTCGGTAGATGATGCAGAACAGGCTGGAACCATCGTGGTACCGGTAAACCTGAAGACTGCGGAAATCGACGCCACCGCCCCTGGCGCGGTGTTGAACGAAAAGTACGCCCAATTCGTGGCTGGAGAAGCCTGGGCCGCCGCACGCCGGGCGGCCACAGCAAAACCTGTTGTCACCACAACGGCCAAAACCGCTGCTGCCCCTCCCCCCGCATTTGATCCCGACACAACCTATGCGGCGATGATCACGTCTGTTGGAAAGAAACTAACATTGGTGTCTGGGACGCTGCAGGCCACGTTGCTGCCAGAAGACGAAACGCGCGCGATGTCGTGGAAGGGTGAGCAAGGTGGAAGGCTCGCTGTGGGCGACATTATTCCCGTATTCTTCAGTGTCGAAGCGCCAGTGAACGCGCGACCCAATAAGCCATCACCCGTTGTCATCAAAGCGAGACTTTCGGTAGCGCCCACTGTCCAAGCCGCTCTTGTCGCGTTGGATCCCAAAACGGGCAGATTGTTGGCCATGGTGGGCGGATACGATTACCAAACCAGCCAGTTCAACCGCGCACGGCAAGCCCGCAGGCAGGTTGGATCTGCTATCAAGCCCTTCATCTACGGTGCAGCTTTGGAAGCTGGATTGACCCAGATGACCATCCGATACGACGTGCCTGTGAAGTTCCACACGTCCAGCGGCGTGTGGGCGCCAAGGAACTACAAACCTAATTTTCTTGGTGCCATCACCCTTCGAACGGCACTGGCAAAGAGCATCAACACCGTAGCAGCACAGCTTACAGCTCAACTCGGAGTTAGCCGTTTGATCGAGGTTATGCGGCACGCTGGCGTCACGTCCAAAATGCCTCAAGCCCTTTCATTGGCGCTTGGTACGGCAGATCTAAGCCTGGAAGAGTTGTCCTACGCCATGGCCAGTTTTCCAGCCAGTGGCAAACGCGTCGTGCCCTTATCGATAATGCGAATCACAGATTCAGAAGGCAAAGTTCTTGAGGACAACAGCGAGTTGGTCAACCGATCTGACGAGCCGAACGTGGTGTCGCCCGAAACAGCCTTCATTCTCACCGACATGATGAGAGCGGTTACCGAGGAAGGAACAGCAAGGAAAGCCAAAGCGTTGGGCAGACCTGTTGCAGGAAAAACTGGAACCTCCAACAACTACCGGGATGCCTGGTTCGTTGGGTTTGTCCCCAACCTGTTGTGCGGTGTTTGGGTAGGTCGCGACGATTTCAAACCAATTGGGCACGACATGACAGGCGGCCACGCGGCCTTGCCGATTTGGATGGACTACATGACGGAAGTGCTTCGCGACGAACCCGTCGAAGACTTCAAGATCCCACCCGGAGTCACCTTCGTACGCGCCGACGCTGACAAAGGGTTGCCTGCAAGCCCCTCAAACCCACGAAGCCGTATGGTGCCGATGCGACGAGGCACGCTGCCGCCCAACTTTCGTGGAGCTGGCCAACCTGCCACCTTCGCCGATCCTAAGTTCTGAAGCAGCCAAAGCGGAAATCGCAACGGCTTTATAAAAAACTCAAATCCTCCTTAAAGCTCCTGAGGCCTCCGGCCGAGAACATGAATGCCGCGATGAGAAATGGGTCAAAAGGGGGGACAAGGTGGGATAGCGGCGCCAAAAATAACAAAGAAAATAACAACTTATCCGATGTCGACTCGTCGCCAATGTCTTGACACTTTTGACGCGATCGTTAAGATAGCCAGCGGCGTTAGACCAGTTATTAGCTAGGTGCATGTTGCCAAAACGCCAACCCGGTCTGTGGGAGCCAACGAAAGCGGGCGCTTGCGCTCGCGGAGGATGAAATGCAAGCAATTTCGGAGTTTTTGGAGAAGGGCGGCTTCTTCATGTACATCAACGTCTTGTGCTCGGTGGTCGCTATCGCGATTATCGTGGACAGGGCGATCTTCTTCCTGGTGAAAGCCAGCGTGAACGCGAAAGCGTTCCTGGAGCAGATTCGCAAGTTGGTCTTGGCGAACAACGTAGACCGAGCTGTAAAGCTTTGTTCTGCCACGGGCGCACCGGTAGCTCACGTAGCGAAAGCAGCGCTCCAGCGCGTGCATCGTGGCGAGCTTGCCATCGCGCAAGGGATTGAAGAAACCCTTGTCGACGTAAGCCCACTATTGAAGAAGCGAGTTCAGGTTCTTTGGTCAATCGCCAACATTGCAACCCTGATTGGTTTGTTGGGTACGGTTGCTGGTTTGATTAAGTCGTTCGGCGCTGTGGCTGCAGCAAAACCAGAAGAGCGAACCGCAGTTCTCTCGGAAGGTATTTCTGAAGCTCTAAACAACACCGCAATGGGGTTGTCCATCGCTGTTGCCTGCATTATTGCCCACGCATTCTTCTCGGCGGCTTCTAAGAAGCAGGTCTCTGACCTTGAAGGCTTCGCCATGAAGCTCGAGAACTTGTTGGCGGAATCGGCTAAGGGCGGCGGAGCCCAAGGCTAGTCAGCCCGACCACCATAGCGAAACAGGGCCAACAAAGATGACAAAACGCCAAGTCCGAGCTGCCATGAGGCGCATGCGTGAGCACGCCGAAGAGGAGGAAGAGACACACGATGAGCTCAACCTCGTTCCTTACATGGACATTGTGACGAACATCATCATCTTCTTGTTGGCCTCTGTCGTTAATTCGATAGCGCTCGGCAACGTGAACGTATCGTTGCCGACGATTTCGAGTGGCGGCGGCGCTGCCGCGGATGAGCCCGAAAAGCCACCCTTGAATCTAACGATCACCGCCGGAGCCAAAGGCTTCACCATTGCCGCTTCTGGCGGCGTGATGCCGATGATTCCTCGCAAGGGTGACCAGTACGATTACAAAGAACTCACGGTTAAGTTGATGGAAATCAAGAAGGCTTTCGCCGATGAGACCAAGGCCACGTTCAACGCAGACGCTGGCACTGAGTATCGCATCGTTGTCGAAACCTTGGACGCCATGCGCGAAGACACGAACCATGCGCTGATGTTCCCTGACGTCGTGTTCGCAGCCGGTATTCTGTAAGGAGGCGACATGTCATTCGTAGGCAAAGAGTTCACTAGGTTAGAAGGCAAGAAAGCCATCCGCGCGTTTTCTCGCAGGTTGGCCGAGCCAGAAACCATCAAAGACCTGAACATCACGCCAATGATGGACATGATGACCATCATTTTGGTCTTCTTGTTGAAGTCGTTTTCTTCAAGCGCCGGCGCCATCAAGTTCGATGAGCACTTGAAATTGCCGGCCAGCACGACCCAGCTGGCGGCTCGTGAAGCCATCGGCGTCACGATTACGAAGAATGTCGTTTTGGTTGAAGGAGACGGCGTCGCTCCAATCAACCAGGGGAAGATTGATCCTACCTTGAAGCGTGACGGCGAAAACGGTTACTACATCACGCCGTTGGTCGAAATCCTTGAGAAGTACCATCGCAAAGAAGAGAAGGTCGCTGGGTTAACCGGTCAAGCCTTCGATTCCCAGCTGATGATCGTCGCAGATGGGAAGACGCCTTACCGTTTGCTGACCGAGATACTTTATTCTTGTGGTCAGGCTGGCTACCAGAACTACCGCTTGGTTGTTCTCAAAGCCAACGACTAGTTTGTAACGGTTTCTTCAACGCCCGCGCAGGAAGTTTCGCAGCGGGTGGAAGAGAGGAAGCACGGCACCTAACAGCGCGAGCGGAGCCGCAAGTACGGCTCCCGCGAACAAGCCGGTGACTGCGATTTGATTGCTGCTGACGGACGCGGGCAATGCCGTGGGTAAGCAAACGATAGCTATCCCTGCTGCCGCCACAACGAGGCATGCACCTAAAGCTCGCCCGCGAACAAGGGCGAATATGCCGAACATTGCTACCACGAGAGCGGCTAGCACAGCCCACTCGCTAAGGCTTTTGCTTGTGATTGCAACCGCCAAAAGTTGAGTTGGCTGTTTTGGCCCCAGAGCCCAGATCACCAGGGCTGGCAACGACGCTGACGTTCGTGACACCGTTTTGCCAACGCGGATTACACCATGATCGTCTAGTTCAAACCTCGTCCGCCATGCGGTCTGGCCTTCGTATAACCCAGAAAGTGACTTTCCCTTCAGCAACAGCACGATGGTCCCATGCATTGTGGCGTAGATGACAAGAGGCGAGACGAAGCCAACGCTGACCATCCCGAATATGCCGACCATCACGCCCGACCACCCGAGGCCCACGCAGTACCAACGAGCCCAGAACCATTCGGATCCGAGAGCAACGAAACCGACTAGGTAGCAAAGAGCCAAGCCCGCAAACGCAGGGCTCCACGCTGGCTCTAGCAACAGGGCTAAAATGCCGTAAAGAAGAACAAAAGCCGCGAGTGGCAACAACGCAAGGGCGCGGCGCGTGCGCTCGAGGCCCATTGTACGGAAGCTCTCCACAAAACGATCCCAACGCATAAACCTAAGTATACGCCACGAGCAGGCAATGACCCATCGCTTGGAATTACCTGTTAGTGAGACGATTATTCTTCGGTCACTGACAGACCCACGCGTCGGTTCCTGATGCGGCCTCGCCCCACGTTGGGGGCAATTGGCTGGCTGGAACCTTTGGCCAAAAGGCTCAGACGATCTGCGGCGACCCCTTGGGCTTGCAAATAGTCCGCGATGGCGCGCACTTGAAGATTCGTTATCTGTTGCGGATCGGTGTTGCCGATACGAGCGTTATCCCAATGGGCTTCGATGGACAACTTCGCAATCCGCGGCCGGGACACCAGCACGTCCACGACTTCATCAAGCAGTTGCAAAGATGCCGCCGAAAGAACCACCGGCAACGCAGCCCCTCGCGTCTCGAAGTTCAATGGCAAACGCACAACCAACCCGCGGCCGGCAACGTATTCGGCTGAGGCCACTTCTTTGCGAGCGCGAAGAGCGAAGTTCAGCTCTTCCTTCGCATTCGCATCAAGGCTAAAGCGCTGCTCCTTCATAAGGTGACCGGGTACCTCCGCGCGCAAAATATAGAACCCCGCCGGTAATGGAACCTCGAAATTCCCTTGGGCGTCTGTTGACGCAGATGTCGTGCTACTGCCACTGAACTCGAGCCGCCCTAACAACCCTTTGCCGCTGGAATCGACAACTCGTCCGCGAACCAGGGACTCTATCTTTGGCGAAAGTTGCACCTCAACCTCAGTGGCAAGACCGGCAGTGATCTGCGTTCGAAGGGTTTGAGCCTCAAATCCGGCAGCGCTTATTTCTAGGGACACAACACCAGGACCAATGTCGTGGGTGGTGAAGGTTCCGTCGGCATCGGTGGCCACCCGCGAACGCGCGCGGGCTGCCAGGCCGACAATGGCGTTGGCTATTGGTGTTTTGTCTGCCGCATTTACAACCTTACCTGTAATAAGGCCATCGTCTGGCTCTTCTTCTGCAGGCGGCGGCAAAGGGGAGGCAATAACAACAAAATTCCCATGGTCTCCAAAATCAAACGCTCGCCCCAACTGAAGTACCATCGTGAACGGGGCTTGGGGTGGACCATAGGGAAACCCAACGCTGCGGAAGCCGAAGTCT
>Ga0105046_10011002_pt1 | contig 14074 bp, 10 predicted proteins | sample MAT03_FD_78385 | JGI IMG/M metagenome (GOLD analysis project Ga0105046, IMG submission 78385) | Freshwater microbial communities from Lake Fryxell liftoff mats and glacier meltwater in Antarctica - MAT-03 (megahit assembly) | ecosystem: Environmental > Aquatic > Freshwater > Ice > Liftoff... | reverse complement strand
GAGAAAAAATGGGGGAGGGGCCGTGGGCGCAGGGGCTTGTCGTTGTAGCTGATCAGTCTTGCTTCCACCGGCACAGGGCCGGATGGAGAGCTTAAGTCCACGCCATTGGGCTTTACGCCAGTGGAACAGAGGTTTGACAACTGCGACGAACGACAACGCACTGCCTCTTTTTCGTTCTCGGTATTTGAACTTCGCTTCTTATGTTGACAGGACGATTAGAAACACAATTTGCGATTCATCGTCCGGTCCTCAATCGTCCTGTCAACCGTTGATAAGGGGACCGTTTGAATCAATGATCTGCGCCCGCTTAAGCACCAACGTTTACCTCGCGAAAGCGCGGGGCCTTGCCCTCGCGGTTAAATGATGACACTTGTGCATGGGTGCTTATTTCCCGAGTGGCACGGCCAATTGCAGTTCGTCCAGTCCACCGCGATCTTCGAAGGCACGCACGCTGAAGTACCAGCTGGACCAGTCCTTCAGAGCTTTCTCCCGCCACGGAGTCGCCACCCGCAGTCGCTCTTCGGGAGCTGCGCTGTTGATTTGATCTTCGGTACCAAGCGACGCAAACGGAGCCAGGGTCTCGCCGAATCCCTGGGGTCTTCGAGCTATGAATCTCAATGCCTGAATGGCTTCGATATTCACATCCACGCTGTTGTCGCGAATACCATCCAGCATCAATGGAACCAGCTTGAAATCTGCCGTCCGGCCCAACGCCCAGACTGCCGCGCTGCGGACCTTGTCATTGGGGTGTTTCATCAGGCTTTTCAACTGATCTTCCTGGCCGACCAGTTTTTCCGGATCATCGATCGACAGCACACTTCGCACGATCTCATCCGCGACTTCGACGGGCGATTCATCAAGTTCATCGAACTTCATATTGGCGATATCCGCAATCAGGCGATCCAGTTCCGTGGGTTCCTTCTTTTTCTTATCACCAAACGGATTGCCACGATCTGCCAGCTGCTGCCCGAGGCCGTACATTTTCTTCAGAATCTGATCGGTGGATTTCATGTAATACAGCAGTGCGAAGCAGGTACCGACAACCGGGCCAGTGTGCGTGTTGAAACTGCCGTCGGCGGCCTGAAGAGTCAGCAGTCCATCGCCGTAAACGATGAACCAGTCTTCGCCGTTGATCTTTCCAAGATCGCCCACGGCGGCGGCTCGTTCCAGGCAGTAATAGTAGTAGAGATTGTGCTCAGCACGACTGACCGGCTGAAAGTTGGCAAGATTCCAGCCAAACGCCCGGTCAACCCGAGCATCCAGCGCACCTGCGCTGTTCTGTGGATTATAATCGGGGAAGGCGGACCCAAACGGACCGGCGTCCGCCAACGGATCAATTTTTGTGAGGCCCCCCGGCAACCGGTCTTCGTCCTTTTTTTCCGGCTTCGGCGGATTTCTCAGCCCGTGCAGCAGTAGTCGGCAAATACCAATTGCACCACCGCCTGCCATTGTCATGTTATGTGTGGTGGCACCCCTACCTGGTCCTTGCGTCGTACCGGGACGATATCCCCAGCCGCCATCGGAATTGCCTTTCTTCATCAGGAAGTCGGCTGCGCGGTCGAGTGCTGCCGGATTGATATTGGCACCGCCGCGCTGGCAGGCCCAGAGAGCGAGTACTCCGTATTGCGACATACTTACATCGCCCGGTTGTGGCGGTGCATCACTCCACGATCCGTCGGCCCGCTGCGCAGCCTGAACGTAGTTAGCGATTGCCTGCAGATTCGGCAGGTACTGTTCTTCAGCGTCGAGGTCAACCAGCAGCATCGAATCCACGCCGGATCCGTAGATATGATCGTACGCTGACATTGGCGAATACTGACTGCCACCACTGCGCCCTACCGCGGCCGCGATTGCCCGGGCGACAAACGCATCTTCCTTTGGTACACCACATTTCAGCATAGCGTACGCTGCCAGGATTTGTTCGCCGCCGTGAGCTGTTTTTGCTGCCTCGGCCTGCAGATACGCCAATCCTTTGTCAACCGCAGCGTCAAATCGCGGAACCTTTGTACTTTGTCGTGGACCGTCAAAGGCCGCCGTCGAATTAACGACCAGGAGCAGGAAAGCTGCGAATAGCAGAAGAAGTCGCATCAAATGCTCCGAAGAAAGCTAGCGGCAAAAAGGTGAAAATTGACAAATTCGATAGTAGCGAAGGTTCGGTTCAGTGTCAAAGTGTGTATTGCCGTTTATGCTTTCGGCGTCCAAAACTAGCGGCTCGTTGGAAGGTCCGACAAAATGGCGTCTCAGAATTCGGTGCTTGTCACCGGCGGAGCCGGATTTCTCGGTTCGCACCTGACTCGGTGTCTCCTGAAGGACACTCGCTTTGATGGCCTGCAGATCGTTGTCCTTGATGATCTTTCGGGTGGTTTCGTCGAAAATCTTCCGGAATCCGCGCGAGTTCGTTTCGTGAAAGGCAGCGTCACCGACCACGAATTCATCGAAGGGCTGTTTCAGGAACACTCGTTTCGCTACGTGTTTCACTTGGCGGCCTATGCTGCCGAGGGGCTCAGCCATTTCATCCGCCGCTTCAACTACATGAATAACCTGATCGGCAGCGTGAACGTGATCAATGCTTCTGTGCGTTATTCTGTACAGCATTTTGTGTTCACCAGTTCGATCGCTGTCTATGGCTGTGGGCAGGTTCCAATGCTGGAATCCATTCAGCCTCTGCCGGAAGATCCGTACGGCATTTCCAAGTTTGCTGTGGAGTTGGATCTGAGAGCCGCCCACGAACAGTTTGGTCTGAACTTTACCATCTTCCGTCCGCACAACGTTTATGGGGAATATCAAAACATCGGAGACAAGTATCGAAATGTTGTCGGCATTTTCATGAATCGTATCATGCAAGGACTGCCGCTCCCGATTTTTGGTGACGGATTGCAGCAGCGAGCGTTCTCATACGTCGGCGACATCATGCCGCCGATGATCTCTGCGCCCTTTCGGGTGGAAGCCAATTGCGAAGTCTTTAATGTCGGTGCGACAACCCCCACGACTGTGCTGGACCTTGCGACGTCCGTTTGCCGCGAGTTTCAGGTTGAACCCAACATGCAGTTTCTTGCGGCTCGCAATGAAGTCAAGCTCGCCTGGGCCGACCATACGAAGTGTGTTCAGGTCTTCGGCCAGAGCCCGGCAACATCAATGGCTGACGGGCTGCATCGCATGGGAACCTGGGCACGAACTGTGGGAGCACGTTCCAGCGTAGACTTTGAACACGTCGAAATCACTGACGGCCTGCCCGCCGGATGGGGCCGCACATCCGGCGAATGACCCGTTCACTGCAGGATGCTCAGCAGTGCATCACGCAGAACGGGATAATTCGCCTGAATTGAGTATTTCTGCTCGACTGTTTTCCGACCGCGTTGTCCCATCTGTTGGCGGATCTCCGGATGTGCAGTCAGCAGTCGCAGAGCTGTCAGCCACTCACCCGTCGTCTGCGCGGCCATACCATTCTGATTGTTGTCCAGGATCTCCGAGTTCACCCCGACGGGCGCTGCGATTCCCGGTACTCCGACCGCCAGGTACTGAATCAGCTTGAGACCACATTTATAGATATCCCATTCCTGATTGGGAAAAAGGGGCATCAGGCCAATATCGAACTGCCGAAGCTGTGCTGCTTCACGCGCCGGTTGCCACGGATCGTGAATCACTTTCACTCCCGACAGATCAATCTCACTGAGAGCCGAAATGTCCGGGACGACAATTCGGAGTTCGAAAAGTGTTTCCTGCGCAAGTGTCCGCAGGGCATCTGCGGCTACGTTGAGATACTTCAGATTGCCTGCCGTTCCCATCCATCCCACGACTGGACTCGAGCCACGTTCCGCTGAAGGCTGGTTCACCGGTTGATAAGTTCGCGCAGCATAGTCCTCCAGATCCACGCACGTCGGGACATGACAGATTGTCGTATTCAGCGGTCGTACCTTTTCCACCAGAGACCGATTTCCGCACACGACCATGTCCGCGAGCTTCAACAGTTCGGCAAACTTGTCGGGATAGCGGAGGAACACCGCGTCATCCAGATCAATCACAAGTCGGTGACAGGATTCCTTGAACCGTCGTTCCATATGAATCGAAGTATTGTCGAAGATCTCACGGTCAATGAACACCACATCAAAACGCTGCAGCTTTGTCCGCAGCCAGTGCCACCAGCGGACGCTGCGTTTCAGCAACTGGCTGGGGCGAAAACCCATCCAAGGAAAGTAGTCATACTTCTGCGGAAAGCTGTGCGCTACCACCGCTCGATGCCCGTCCGCGCAAAAATGTCGAAGGTACGGCAGTATGCGAAATCGTGCCGAAGGAACTCGATCGCCCGATGACAGGAACAGGATATTCACGGGCCGTTCTCCGAAGCTCCGCGGCAGGCAGAGATCGTCAATCGGCCGCCTTGACGTATCCATGCCAGTCCATGCGCGAATGGGGCCAGCAAGAGCTTCGTCGCCGTAGTTGGCCGATCAGGATAGCGCAGCAGCCAGCGGCCAAATCGACATTCCGGCCATCGAGCGAGAATCGACAGCGCCAGACTCCCGACTACATTCGACAAATTGCGCTGGTGAATGATTCTGACGTTCGTAAATCCGCACTCTTCCAGCAATTTCCGTATCGACGATGGCGTGAAGTGGTGAAGATGTCGTGGCAGCTCCCACACGTACCAGTACTTACCGAAGAACCATGATTCCCAGCAGCCCGCGTTCGGAATACTGAAGAGCAGCGTTCCTCCCGGTATCAACAACGAGTGCAGACGTCCCAGCGTCTCCCTCGCATCAGGAACATGCTCTATCACCATCCATGCTGCAGCGAGTTCAAACTGCTCCGATTGAAGCTCGGTGGCATCCAGAGTTCCGCAATGCACATCCAGCCCCGCTGCTTGTGCGATCGATGCCGGACGCTCGCCGGGTTCGATTCCCGTTGCGACCCATCCTGCGTCCTGCAACCGCACAAGATATTGTCCGGTCGCACAGCCCAACTCAAGGGCGCGGGGCGTTTTTGATTCGCCTTCGTTGTTCCGTCCCGGTCCTCCGATATGGTGAACCAGTGTCTCAGCCGCTGGTGCTGGCTGGCTGCGATCTTCCATCAGCCAGAAATAGAATCGCCTCAGTCCTGGAACATATCGGAGTGGCAGAATTCGCAAATACAGCGGTCGTCCGGGCGCTCTGTTGTCAGAGGAGCCTACTGTTCCTCGCTGATTCATTTCGGTCGCTGGAATTGTCGCCTTCGGAACAGACTGATGAGGACCGTATTGCTCTGGGTAGCAGTCGCCAAGGGAATCCAGCACTGGGCGAGGATTCATGAATCGATGACCACACTGATGGCATCTTTCAATCGTAAATTCGCCAGGGATGCCACAGAGGTTGTCTTTGGATTTTTGAACAACTGAACTCTCCGACGAACCGCAAAGCGGGCAGGCTATACGTTCCAGCTGCAGCAGGACTTTTGATCCTGCTGAGTCTTCCGGCATCTGGCTTCGCTCGTTGACAGGCGGTAGTGATTCATCAGACATCAACTTGCTCCGGGCGGTGCCATTCGCTCCGCGTTCGTGCCCAGATGACGGTCCAGAGCGGAACCTGTACGCAGCCTACTCCCAGCAGATAACCCGCCGCTACACCGCCACAGCCGTAGATTTTTCCCAGCAACACCTGCAGCGTTGCTACAGTCAGGCTGGAAATGATTGAGGCCACCAGAAATGGATCCCGCTTGTGGGCACGAACGTAGAGATTTGTACACAACGCAAACTGCAGCGACACCATCGCGATGGCGAACATCACAGTTGGTCCGACTGGCAGCATACGATCCGCCAGGCGTTCGAACAGCCATTCACCGCGAGTACCCAACCACCAGACGGTCAGACTGAAGCATATCATAGCCGCTGTCATGATCAGCATCGAGAGGCGCGTCATGCGAAAAAACAATTGATCCAGTTCTGTGAATTTCCTTGCCGCGATCATCGCCCCGAAGACCGGACGCCGCGTTTCTATCCAGGCCAGCGAAGCAGCCTGCAGCGCCGTCAGAATTGTCCATGTCATGCCGAGCTTTGTGGCTTCGCCTGCCGGACGTTCCCGGAAGATCAACAGGAGTGGCATCTGATTCGCCAGCCACAGTAGTACGCCCTGAACGGCTATTCGCCACTGCAACGGCAGAATTTCGTGTTTCCAGTCCACCAGTTCCTGTTCTGGTGGTGATCGAAACGCCGCAAAGAACGCTCGGAAACGAACCGCTACGAGATAACATTCGCCCGCCAGTCGAATGCTGGCCAATGCGACCAGTGCCCAAAGTCCGAATCCACTTGTCAACGCCAGCCACACAGTTAGAGTACCGGCAACCGCCTGCCAGAATCGGACACGATTGATCGCTGACAACTGGTTACAGCCCTCCAAAATTGCGGTCAGTGGCAGTAACGGCAATTGGAGTCCATTGACAATCACCAGCGCCAGCCAAGGTGCAATCCATGAAACATTCTCCCGCAGCGCCTCGTTGCTGGATGTCTGACTGAAGAACAGGAACCCAGCCACCGTGATGGTGCCGGCAAAGATCAGAGCTGCTACGCCATACCAGCGGAGCATCATGCGGCCGAGCGAAATCAGCCGTGATCGCGCGACGGGATCACCGACGATTTGACCGTCCTGAAGAGACAACTGCGACCATTCATGGCTGCTTACGCTGATCAGTACGACATGCAGACCCAGTTCCACAAAGACCTGCATCCCCAGCATGTTGCTGAAGGCGTAGTAATAGTCCTGGGTCGACTTCGAAAAACTGACCACCAGAATCAACTGCGTCACAGGCCCGGTAAGCAGCTGCCAGAGCCGGGCAAGCACGGCAAAACCTACTGCTCCATCGACCCCTACCCGCAAAAGCGTTCGCTTCAGCAGCGATACCTGATTGGACCCGACAGCCGACACGCCCTGCTGGCCAGGAACAGCCTCTGGGATTGAATCGGACGATGTTTTCACGAAAATACTCACCCTGCCAGCGACCCACAAAGCCCACATCTTACTGAGCCAGATTCACGGGAGCTTACGTCAGCTACCGTCTTTTCGGTAACACTCATCCAAATAATCTTTTGGACACTTTACTGGTCACGTCTATAAAACGGACAAAGGGGAAACTAATATGCGCACAATTCTGTTATGTACGGTCATGACTCTTCCGGCTCTAACACTGGGCTCGGATCGGGCTGAATGGACGCAATGGCGGGGTATTGACCGCGCCGGGGCCGTGGCGCCGGGGGCCGAATGGCCAAAGTCGCTGGACGAAAAGACGCTCGTCGAGCAATACCGCGTGCCACTGCAGCCGAGCTACTCGGGGCCGATCGTCACGAAGGACAGGGTGTTTGTCACCGAGACGGTGAATAAAGAAAAGGAAGTTGTTCATGCGCTGGACCGGGATACCGGGAAAGAGCTGTGGCAGGCTGAATGGCCTGGGGCGATGACCGTACCGTTCTTCGCAGCGTCAAATGGAAGCTGGATTCGGGCCACGCCGATCTATGATGGCAAGAATCTTTATGTTCCAGGCATTCAGGATATCCTGGTTGCATTGGATGGTGCCACTGGCCGTGAAGCATGGCGTAAGGACTTCAAGCAGGAATTCTCGACCAGCGGTCAATCATTCGGATTTGTGTCCTCACCCCTCGTTGACGACGGGTTCCTGTATGTGCAGACGTCCGGTGGTCTGGTGAAAATCGACTGCCAAAGCGGCTCAATCGTATGGCGTGGCCTGAAAGAGGAAGGCGGCATGATGGGCGGCGCCTTTTCGTCGCCGGTGATCGCCACGATAGCCGGAACGAAGCAACTGGTCGTGCAGAGTCGAGCAAAGCTCAGCGGCGTCGGCCTGGACGCTGGCGACGAATTGTGGTCCCGTCAGATGCCTTCCTTCCGCGACATGAATATTCTGACGCCCACAATCATCGGCGACCGCATTTTCACCAGCAGCTACGGCGGCGGGGCAACGATGCTGGAAGTGACACACGGTGACACGGGCTTCGCGGTGCGTGAATTGTGGAAAAACACCACTGAAGCCTACATGTCGTCACCTGTCGTCATGGACGACAAAATCTATCTGCATCTGCGAAATCAGCGGTTCAGCTGCATCGATCCGGAGACGGGAAAATCACTGTGGCGCACCACTCCTATCGGCGAATACTGGAGCATGGCCACCAACCGATCTCAATTGCTTACACTGGATGAACGCGGCGACCTTCGGCTCATTAATGCCAACCCCGCAGAGTTCTCTCAGGTTTCTGAACGCCATGTCAGTGACGCTTCCACATGGGCTCATCTGGCTATTGCGGACGATCAGGTTTTTGTCCGCGCACTCGACGCCCTGATTGTTTTCCGCTGGCATGAATAGTCGATAACCTGACATCCTGCCGGGACAGAAGCTGCGTCTCAGACGTTGACAGGTTTCCGTGCCTGTCTGGCAATTCATCGCCCCGCGGAGTACACGATGGGTTACTCACTGATCAACGAACTGGTTTGTCCTGACTGCACGACACCGATGATCAGCCGACCGGGAAACTACGACCGACCGAGGCAACCTTTGAAAATACCCTTCCAGCAGTTTACGTTGAAGGGCCAGTACCTGAGCGAATTCAGATACCAGCGGATAGCTTTTTGCGGCGAAGATCCCGCCAGGAACCACGCGGAACAGCTTTCGATGTTCGCCATGGCGCGGCGGCGGGTGGACCATGACAGCGCTTTGGCTCGTTCGGTTTCCAGAGCTCGGTTCACGATGGTCTGCCGAGTTGATCGCATCAATTCATAGTTCTTGGACATCGAGCCGGCACGCCATTGGTACATCGTCACTGGTTCACCAACAGCCGCGAAGCGAACTCCACTTGCCGCCAGCTTCAGCCACAGATCCCAGTCCTCTACGCTTGGCAGACTGCTGTCGAAACCGCCGATTTCCTGAATCAATTTGCGACGAATCATTACGCTCGAAACGACGATGAAGTTGTCCTGCAGAAGCGGTTCCAGTAAATCACCCTCCACCATCGCTTTCGGTTCACTTCGTAGTTCACCAACTCGCCCGACATCTCCAAAATTACCTGCGTTTGTGTATACGATGTCGAATCCGGTCCGTTCTGCTGCTTGAAGTTGTAGTGATAGTTTTTCTGGTAGCCAATAGTCATCGTGATCCAGGAATGCCACCCATTCTCCGGTGGCCAATGCGATACCGTTGTTTCGTGTCTTCGACAGTCCGCTGTTCGGTTGATGGATTGCTCTGATGCGATCACCGTATTCCGCCAGCACCGACGCCGACTCGTCTCTTGATCCGTCGTTGACCACGATCACTTCGACATTGCTGTGTTTCTGGGACAAAACACTGTCAATCGCTCGTCGTGCTTCGCCCGCTCCATTGTAGACCGGAATAATCACTGACACTGTAGGTTTCATACGATGCTCGATACCGGCGGTTTTCTGTTGGGGCTCCTGGCCTCCGCTGCGAATATTCCTTTTTCGCGTCAGAGTACGTGCTGCCTGCTGCCATTCAGCTAAACTATGCTCGGAATCACCGCCGATTGACCTTCGATGAGGTCTATTTACCCTACTAGGATCTATACCCTTCCTTCCTGTATCGTTTATGACCGGACGTTACTTTTCTGCTACACCCCGAAGCTCTTACCTCACAACAGAGTCGTCAGCAGTAGCCGCAGTTTTCGCATCTCGCGAAGCCGTTCTTCGCCTTCCATCGTCCGCGGCAACAGATCAACACTGAGCGAGCGTTGGTAGCCCGTCTGTCGCAGCATCTGCACGATGTGGTTGTAATCGACGTCACCTAATCCTGCCAGGACCTGCAACTCCGTTGGCGAAGTGTCTCGCAGATGCAGGTGCTGCGCGTACTCGAAAACCACTTCAAAATTCACTGGACTTCCCTGGCAGCAGATGTAATAGCTGGGATCCAGCGTTATTCCAAGCCCTTTGACCGACTGGCACAGTTCTACTGCCGTATGAGGATCTTCTGTCAGAGTCCCTGTTCTTGTCAGGATCGACAGTCGGATCGCTTCGTGATGGCAGATCGCATATCGTTCACGAAGACGGTCTATTTCCGTATTGAACGGTGTGCCTTTCGGGGAACTCAGGATCGTGATTTGAACGATTCGCTGCAGCTTCGCAAACTTCACTATGCCTTTGAAGGTGTCGATATCGACCTCGCTCTCCAGGAATATGGCGTTCGGCGTTAACCGGCTAGCTTCACGCATCAAACCGGCACAGCCTTCCGGATCTGCTGCGACTTTAGATGGCCGTAACTGGTCGTATTCTTCGTTCAACCAGATCTCGACCTTGTCAAATCCCAGTTCCTGAATCTGCAGGCAGGCTGCCGGGAACGCAAAATCCCAGAGACTTCGCGTTGAGGCCGCTATATGCACTTTAATACTCCCTGTTCGATCTTAAACCCTTATTTGGCCGCTATTTACTGCGACTCTCTCTGTCCGTCGCCGTCGACGTAAACCACCAAAGAACTGTATTCCCGTCACTCCGTTTCCGCAAGACCGCTCAGTCTTCCTGCGGAACTCCTGAGGATTTGTAGGGATTTTGCACGATTCAACGATTCGTCTGCCGATAACGAATAGTAACGCTGTTTTCCGTGCTACTGCGCGGTGCCGTTTCGGACTACTGAGTCCCGAAAACAGAAAATCTTTTTGGATCTTCTGCCTCGCGATTGCAGAGGATTGTTGCTGAGAAAATAGAGGAGTCCTTTCCATGCTGAATCGTACGATGGCTGTATTGCTTTCAGGGGCTATTGGCATTCTTGTCACCGGCTGTGCTTCTTCTACGCCGACTATGCGAGCTCAAAGCCCGCAGAATGGGTTCGGTTCTTCGAGCAACGGACCAGCGATGAACCATGACTGCCCGATGTGTCAGTCCGGTGAAGGTCACGGACAAGTGTGCCCACCGAATCACGGAGGCTACGGTGGGCCGAATTGCCAGGGAGCCGGGTGCAACCTGCCTTTCCATCCTGTGCATCGTAATTTTCACACCTATCAAGCTCCTCAGAATCTGATGTACCCTCCAGAAAATGCCGCACCAGCCCAGGTTCAGTATCCGTACTACACTTTCCGCGGCCCGACAGACTTCTTCATGAAGTAGCAGCAGGTCGTTCAAAGCAGAAAAATCGTCTGATGAGCCCAGTTGAATCACATCAGCGGGGCTTTCTTTGCGTTTGCGGCATGTGATTCAAAAAGGGATTAAGAGAAAGTAGAAGTGATAGTAGCTAGTCTGTTGAGTGTTGATAACTTCTTTAAGAACCACAAAAGAAGGCAACAAACGCAGCGTTTCAGGAGGTTGAGCTAAGTGAAAACATGAGCAGTAACTCAAGGGAAACCATCTGAAGGGCGATGAATTTTCGGGAATAAGCAACACAGGGTGTGAACAGCTAAAGCAAACGAAGTCGAACGCGGACTTAACGCGGACACTCAAAGTGCGGTGTTCAACAGGTTGTTAACAACAGCATCAGGTTCACTCGTTTTCAACGTATTCAGTTTGTATAGCCGTATCAGGGAGATTCTTTTTTAATTCAGCGACAGCAGCGTCGCTTGATCCGAGAGCAGTGCGGGTGATTTTAAGATCCTTGAGTGACTTCAGATGAAACAATTCTGGTGCTCCGACGGCAGTGATTTGAGTCGAACCCAGATGAAGGAACGTGAGAGCCGTCATATTCTTGAGCACGGGCAGGCCGGAGTCCGACAACTTTGTATTGTCGAGATTCAGCCATTCCAATTTCGTGAGCGGAGCCAGCATTAATGCGCCATGATCAGAAATCTGAACCCGCCACAGATTGAGTTTCTTCAATTCTCGCAGCTTTGCGAGATAAGCCATACCAGCATCAGTGATCAGGGAGTCTTCGCTCAGATCCAATTCTTCCAGCGAGGAACAGACAGAAAGTGTTTCGAGCCCGGCATCGGTCACCTGGTTCCTCGCAAGTCGCAGTTTCTTCAGCGACGGAAATCCCGCGATCAGCGAACATGAATCATCATCGACAATAGTGCCAGCGACATAGAGCTCTTCAAGGTCTTTGAGACCAGCTAAAGCAGCTAAACCGTCGGTGCCGACAAAAGTCAGATCGTCCAAAGCAAGAACTTTGAGTGATTTACAAGCGGCGAGAGTCTTTACACCGTCATCGCTGATATTGGTATTGCCGTTCTTTCCGTTGAGACGCAAAGCCCGTAATCCAATGAACCGCGCGATAACGACCGTCGCTTGATCCGATATCTGACAGCCACGAAGATCGAGCTGGACCAACATCGGCGAGACCCGTTCCAGTACCGGTAACGATTGGTCGTTGAACGAAGAATCAGCCAGATTCAGCACCCGAAGAGAAACAAAATCCGGCAGAAAATCCAGCGTTTCCGGCGTCAGCGTGAGTTTGTGTAGATCTATATCGGTTACGGAACCCCCTTCATCGGTCTTCACAGTCGCCCCCGCCGCCTGGAGGGCCTTGATGGCAGCCACTTCAGTATCGCTCACTTTGGAAACAGTCTGCGATGGCGGAGAATCGCCGGAGCAACCGGCAAACGAAAGAAAAACGATCAGCGGGCACAGTCGGGGGAAAGCAGACACAGGCAGACTCCGGTGAAACAGTCAGAAGACAAGAACACCGATGATAGCTGCAATTCCATCGGTTGTCAGTGAACCAGGGAAGCGGAGCCAATAGCCAAATGGCCCGCAGGGTGCTGCGCACTATTCGTCGCTGACCCCTTTTCCCGCGATGCCGTTGACCTGCAATTTAAGGTTTGACAATGCACTATACAATTCGGTCCAGATCGCTGTCGCCGATATGAGCGTGACGCACATCAGCAAGTGTGCGTCTATCGCGCCACAGGCATTAGCAATTCCAAGGAGCAGCGTGATCATGGTCAAAAGCGCGGCAATGACCAAGCGACCGATGAAGCCAAGTCGTACCACGTTGACAGCGTGCGACGCCAGAGCGTACTCAACAGACAGCGCGGAGAGTGTGCGAAAGGAGACCATATTCTCCTGGAGTTTCACAAAATCCATTTTCGGGCGCAGCTGGGCAGATCGTTCGTCATCAAACGCGGCGGCTTCTCTCGCCTCAATGTTCGGTGCGGACATCGTCTTGGGGTCGCAGTTGTCAAGATTCCCCATGTTTCCCGCCATATACTGCTCGAAGTAGGATTTCACTTTCGGCGGAGATTCAGGCGATGATCCCTCGGTAGACTTCGTAGAAGAAATAGCCGCAGGATCCTTCACCCCGAAAGTCGCCGTGAGTTCGCCCGGCAGCGTGGTACCGGCTGATTTGCGGTAGCGTAACAAGAGTTGTTCCATATAGTCGCGGAGAACATCGTAGGAGTCCTCTTCGAGAGCAGGTTCCGCGTCACCGCTAACCGTCAGCACAGGTTCCGTCGCAGCGAGTGGTGGGGCATCGCACCCGAAAAGAAAGACGACGGACGGATTTTCTCCAGAAGGTTCCGACAGATCCACGAACGCGCCAAGTGGCGGCGTCACGTTTTCCGCAGCCGGTTTTCGTAGTCCTTCATCGCGGCAGTCCAGGAGTTCCGCGCGTAGATCCAATTCTCGCGTCAGTGTTTCGCAGGATTCACCAGAACCGAAACCAGTACCGGCCTGTAGCACAGGCGACACAGGGTTCGCTGACAGAGAATACTCAGCCGGTTTCGCGTTCAACTCGCCAGCATAGCGAACAGATTCTGCCAGCTCAGCATTTCGCAGCTCCAGCTGCTCATTCGCCTGCCGGAGCTTCGATCCACTCAACAGCACAGCCTTTTGCAATTCCCTCACGGTACACAAAAGGACTTCCCGCTCGACAATCTCTGCCTCCCGGCGATCCAAATCTTCCCACTTCGCCTCGATCGCGGAGAGTTGTTCCGAATATCTGACATCCGCTTTGTCCGAAGCTGCGGCAGCGGATGATTGTTCCGCGTCCGCCATTGCTTTTGCGCGGTCTGACAGAGCAATTTCGAGAAGTGCCAGCGTCTCAGTCTTCGTCAGCAGTTCAAGAGCACGGTGGCTGAGTGACGTTTCGCGTGAATCGTACTCGTCAGACAGTTGCAGAAATTCTGACTCCCGGGCCTGCTGTCGGGACTCTCGGTTGAGTAGTTCAGCCTGTG
>Ga0105046_10010998_pt1 | contig 14077 bp, 10 predicted proteins | sample MAT03_FD_78385 | JGI IMG/M metagenome (GOLD analysis project Ga0105046, IMG submission 78385) | Freshwater microbial communities from Lake Fryxell liftoff mats and glacier meltwater in Antarctica - MAT-03 (megahit assembly) | ecosystem: Environmental > Aquatic > Freshwater > Ice > Liftoff... | reverse complement strand
GCGCCCCCGGTCTCGACACTCGGTTGTCGAGATCAAAATCTGAGACGCAGTCCACTGTGGTCTTGATTCAAATGTCGGGTAGCGGAACCTACCCCCGACAGACTCCTAGGCTAGGGGGAAGGCAGCGTGATTTGGCCAGGGCGCGAATGTGGCACTGACCGGGGGAAATATCGTGGTCCATTACATATAGCGATTTGAAATGGAGGAACCAGGGAAAGAGCTTGCAGTGTATTCGGAGACGATCCTTAGCCGAAAGAACTAAGCAGTCTCCCGCAACCACCGCAAACCAGATCGGCACATTGCTTCGAGAATTGTTCGGCCTTGAGGATAGGGCCCCTTGTCGAACTGCTCTCCGCTGTGATCGGCGCCGTTCGTCACATGCGCCACAACGCCAACGGCCACGTGACGAGCCGCAGCAAAGGCGAACAGAGACGACGCTTGCATTTCAACAGCAAACGCTCCGTCACGGGCATGTTCTTCAATCTCCCCTTGTGTCTCCCGATACGGCGCGTCCGTAGTCCAGAGAAGCCCGCTAACAACCGGAAGACCTAACGGCAATAAGTCTTCCGCGAGAATGGTTGCGAGATCACTCCGGGCAAACACCGTTTCAGATGGCGACAAGTAGTGAAACGATGTTCCCTCGTCTCGAATCGCTTCAGTGCCAACAACCAAGCTTGGAACTGGAAGAGAAGAACTTATCCTTCCGGCAGAGGTAAGGCCCAGAATCACCTTAGCGCCGGACACAGCGAGTTGTTCCGCGACAAGCACTGCATACGGCCCGCCGATGGTGCGCGGAATAATGCCGCAGATAGTACCCTCCACTTCGAGCGCAAACATGGTCGTGTGAAAACAAGCCCAGGGCTGAAACGGCCAAGCAACGCCGTTTGTCACCAGCCAATCCGTTAGATCGCCATCGAATTCCAGCACACAGATCGCCGGCACTGGCGTGGCTTCGAGCCGCCGCTCCGCTCGGACAGCAGAAACGAGACCTTCTGGAGTAAACGCACTCGGAGCAGCGTAATTGTGATCGAGAAGTGGCAACTTCATTGGCTATAAGGTAGCATCAAGTTGACAGATGTTCAAGTATACGCTTGAATAGTTGAGTGGACAAGTCGGCTAAGAGGCAGTTCAAGGATCAGCTCTTTGAGCAGTTCGCCCGTACCGGAAAGGCGCTGTCGAACGGAAGACGCCTGGAAGTCCTCGAACTTCTGGCGCAGGGCGAAAGAACTGTTGAACAGCTTGCCGCAGAGACAGAGATGTCCGTTCAAAACTGCTCGCAGCATTTGCAGATACTTCGCGCCGCGCAGCTAGTTGAGGTTCGAAGGGAAGGTCTATACGGCAGCTATCGCCTTGCCGATGAGCAGGTGCTTAAACTTTGGCTATCCTTAAGGGCCTTCGGAGAAGCTCGTGTCCCGGACGTTTCTCGAATCGTGGCGTCCTACCTGAAGGACCGAAAAACGCTTAAAGCGATTACGACCACGGAACTAAAGGCACGCCTGCAAAAGAAGAGCGTCGTCGTTCTAGATGTCCGACCGGAGCAGGAGTTTCTCGCAGGCCACATCGCCGGAGCCCGATCAGTTCCTATCGCTGAACTGAAACAGCGATTGAAGGGACTTCCCAAGACAAAGGACATCGTTGCTTACTGTCGCGGGCCTTATTGCGTCTTTGCCGATGAAGCAGTCGCGTTACTGCGTGCGAAGGGATTCGAAGCATTCCGCCTGGAAGAAGGCTTTCCGGAATGGAAGAACGCGGGACTGCCAATCTCGGCGGGTGCATCATGAAACACGTAGATGCAGATACCGTTCGAAATTGGCTGGAAGACCGAACTCCCGTAACGGTGCTCGACTTCCGCAGTGATGAAGATCGTGCATAGCGGTAAATTCCTGGAAGTCTTCACATAAATGCTTATGAAGCGCTAAAAACTGGGCACAGCGGGGCCCTTAATGGGCGTAACCTTCCAGCCGGTGCGCCGATAGTGACAGTCTGCTGTTCGCGGCGTGAGCGTATGGGGCGCGACCAAGGCAACATGAGTCTATGCCGCGCTGCTTCGTCCGGTCTGGACACGTAAGAAACGGGTTGGGTCGCACCGAAACCTTCGGCGGACTGGTTGGTCGAATCTCACATTCTTCTTTCCACGATAGCGAGAAAGTTGGACCGGCGGCGCTCGCTAAGATTGGGAAAGCAACGCGCCTCCGGCACGATGATCTTTGTGGGCGCCATTGCCACTTGCGGAAGCTAACGCCCCTTTGATAGCAGTTTGCCGGGGTATTGGTAGGCCGTCGACTGATTTCCGTTCATTGTAGTTACGGCAAACCTCTCGAACTCCATTTCAACGAACCCGTCCGCGAGTGTCCGTATCCGGTCCTCGCTTTGGTGACGAGCAACGCGAAGCAGCCGTCCCGAAAGGGGAACGTGCGGCAAGACGAAATGGACTACCGCGGTTCATCGAAACGCAACTCTTGAGCATTGCCTCGAAAAAGTCCATTCCGGCAACGTTTCGGCATCCGCAAATGCAATCCAATATATTTTCGCCGGAGGTGTGTAAAGCCAACAAGGCGATTGACCTGCCATACACCCTTGTGATAAGAAACCATTGGCCGTGTTCTGTGCTGTGCTCTGCCAAGCTTCTAGACTCGCCAGCACATTCGACGATGGTCCCGCAAAGGGCGGCGGTTCATGTCCTGAGATAGGTCCTGGCGCAAAATGGCCTGCGGATGATCCAGATAGGAAAGGTTGTTATGAAAATAGGTTTGTCGCGTAGACGATTGATGGGAATCGGACTGGCCGGTTCGGCGGCCGGAGCCGCGTGGGCGGCCGACGGGTACCCGGTCCGGGAAACTTCGTACGTGTCGTACGATCCGAGTTTCGACGACTTATTCGTCGATTTGCCGAAGCCGCCCGGCTCGCCAAACGTGCCCGGACCACTGATCGACCGCATTGGTTCCGGGTTCCGCTGGGCCGAGGGCCCGGTCTGGTACGAGAACTCCGTTCTGTTCGTCGACCCGCGCCTGAATGCGATCATCCGGATTCGCGAGCAGGCATGGGGACACGAGACTACTATCTATGATCATGCCTCCCACTACCCCCTTGACCTTCCCCCACCTCAGTCAGCGATAGGCTACGGCCCCAACGGCCTGGGCGTTGACAACCAAGGCCGGCTGATCGTCGCCGAACACACGCTGCGCCAAGTGGCCCGGCGCGAGCCCAACGGTTCCAAAACGATCCTGGCATCGCACTTCGAAGGCAAGCGCCTCAACAGCCCGAACGATTTCGTGGTGCGCCGGTCGGACGGGTCAATCTTCTTCACCGATCCCGGATACGGCATCGACCGCGTACCTGGTCCCGGCGGAGCTGAAATTGATCGCCAGCTTACCTTTCAGGGCATCTACCGGATTGCCCCGGACGGCTCGCTCCACTTACTCGTGGACCACGCAAACCGCCCGAATGGGCTGACGCTGTCGGTTGATGAGCGTATTCTGTACGTCGCCGACTCAGCGAATCCACCCGACCGCCTCGTCCGTGCGTACGACGTCCGGCCAGATGGTTCGCTGGCCAACCACCGCGTGTTTGCCGACATGAACAGCATGCCCGCGGGCGGTCCGGACGGAATCAAGGTGGACGCTCTGGGCAACCTGTGGGTCGCAGGGCTGCAGGAGGACCCCGCCGGCCCGATCCGCATCGGCAATGTATTGGTTTACGCACCCTCTGGCAGGCTCCTCGGCAAGATCCTCTTGCCCGAGCGCGCTCTGAACTTGGGCTTCGGCGGAGCGGACTGGAAGACGCTCTTCATCACCGCCACGACAAGCGTTTACCGGGTTAAGACCAGATTCGGCGGCATCCCCCATCCGACCACTCGGGCGCAGGGTCCGCCGGCGATTACCGCTGCCGGCGTCGTCAACGGCGTCACGCCGGGTGCGCCCATCTCGCCAGGCGGGATCGTGACGATCTATGGAAGCAATCTTGCCATCGCAAGTTGCGTGGCCGCAGAACCGGGGTCGACGCAGCTTTCCTGCAGTCCGACACGGGTGACCGTCGGTGGCCGGGAGGCTGCGCTGCTGTACGTCTCTCCGGGGCAAATCAACGCGCGGGTACCTTCGGAACTGTCTCTCGGTGTCGTCAGTCTCACCGTCTCCCAGGGATCTGCGCAAAGCAACGCCATATCACTTACCCTCGCACGCTGAGCTACGACTGTGAAGTCTTGAATTAAGTTCTCACCCAAGCGGCGTCGGACCAGGACCACTGGTGGACTACGTCAATACGAGGCAAACTTCTTTGTCTGTAGTGAAATAAATCCGCCAGTCCCACAAAACTCTCCCGTGAAAGACCGGAGCTTAATCCGCTGGACCCGAAATCCGGATACAGCTGTGGTGTCTGTGACAAACGCCATCTAAATTGGGTGTTGGCGTTGATACGAACAGGCGCTCAACGTAAAAAAGTTCCTAACCCTGGTGGGGGAGCGATCGTGGGCGGACTGGGCTTCGACTACGTGAGATTTGCCGAGGTGGCCGACGCGGACCGCGGCAGGCAAGTCGATCTACAAAATGCGCAAGGCGATCGTGGAACCGGTCTTTGGTCAGACCAAGGAGTGGCGGGGATTTCGTCGCTTCAGCTTCCGCGGGTTGGGCCGGGTGGGGCTGGAATGGAAGCTGATCTGCCTGACGAGCAACATCCTGAAGCTGTTCCGCTCGGGGTGGTCGCCGGAAATGGCATGACAAAGGCCGCCAAAACCGTTTCGCGACCGCGGAAGGCTATTTTGCGGCCATTTGGACTGGCGAAGACGCGGCACCGGCGAAAAATTGCGCCCCCGGTCTCGACACTCGGTTGTCGAGATCAAAATCTGAGACGCAGTTCACTGTGGTCTTGATTCAAATGGCGGGTAGCGGAATCTAACCCCGACAGACTCCTAGAAGATGAGCTTCAACGCAAACTGGATGGTCCGGGGCGATGACCACTCCTGCGTCACTTGTCCGAAGGCGGTGCTTAATGGCGTGGTGTTCGGCGTCAGGAATTGCGTATGGTTAAGCGCGTTAATCCCTTCGGCGCGGAACTGCAGGGTAAGGCCCTCCTTAAGCGGCGTATTCTTGACGAACGCCAGATCGAGGTTGTTGGTTCCATCGCCGCGAATGCCGGAAAACCGCGTGCTCAACGTCCGCAGATTGGACGCCAGTTGGGTCGCCGAATTTCTCTCGAAGCCGGCATCGACGTTAAACCAGCGGTCTATGGTGCGCTGTCCCTTGGCGATGGGAATATCGGCGAGATTGCCGCGAAACAGGGCGTTGCCGAATCCGAGCGCCGGACCAGTCTGCAACTGGTAAATACCCGAAAGCTGCCAGCCGCCCAGGAGGCGCGAACTAAACCCGCCGGCACGACTGGCCCAGCGCTTGCCCTTGCCAAAAGGCAGTTCATAGATTCCGGTGACGGCAACGCGGTGCGCCCGATCCTGATCCGAGATTACTTTCTCCGGCAACAGATCGCCAGGATTCAAGTACGAACGAGCCTCCATCAATTTCGACCAGGTCCACGACAGAGTCGACATGAAACCGGAGGAAAAACGCTTTTCAAAGCGCGTCTGCATCGAGTGGTACCAGGAGTAGCCCTGGTTGGTATCCATACTGACGCCGGTGAATTGGGGATAGGGGCGGAGCAACTGGGAGCGGGGAACGGTGGTGCCGGAAAGGTTGGTTCCCGGCAGGAGTGGATAGAAGGGGTTCGCCACCTGGGCACTCAAGAGGTTGATGGTGGCTTGGTCGCGGACCGGGGACGTACTGAGATAGCGGTTCGGCAAGGCGTTGAGGTCGCGGCCGATGCGCTGGCGCACGCCGCGATTGCCGACATAGGACACCTCCAGGACGGAGCCGGCGGGGAGGCTCCGCTGCAGAGCGAACTGCCAGCGCTGCATGTATGGATTATCGAGCGTTGGGTTGAAGAAACTCACGTTTTGGCCGAGATTGGTGCGAAGGCCGCCGGAGGCTCCGGTGGGGAGAAGGACCCCGGCCGGGAATGGATTGGCGAGAGTGGCGATGAAGTTCTGACCATTATTCACGCTGGGGACAAGCTGCGTGGTTTGGGTGAAGCCGGTCTGAATCACGTCGCTATTGGGAACGCCGATGGGTTCGAAGTAGATTCCGTATCCGCCGCGGAAGACGGTGGTGGGAGTAATGGAATAAGCAAAGCCAAGGCGCGGCATGAAATTACTCTGGGTGGTGTCCCACAGGTTGCGGGGCTGCCCATTTACAGCCGGGTAGGTTAAGCCGCCGCGGACGCGAAACGCGTCGAGGGGGACCTGCGGGATCTGGGTATTGGCATAATTTGCGCGCGCGGCGGCTTCGATGGGACTGGCTGCGTCGAAGTCGAAGCCGCGGACGCTGCGGTCAAAACGCTCCGTCATCGGCGATGGCAGTTCATAGCGGAAGCCGAGGCTCATGGTAAGTTTACGATTCACTTTCCAGTCGTCCTGGACGTAGGCCGCAAAAATCTTCACTTGCTCGGCGTAGTTGGCGTTGATAGGGAAGGCGCCGCTTGTCGGCAGGCCATAAAGCAGGCTCGCCATGCCTTGGCCGATCGGCGCGGCGCCGGAGGTATCGAAGGGTCCGCGGGTCCAGTCCGTACTAAATGTGAGGCTGCCGGAGGAGGCGCCGAGGTCGAGGGAGTTACGCCGGTAGACGCGATACCCTGGTCCAAATCTGAGGGTGTGGGACCCAAAAATGCGCGTGGCGTTAAGCGCGAAGTCGTGCGTGTCGACCGGGTTGCGATTCAGGCTTTGAACGGAGAGGGACGAGTAATCAGTGGTGTCGATGCGAGGGAAGCGGACAAGGCGCGGATCGATAGCCTTTATCTGACTAACATAGGCCGAAGAAAAACCGAAGCCCTGCAGGTCGAAACCCATCTGGTTCGGAGTGATTCCATCTACGTAGCGGGTATAGCTATAGCGGGAGTTAATGAAGAACTGAGGCGAGACCGTATACACGTGATCGATCGCCGCACCGCGACTGTATCGATAGAGCTGGTGGCCGACGGTATTCGAGTGGCGCTTATCCTGATCGCGGAGGTTGCGCGTGGCGTTGACGCGAACGAAGAATCGCTGGTTGTCGGAGACGTTGTGATCGATTCGGACGATGTGGTTGTAGAACGTGTCGTAAGAGTTTCGACCGTTGGTATAGTTGTTCACTCCATCGGCGTTGCCGGGAAGATTGGGCGTGTCGAAGAGATTGGCGATTTTTGAACCTAACGGGTTTATCTGGCTGGCGGGAATTCGATTGCCGGGCAGGGGCCGGCGGCTGAACAGACCATTGGCGGCGGGGGCGATGGTGAATGGGTCGTAGATCTGGTAGCGGGGGCCAAGGGCGAGGAGGCCGGAGAAATCACCAGTGCGGTGGGCGGGAGTGGGAACGGCCTGAAAGCCAATCGGGACGGGATCGAATGTCCACATTCCCTCGTAGCCGTACATGAAAAATGTCTTGTTGCGCCCATCATAAATTTTGGGAATCATAACGGGCCCGCTCGCGGTGCCCCCCCAGCGGTGCGATTTATAGGCGATTTTCGGCGTGCCGACGCGGTTGAGAAAGAAACGGTTAGCGTTGAAAAGCGGGTTCTGGTTGAAGTAGTAGGTCTGGCCGTGCAATTGATTGCCGCCGGATTTCAGGCTCATGTTTACCACTACGCCGGTCATATAACCATAACTGGCATCGAAAGAGGCGGTCTGCACCTTCACCTCCTGTACGACGCCGGGCGGCGGCGAATAGGCGAATCCCTGGTTGGCGTTATTCATGGCGCCATCGAGCATGAACTGGGCGGTGCCGACGCGCGTGCCGTCGCCGGCAATGGCGGACCCGGATCCGGTGTCGAAGGGGCGAACGTCCTTGGGAAAACTGGGCATGAAGAGCACGCCGGGCGCGAGGGCCGCCATTGGGATAACATTGCCGGCAAGGAGCGGGAGTTCGAGCACGGCTTTACTATCGATGACTTGGCCCATGGACGTGGTGGAGGTGTCGAGCAGGGGTGTGTCGGCGCGCACCTGGACGCTTTCGGTCACGGCGCCGATTTCGAGAGCGAAATCAAGCGTGATTTGGTCATTGACACGGGTTTGAATGCCGGACCGCTCGGTTTTCTTGAAACCGGCGGATTGGACGGTTACGGTGTAGGGTCCGGGGACGAGATAGGGGAGAAGGTAGTCTCCGCTGGAGTTGGTTTGGGCGGAGATGCGCACACCGGTTTCGGTGTTGGCGGCCACGACGGCGGCACCGGCCACGACGGCTCCGGAGTTATCTAGAACGCGGCCGAGGATAAGGCTTCGAGCTTCCTGGGCCAGTAGCGGATAGCTGCTAAGGACCAACAGGGTGGCGGCAATACGGGAGATGGTGCGCATATTTGCGTCGTAAGCCTATCACAGGTGTTCCCCAGATGAGATAAGCTCAAGGCGGAGGCAGGATGCGGCTCTTTTTTTTGGGTTTTGGGTGTGCTCTGGCCAGCGCGCAAACGCCCGTGTCATTTCAAAAGGACATCGCGCCCTTGCTTGCCTCCAAGTGCATGGAATGCCATGCCACGGCTCCCATGATGGCGGGGTTGGATCTGCGCACGCGTCAAAGCGCCATAGAAGGCGGAAAGCATGGACCGGCCATTGTTCCCGGCGACGCCGCGGCCAGCCGTTTGTACCGCCGCCTTACTGGCCAGGAACAGCCGCGGATGCCTTTTGGCGGCCGGCTTGGCGATGCCGAAATTGCTTTGGTGAAAAAGTGGATCGATAGCGGCGCCGCGTGGGAAGGTTCATTGGAAACGAAATCGTCGGCGGCGGTTACGTTTACCCCTGGGCAACGGAAATATTGGGCGTTTCAACCGGTGGTCAAAACCGCTATGCCATCAGGTCGGCGCAATCCGATTGACGCATTCTTGCAGGCAAAACTCGCCGAAAAGGGCATTCAGCCCAATCCCGCCGCGGACCGCATCACCCTGCTCCGGCGGGCTTCGCTCGACGTTACCGGACTGCCTCCAACACCGGAAGAGGTGCAGGAGTTCGTTTCCGACCGCGCCGCCAACGCGTTTGAGAAAGTGGTGGACCGGCTCCTCGGATCGCCGCACTACGGGGAACGCTGGGGACGGCACTGGCTCGACCTTGCGCGCTACGCGGATTCGAATGGCTTCAAATCCGACGAGCCCCGGCCCAACATCTGGCGTTACCGGGATTACGTCATCCAGGCTTTCAACAGCGATAAACCGTACGACCAGTTCATCCGCGAACAGATTGCCGGCGATGAGTTGTATCCCCACGATAAGAACGCCCGCATAGCGGTCGCCTTCAATCGCCACTTCACCGACGAGACGAATCAGCCTGTGATCGAACTGCGCCGGCAGGAGATTTTGAACGACATTACGGACACCGTAGGATCTGTGTTCATGGGCCTGACATTCGGCTGCGCGCGCTGCCATGACCACAAGTTCGATCCCATCCTGCATAAGGATTATTACCGTCTGCAAGCCTTCTTCGCTAACATTCGCGAGGAAGACCATTTGACGCTTCTCGATGGCGGTAATCTCCAGAATTATTTAAACCAGCGCACCGTGTGGGAAGAGAAAACCAGGGATCTCCGCGCACAGATGCAGGAGCTGACGGCACCTGTCGCCAAGGGGAAGGCCGATTTTTACAAGGTCCGCTTTTCAAAGGGCACGCAAGAAGCATTGGCGGCCGACCCGGCGCGGCGCTCACCGCTGCAGCAGTTGCTAGCGATCAAGGCGATGCCGCAGATTACCTATCAGGAGCGCGCGCTCGCCCGCGAGTTGAAGGGGGAACCCAAGAAGCGGTATGCGGAACTTGAGGCCGAATTAAAGAAGTTCGACTCCATTAAGCCGCCCGATCCGCCGGAAGCGCAGACGATAATCGATCACAGCGGCGAAGCTCCCAAAACATACGTCCTGGCGGCAGGCGCGTGGGAAGCGCCGCGCGAGGAAGTGCAGCCGGGGTTCCTCTCCATACTGAACCCGGGCAACCCGAAGGTCACGCCGCTTATGAATTCGACCGGGCGCCGCACAGTGCTCGCGAACTGGCTCGCGGACCCAAAAAATCCGCTCACTGCGCGCGTGATGGTCAACCGCATCTGGCATTATCACTTCGGACGCGGCATTTCAGGTACTCCGAGCGACCTCGGCCTGATGGGCGACCGGCCAGCGAACCAGCCGCTGCTCGACTATCTGGCGGCGACATTTCAGGAGAACGGATGGAGCATTAAAAAGATGCACCGGACAATCATGTTGTCCGACGCCTACCAGCGTTCGTCGACTGCCCGCACCGAATCCGCCAAGGCCGATCCAGACAACAAACTGCTATGGCGCTATGACCGACACCGTCTGGAGGGCGAGGCGATTCGCGATTCCATGCTCCTCGCCAGCGGAAAGCTGAACACGAAAATGGGCGGGCCTGGCATTCATCCGCCGCTGCCGCCGGGTGCCGTGCCAGCGAAGTATGGAGGTTGGACACCGGAGAAAGATCCCGCCGAAGCCGACCGCCGCAGCGTCTACATTTTCGGGAAACGGATTATGGTGTATCCGATGTTCGAAGCCTTTGACGCGCCGAATCCACAGGAGAGTTGCGCGCGACGGTTCCGGACCGTCATTCCTGCGCAATCGCTGATTCTGATGAACGATCAACTGGTGTTCGATTGGTCGCAGGCGCTGGCTTCCCGTGTGTTGAACGATGCCGGACTCTCGGCCGAGCAGCAGGTGGACCGGGCGTACCGGATTGCCATGTCGCGCCCGCCGAACGAGCGCGAACGAGCGCAGGTATTGACCTACATGGACGAGCAGACGGCGCTGATCCGGGATCGCCTGGCGCGGAACGAGAAGGTTCCACTGCCGGAGAAGATGCCAGCCGGAGTGCCTCCCGAACGGGTGGCGGCGTTTGCCGGCTTCTGCCATGTGTTGATGAACTCGAACGAATTTTTGTACATGAATTAGGAGAGCCGACAGTGAATCGCAAGCTACTTCATCACTGGAATGTCTCATCGCGGCGCGATTTTTTCACTCGCGCTGGCAGCGGGCTGGCCGGAATGGCCCTCGCCGAAATGCTCGCCGAGGCGGCGCCCGCTAACCCGTTGGCCCCCAGGAATCCGCATCACAAACCGCGCGCGAAATCAGTGATCTGGCTGTTCATGGAAGGCGGTCCGAGCCAGGTGGACACCTTCGACCCAAAGCCGCTGCTCACCAAATTGCACGGCCAGCCCGTCCCGGCTTCCATTCGCAAACCGTCCCAGACCTCGCGCGGCACGGCGGACAATACTTTGATGGCGTCCCAGCGCCAGTGGAAGCAGTATGGACAGAGCGGCGCGTGGGTTTCGGATTGGTATAAACACGTCGGTGAGCAGGTGGACGATCTGGCCATTATCCGGTCCTGCTGGGCCGACGGGATCAACCACGTCGGCTCGGTCTGCCAGATGAATACCGGCTCGGTGCTTGCCGGGCGGCCGTCGCTCGGCGCGTGGGCCACCTATGGGCTGGGAACAGCGAATAAGAACCTCCCTTCCTTTGTGGTGCTCACCGACGATCAGGATCCCTTGGGAGGCTCCAACAACTGGAACTCTGGCTTTCTGCCGGCGCTGTACCAAGGCACGCAATTTCGCCGAGGGGACACGCCGATTCTGGATTTGAAGCCACCGGCCGGGATCAGCGACCAGCAGCAGCGAAACGAGTTGGGACTGTTGCTCAAGCTGAACGAAATCTGGTCGGAGAATAAGCAGGAAGATACGGAACTGGATGCGCGGATCCGGTCGTTTGAACTGGCTTACCAGATGCAGTCGTCCGGGGCCGAGGCGGTGGACCTGACGAAGGAGACCGAGGCCACGAAGAAACTCTACGGTATCGACGAGCCGGCGACCTCCGTGTTTGGAACCAACTGCCTGCTGGCGCGGCGGCTGGTGGAGCGCGGCGTGCGGTTCCTGGAGCTGTACTGCGGATCGGGCAGCGGGTGGGACGCGCACAACAACATTGAAGCGAACCACTCCAAATGGTGCCGGGCGTCGGATAAGCCGATCGCCGGATTGCTGGCCGATTTGAAGGCGCGCGGCCTGTTGCAGGACACGCTGGTGGTTTGGGGCGGCGAGTTCGGGCGCACGCCATTCAACGAAGCGAGCGATGGGCGCGACCACAATCCGTGGGGCTTCACGACCTGGATGGCCGGCGGGGGCGTGAAGGGCGGGCAGTACGTGGGCTCGACCGATGAGATCGGACTGCGGGCGGCGGAGCGGCCGGTGCATGTGCACGATATTCATGCGACGGTGCTGTGGCTGATGGGGCTGGATCACATGCAGCTTACCTATCAGCACAACGGTCGCGCGGAGCGGCCTACGGTACTGGCGGGCGAAGTTGTAAAAGAGATTTTCGGATAAGGAACTTTCCACATGAAAATGATTCTATTGGTGCTGGCGGGAACGGTGTATCTGGCGGCGGCGGGAATTTCGGATCCCGCGGCGGTGAAAGAAGTTACGGCGGCGATGGAGTCGCTGAAGCAGGCGATGCTGAATAAGGACGGGCCGGCGTTGGAGAAGCTGTTGAGCGATGAGTTGACGTATACTCACTCGGCGGGACAGTTGGAGACCAAGGCGCAGTTCGTCAAGTCGATTGGGTCGGGCAAATCGATCGTGGAACGGCTGGATTACGCGGGGACCGCGGTGCGCATTTATGGCAATACGGCGCTGGTCCTTGGCGGAGTCGATCTCTATCACAGCAAGACGAATATCGTGCACATGAATATCCTGCACGTGTGGGTGAAGGGTCCGGGCGGCTGGAAGATGGTGGCGCGGCAAGCGACGCGGTTGGCGGGGCCGGGGCATTAGCAAAGCTGCGACGGGGCGAATGCAAGCTTGAAGCACAAGTGTCGCCCTGCACTGAATTCGGATCTGGCGCAGGTTTGGTGCAAGGGGTTGAGGGCGCTACCCTAGGAGTCTGTCGGGGATAGATTCCGCCGGGCCCGGCAAGTATAAACATTTCAGCAGCGAAATGTTTTGGCCGTTCCCTTCTCCGGCCGTAGGATATGGCTATGGGCAAGCACTTCCGAACCGATCACTTGGATCAAGGGCTGCTTTTTCCGCTGTCCCTGCAGGACTGGCTGCCGGAGGGACACTTGGCGCGGTTCATCGTCGATGTGATCGAGGCACTCGATCTCGAGCCGATCTACCGGTCCTATCAAGGCGATGGACGGGGCATGGCGGCCTATCCGCCTTTGCTGATGGTGCGGTTCTCTTATACGGTTACTGCCGGGGGGTGGTGAGCAGCCGGAAGATCCAGCGGGCGACCTACGAGGACGTGGCGTTCCGCTATCTGTCGGCGGATACGCATCCCGATCACGCCACCATCGCGGCCTTCCGCCAGCGCCACCTGGAGGCGTTGGCCGGGCTATTTGTTCAGGTATTGCAGTTATGTCAGAAGACGGGACTGGTGAAGTTGGGCCATGTGGCCATCGACGGGACCAAGATCAAGGCCAACGCCAGCAAGCTTAAGGCGATGAGCTACGACCGGATGGACGAGGCCACGCAGCGGCTGCGGCGGGAAATGGAGGAGTTGCTGCGGAGCGGGGCGGCGACCGACGCGGCCGAGGACGCGCAGCATGGCAAGGGCAAGCGCGGCGACGAGTTGCCGGCGGAGTTGGCACGGCGCCAGAGCCGGCTGGAGCAGATCAGGACGGCGAAAGCGGACTGAGAGCGGGAAGCCAAAGAGAAGGCTGAAAAGGAGCGAGTTGAGGCCGAAGCCAAGATCGCCAAACGGCGCGAGAAGGAAGCGCGAACGGGGAAAAAGGCCGGTGGGCATGACCCGCAGGTGCCGGACCCGGAGCAGGCCAAACCGGATCCGAAGGCGCAACGCAACTTCACGGATCCGGGGAGCCGTATCATGCCCGATGGCGCCAACAAGGGTAGTTATGTGCAGGGCTACAATGCGCAGGCGGCGGTGGACAGCCAAGCGCAGATAATCGTGGCGGCCGAGGTAACGCAGGAAACCAACGACAGCCGGCAACTGGTACCGATGATCAAGCGGGTGGTTGCCAACGCGGGATCCATGCCGATAGCCGTTAGCGCCGATGCCGGTTATTGGAGCGAAG
>Ga0105046_10010996_pt1 | contig 14078 bp, 13 predicted proteins | sample MAT03_FD_78385 | JGI IMG/M metagenome (GOLD analysis project Ga0105046, IMG submission 78385) | Freshwater microbial communities from Lake Fryxell liftoff mats and glacier meltwater in Antarctica - MAT-03 (megahit assembly) | ecosystem: Environmental > Aquatic > Freshwater > Ice > Liftoff... | reverse complement strand
TTGGCTTCGGTGAACGTTTCGGACAGCAGGAGCTGAACGCCACCGCGTGCATTTCGCCGGTGGCTGTGGCGGGCGATGCCCAAGGGTTCTTAATTGCTTGTGGGATGCAGAAAGATTTTGCAGGAACCCGAAAGCTCAAACTCCTTGGCTACACGCCTGGCTCACCACCAGTCGTGTTGGGAATCTTTGCTCCTACGGGAATGAACCGACCGGAGATCCGCGTGCTGCGCGACGGGTTGCACGTATTTTGGTCGCGCGAAAACGAGATCGTGCAGTCGTTCCTGCGCCGCGAAGGAGATGGCTTGTCCGTGGTGACAGATCAACACACGTTTCCCTTCGCGCCCTTGGATCCGCAGATCGCGTTCGCCGATGAAAACCGCGCCGCGCTCGTTTACCGTCGTGGCCCGGATGAAGGCGCTAAGTTGCTATTCCGATTGCTGGATCCGAACGCTTCGGCAATCGATGCGGGCGTTTCGTTCGTGCCGGACGCGGCACCACCGAATTCATCGCCAGACGCAGAGTCGATTCCCGCGGCAACCCTTTCGCCGGGGGACGGGTGTAGCTGTTCAACAAGTCGAGGCGCGCGGCCTGCGGGTTCGTTCCTGATGCTTGTGGTGATAGGGTTCGTTACCTGGGCAAAGCGTCGAGCATTTGGGGGGTGCGGCCGATGAACGAGCGAAAAAAATTGCGCTCACAATGGCGCGCGGGTTTGGTGTTCGTCTCGCTGTGGGTCACGAGTTGCGCGGATCCCGCAACAGCCGTGCGGACGGACGGCGGCGAGTTCACCGATGCGGCGCCGGCGTTTTCGCCTCCCGACTCCGGGCCGCTCGATGCTCCGCCCCCTCCTTTGCCGCCGCCGGGCCCGTTGCCAATTTTCACTCCGGCAACGCCGGTCCCGCCAAAGGTGCCCGATGAGATCGTGCGCATCAATACAACAATCGATTGCGACCAACAGGTGGCTGCGCAGATCGCCGGTGGTGATCACTTCGCCACGTTGCAAGGCGCTCTCACCAGCGCCGCAAGTGGAGATACCGTGCAAGTGTGCCCAGGGCAGCACAAGGGCGGATTTCTGCTGACTCGCGGGATCACCCTCGAGTCATTTTCCCGCGATGCCGACGATACCATTTTGGATGGCGAGAAGAAGCAACTGGTTCTCACAGTGGCGATTGAAAAGGGAATGGCGCCCTTGCGATTGCACAATCTAACTTTGCGCAATGGACAGGGACATCAACCCCCTTCGATCACCGGGGATATCACAGGCGGCGCATTGCTCGTGTCGTCGGCCGCCCCGGTGGAGATAGCTGGATGTGTATTCGAGAAGAACGGTAGCCGCGGTGGCGGAGGCGCAATAATTCTCTTGCGCTCGCCCGCGACCACAATTGCCAAAACGGTGTTTCGAGCAAACGAATCTGGTTACGGAGGAGGCGCTCTTTCGATCGTGTTCAAAGGCGCCGAGCGCTTGGTCATCATCGACAGTCTGTTCGAGAATAACAATGCGGGTTACTCGGGTGGTGCGCTGGATGTCAGCCACTACGACGTCAATCCGGGGCCGCCCTCGATCACAATCACGCGAACATCGTTTCTGGCAAACACCTCGGGTTACGAAGGGGGAGCGATCGCTGTCGGTGGGGGAGGCATCGCGTACGGCGGAAAAGACTCACAACTTCCTATGACGATTGAGGATTGTCGGTTTGTCGGCAACCGTGCCAAGCACTCGGGCGGAGCCATCCAAACAGGATCTTCGGTGCAGACCCCACTGGTGATTCGCAATACGCTGGCCGACAACAATTTCGCCGGCGTGTCCGGCTCGGCCTACGCCATTGAGGAGAATTTTTCGAGCTGGGGCGAAAAGGTGGCAATTCTGATTTCAGGAGGCCAGATCACCCGCAATGGCGCCGACGGAGGCGCAGCGGCGATTGATCTGACTGCTCCAGCGGTGATGAAACTTATCGATGTGGATCTGGGCGAAGGCGCATCCGAAAACCCCGGCGGTGACGTCCGTTTATGCCCGGGGCGCTATGGCGCCCATACCTCGCTGACCTATCCACTTTGCATATAGGCGCGGTCCTCTTAAGCGGCGTCTTGCGCTCTTTGTGCGCCAATCACCGTATGAGTTGCCTGGTGCACTGGCGTCCGTTCTCGCGTTACCCGACGGCAAAAGCATCTCGGAACGACTCGATGTCTTTGGCACTCATCTGAAGCTTTGCCGCCACCCGCCGCCATCCTTTTACGGCGGCTCTTACATCCGCGACGATGGCCTTGGCGCGCGTGGCACCGAGGCGGAAATGCGCCGCTGAGGAAAGCAATGCTTCGATGCTGGCTGCAGGTCCGGTTTCCGGCGAGATCCAGGTTTTTAACTCGGCGACGCGATCGGGAAAAGGATTAATGTCGAACGCAGGCGCCAACCGCCATTGTCCTGCCCCGACGTGCAGGAAGCCGTGATTGCGCAGGTGATCATCAACGTTATTGATGAAGATCGAGAATGCAATCCGCCGAAAAAGCTCCTGACAGTCCTTTTCAACTTGCGCGCCGTGAACGCTCAAGGCGTCCACGATATCTGTGTAAGAATGATCCTGTGCGTCGTCAGCGGAGACGCCAATCAACGTTGCTGCCGACACGTACGGAATCCTGTCACCGTCATGCCTCCGATCAAAGCGTTTGATAACCGCGACCGGCAACGCATTTGTCATCACGATGCGAGCATCGGCAGCTGTGATGCCCGCAGCTTTAGCAAGCGTAAGAGCCAAGACCTCCCCTGCCGTGACATTCCGCTCGTCGGCGATGCTTGGAAACTTGGCAATCGCCAAACTCCCATCCGCATCACGAAGCGAACACTTTGGACGTAGCCCGCCCAACGATGTGCCACGGCCTTTGAGATAGGCCAGATCGCGAGCGGTTTCCGTGCCAGCCTCAACGGCATGAGTCACATCGAGCAAGTGTCGCAATTCAAGCAGCGGAGGCGTGCGCGACCGCCCATCCTCCGCTTGCCCCAGGAACGGGCCTCCTGCTTCGCAAAATCGCAAAGCCCCTATGCGACTTTCGTCGTCAACGGCCAGCAAGAAATCGAGGTCAGCAAGTTCCTCACGAGCAAACCGATCCTTGGTCCTCGCGCCCGCTAGCCGACGTGCATGTTCGCGCAAGATGACTCGTTTCGCCCAGCCGTCCGGCTCCGAGTCCGCGATGGCACCTTGAAAAACAGATCCACCGGGCGCTTGAAATTGAAACCCTGAAACAAGCTGTAGTTGCGCCGGATCAATTGCAAAGCGATTAGGCTCGACGAGCCAGGAAGGTTCGTACGCGAACGCAGCACGTTGGCGTCGGCCCTCGCGATCGTAGCGAATTTGCCCCACCGCATCTGCACGGGCGTCAAGGTGGACAGAAAGCGTGCGCCTCATGTTTGGTTCCGCCTTCGCGGTGAGGACACACGCTTCGGAACGTCTGCAGCCGACAGCAGCAACCCTTGCTCATCAACCGATTGATCGATGAGCTCCTCGAAGGGGGTGCCGAACCCCAACGCAAACAGCGCTTGCGCGTATGCGCCGAAGCCGACCGTGGGATCGCCTTTTTCCATGCGCAGCCACGTGGATTTGGACACGCCCGTTCGCTCCTGCATCATGGCCACAGTTAACTGTCGTTTGCGCCGTGACAGCGACAAGTCGTTGCCGAATTTTGCAAGCGAACGACGAACCTTTGTGGCCAGAACATCTTGAGCGAGAGATCGCACCTATGTACTATACATGATTCCTTAACTTCAGATAGGGTTCATATATGATACCTTATGTCTTAGCTTCATCACAAGACATTCGCAAGCGACCTGATCTCTCCAAATGAACGCAAATTCGCGATCTTTGCGAACGTAGGTCTGTTCTCCGCAGCGGGCTTTGCTGGCGTCACTGGCGTCTATCAAGCGACTGATAGCCTTGGACTTGAACTTGGAGCCGGACGTGGAATGTCTGGCATTCAACTGTCGTTCATGCCGAAGCTAAGTTTTGGCTACAAGAAGATCTTCTTTGTTGGCGCCGGCCTATCAATGGGCATTGGAGTCCACGACATTGGGGAGTCGACTTCGGGATACAACACAACTTGGCTTAATGCGGAGTTTGGTAGCTCCCGTAGGTATTCTTCAGGGATCGGCATAAGTTCAAGCGTCGGCTTTACCAAAGGCCTTTCTGGGTGCTTCAGTTCTTGCGAACATCGGGATTCATCTAGCAACTCCGACTTCAGCTTTAGCCACAGCACCTATGCCGCCGACTACTTCTCGCCCCAAGCACGCATGGGGATTGGTTACTGGTTTTAAGGCCCGGGCACCCAGCCGATAAAGAGATCGTCGATGCCGTTCGTGCCGGGTTGGAAAACCGTCTTCCAGGCTTTGGAGTCAGAAGATAGTTGAATACCGCCCGCGTCGCGTAGCCACGTGCCTTCAATCCAGAAGCCAGCGTTGTACTTATCTCCGTAACAGGCACTGTTGGTTTTGAATTCGCCGCCACAAAACGCCACAGGATCGGCGACCGGTGACTTCTGCCACTTGGTGCCGTCAGGCGACGTGACGGTTTGGCCGGGATCTCCGGAGACGGCGAACAAGCCATTGCCGAAGACAACACGCGAATGCTTTCCCATGCCAGCGTTTCCAAGACCCGTCCACGCCAGCCCATCAAAAGATCTCAAGATGTTGCCGTCGATGGTGCTCGCGATGAACATCTTGTTGCCATAGGCCAAGCCTTGAATGATACCTAATTTGTGAGGTCGCAGAGTCCAGTCAGCGCCATTGGGCGAAGTCCACCATTTGTCCCAACCACCAGCAACCCAAAGCTTGTTACCGAAGGCGACAGAACGCAGCAGGTTACCATCGTCGCCTCCGCGTTGTTGAACCTCACCGGTTTTCGACCAGGTCTTGCCACCGTCGCGAGAAAGGATCCGGATGCCGCCATAGCCCACTCCCACAGCGCCGCGCACGTAGCCTGCTGGCGGGTCCTCGATAACTGGTGACCCTCCTGCGGATCCACCAAGATTTGTCGACGAACCTGCACCACCCGCAGCGCCGCCCGATCCGCCCGAGGCTGCCAATTCACCAGCACCAGCGACTGCCGAGCCGCCGCCTGCGCCCGATTGCCCAGCCACTAAGACACAGACGTTAACTATAACACAAAGCCGAGAGCCAACAGCAGCAGCGCACTGGCAGCAAACACGGCGCGGTGGTTCCAAAGCAAACTTCGCTCTGGTTCGTTTTGGGCCGGAGGGTTAAGCCAGATCTGACGAAGCAGCTGGAAATAGTAATAGAAGGAAATCAGCGTGGTTACAAAGGCCACACCCAAGACCCCCATGTACCAAGAAGGCAAGTCACTACCTTGTCGCAACAGGTCAGTTGCGGCAGAAAACTTCGCGAAGAATCCAGCTGTAGGAGGAACGCCTGCGTAGCTCATCAACAACACAGTGAGTCCCACGGCGATCACTGGGTGTTTGCGCGACAGGCCCGCAAGATCGCCTAATTCATCCACATCGGAATGCGCCGTTCCCACAGCCATCAACGCTGCCCACAAACCGGTGGTCATCACCCCGTAGGTGGTGAGGTAAAGCACGAAGGCAGGCGAAGAGTTTGCAACGATCGTCAACAAGATGAACGCCGCGTTCACCACGCCCGAATAAGCGAACAGTCGTTTGATCTGCGTTTGTGAAATGGCCTGCACGTTACCCAAAACCACGGAAGCCGCCGCACACAGCAAAAGAGCTGGTTTCCACATTGCAGACAACGAGGAAAATGGTCCATTGAGCAAAGCGAAGAGCAATCCAAAAACCGCCAACTTAACTGGCGATGAGATAACTGTAAGCGCCGACAATGACGAACCTTGATACACATCTGCGAGCCAGAAGTGAAAGGGCGCTACGGCTGTCTTGAAAAAGAGAGCGGACAGCACCAAGGCCAACGAGATCTGCGCAAGCTTCAACTGGCCAGCATCTGCAGAGGCCAGCTTCGCCGCGATGGCCTGCAAATGAATCTCGCCTGTTGCGCCGTACAAAAACGAAAGCCCCAACAAGAACACCGCGCTGGCAACAGCGCCAAGCAACAGGTACTTGATGCCCGCTTCATTTGAACGTGGATCTCGTTGAGAGAAACCTGCCAACACGTACGACGGGATGGAAACCATTTCAAAGGCGATGAACACCGTCGCGAGATCTCCCGCCAACGACAACGACACCATGCCCAAGGCCGAAGCCATCGCGACAAGCTTCCAATCGGCTTGTTGTGCACGAACCTTTTCAAGGTATCCGTTGGTCAGCAAGACAGCACCCGCGACCAAATAGAGACACAGCGATCCAATCGATTTGCCAAGCTCGGTGATGACGTAAGCACCACCGAAATAGCTTTCGCCCACGGGGACGCGGAACTGCAACAACAGAGCAGAGGCCACCAAGGAAAACACGCACAGAGCCGTTGAAATCGCTGCGCGAGGCGAAGGACGCATAGAGGCGACCAACAGCAGAGCCATGAAGCCAAGAACCAACGGAAGTTGAGCAATCATTATCGCGTTCATGGGGTCACTCCAGCCACCGCTACGGCGAAGGCCTTTTCCACAGGACCCACAAACAACATGGGGTAAAAGCCCAACACCAGCCAAACAGATACCACGGCAAGGCCCAACACCACTTCAGGGATTCGCAGATCTGAAGCTTGCTGAACGTCTCCTCGCTTCGGACCGAAAAACAAATGATGAAAGATACGAATCATCGCCGCGGCAGTGATCAGTGCGCCAAGTCCTGCGGCCAGCGCGTACCAAGGTGAAACGCGGAAGGCGGCGAAGTAGACAAGAATTTCGCCTGCGAAGTTACTCATGCCCGGCAAGCTGGCTGCAGCGAAAAGGCTGACCAACATCAAAGCGGTCAAGCGCCCCTGCCCTGCCCTTAGGCCTCCAACTTCGGCCATGCTCAATGAACGGCCGTCGATCGAGATCTTATCGTCCAAGGCAAACAGGAAAGCCATGATTAGGCCGTGGTTGAAGACCTGGAAAATGCCGCCTGTGATAGCGGAAGCATCTGCCGCATCGCCGCGTGTGCCAGCAAAAGCGCCCAAGGCCACCAAGCTAAGGTGAGCCAACGATGAGTACGCCAACACGTCCGTTAGACGATCGCGGCCAAGGCAAACAACGCCGCCATAGATTGCACCGAAGGCGGCAATCGCCATCAGGGTGACGCCCCACTGCGCAAACTCACTGCCGAACGCGGGCACCAACACGATCAACAACCCGTAGGCGCCCATCTTCGACATCACCGCGGAAAGCAACGCCCGGCACGCCGGTGGAGCCACAGCATAGGTATCGCGAAGCCAACCATGCAAGCCAACCAAAGGCAGCTTGACGCCAAAGCCCAACAAGAAACCAACAAAAGCCAAGCCGCGCAATTCGGGGCTAAGCAAACCCACTGCTTGCGGCAAACCAGCGATGCCAATATCACCCATAGGCAACATGACGATGGCGATGGCAAGCAACATTGGCAAACTGCCCAATAGCGTAATCAACACGAAGCGCATTAACGCGGTGTAAACGCTGGGCGTATCGTCGCGGCTTTGCCCGTGAATGCCGATCCAGAAATAGGCGCCAACCAAGGCTAGCTCCCAGAACAAATAGAACAGCAGCAACCCGCTGGCCGTAAACACACCTAACAAGCTACCGATCAGAATGTTCGCGGCGATGTAGAACGAAGCCTTCACTTGCGTTCGCGGACGAATCAGGATGAAGATGATTGGTAAACACAGGCCCAGCAGCAACACGAAGGCACTGTTTCGTGCGTCAAGGTAGAGGCCGGTTTTGAACACCAAGCCCGAGCCGCCGACGTGAAGCGTGAACCCTTCAATCGCGGTGCGACCTTCGTCTGCAAAAAAGCTGGGCAACGCCAGCATTGCCAAGAAGATTCCGAATATGCTTTGCGTCCAGGCAGCCAACTTGGCGTGCCCTTGCTTCGTGAACAGGTGCAGGCCTATCAATCCCAACGGGATCAACGGGGCCAGACCAAGGAGTGTGCCGCGCATAGGAATTCGTCCTTATCGCCCCGGAAGGAGCAGCAACATCAAGAAGACCGCGGCCAAAAGTACAGCCGCGTAGTGTTGGATTTTGCCATTCATGACCAGACGAAGAAGCGCCGAGCCCACTTGTCCCGCGCCGCCCAGCAGCTCGAAACCACCTTCTGCAACCGATTCCACCACGCTGGCGCAGAAGCGACCGAGAGCACGAAGCGGAGCAAACAAAGCCGCTTCATAAACAACGTCGAAGAAGAACTTGGTAGCCAATGGACCACCAGATGACTGGGGGAAGTTTGCAAGCCGACGTAGCAACGCCTTTCGCTTCGATGCGTTCGAAAACACGCGGAACGTGAGGGTTGAGACAATCAAAGCCACAATCGCTGCAGGTAAAGCATGCAAGAAGGAAGGACCTTCGGGCATCTGTTCGCCACCATTAATCATTGCGAAGAACCCGGATCCAGAACCGCCGAAACTGGCCGGCGCACTGATGAAGCCGAAGCCCAATCCCACGACGCACAAGATGCCAAGCACCAATTTAACAGTGAGGCTGTCTTCGTGTGGCGCGTGACCATGGCGGCCCTTCGCGGCTTCGCCAGGCACATTCGATTCCAGGTAACCCAGCAGGCGGAACATGTAGACGGCAGAAAGAACCTCAACCGCGGTGATGATCCACTTTAGGGTTTCACCAGAGACCACCAAGGACCCCAAGGTAAGTGGGCTCTCGGCAACCGCTTCAAGCACCATTTCTTTAGAGAAGAAACCAGCAGCGAGAAATGGAACCAATCCTACGCCACCGATACAGCCGATCCAGAATGCGGCGCGGGTGATCGGCAAATGTTTGAGCACGCCGGCCAACTTACGTACGTCCTGTTCGTGGTGCGCAGCCAAAATTACGCTGCCAGCGCCCAAAAACAACAGCGCCTTGAAAGCGGCGTGTCCGAACAAATGCAAGCGTGCAGCCCCTGGGCTATCTGCAGCCAAGGCCAAGAACATGAGGCCGAGGTTCGAAAGCGTCGAGTACGCCAAGATCTTCTTGATGTCGAACTGCACCACGGCCAAGACCGCCCCGATGACAAGTGTCAACAGAGCGCAAATGTAAATCACGCCCCGAATCTGGGGGAACAACGCGTACAAGGGGCTGAGGCGCGCCACCAAGTACACGCCTGCCGTAACCATCGTTGCTGCGTGAATCAAGGCGCTGACGGGCGTGGGACCGGCCATCGCGTCAGGCAACCAAACGTGCAGTGGCGCTTGCGCGGACTTGGCAAAGGCTCCACCCAAAATCAGCAAAGCACCCCACGCTGCCAGGCTGTTGCCATCAACGGATTCGGCTGAGAGCCCCGCAGCTTTGGTGGCAATGGCGTGCATCTCGAAGGTGCCGAAGTGCGCGAACAAGAAGGCCACGCCCAACAAGAACAAAAGATCGCCGATGCGGTTCGTGAAGAACGCGCGGTAGGCGGCGAGGGGAACCGCTTGATCTTTCCAGTAGTGGCCAATCAGTAGGTACGAGCAAACGCCCACGCCTTCCCAACCCAAGAAGATCAGCAGCAAGTTGTCGGCCAACACCAAGATCAGCATCGACGCAACGAACAGATTCAAGCTGGCGAAGAAGCGCGCCACTTCTGAATCGTCGTGCATGTAGCCAATCGAATACAAGGTGATGAGGAAGCCAAATCCGCTGACCAACATCACCATGGCAAAGGCAACGGAATCGAGGCGCAGCGCCAAGCTCGCGCTGACGACGTTCGTGGAAAGCCATGAGCCAAGAACGTAGGTTGATTCTGCTCCACCACTGACGGACGAAACAAAGCCGACACCGACCAGGAACGACAAAGCCACGCCGACGCAAGCCACCAAGCCCACCAAAGTGTGGTTAAACCGACGACCGAACAAAGCCAAGATCAGGGCCGTTGCGGCCGGAAATACCGGCAACAGAGCCAAAGCCACTGGAGGCATCAGGATTCTCCCTCGCTCAGACGAGACGCGCGTTCGCGACTGATGTCGCGGTAGTTGCGGAAAAACACAATCGCCATACCAAGGCCAATCGCAGCCTCTGCAGCGGCGACGCCAATGGAAAGCATGTATAGGTAGTGGCCAAATTCCCGTGTGCCCCACAAAAAGTGATTGAATGAGATAAGCGAAAAATTCACTCCGTTCAACACAACTTCGATCGACAGCAATATCATCACCAAGCTACGGCGCGTGAGCAGGCCATAGCAGCCAACCAAGAAGACGATGACCGAGAGCGTGAGGCAATTCGCCAGGTTGAAATCGAACATTACGGTGTTCCCTTCTTGTGCGAGGGATCCCGGCGGGAAAAATTAATGGCGGCGATAATGCCAACCAACACCAGGAACGAAATCAATTCGAATGAAACCGTCAGTGGATTTTCCATCGGGTTCTCGAAAATCAACTTCGAGATAGAGGACAACTCGCCAAATTCGCTGGGGTGCTCGGGGCCAAGGGGAAGATTCGCAGCCGCCGATCGAACCATGATGATCAAGGGGATTCCGGCGATGGCCAGACCACCTAAGACGTTCAGTTCAATTCTTCGCGTGCCCGCAGGATCAGCTCCGGGAAGATGACCTAATTCATTTTCTTCCGGCCGGGGGTTAACCATCATCACCACGAAGGTGAACAACATCATGATGGCGCCTGCGTAAACAAGGATCTGGAGAATCCCGACAAAGGGAGCCTTCAACATCACGTAGATAAGTGACGTTGGCAGAAAGGACATGATCAACAGCAGCGTTGATCGCACTGGGTTGCGCGCAAGCACCACCAGCAACGAGAACAATACGATGAGCGTTGCGCTGGCTGAGAAGAGGCCATTGTTTAATGCAAGTTCAGACATGGCTGGCTACTTCTTCGTTTCAACCGGGTCGGGCTCGTTGTTGCCGAGCAACTTTTCAATCCCGTAGATGAATTCGGCGCGCGTTGTGAAGACCTTGGGGATCTTGTTGGTCATCGCAATGGCATCCTTAGGGCAAGCCTCAACGCAGTAGCCGCAGTAGATGCACTTGAGCATGTCGATGTCGAACACCAACGGCACTTTGTCGCGCCCTTCCCAACCGGGGCCTACAGGGGCAGGCTTTGCTTCAATGGTGATGCAGTTGGCCGGGCAAGCCGTGGAGCACATATAACAGGCCACACATTTCATGTGCCCGTGCTCGTCCTTCTTCAGGTAGTGCTCGCCACGGAAGCGTTCGCTGATGACTGCCTTTTCTTCTGGATACTGGATGGTCACCGACTTCTTGAAGAACTGTCGTATTGAGACCAACAAGCCGCGAGCCAGGGCGGGAATGTAGATGCTTACCCACCAAGGACGGCGGGGCGCAATTTTCTTCAGCAGAGCTTGGGTTGGTACGTGAACTTGAGCGTCCATCAGTTAAGCCCTCCTTCGTTATCGAAACAGGCCGCCGTATTCCATGGCCAAAGCCAGGACTACTAAGTTGCCCAAAGCAATCGGAATCAGCCGTGTCCAGCTGAGATTCATCAATTGGTCCCAGCGCATACGCGGCACGGTCCAACGCATCCACATAAAGAAGAAGATCAGCACCAACACCTTGGCGACAAACACGCCAAACCCAACCAGCGCGAACGTCCATTCGCCCTGGATGACACTTTCCATGCCAGGGAAGTGCCAGCCACCCATGAACAACGCAACCATGATGCTGCACATGGTCCACAACCCGGCGTATTCGCCGAACATGAACCAAGCGTAGCGCAGGCCTGTGTATTCAGTGTGGTAGCCTCCTACCAATTCCTGTTCGGCTTCGGGGTTATCGAAAGGCGCGCGGCTGGTTTCAGCGAACGCCGCCAACAAGAACAAGAAGAAACAGGGTGGCCACATGAAGATGTTCCACTTCGGAATGAAGCCGAAGAAGACGCCGGTTTGCTGCTGAACGATTTCGCCCAAGCTCAAACTGCCGGTTTTTAAGAGCAAGGCGACAACCGCCAAACCCATAACGATCTCGTAGCTGATGAGCTGCGCAGAAGATCGAATTCCGCCCAACAGGGAGTATTGGTTGTTGGAAGACCAACCGGCAAACGCAATGCCGTAGCCCGCCAACGAGGAAATAGCCAACATGACCAACAAGCCCATGTTGATATCGGTGACGCCTAACAACTTGCCACTGCGGGTGGCCGTGATCGAAACCAAGCCGAACGAAATCACGCCAGGCATGAAAGTAAGAATTGGAGCCAACAGGAAAACGGCTTTGTCTGTGTTTCGAGGAAAGTAATCTTCCTTGAAGATCAACTTAATGGCGTCGGCAAAAGACTGAAGCAGACCAAAGGGGCCCACCCGGTTGGGACCTTCACGGCGTTGGAAGCGGGCAGCGCTCTTGCGCTCCATCCACACCAACATAGGAACAGCAGAAAGGACGATGCCGAACGCCACCGCAATTTTAACGGCTGTGAACGCAATGGGGTTTTCTAGAATCCCTACCAGAAGCTCTTGAATCCATTCCATGATCGAAGGCCTTAAGCGCGCAGCGACTTGTCTGCGGGTTTGGCTTGCACCGGCGCAAGTGCCTGGGTCAAATCGCGAAGCACTTCTTGGGCCATGCGTCCTGAGGTTGATGGATCAAGCACAGGGGTGAACGACTGGGAGATGCCCTTGCCGTTTATGTATGTTCCGCTGCTTTCAAAATGAGTGAGTGAGGCCAGAACCACAGCAACCTTGCTGTTCTTGGAAAGCGCGCTTTCCGCGAAGTCCAGGAGGACAATTGCTTTCGCGGAATCGACAAGCTTTTGCAGCTGGTCGGACACTGGCGAGCCGGGAATGTTGTTCAGCAAGATCACGCAATCAAGTTGGGAAGCTTCTGCCGCCATGATAGCCAAGGAAGCATCAGCGTCTTCGATGCCAAGAATTGATTTTAAGCCTGATCGGTTTGGGTTGCGATCACCTGAAATGGTAAAGCCAGGAAATACCTGATCTTGACGACCAGCAGCGGCGTAACCGAAGACGCGAGCGCCTGTGGCCTTTGCCAAGCGGGCCGCTTCTTCCATCGCTTCGGTGGTGGCCCAAGCGCTGACACCGATGGCCAAGCGGCCACCTTTGCGCAACAACTCAACGGCGGCAGCTTGCGCCTGTGACCAGGTGCTGCCGTGCCCTTTGACCAAAGGCTTCGCTAAGCGATCTTTGCTGACGTAGGGGTAACTGAGACGGCCCTCGTCGCACATCCAGGTTTTGTTCACTTCGTCGTTCTTGCGAGGAACGATGCGCTGGATAACATTCTTCTTATCAACATCAGCACGGGTATTGCAGCCAATAGAGCAATCGGGGCATACCGATTCTTTGGGTTGCAGGTTCCACACGCGGGACTTGTAAAGGAAGTCTGCCGAGACCAAGGCGCCCACGGGGCAAATGTCAGCAGTGTTCATCGACAATGGGTTGTCGAGCTGTTTGCCGGGGAAAACAGCGATTTCGCTGCGATCGCCACGGTAAATAACGCCCAACTCTTGGGTGCCACTGATTTCTTCAGTGAAGCGCACACAACGTGTGCAGACAATGCAGCGCGAGCCCCAATACTTTATGTGTGGGCCTAAAGTGGCCTTCGATTTGATGACTTTTTCTTCTTCGAAGCGGCCGGCGTCGCGACCATAGGTGTAACTGTAATTCTGCAGACGGCACTCGCCCGCCTGATCGCATTCAGGGCAATCAAGTGGGTGATTGATCAGCAAGAACTCCATGACGCCTTTGCGGGCTTCATCGACTTCTTTGTTGCTGGTGGTTACTTCCATCGCTTCCGTAACAGGGGTGCCACACGCCACCGCAAGCTTTGGTTGCCCTTTGATCGCCACCAAGCAGATACGGCAGTTGGCCGCAACGCTGAGGTTCTCGTGATAGCAGTAGTGAGGTACGTCGATGCCGTTGTCGTGACAGGCCTTGATCACGCTTGTGCCTGCGGGCACTTGCAAATCGCGACCGTCAATTTTTACGTTAAAAAGTTTCTGTTCAGCCATGGGGCTTAGTCCTTGCGCGGGGCGCTCAATCCTGGCACTTGGCTTCAAACTCTTCTGGGAACATGCCCAAATAACTGTTCATTGGCATTGCGGCGGC
>Ga0105046_10010994_pt1 | contig 14079 bp, 8 predicted proteins | sample MAT03_FD_78385 | JGI IMG/M metagenome (GOLD analysis project Ga0105046, IMG submission 78385) | Freshwater microbial communities from Lake Fryxell liftoff mats and glacier meltwater in Antarctica - MAT-03 (megahit assembly) | ecosystem: Environmental > Aquatic > Freshwater > Ice > Liftoff... | reverse complement strand
GTATCTCTTTTACATCGCCGTGGCAGTTGCCTTCTTCTATTCGATGATGATCACAACTGCCTGCACAAGTATCTGGTTCGGTCGAAATCAGGGACTGTACGACTTCTGGTTTTACATCACGATCTTTGCTCAATATCCCCGCAGTATTTATGATGGAACTGACGACAGCCGTTTCGAATCCGGTGAAATTCTGCAATTCGGATTTACCTGGATCGTGCCGATTTTGCTCGTCGTCACCGTTCCGGCTCAGATTATTGTTGGCACGCTGGATGACTATGGGTTTGCCGCAGTTGCCGCGATTGCGGCCGTTGTTGCACTACTCTGCTCTCGCGGCGTATTTCAATGGAGCCTGAATCATTATCGTGGTGCCAGCAGTTGATTGGACTACAACAGGCCCGGCGGCAGTGTTGTAAACAGCCTGTCAATCAGAGCGTTGAGCTGTGTTAGTCCGATTGCAGAATTACTCCGAATGGTAGATGGAGTGGTGGTCGGTGACTGTGAACTCGTTCCGCTCGTTTTTGCCGTCAAAGAATTTTGCGTTCCAGAATTTCCCGCTTTGGTCGTGTTTGTGCCAGAGTTTGAATTGGTCAAATTCACGCCGTTCACTCGCGGCGGCATTGTCTTTGCCGCTGGCTGAGAGGTTGCCGGGGTTGATTGCGTCATCTGTTGTGCCGAGCTACCAGATTTCGGCGGAGCAGGTTTTGGGGGCGCAGGCTTGGGCGGCACAGGTTTTGGAGGAGCCGGACTCGGAACGGCAAGATTGACTTGTTCGAAATCGTCACCGCCGGTGATAGCGATATCTCGGCGGGTGACGACAACGATGCCACTGGCATTGATGACCTGCACCTGATAAACACCGGTACGAAGTCCTTCCTTGATGCCAAACGAATACTGGCCGTTTCGATTTGTGGCTGTCGTCGCAACGACGTTACCACCGTCTGTGTTGATCAGTTGAACCTTCGCATTCGCAACTGGCGGCTCGCCACGATCGACCTTGCCATCACGGTTGCGATCTGTGTTGACCGTGCCCGAAATCGCAGCCTTGAAGACGAAGGCATTGTGCTGGATCGACGTCAAATCGGTGTTACGTTCAATGATGTCGGAGAGCGAGGTTCTTTGCAGATCTGCAAGCGTCTTGCCTGAAAACTGATTCTGGTACCAGAAACGATCGCCGTCTCGCAGTCGTTCGAACTGATCCACGATGATTGTCTGAAACGTTTCGCCGACGCTGCTTCCCGCGACATGATCTTCGGCCAGGCCACCGACCCAGAGATCGATATTGTCAACTGTTCCGTAAAGAGATTCCAGTTTAGCCTGCAGGTCTGTATTAGATGTGATCTGCGCGAAACTGGCGACTCGCGGAAGTCCAACGGCTTCGCGAGTTGTGTTGTAATCTGCCAGACCGTGATCCCGACCGCGTTGAATGTTCAGACTCGCCAGATCCAGACCGCCAGCTCCTGGTGGCCCAAACAGAAAGTTCCGCAGACTGTCCACAACTTTGGTGTCGACTTCCGAAGACGGATCCGACGACAGGTATTTCAGAATCGGATCGATTCCGGTTTCCTCGACCAGATCTGGATTGAAAAATGCCTGACTCAGTGCAATCCCGTGCTGTAATTCGAGTCCGCTGTTGTCAAGAAATTCAACATCATCGCCGAGCAGGCTGTGTCCAAATCGAAACGCGGCGGTCGCAAACTCGTTGCTGATGCCAGGATTCACTGTTGGATCGTAGCCCGTATACTTGCCGATGGCACCTTTTCCAAGCAGCGACGGAAGCCATTCGTTGTAAGTGATCGCCTGCATCTCCGCGATCACGATGGATCGTGCCTTTTGGTAGACCTGTTCATCCGTCATGCCTGGATTTGCCGCAGCGATTTTGTCTGCCTGAAGATTGTGTTCGCGAACGAACTGTGTCTGAAGCGATGTTAGTCCGACGTTTTCGTTTGCTCGCGAATCGCCCGCTGCAAACAACTGATCGCTGGAGACGGACGGGTTCGCATTATCCATGTTCAGAGTGCCGTCCGGAAACGTCGCCGCATTATTGAGCGGCAGCATATTGCCATCACTGGTCTTCAGGTGACCACCGGAAAGCGTTCTAAGTGCTGTGGCTGTGGCGACATTCGAGCCATAGATCATCGACCCATCGAGAAATGCGGTGATCTGATTCACCTGCTCGCGAGGATTGGACGTACTTGTCCCTGTTGCCAGATCGAAGCCCGATCGAAACATGTTGATCGTTTGCGTCCCGCTGCTGGACGGATCGAACGAAGGATCGCCAGTCGGCACTGGGATTGACATGACGTCCGTCGATCCTGCTTTCGTCGATGTCATATCATGATCAATAAACTGCCCCCATGCGTAGATCATTGCGGACATCATGCGATCGCTGATAATATCGACACCACCGCTGTCCGAGATGGTGTTGCTGATCAGTCGGGCACTTGGACGATCTTCGCCGCTCACAGACGAAATTGCGTCGGCGTACTGTGCGTTTGCGAGTCTCAACAGATTTTCGCCGATGCTGCCCCATTCGGGATTCTCAACGTTGTTGCCCGTACCGTCGATGGCACCCGCCGACAGCAGAACTCGTTCTTCGGCCAATTCTGCCGCGGCCGACATTCCTGCTCGCCATGATCCAGAACAATTGCGGCGCGTCTGCTTTTTGAAGAGGCTTGACATGACATACTCCCAAGTTGAAATGAAAGGATTGAAACAGATCCCAAACACGCTGCGGTATTTGAGACGGACTCATCTGCAAATGAATTTTGGACGTACGGCGATCCCGGACGGGCAGACACGTTGTTTTCCCAGGCTGTTTCGGGGATCGTCAAAGAGAGGAGAAAATCACGCAGACCGATCATTTCTGTTGCAAAGTGCCGACGCAGAGTTACGTGATTCACGGAAAGGATTCATTACCACTACATGGTTAAACGCGGTGACCTCAACAACATCAAGCAACGATTCTGAAGAATTCAGGTTGCGTTAAGGTTGGAGAACTCGCTCAAGAGCAGCAGGCGATACGACGCGGACTGAGCAGGTCCCTGTGTTACGGCGAAACTAAGCCAGGCTCTATCGGGCCGTTATCGTGGTGCCAGTTGAGTACGTCGCAAGCCAGAGCAGAAACTCATTTACGGTGATCAGATGTAACCATTCCTTTCGATGCCGGCACAGGTTTTCCCAGTCGAGAGTTAATCCGCTGATGTCAAGACATTCCTGAGCCCCGCGCTGAATGATACCACAGCCGTAATCCGTATCGACGACAAACATTGTCAGATCGGATCGATGTCCGCGGATCAGAACCCACGCCTTCCAGCAATCGCCCGTCCATTCCGGCGTTTCCATTGGAACTTTTTGCATACTTTCGGTCAGTGGATTCATGTCGTGACACACAATGAGGCCGCCAGGGTTCAAACAGGAAAGCGCGTTGGAAATATCTTTCTCCACCTGCTCGCTGTGGTGCAGTCCGTCTACAAAGATCAGGTCAAACGTTTCCTGATTGGAACCGAAGAACTGATCAGACGTCATCTGATGCGTCGCGGATTTCGCATAGACATCCGGGTCAACACCGATTTTTCTAAGGCAGCCCACTCCGGCCAGATTTCCGCCACAGGAAACGCCGATCTCCAGATACGACGATGCATTGATAAGTTTCGCCAGTCGATTGATAAGTTCCGTTCTGACCATGACGTGATTCCCGGCGCGAAGTAATTTTTAGAGTCGAAAGACAGTGTTTTCCCTGAACTCCATTTGCACCGTGGATGAATTCCCGGTCTCAATCTGCAGACGAAGTGTTTTTAGGACTCCTGGTGCCGGGTCGCTTCCGGCGTCGGTGTTACAGACCTGAAAGATCCCCGAAAAACTGCGATTCTGCAGCGCCGGCATGTATGACACGGTGCGATTGCTGGAAAAATCTCCATACTGCGCATCAATGATTCTGGATGTGGTCTGGTCGATCACGAGTTTGGTCACATGGTCAACTTCTTGATCCGAAAAAATCCCGAATCGACGGTAATGTCCCCAGTAGGGAAGGTCGTCAACCGTTTCCATCAATGAGTAGAAGTGATGATGATTCGTCAGATGATGATTTGCGTTTGTCGTTTCCATGTTGACGTGGACGATCGGCGGCGTATCATCGTCAGCTTTGCGCACAAACCAGCCACTGCGATCATCCGGTTCGAGACAACACCAGCCATTTAAAACGCATTCCTTAAGTTTGACCTCGAGCGATGACATCAACGCGTCACGTCGCAGGATCATTCCGAAGAGCGGCTGAGTGTGATACCAGCACTTTGCGTATCCGTTGGGACGCAGGCCAATGTGGTTTTCGCTCGCCATCCCCGAGTACTCTCCGCTGCTCAGAATGCGGCAGATATCGGCGAAATAGCTCTTTGGATAGAGGCAATCGTGCTCACAGAATGCAAAATAGTCCCACGACTCGTTGGTTGAATGAACGATTTGAAGAAGCTGAAGCAGGATATTGAGGTGCCCATGCGCTGGCATCTGGAAATGACTGATCAAGCTCCGACAATTGTGTCCGGGGATGGGCTTCCATGAACTTACAACCGGTAACACCGCAGCTTGTGCTGCTGCCAGTTCAAAGTGACACAGACTTTCGGCCAAGAGGCTTAGTCGGACTTTGTTATTGGTATAGAAACCAGCCAGAATTTTCATAGAAGGGTTCTCGCTGGAAATTTCAATATTCGATTCGGCGTTGAATAAAACTCGCTGATGCCTTTAGAAATCAGTGCCTTTTGGACCACGCAAACCATAGGGTCGCCCGAAGGATACCTTCGTTAAGTTACTGCTGATTTTACGGCACGGTGTCAACGAGAACTTCGCGAACCTCACTGCAGAGCGGACCAAGCGTTAAAAACTGCGGACCAGCTTTGCATCGCTCGCTGGAGTCCCCATTCCATATCGAGTTTCTGTCTGGCATTTTGTCGCATTGTGTCGCGTTCTTCTGTTTCAAACGCACAGCGCGACGCTTTGTAGACAAATTCCCGGTCGTCGTGACACAACCATCCGCTGACTCCGTTTTCGACCTGAAGTTGCCAGCCACCTCGGTTATCAACGACAAGGATCGAACCCGACGACATCGCTTCAAAACCCACACGTGGCAAATTCTCGAAAGTGTCTGTCGTCATAATAATGGCATCGCAGGTGCGATAGAATTCCTGCTGTGAAATCCCGCCTTCACTCACAGTGTGAATGTACGAATCGGGGTCGCGACCAAAGCGTTTTCTCGCGCGGTAGTCCCATCCGACAATCATGCCTTCCTTCAGCACTGGTGCGGTCATCGTTTCGTAGATCCACAGTTGCCGACTGCCGAATTTATCCGCGTCACCCCGTGAGATTCTGCCGAAGCGAAACTTATCATCTGGGCGTTTATCGTGATACGGAAAGTCAATTGCATGGAAATAGGGTGCAAATCGCATAGGACGAAAGTCGCCGATCGGTTTTAGTTTTTCACTGACTCGCTGCAATCCATGTTCCGTCTGATACAGATGAAAGTCGATCAAACCTCGTTCCTGCATCTGTATTTCAAGATCAAAGTTCCATGTCATACAGTTCACAAACGAAGTCGTTCGAGCGAAGCGGCGGATTTCAGGCAGACACGACAGAAAGTCTCCATTGCAGAAAGAAATACAATGCAATCCTTCCAGCGACGCCCAGTCTCGCGGTTCATGAATGACACAACCACGAAGTTCCATATGCATTGCACGCAGGTTCTCGTCGATTTCGCCAGTGTGGCAAATATGCACTGTGATACCCATTGCCTGCCAGCAATAGATCTGATGGTCCAGTTCCGTATCTGCACCACCGAGACGACTCGGATGACCGATGATACATAGCTCATGGATTGATATCGGTTGATTCGCCAATGGTACTGACACTCCCGGCAGTGTAGACTGATTGAATAAAGCTTCGATATGAGGTTTCATATCCTATTCCCGCCACTGTGAAATCACAAACCTGCATTCGAGTCGGTTATGACGGACCAGAAATCTGAAGACGGCAACGAACAGATCAATTTGTTTGCTTCGACGAAAGCTTTCAAAGAAATCGAACTATCCGGGAGTGAAGGAGCCCTGAAATTGCCGGCGACTCTTGGTCGCTATGTTGCCCAGACGCTGCTTGGCAGTGGCGGCTTTGCTGATGTCTTTCTCGCTTATGATGAAAAACTTGATCGTCAGGTTGCGCTCAAGATTCCTCGACGCGATAAGTTTCGCAGTGAGTTACAGATGAAGGCATTCGTCGAAGAAGCCCGCACAGCTGCCAATCTGCAACATTCCGGCATTGTCGCTGTGTTTGATGTCGGCCATGAAGGGCAAACGCCGTTTATTGTGCTGGAGTACATTCGTGGGCGAACGCTGGCACACCTTCTGACTCACGAGCCGCTCACACCTGTTGCTGCGGCCAGACTGACCGCTGAAATCACTAAAGCACTGGCACACGCACACGAGCAGGGATTCGTCCATCGGGACATCAAGCCGCAGAACATTCTGCTGGACAATAACGACCGGCCGCATATCGCGGATTTTGGACTCGCGATACGACATCGGGATTTGAGTAATGTCGATCCGCATATTGCCGGAACAACTCAATACATGTCGCCGGAGCAGATTCGTGGAGAGAATCATCGCCTGGATTGCCGAACGGATATTTGGGCGCTCGGCGTGACGCTTTATCGCATGTTGACCGGGAGATTGCCGTTTGCGGGATCAACCAACGAAGAGACAATGCAGAAAATCCTTTATACCGAGCCTGAGCCGCCCAGTCGCATTGATCCGACAGTTCCTGCAGAGCTTGAGCGGATTTGTCTCCGGTGCCTGAGTACTCAGATGTCTGGTCGTTATCGAACTGCGGCTGAGTTGGAAAATGAACTCAGCGAGTGGCTGCAATTCACCACTGGAGAATCAGGTTCCTCACGACGTAAGCGTGGCCTCAATATTGAACCGCCTTCCACGCCCGTAATTCCTCGCGGCCTGCGAGCATTCACAAAAGACGACTGGGATTTCTTTCTGAAGTTAATTCCCGGACCACGTGACCGAAGCGGTCTTCCGGCGTCGGTCCGGTTCTGGAAAGACAATATCGAAGAGCGAGAACCGGGCACAACGTTTAACGTCGGCTTGTTGTACGGACCTTCCGGCTGCGGAAAATCTTCCCTCATCAAGGCTGGCGTGTTGCCGCGTGTTGGTTCAGACATCGTCGCCATCCACCTGGACTCCACTCCCCAAACAACAGAATCTGAAATTCTGCGATTGCTTCGACGACGTTTCAAAGGCTTGCCGCACGAACTGAATCTCACAGACTCGTTGCGCGAGCTGAGGGAATCGCCCGAGCTGCGTGCAAAGCAGAAGATTCTGATCGTCTTCGATCAGTTCGAGCAATGGCTTCACTGCTGGCAAACCGATTCTGAATCCGAACTCGTCACGGCACTGCGGCAGTGTGATGGTGGAAACATTCAGTGTCTCCTGATGGTGCGGGATGATTTCTGGATGCCCGTGAGTCGCTTCATGCGGCATCTGGAAATTGGAATCGTCGATGGCACGAACGCGATGCTGGTCGATTCGTTCGATGCCGAACATGCATGGCGCGTCCTTCGGGAACTTGGCGTGGGCTACAAACGGCTTCCGGAGAATCCCGCAGATCAAACCCAAGCACAAACGGCGTTTATCGGTCAGACAATCGAGGATCTGACCGAGGACAACCGACTTTATCCCGTCAGACTCTCTGTTTTCGTGGAGATGGTCAAGGATCGCCCGTGGAATCCCGAAACGCTGAGTGAAATGGGCGGTGCGAAAGGTGTCGGAGTGGCGTTTCTGGAGAACAGCGTCGGTTCGCGATCACGTCAGTCCAGACGGATACACGAACATGCCGCGCGTTCTGTACTTGGAGCGCTGATCCCGGAATCCGGGAACCTGAAAGACAGCGCAAAACCAAGATCTGAATTGCTGCGGGTTTCAAACTATACCGCCAGGCCAAAAGACTTTGATGATCTCATGCATCTGCTGGACGTGGAATTACGGTTGCTGACTCCAATCGGCTCTGCCAATGAAGAAATCGCAGATTCCGGCAGCAACAGCCATTCCTCGCAGACGAATGCAGAACCTGTTTATCAACTGACGCACGACTTTCTGGTGCAATCGATTCGCACATGGCTGCATCGTGAACTTCGTGAAACCCGCCGTGGGCGAGCCCGGTTGCTGCTGCACGAACAGGCCGTACTCTGGAATCAGAGGGCGAACAATCGCTCTCTTCCATCGCTTTCGGAATGGATTGGCTTAAAACTCTGGACCCGACGAAATGAATGGACACCCGCAGAGCAGCGAATGATGCACGCCGCGAGTCAGCGTTTGCTGCGACAAACAGGTGTTGTCGTCACTGTTGTTCTGATTGCAAGTGTCATTTCCACGTTTCTGATGCAATATGTCAGACGTAAAAGAGATCGGGATGAGGCGGCTGTCCTGGTCAGCAGGCTCACGGATGTCAGTATTCATGACGTGCCCGAGATCGTAAAACAGATGAAGCACTATCGACAGCAGGTCAGCCCGCTGATCGAACGCTTATTTTCTGATGACTCACAATCTGATCGCAATCGAATTCGAGCTGCGGTGGCATCACTTCCTGACAGTGAAGAGCACGTCGAATGGCTGACACGGCAGCTTGTCAGCGAACAGCTGCCTGCCGATGATTTTCTTACTGTACGTGCCGCGTTAAGCATCTATTCGGATCGTGTCGCTGGTCTGCTTCTTGAATCATTAAACGATCAAAATGCAGTGCCGCGTCAACGATTTCGTCTGGCTGCTGCGATCGCAGAATTTGACAACTCGGATGAGCTTTGGACATCGCTGGCCGACGAAGTCAGTGAATCACTGCTGCGCGAACCTGCGACGGAAGCCACTGTCTGGATTCAAGCCCTGAAGCCCGTGTCGCAGTTCGTTGGAACACAAATCTCCAAAGATTTTACTGGCGTGCAGACACTCGAGTCGGCTAGAGTCGGCGTGCTTGCGATCGAAGAATTGTCGGACAACAGCCTGGAAACGCTGACTTCACTGCTTCCGGATTCCAATGCCTCAAGGTACCGCGCGACGGTCGATGCTCTTCGGCGAGAAAAGGATAATGCCGTGGCATCTCTGCAGCAGCAGCTCCGGAATCTCCCAACGACTGAGCTTCCTGAAACCGATCAGGAACAGCAGGCCCAAAGGGTTGCGAATGTGGTTCTTGCGCTGTACCAACTGGGCGATCCGGCACCATTGCTGGAATATACCCATCTTTCCGAGGATCCGCGTATTCGAACGCGAATTCTGCATGCAGCGACACCCGACCGAATCGATCTGTTTGATCTGATGCCTCTGTTACGCGACACCTCCGAATCGGATGCCAGATCCATTGCAATGTCAGCAGCCATTTCTCATCTGGACATCCCTATCAGCCGCGGTTTACGTGACGAATTCAGTGCCATTGTGCTGCAGGCATTTCGTATGGATCCCAGTCCGGCGATACACTCCATTGCCGAACTACTGCTGCGTCGTCTGGATCCAAAACTCCTGGAACAGGAAACTCAACGTCTGATCGCCGATGGTCAGAAGCAGGACACTCGCTGGTTTATCGATCGATCTGGCCAGACAATGATTGTGATGGACACGGCTGCTGCCCGCATCCTGAATGATGATTCACGGACATTTGCGATTGCATCAACGGAGGTCACGAACAAACAGTTCGCCAGGCGGTTCCCCAACCATCGCCGGGAAGTACCAGCGGCCAGTGAAGACGACGAAATCCCGGTATCCGAAGTGCTGCTTGCTGAGGCTATGGCTTACTGCAATGATTTGAGCGACCTGGAGAAGATTCCAAATGAACAGTGGTGTTACGATACGGAAGAAATCCTGGCACACAATTGCACGCCGCCGCTCGACTACCGATTCCGCACAGGTTATCGATTGCCAACTGATGAAGAATGGGAATTTGCATGCCGCGCAAATACGAACACTCGGTGTTTCTTCGGCACGGATTCGCAGCTCGCCCAATTCTATGGCTGGGACAGACTTCATTCTGCTGGATTGCTTCAACAACATTCAGGACTGCTTCCGAATCCGTTTGGACTGTTTGATGTCTATGGTGGCGTTGCTGAAATCACAGTGAACCGAAACGGTGATGGCGTTCTGATGAATGGCCGGGGTTCAGGGTGTTTCGGAACGGCTGATTTGCTCAACTCAACGTACCGAGCAACGTTGTTTCAATCGACCCGGAGCGAATTCACGGGATTTCGAGTCGTTCGCACGATGCCGCTGGACTTGTAAAATGATTTTCACCATCCGTACAGTTGCTTTTGGCCGGATTCGTGATTACCTTCAGGGAAGTTCGATTCGCGTCACTAGCTATAGCTCGGGAACATTCAAGGACTCTTCCAAACTCACGGTGAGAGTTGCCACACAAAATACAAGCCTGTTTAACAAGAAATGCCCTTCAGGAGCAAATTGATGAGTAGTTCGAGTTCTTCTTCAAGTCCGTCCAGTTCCTCTTCAAGTTCCTTCAGCTCATCATCAAGTCCGCCAAATTCTTCTTCCAGTTCATCATCCAGTTCTTCCGGGGCCTGTGGACATTGCGACTGGGAGATAGATCTTTCCGCCGGGCAGTACCAAATCATCAAAGGCTGTGACGGCGCGCATTGCGAGTGTTCTCCGCCAGATAGCCTGCGTGAAGTAATTGGAACTGTGCAAACGCTATGCAAGCCCATCACGTCTTTGCCGTCAACCAGCAGTACTTCTGGTAATGCACGGGGAGGGCGTCTTACGCCAAGCACTGCAAGGATCCGGATTCCGGATATTCATAACCCACTCGTTTGGCATACTGTCCTGTGGCCCATTACCGGGCCTTGGAGTGTTTTTCGGGCTCCTGCTTACGGCTGGATGATTACGTTTCTTAAAGTGCCAAGTGGTCCAGCTTCGCCGACAATTAGTCCACGCCTTACGCCGACCGAAGGATCGATACCAGCCACCGAAGCGACTTCTGCAATTGTCGAATTGCAGGAATCAAGCGGAGTCAATCAATACTGCGTGACTGTTCAGGAAGAATTTGGTTGGGCACAACTGCAGACGGCCGAATGGACTGTCGTGTTTATCAAGCAGCCAAGTCCCTAAGCGAAAAGATCGATGACTGCACCTTGCTGATGCCCGACGGCGATGATGGAACGTCCGTCGGGCGACAGCCCGAAATCATGAACATGCATCGGTGCTTTGTCCTGAGCCAGCAGTTTTCCGTCGAACAAATTATATACGCTGACGAAACCACTTTGGTCGCCGCCGGCTGCGATGAGATATGCATCTCCGGGACCAAAGTGAAGACTCTCAACGAGTCCTTTGTACTTGCTATCTTCGATTTCGAAGCGGCGTTCATTCGTCTGCCAGTTGAAGACTTCAATGCGAGACATGCCTTCGAGATGGTCGATGTTTCCGACTTTTCCCATGCCTCCAACGGCCAGTTGTTGCGAATCATTGGAAAATGCCAGTGAGCGAATTCCACCGATCGAATGGCGACGAGCCGTGGGGTCCCACGTATACATCACAGGCGTTTCAAGAGTCGCTGCGATTTGCCCGGATGCTGCATCTCGGATCAGGACGCGGCCTGTTCGATCGCCGGTCGCAATCCACTTCCCATCCGGAGAAAACGTGACTGCGTACAGCATCGACGGAAAACCATGTGGCGTTTTCAATTCGTAGTCGCCCCAGGTCGCCAGACATTCGCCCGTCGCCGCGTCCCAGAGTTTTGTCTGCATGTCATCGCCGACACTGACAACTCGAGTCTGATCAGGACTGGCGGCCAACATGCGAATCCATTTCGCGTGCGCATCAGCGATGGTGCGAATGATCTCACCGCTTTGGGTATTCCACCAAATCAGCGAGCAGTCATAGCCGCCGGAGACCAGGGTTTCGCCGCATTCAACAAGTCCCATCACATAGCTGCTGTGCGTGCCGGTTCCCCAGGCCGCCGCTTCAATCTTCTCTGCAGTGACGTCTGCTTTTTGAATTGAGAAATCCGACAGCCCTGTATAGATGACTGGCGATGTCCGGGCTGCGGCGAGACAGAATGCAATGCCTGGCAGGGAAAACGTTTTCCCGACGTTCACGGCATCAGGCAGAGTTGCCACGGCAGGCGATTCTGTTGTTACAGAGGTGCTTTCGTCCATTGTAATTTCTCGTTTCATTGTGATCCGGCGAGCGGCATGCGTCAGCTTGCCGGTACGCTGAGTTTCAAAGTGTTGCTTATGATTCTGTATTTTGATCGTCGACAGGAGGAAACGCGGTTGTACCGGTGGGCTGACGCCACACCGCTCGCCATTAACCCAGAACTTCGGCAATTGGCTTCGATCCAAAATCTGCCAGCGGCACTGGACGGGCTCCAATCATATACTCATGTTTGTGATCAATCCCAAGTGCAGCCAGCACGGTCGCAAACAGGTCCGCAGCGGACGCTTCGCCTTCGATAACTTTGTGGCCTTCTGGATCTGTCTTGCCATAAGCCACGCCGCCGCGAATACCCATCCCCGACAGGCTGCAACTCCAGGCACTGGCGAAGTGATCGCGGCCAAGACTGGCGTTGATCTGCGGTGTGCGCCCAAACTCCCCCAGCGTGATCACCAGCGTGTTCTTCAACAAGCCGCGCTGTTCGAGATCATCCAGCAACACCGACATCGAATGATCCAGGTCCGCGCAGAGTTCCTGATGAGTCTCAAAATTCTGTCCGTGGCTATCCCACCACGCTCGAGCAACTTTGACGAACGGAACGCCGGCTTCGATCAGACGTCGGGCGATCAGGCATTGATGACCAAACTGCGTCGGCCCATAGCGCGCTTGAACTTCGACAGGTTCCTTTGTGATATCAAACAACTCTGCGCTGGCCATCAACCCGTTGACGCGTTGATAGGCTGAGTTCTGACTATCGACAGAGTGGCTTCGACGCGTGTTCGTAAATCGACGACCGAGGGCGTCCCGCAACGCTTCGCGATCCTTGTGATCGATTTCAGAAACTGCCTCCAGCCGTGCGATGTTTGGTGGAATCATGCTTTCGGACAGAAACATCGGAGCGTACCGCGATCCCAGAAAACCGCTCGTTCCTTTCCGACGGCCTTCCGTCGATGTGTAGAGCGACACATAGTCCGGCACCTTGCTGTCCAGCCGTCCCAACTCCCGCGCGACCACTGCGCCGAGGTCTGGATACAGCAAGCCTGGATCTTTGATTCTGCCGGATTCCATCAGGTCGGCACCACCACCATGATCGGCGATTTTCGTGTTCAACGATCGGATGATGGCCGTATGCTGCATGCGCTGTGAGAGTTCAGGCAACAGCTCGCTGATATGGACGCCGGTTGCATTCGTCTGAATCGCTCGAAACGGTCCGCCGGTTTTTGCTCCTGGCTTTGGATCCCACGTTTCAAACTGACTGGCACCACCGGCCAGCCACAACAGAATGACTCGCTTATCCTGCTTTCGCAGTTCACTGGCGACTTCTTCGGATCGCAGCACGTTGATCTGTCCCATGTCGGCAGAAAATCCGCCGATGACGCCCGCTGTTGCGGCAGCACGCAACGTGCCGTTGGACATGAATCCTCGTCGGGAGAAGATTTGGTTATTCATAGGTCGCGTTCCTTTGGATTGTGAGCGTTACGGAGCTATCGCCATGCGTTCAATGATTAAATCGAAACTCCGGGCCAGCGAGCAATGCCCACATCAGTTGTTTTCGGGACTCGTCTTTGTTTTCAGGATTTCGATCCAGCCATGCATTCGCCGATTCAACATCTTCAATCCATGGCGAACGATTCAATACCGTCAGCCAGAGTTGTTCGATAACTTTTTCCTGATCGTCAATCTTCTTCAGGTAGCCCGGCAGCCGATCAGCGGAGTCACGCAACAAGTCGTTCTGGTTGCGGTCGTTGTTGCTGAAGAACAGAGCTTCATCGACTGCGATCTGAAAGTTCTCGGTCGGTTGTTCGAACTCACGCACCCAGCCATTGGCCTGATTCTCCAGGTCTGTTCGGCGTTTCAACCATTCATCCGATTGATCCAACGCTGGCCATTG
>Ga0105046_10010993_pt1 | contig 14079 bp, 16 predicted proteins | sample MAT03_FD_78385 | JGI IMG/M metagenome (GOLD analysis project Ga0105046, IMG submission 78385) | Freshwater microbial communities from Lake Fryxell liftoff mats and glacier meltwater in Antarctica - MAT-03 (megahit assembly) | ecosystem: Environmental > Aquatic > Freshwater > Ice > Liftoff... | reverse complement strand
GCCGAAGTTCTGCTCGATGCCATCAGCCAGACGACGGGGGTTGCAGAAAAGTTCAACGGCATCCCCGAAGGCGTGCGGGCGATTCAGCTATGGGATAACCGCATCCCAACTTACTTCTTCCGCATCTTCGGCCGACCGTTGCGTGCCAGCGTCTGCGAGTGCGAACGCAGCAACGAGCCAAGCATCACGCAGGCCCTGCATTTGATGAACTCGAGCGAAATCGGTGATAAGATTCGAGCGAAGATCGGCACAGCCCATCGGCTGGCCGATTCGAAGAAAACAGCGGCCGAGGTGGTGGAGGAGTTGTACCTTACGGCACTTTCGCGATTGCCAACCGAGGCGGAGAAGGCGACCATGCTAAAGGTTTTCGTGGAGGCAAGCGAAAACCGCCGGGCTGCGAGCGAGGATGTACTCTGGGCCTTGCTGAATACTAAGGAGTTTTTGTTCAATCATTGAGACAAGAAAAAAATGGACAGGATTTACAGGAGCGACGGGAATAAGAAAACGGCGGGCACGCGGATCTTGATTTCAATCCTGTTCATCCGGTAAATCCTGTCAAAAAAATGAGCAAGCCGTTCGACGCGACGCTGAATGCATTGATCGACCTTCGGGCCAGTCAGTGGGCCGATTGCTTTGCTCGCGTGGCGGGGACGCCGGTGGGTCCGAGCAAGCCCGTGGACACCGATTTGGCGACCACCCTTCAAGCCGATCGTGTGTTTCGCATTGGCGGCAAGCGGCCATATATGCTCCATCTGGAACTCGAAGCCAATCCGCGAACAGGCATTCCAGCGGAGTTGCTGCGATACAATACGCTGATCGCCCACCAGCACGACTTGCCGGTCGAAACCGTGCTCATCCTGCTGCGGCCGAAGGCTTTCACCCGAGACATGACCGGCCGCTTTCAGCGCGTCGGCGTGACGGGAAAGCCGATCACGGAGTTCAACTACCACCTCGAACGCGTGTGGGAACGGCCAATCGGTTACTGGCAGGAATGTGGAATCGCATGGAAGCAGCATTCTCGCTGGTTACGGACGAAGCTGGCCGCGATCTGGAAGGCAACGTGATTCGCTTTCGCGAACGAGTGAAGGAATCCGGAATCGACGAATCGATCGCCAACACGTTGATCAGTTCCTCGTATTTCATGTGTGGCCTGCGATATAATCGGGATATGGTAAAAGAGATGTACAGGAGACTGAACATGCTGCTGGAAGATTCGACGACGTATCAGGATGTACTGGAGCAAGGCGAGCGCAAAGGGATCAGCAAGGGGAGGGTCCAAGGCGAACTTAGCTTGCTCTTACGGCAAGGCAATAAGCGGTTTGGCCCCCCGAGTCCCGTGATGGCTGCGGCATTGCAAGCGATCACGGATACGGAGCGACTAGAAAGGCTGGGCGAACTTATTCTCGACGTCGGCAGTTGGGACGAATTGCTGGCGGGTGATTGAATATCATTGCGAAAAATTCGCTGAGCGATGGGTGGGCCGGGGGCGAAGATGTACTCTGGGCGTCAAAGGAGTTTTGTTCAATCATTAGTTCGACCACGAGGCGCTGATGTCACGACGGTGGCGAATTCGACTGTTGATCGCCGCAATCGCATTGCTGCTTCTGGCGTGGGGTTACGATCGCGTTCTGACGATCTATTGGGTCGGCAGTACTAACTTAGAGGTCGAGTTTGCTGTCACCGATTTGGTAACTGGCAGCCCAATTCCCGGAGCTCAAATTGAGGTGCAATCCGAAGGCGGTTTCTATGAGGAGCCCGAGCAGCAGGAGTTCGTGCTAGTTGCTGGTGCCGACGGTGTAGTGAGCAAGCAGTGCCGCGACAACATGTGCTTTGGCACGCAGAGCGGCTTTCGGTTTACCGATACATTCGCCGTCCATTTACCGTTTTGGCGGTATCGAGTCCTTGCTGATGGCTATCCCCCGACCGATTGGGCAGACATAGACGTGTTGGAATTCCGGCGGAAAGTGCGGAGGGTCGGCCCAGGACGCACGAAACTCGCCGTGCCCTTGTCGCTGACGAAGATGTAAGCCGGTTCTGAAGGCATAAGTTGGAATGTCGTTCGCTGAGGAACTCTAAGAAATGAGTGCGAACGATTGAAGTTACCGCTTGACCCGACGCCGTATCCGCGAGACAGGCGAAGTCGACCCGTCTCTCCAGGGATTTCCGTTGGTGGGTACGTTTATGTTCGCGATGGCGCTGGTACAATCCACCTGGTCCCGGACGGGCCGCATATGCACCCGAAAGTCCTTGGTGGCGGATTGCCAGCCATGTATGCGGGTGACTTGACGATTCGCGGCGGGCGCGTCGTTGATTTGACGAACTTGTCAGGGACGTTCGAGTTCGATGACGAGGCTGGGTTGCTTGAAGTCGCGAAGGAGTTGACGACTCAGGGGCTAATTGTGGAAACGGGAGCCGTCAGGTTCTTTCCTCCGGATGGCTCTCGGCCCATTGTGCTGGCATAGTCGAGGCAGACATGGCCATGAAGATCGTGATCCTCGAAGACAATGCCGATCGCCAAGCCATTATGCGCAAGTGCCTGGCGGATCGCTTCTACACCTTCGAGACATGTATCTTCGACAACGCGGCGGAGACGATTGCTTACCTTAGTAAGCATCTGGCCGAGACGCTCGTGATTGCTCTCGATCACGATCTGGAGATGAAGGTCGGCAAGCATGGCCGGCTCGTCGATCCTGGCACAGGCCGCGAGGTCGCCGACTATCTCGCGACTCAAGAACCAACGTGCCCGGTGATTTTGCAATCGACCAATACGGATGCCGTGACCGGAATGCTCGAAGTGCTTAAAGATGCTGGCTGGCGAACCAAACGCGTTGTACCCTTTGAAGACATGAGTTGGATCGAGACCGACTGGTTCTTCGCCATGCGACGAGCGATTGTGGGGCCGATCAAACGAAAGAAACTGATCGCTCAGGCTTGATGAGGTTGTGTCGATAGTAGTCCGCACACTCCGTGTGCGGACTTTCAATACGCGGTCAGGTAGAGTATTTAGAATGATGACAAGCGTTCCGTTTACGGAAAGTCGGCACACGGAGTGTGCCGACTACCATGGAACAGCAGGAGAACCGCAATGCGAACTCGTCGTGGGATTCTGAAGCTCGGGGCCAGCGGTTTAATCGGTGGTCTGAGCCTTCCACGTCTCTTGCAAATGCAAGCTCAAGCACAGACACCCGTCGCTGCCAAGGCCAAGGCGTGCATCTTCCTGTTTCTGGAGGGCGGACCTTCGCATATCGATATGTTCGATATGAAACCGGATGCCGCCAAGGAGATTCGCGGGCCTTACTCGCCGAAGCCTACCAGCGTGCCGGGCATTCAGATTTGTGAGCACTTGCCGCAGATCGCCAAGCTGGCTCACAAGTACACGATTCTCCGCAGTCATAGCCACAACGATAACGGGCATGGCACCGGCTACCACTATGTGATGACCGGCTACAAAGCCGACTTCCCCGATGGTAATACCAAGGTTCCGAACAACCATCTGTATCCGTCGATCGGCTCGATCATCACCCGCGAACTCGGTGCGAAGACGCAGATTCCGCCTTACATCGCGATGCCGCACCCGATGGCGGGCGGCGGTCCCGGCTTCTACGGTTCGGAGTATGCCCCGTTCGTGATCGAGGCCGATCCTTCCCAGCCCGACTTTGAAGTTCGCGACCTGAAGGCCTCCGATTCCATCGATGCCAAACGGCAGGAACGTCGCCGCAAGCTGCTGGCCGAGGCCGAGAAGACCACGGCCAAGGGCAAGCCGGAAACGATGTCCACCTACTATCGACAAGCTCAGGAATTGATCACGTCGCCGGAAGCCCGCAAGGCGTTCGACATATCGGCGGAACCGGCAAGCGTACGCGAACGATATGGACACACGTCGCTTGGCCAGTGTGCCTTGCTCGCTCGACGACTGGTCGAATCCGGCTGTCGATTCGTCGGCGTCGATCATAGCGGCTGGGACCATCACTTCACGATCTTCCCAAGCCTTGAAAAAGACATGTTTCCGCACTTGGATCGGGCTTACAGTGCGCTCATCGAAGACCTGGATAAGCGCGGAATGCTCGACTCGACGCTGGTTGTGTTGATGGGCGAAATGGGCCGCACGCCACGCGTGAACAACGACGCCGGCCGCGATCACTGGTCGATGGCCCAAAGCGTTTTATTCGCGGGCGGCGGAATTAAACCAGGCCAGGTGCTCGGTGCCACGGACAAGACAGCCTCCGCTCCAACCACGGAGCCAGTCAGCGTTCCCGATCTTTTGCGAACGATCTTCCATCAAATGGGAGTGGACACAACCAAGGTCTACAACACGCCACAAGGCCGGCCGGTACCGATTGTTGATGGTGGGAAGTTGATCAAGGATTTGATTTAGTTGTCAGTAACATCACTCCGAAGCCGGGCTGACGGTCCGCGTTACAATGGAGAAAGGTGATTACACTCAGTTTTGGAGAACAACATGCCTGCCGACCCGAAGTTCCCGCTCGATCCAAGCCCTCGAACGCCAGACCAAATCATGGCAGAGTTGTTGCGGGAGACCGAACGACTGCGTCGTCAGGTGGCCGATACACAAGAGGAGCGCGACCAATTTAAGCAATTCTACCTTGAAGAGCTTGCACGGAACGCCGAGGAACTGACACCTGAAGATGTCGCGAATGCTGTGCCAGCCCTACCTCTCATTGAATCGGCCATCAGGCGTTTGGAGCAACGGTGACTCCCGAAGTTCCTACATTTAGGGTGGAAGCAGTCGGACGATTCCCGCTGCAATTGGATGGATTGATCGTCATAGCCGAACAAAGAGGGCTCCGCTCGCTTCTGATCGAAGTCCTTCGCCAGATTTCGGACAATTTACAGTCCAAACCTCGAGAATGGGGTGATCCGTACAAGAACTATCGCGGCCTGAATGCAGTTGGTTTCGGAAAAGCAATTCTCCCTTCGCGCATTCGCGTCGAGTACGCGGTTCATAACACTGAGCCATTGGTGTGGGTCTCCTCAATCCGACCACTAATCGGATCGCCCTTTGTGTGATTTTTCTGTTCTAGCTCTACCACTACGAAAAGGCACACATGCTCGCCCGTTCTTCTTTGCTCGCATCTGTCCTCCTGGTCATTGCTGCGCCCGCCTCCGCCCAGATCGCTCCCGAGATTGGCTACGTCTATCCTCCCGGCGGGAAAGCGGGCACGACGATCAACGTTCAACTCGGCGGGGCCGAGTGGACGCCGGATATGCAGTTCTTCGTTCACGATCAAAACGTAAAGCTCGAAGTGCTCGGCCCGCCGGGTGAGTTGCTGATTCCGCCGCCACCGTACTGGTATGGGGCAAAAGGGCGACTTGGTTCGTTGCCGTTATTTCGCGAACGGCCGGCGCGATTCACGCTTCCTGCCAATCTGCCCGCCGGGCCAATTCGCTGGCAGGCCGCGAATGCGAATGGTGCTACTTCAACGGGCATCTTCATTGTCGGCACTGGCAACGAGTTGATCGAGGATGAGAAACGCAACGGCTCGCAACCGTTGCCGACTTTGCCGGCGACCGTTTCGGGGCGATTGCATAAAAACGAGGAAGTCGATCGCTACCGATTCACCGTGGCGAAATCTGGCCCTGTTACCTGCGAGTTGACGGCTCGCCGGCTCGGCTCGAATTTCAATGGCGTCCTGGAAGTGGTCGATGCCCAGAATCGTGTACTCGCGGAATGCGTGGACACCGAGGGCAACGATCCAATTCTGACATTCCTCGCCACGGCCGGCACCGAATATACGATTGCCGTTCGCGATATCGATCATGCGGGCGACCGGTCTTTTACCTACAGACTTTCGCTTTCGACTGGATCCAGAATGGTCGCCACCATCCCCGCGGTCGGCAGACGGGGGGAGACTCGCGAAGTCGAGTTCCTTGGCATCGGCATTGCCACCGGAGCAAACAAACTGGAATCGGTTCGCCGGGTCGTCGCGTTCCCTGCAGGAGCATTGGCGAAGTTCGAGTATCGTCTGGAATCTCCACTCGGTGTGATTCCACATTCCTTCACACTCAGTGACATCGCCGAGGCCGTGGCTGCGACGGGGATGCAGCCCTTTCCCGCCACGCTCCCGGCAGCAGTGACGGGGGTTCTCGACGAACCCAATGCGGAATGCCGTTTCGTGCTGTCCGGAAAGAAGGGGGATCACTGGTCGATCGCGGCCGAGGCTCGCCGGTTCGGCTCGCCTCTCGATCTCAGTTTGAAAGTGTTGAGTGCAGACAGCAAGCAACTCGCGCTCAACGACGATCTGCCTGGAACCACGGATGCCGGGCTCGATTTCACTCTTCCGGTTGATGGTGCGTATCAATTGGTCGTTACGGACAGTTCCGGATCGGAAGGTTCTCGCACTTCCATTTACCGCTTGTCGGTGCGGCCACAGACCGACGGCTTCACTTTGCATGTGCCGTTGCAGAAATTGAGTGTGAGTCTCGGCACAAAAACTCCGCTCAATCTCAAGGCAACCCGCACGGGCAATTTCAAAGGGCCGATTGCCATCACAATCGCGGGCCTGCCCCCGGGGATTGCCGCCCCCCCTGCCCTTGTGATACCGGCAGATAAAGCCGATCTTGCGATCCTTCTCGAAGGCCGGCTGGATTCCCCGGTGACCGCCTCGCTCGTCACGATTACCGGGACCGCTCCCGGTATCACCCGAACCGCGAGTGCTCCGACAACCGCGAATCTTGCACCTCGTTCGCCTGAAGAAAACGAATCGACGACCTTGATGGTGGCCATGACCATGAAGCCACGCGTGAAAGGGGAACCGGTCGACAAGGATACCGGCCGCAAAGTTCCTCGCGGCTCAACGCACCCGGCCGATGTGACGCTCGCACGTCTCGAAGGTTTCACGGGCGAGATCGTGCTGCGACAAGCTGCCCGCCAGTCTTATCAGGTGCAGGGTATCACGGGCCGCGACCACATCGTGCCCCCCGGCGTGGTCAAGACCGCGTTCCCGTGCTTCATGCCGGAATGGCTGGAGACGAGCCGCACTTCACGCATGGGCATCATGGCCGAAGTGAAAGTGCCCGATCCGAAGGGGAACATTCGCCACCTCATCGCGCCAATAGCGGGCTTCGTGACCATGACGATGGAGGGGGCACTCTTGAAGTTGTCCTGCGTTGACGAAGAAGTTCTTGCACGTCCGGGCGAACCGTTCGTTGTCAAAGTGCGGCTAGCGCGATCGCCGCGTCTGACGGACTCGGTCAAACTGGAATTGCGTGCGGGCGATGAATCCGCTTCTTTTTTGAAAGCACAGCCAATAGTCGTCGCACCCGGTCAAGCTGAAGCGGAGTTCAAAATCGAATGGGTGCCGGGCAGCAAACCAATCAGCGGCGAGCACACGATTACCATTCGTGGAACGACGATGCTAGCGGGCAATTTGCCGGTGGTTTCGGAGACGAGTGTGCGGCTGACTTTCGCGAAGCCATGACCGCGGAGCCCGAAGCGTAAGCGAAGGCGGGGTGCGCCTTCGCTTACGCTTCAGGCTCCACGATTACATATCCGACAAATACACATACCCGCCGATCAACAGGGCCACGATTCCCGTGCCGCCCGCAATAGCCCACAGGACGCTTTTGTGTTTGCGTGCCTGAGCGAGCGCGGAAATGGTCGCACCGATCTGGGCCGCCAGCATCGCGAAGAAAAAATTCTTGCTCTTGCGCTCGTGTTTCTCCGAAATGGCGGAGGAAACTTTGACGCGGGCGTCGTACAGGTAGCCGAGTTCCTGATTCAACGTGGATTCGGCCCGATAGCGGCGCTGCTCCATGTCATAAGCGGCCGCTTGAGCGGCCGTGAGCGATTCCTTGGTGGATTCGCTCACGAGTTTGTTGGCCGCCTTCACGGTGGGATCCCAATCCTTGTCGATTTGTTCGATCATCTTTTCTGCATCGTCGATGGTCTTGTTGATGTCGTTGGCCGGCACCTTCGAGGCCTGTTTGCTCAACTCCGCTTCGGTTGCTCGCGTTTGAATATCTGCAAGCAGCTTGCGCAAGTGTTCGTTGCCCGGCTCCAGCAGGCGAACCGGTTGCGGTCCTTTGCCTGCAAGCCATTCGACAGCACGCGGATCGGCACTTGCCGGCGGCGATACAACGAATGGATTCGCGGCGTGCTGACTATACGCACGCAGTTGCACCGCTGTCGTCTGGCAGATCAGAGAGCGATCGCGTTTGAAACCGGCCAGCGTCCACTGGCTGGTCGCCTTCGCCTGATCTTGTGCGGCAAAGCTTCGCCAGAACATCGATTTCTGAAGCTCGCTGTTGCTCATGCCCGCGAAGGCGGTTGCCAATGCGGTCAAGGCAATGGGTAATGCCGTGCCGATCTTCACCGAGAGCGGCTTTGGAGCATCGACTGCTGGAAACGGGTTCACCGGGGATTCACTGGCCACAAACGTTCCTCCAACAGTTGCCGTGCACGTTGCCAGTTTAGTAATTTCCGGCCCGATCTCAGTCGTCGGGGGCCGTTGGCACCAAAACTGCTTATGTTCGATCCGCAATCCAGGACCGTTGGACCGGTCGGCGGCACAGGGCCGTTGCGCCGGGAAGGGAAGCTGTCCCTCTCTCGACCTGGAAAAGCATTCTCAGGGGTCACATCATGATGCGTCGAACAATGTTGCTTGCGGTCACGGCATTTGCAGTAGCGATCTGGGCTTCCCCGACGATTGCGAAGGATGATGAAGCGGGCAAGACCCATGAGGGTAAAGTGGTGAAGGTCGAAGAAGGCAAGCTCACCATGACGGACAAGGATGGCAAGGAACATAGCCATATGGTCGCTAAGAATGCCAAGATCAGCAAAGACGGCAAAGAACACAAGCTGGCCGACCTCGAAAAGGGTGCGAAGATCAAAGTAACCGTGGTCACCAAGGACGACAAAGAGTGGGTGACCAAGATTGAATGTCTGAAGGCCGAGTAATTGAAAGACGGATTTTGATTCCATGAGCGGGCTGGTGCGAACTTTTGGGAAGATCAGTTCCTATTCGCCTTGCCCGCTCCCGCAGTTCTACCGAAGCGCTTCTTCTCTTCTTCTTCGACTGCCATCCACCTTGCGATTCAATATCCCTCCTCTTATGCCCTTCGCAGGCCTCTTAGGGGAACGCCCATGGACACGATTTCAGTCGCTATCGCTCGCACGCCGGAAGCGGTTGGCAGACAGGCCCGCGTTCAAGGCTGGGTCCGCACACGCCGCGATTCCAAGGGAGGCTTCTCGTTCATCGAACTCAACGATGGTTCGTGTCAAGGCAACGTGCAGATTGTCGCTCCGGGCGAACTCGCGAATTACGAGAGCGTCGTCAAGCATCTGCACACGGGTGCCAGCATCGTCGTCGAGGGGGAAGTGAAAGCCTCGCCGGCGAAGGGCCAGCCAACGGAGGTTCACGCGGCCAAGATCGAGTTGATCGGCGACGCACCGGTCGACACATACCCGCTGCAAAAGAAGGGGCACACATTCGAGTTTCTGCGGACCATTGCTCATCTACGGCCACGAACCAACACGTTCGGGGCCGTCGCCCGATTGCGCAATCAGGTGTCGAAGTCGATCCACGATTTCTTTCAGGAACGCGGCTTTCTGTACATCCACACGCCGATCATCACGGCCAGCGATTGCGAGGGAGCGGGCGAATTATTCCGCGTCTCGACCATCGATCCGGAAGCTCCGCCGAAGGTCGATGGCAAAGTCGATTACACCAAGGACTTCTTCGGCAAGCCGGCGTTCCTGACCGTCAGCGGGCAACTTCAAGTCGAATCCTTCGCCTGCTCTCTCGGAAACGTCTATACGTTCGGGCCCACGTTTCGTGCCGAGAACTCGAACACTCCGCGGCATCTAGCCGAGTTCTGGATGGTCGAGCCCGAGATGGTCTTCTTCGATTTGCTCGACAACATGACCATGGCCGAGGCATTTCTAAAACGGATTATCAAGGACGCTCTCGACAAGTGTTCCGAGGATTTGAAGTTCTTTGCTGAGCGAATCGACAAGGAACTCTTCACGCGACTAGAGAATGTGCTGAACAACCCGTTCAAGCGCGTGCCCTACACGGAGGCCGTCGAGATTCTGGAAAAGTCCGGCAAAACCTGGGAGTACCTGGTCGCCTGGGGCAACGATCTGCAAAGCGAACACGAGCGCTATCTCGTGGAACAGCACTTCAAGTGCCCGGTCATTCTGTTCGATTATCCGCGAACGCTGAAGCCGTTCTACATGCGCGTGAACGACGACGGCAAAACAGTGCGGGCGATGGATGTGCTGGTCCCCGGCGTGGGCGAGATCATCGGCGGCAGCCAGCGCGAGGAGCGTTACGACATTCTGGAAACGCGAATGAAGGAGCAAGGCCTCGACCCGCAACACTACTCGTGGTATCTCGATTTGCGCCGTTACGGCACGGTCCCTCACGCCGGCTTCGGCCTCGGGTTGGAACGCACGATCCTATTCCTGAGCGGCATGGCCAACATTCGAGACGTGATTCCATTCCCGAGAACGCCGGGGAACGCGGAGTTTTAGGCAATAGCCTAGCCCACCCGACTTGGTCCCTTGTTAGTTCGAGGTCGAACCGCTTTCCCATTTCGGCCCGCCGTCTCGTTCGCCAGATCCTCGAAGGACCACAAAAAACGCTTCCCGATCGCGGCGGCATAACGCATCAGCGTCGCGATCGTCGGATTGTCTTGCTTGCCGTTCTCGAGTCGACTGACAACGGCACGATCCAGACCCGACTTCTCTGCGACCTCGCCGATGCTGATGCCGGATCGTTTTCGATCCTGCTTCAAGCCTTGAATCGCCCGCTGAATGTCAAAGTACATTCCCATCGTCATCACGGCATCGGGGTCGCAATCACCGGATTGAATGAGAGCGTCAAGCGAAGGCTTCGTTTCTTGGAGTCGGTCGCGAATCGCCTTCTCGCGTACACGCTCCTCGGTTGTCTTTTGGTTGGCACGAAATACTCGCACTGCTTTCATCGCTTCCTCCGTTGTTTTTTGCGGCCGGTGGCGGAACGTCGTATGCCGTGACTGGTCGCAATGTCAAAGGATCTTCGTCCACGAGTTCATAGACCACTGGGAGATGACGACCGGTCGAGGTCCAGCCGAACGCAGTAGGCAGCCCGGACGAGCGGCTGATTGCACGGCTGCTCTGAGAATCCAGCAACACCTCTTCCGCCTCGTCAATCGTGACATCGTGTTCGAGAAGATGCTGAACATTTCCATCGGACTCGTCCTCCAAATTTCAGATAATCGTCGCGTTCATGCCCTTCTCGCAGCTTAAAGCCCTATGCAGGCCGTAACCCACTGTGACTTAAAAATCAACTCTCATCAGCCTGACCGCATCGTTTTCTCTTTTCGTTCGGCGGCATATCTTGTTATCATCTCTGAATAATCTCCTTACACATAGAGACACCTTCACATGAAACGACAAACCTTCACCCTGCTCGCCGCGATCCTCCTCGGCACCTCCACAACTGCGATGGCCGTCGACTGGATGCAGTTCCGCGGCCCCGGCGGCAGCGCTCGCAGCGATGCCAAGGACATTCCCGACAAGTGGTCGGAGACCGAGAACATCGTCTTCAAAACCAAGTTACCCGGGCTCGGCAGTTCCAGTCCGATTACCGTGGGGGATGCCATCTATCTCACCTGCTACAGCGGCTACGCCGAATCCATCAAGGAACCAGGCGAGCAAATGGATTTGTTGCGACATCTGGTCTGCCTCGATCGCAAGACCGGTGCGATTCGCTGGGCCAAGGAGTTTAAGCCGGAACTCCCCGAGTCGGTCTATAGGGCCGGTACCGATAGCCACCATGGCTACGCCTCCAGCACGCCCGTTAGCGATGGCAAACACATCTACGTCTTCTTCGGCAAGTCAGGGGTGTTCTGCTTCGACCTGAAGGGGGAGAAGCTTTGGTCGACGAGTGTCGGTAAGGGGACGACAGGGTGGGGCTCCGCGACTTCGCCCGTCCTATACAAGGATCTCGTGATTGTTAATGCGGCCGTCGAAAGCGGAGCGATGGTGGCCCTCAAGAAGTCCGATGGCAAAGAAGTCTGGAAATTTCCCGGCACCGGCAGTGCCTGGGGCTCGCCGATGCTGGTCGAGGCCCCTGGCGGGAAGACTGAGGTCGTTCTGAGCCTGGCAGGAAAGACGGGAAAGATCGTCGGCCTCGATCCGGAGAGCGGCAAGAAACTTTGGAGTTGCGAAGGAAACAACGACGGCTACGTTGTCACCAGTGTTGTCTCCAACGAGGGAATCGTTTACGCGATCGGCGGGCGAGCTAACCGATCGGTCGCCATCAAGGCCGGCGGTTCGGGTGAAGTCATGCCCGTTTGGGTCACTCGTCTCGATTCACGAGTCAATTCGCCTGTCTACCACGAGGGCCATCTTTATTGGCTGAACGAACAGCGCGCACAGGTCTCGTGCCTGGATGCGGCCACCGGCAAGGAAGTTTACACCGAGCGAATCACTGGCATCGGCCGTGCCTACGCGTCGCCGGTGTATGCCGATGGCAAGATTTATTTTGTCAGCGACACGGGCAGCACGTTCGTCATTGCGGCCAAGCCGAAATACGAACTGCTCGCCACCAACAAGCTAGGCGATACTTCGCGAACCAATGCCTCGCCCGTCATCGACGACGGCCGGCTGCTCATCCGAACGGACAAGCACTTGTATTGCATTGGGAAGAAGTAGCACTCTCGTGGGAGCAGTCTTCCCGGCCTGTTCCCACACTGCGAATAAACACGGCTCCCGTTTCTCTGAGTTCCGGCCATGCAATCGATCGTTGCACTTGTTGCGGTGTGCTCTGCCGGAATGTCAGTCGCCCGCCGATCGTAGCACGGCCTTCTTAGGCCGTGCGAAATCCCGCAGAGCCTGGTTCGATCTCGTGGGTGCTTTCAACGATGGGCGGAGTCGGGTTGGGTCTGATCTCCTCCTCGCCCTCCTCCTCAACGACAGCAAGCTCCTCCGGCAGCACCACGCCCACATTCGACCAGTCCACAACCGCAGAATGATCGGGAAAACGTTCATTGATAAGCCGGATTGCTTCCTCAAGACGCGAACCGGGAACCTGTATCCGAATCCCGCGGCTTGCTCCGCCGACAACAAACAATCCCTGAGACATCCATTCGCCAACCAAGAACGCTGGGATTCCTTCTTCTTCCAGAGAATTACGGACTACGACCGCTTGAGTGTGATCGCCAAACACGGCCGCCGTGACCAACTCGTCGTTCATGGGCGGGTTCTCTACGAAAAGAAGGACTATTCCAACTATCTTATTGCTGAGGAGTCAGACAATACCGGTGCCAGTTCGATGAGCGTGCTCGTTAACCGGGATGGCGACTCAGTTGAGAGAGATGATTTTTTGGAGCAGAACCATGGGACTGGAATACATTAATCGACGTGGCGATCGGTACTTCGCAGTGCAAGGGGTGACCAAAACCGGCAAGCCGAAGTATCATGCCACGCGGAAATTGAAGGGTGCCGGCCTTGGCGTGATGCCAGAGGGGTACGAATTCTACGAGCATCCCGAACAGGGCATCGTGACGATTCGCAAAATCGTCCCATCGCAAATCACCGAGGATGAGCGCCACTTCTTGGAGGAACAGACGCGTTCGCTCGCCGGCATCGACTACTTCATCGTGAGCGTTCAAGGCGATAGCCTGGTGATTCACCTTCCACCGAAGGAATATGCCTCGTCGCGGACCTTCGATAACAGTTTGGTCGGCATGTTCCTCGGGAGCGAGGACAGCATCCGTGAAGTATTTGCGAAATCCGCAACGTACCTTGCGATGCTCCGGTTCACGCTCGTCGATGCCGATCGACGATTATTCTCGGTCGAGCGTTGGTGCTTTCGCGGCCAGATCGACGATTGGATCTTTCTGGAGTCAGGAAAGCCATTGGCGGCACAGGTTAAGAAGTTCGTGCCGCATCTAAACAAGGAGTCCTTTTACGAGTTGATCTAGAAAAGGATCAGAGACGGCTTTGTAAGGCGAGCGGCAGGAACAAATTTACCCAGGCAGCGGCCAGGCGAGCGTCGAGGCGTAAGCCCGACGTGGCAGCGCCCGAACTTGGGAGTACGCGAATCCACGTCGGGCTTACGCCTCGACGCT
>Ga0105046_10010992_pt1 | contig 14079 bp, 14 predicted proteins | sample MAT03_FD_78385 | JGI IMG/M metagenome (GOLD analysis project Ga0105046, IMG submission 78385) | Freshwater microbial communities from Lake Fryxell liftoff mats and glacier meltwater in Antarctica - MAT-03 (megahit assembly) | ecosystem: Environmental > Aquatic > Freshwater > Ice > Liftoff... | reverse complement strand
TTCGACGAGGGAGGCGGGTTAATCTCCGCCTCTACTCTAACGTCTCTCAAGTCAAATTGCTACTTGCTTTGCTCTTGCTTTGCTCTTGCTTTGCTCTTGCTTTACTCTTGCTCTCTGCGCCTCTCAGGCGTTTTGCGTGATTATTGCTTGACTTTTGGCTTTTCAATCGGTTATGAATGAAGGTATTATGAGTTAGAGACAAGGAAAAGAGTACAGGAAAATGAGTAAAGAAACGATAAAGGTATGTCCGTCGATATTGACCGCGGATTTTGGACATCTTGCCGACGAGGTTAAGCGTGTAGAGAAGTCTGGTGCTGACTGGATTCATGTCGATGTTATGGACGGGCATTTTGTTCCGAATTTGACCATGGGACCGCATATCGTTGCGGCTATAAACAGAGCAACAGATCTATTTCTGGATGTGCATTTGATGATGTACAATCCATACGACTATGTGGAGCGATTTGTTGCTGCAGGGGCAGATCAATTGACGATTCATTTCGAGGCAACAGAAGATGTTGGAGAAACGCTTAGATACATACGTAAGTGTGGTATTAAAGCGGGACTAGCATTTTCTCCCGAAACATCCATGACCATGGTTGTAAACTATTTAGACAAGTGTGATATGATCTTGTTGATGAGTGTTCATCCAGGATTTGGTGGCCAAGAGTTTATGCCTGAGGTGCTTGAGAAGATTCGCTTTGCAAGGGGTGTCTGCGATAAGCTAGATATTCGTGAAGGTGGTATAGTCTCGAAAGACCCTGAAAGTGCGCCTTTTGCCATTCAGGTCGATGGGGGTATCAATGATGAAACAGCAGCGCTTTGCATAGATGCTGGAGCGACGCATATTGTTGCTGGCTCGTATGTCTTTAAAGCCAAAGATATGAAGCAAGCGGTGAACTCTCTTCGAGGATGACTTTATAACCTATAAGTGGAGCGAATGAGCATATGGTTTTGAGCAATCAATTGATTCCTGGGATGACGATATCGATCGATGATGTGTTATTCAGGATAGAAAGTTCTGTCAAAGTTACAGTGCCTAAAGGAGTGCCTTTCATAAAGGTAAAGCTTCGGAATCTGGAAACGAATAACCTGGTAGAGAAAAATTTTAAACTGAATCAGCAGGTCAAAGAAGTCTCTTTAATTGAAGGTTCTTTAGAATTTCTATATCTTGAAGGGAGAGACTTTTTGTTTTTAGGCATAGATACATTAGACCAAATCCTTGTGCCTCAGTCGATTGTAGACGAAAAAGCGAACTACCTTAAAGAAGGTGTAGAGGTGCGCGCGTGCTTTTACGGGGATAAGATTTTTTCAATTGAATTGCCACAATTTCTAGAGCTAATGGTGAGCAAGGTTGAGAGTAATTCTTCAGCACCAATGGATACAGGCAATGGAATCACAAAAGTGGCTACACTGGAGACAGGGGCGCGCATAGAGGTTCCACTTTTTATAGAAGTCGGAGACATCATAAAGATCGATACTAGAAGTGATGAATATATTCAGCGCATGTAATTTATGACCGACTTAAACTAAATATTTATAACAGCAAGGGTTGTTTGTGGAATTACGACAAATTAAAGAGCTTATGGTTGCCATGGGACGAAGTGGTATCCGTAAGCTTTCATACAAGAAAGAAGGTGTAGAGCTGCAGCTTGAAGCTGAGGGCTATTTCCATGGCGATAATCAAGATTCCCCAGAAGACCAGCGAGAGCCATTTTATCGAAGAGGGCAAGATGAGCGGTTTTCAGCTTTAGCACGAGGCCAAGAATTGTCTGCGCCACTTGCGCATGCTCCTCAAGGACAAGCTCCAGCAGCGGTAGACGCAAGCGCACCAAAGCATAATTTTGTGACATCGCCGATGGTTGGAACCTTTTATAAAAGTGCCTCCCCAGAGGATCCGTCGCTTGTGAAAATTGGCGATAGAGTGGAAGCTGATACCGCTATGTGCATCATCGAGGCGATGAAAGTCATGAATGAAGTTAGGGCTGGAATCTCTGGAGTTGTTGTCGAGATGTTGGTTGAAAATGGACACCCTGTAGAATTCGGTTCCAAGCTATTCCGGATTGAATAAACCTTTAATAGAATATTACAATGAAGAAAGTCCTAATCGCTAATCGCGGTGAAATTGCCGTAAGGGTCATTCGTGCCTGTCATGATTTAGGTTTGCAAACTGTTGCCGTTTACTCTCAAGTGGATTCAGAGGCTTTGCATGTTTTGCATGCCGACGAAGCTGTGTGTATAGGTGAGGCGCCATCGCAGAAATCATATTTGAAAATTCCGAACATCTTGTCTGCGTGCGAAATTACTGGTGCCGATGCGATCCATCCAGGATACGGATTCTTGAGTGAAAATGCGAACTTTGCATCGATATCTGAAAGCTGTGGTTTGAATTTTATTGGACCGCCACCTGCGGCGATAACGTTACTTGGGGACAAATCCAAGGCTAAGGCAACAGCTAAAAGCGCTGGATGCCCAATCATTGAAGGCTCAGATGGCATTGTCGTTGATGTAAAGCAAGGGCTTTCGATTGCGCAGGAGATTGGATATCCAATTTTCATCAAAGCTGTCGCTGGCGGCGGAGGCAAAGGTATACGCATAGCCTACAATGAAGATGAATTCATCAAATTTTTTAGCGCTGCACGTACAGAAGCTGAAGTGAGTTTTGGAAATCCAGATGTGTATCTAGAGCGAATGATCATGGACCCAAGGCACATTGAAGTGCAAGTTCTTGGCGATAAATTTGGTAATTATGTTCATCTTGGAGAAAGAGACTGCACAATCCAACGGAGGCGTCAGAAGCTTATCGAGGAAGCCCCGAGTCCAGTACTAACAGAGAAATTGCGCCAAAAGATCTGTCAAGCAGCTGTAAACGTTGTTAAAAAAGCTAAATATTGGTCTGTGGGCACGGTAGAATTTCTCTTGGATAAAGATATGAATTTTTATTTCATGGAAGTAAATACCCGCATACAGGTTGAGCATACAGTTTCAGAAGAACTTACAGGTATAGATTTAGTTAAAGCACAAATTGAAGTCGCTCAAGGAAAGCCCTTGCCATGGAGCCAGAAGGATATTGAGTTTCGAGGACATGCCATTCAATTCCGTATCAACGCAGAGGATCCAGCAAGAAATTTTGCTCCTTCACCAGGGAGGCTAGAGTACTACTTACCTCCAGGCGGTCCTCATGTGCGTGTCGACAGCGCATGCTATTCAGGCTACAAGATTCCGCCAAACTACGACTCCATGATTGCAAAGCTTATTGTCCATGGCAAAGACCGTAATGAAGCTATAGCAATAGCTAAAAGAGCACTGAAAGAATTCCATATCGGCGGTGTGCACTCAACGATTCCGTTCCACAACTATATGCTTGTGGATGAGAACTTTCTCGATCTGAAATACGACCTGACCTACATCGATAAACTGATGGGAGAGGGCTGCCAGTTCGTTTAGGAGAGACGCGGAGTAAAGCGAAGCGAAGCATAGCAAATAGCAATTGACGCAGAGACGAAGAGGCGCTGAGGTTCGCAGAGAGGTTGTTTTTTTTGTTATTTAAGTTGCATTACAAATGTTAGTTGATTAATTGGTCCTTTTGGTCCTTTTGGTCCTAAATCACTCTATTCACTCCTGTTCATAACCTCTTCTGGCGTGTTTTGTCCTGTTGCTCTCTGCGAACCTCTGCGTTCTCGGCGTCTCTGCGTCAAATTGCTATTGCCGCTATTGGTTGAGGTTATCCAGTGCCATGTTCAGCCTTAAGACGTTGATGTGAGAGCGGCCGAAAAGGGAGCTTGTGGCGTTGGTGAGAATGAGGTTTTTTAGCTTTTCATGTCCATCAGAAGAACTAAGGCCCCTGGCTTTTGCAACGCGATCGATTTGAAAATGCGCGGCTTGCAGTGTTATATGTGGGTCAAGGCCGCTACCTGAAGCATAAATCAAGTCCGAAGGAACCGGTTCGTCGCTATGTCCATGAGCCTCTATTACTTTTGCCAATCGTTTTTGAACAATTTCTTTCAAAGCCTTGCTTGTCGGGCTAAGTTGACTTCCGCCAGAAGGCAATGCGGTATAATCTGTTGCTGATGGTCGAGACCAAAAGTAGCTCTCAGAAGAAAATTTCTGTCCAATAAGTGTAGACCCAACGATCGTACCATTATGTGTGACAAAGCTTCCATCGGCTGTGGGCTTGAATGCTATTTGCGCGATCACGGTAACGAATAATGGATACATGACCCCAGTTATTAAGGTAAGAAATGCAAATATTTTTAAGCTTGTGAATGTATTTTTCATATATATCTTTTGAAAACTTATTAAGTGATGCATCCGCATGCCGTTATGAGCATGTCGATTGCTTTTATGCCAATAAATGGTGCAAGAATACCGCCAAGCCCATATATAACGATATTGCGTTGCAATAAAGCATCAGCTGTTGTAGGTCTATAGGTGACGCCTTTCAAAGCAAGAGGGATCAAGGCTATAATAACCAACGAATTGAAAATAACAGCGCTCAATATTGCCGTTTTCGGTGATCCCAAATGCATGATATCGAACATTGCGAGCGGCCCTTCTTCACCCCCAGTGGCATAAAGAGTTCCAAATATTGCAGGTATCAGAGCGAAATATTTCGCTATATCGTTTGCGATTGCAAATGTTGTTAAAGCCCCTCTTGTCATAAGCATTTGCTTGCCTATTTCTACGATATCGATAAGCTTTGTAGGGTTGCTATCGAGGTCGACCATATTTCCAGCTTCGCGAGAAGCCTGGGTGCCAGTGTTCATGGCGACGCCAACATCGGCTTGGGCAAGAGCTGGAGCATCATTTGTGCCATCACCAGTCATAGCAACAAGCTGACCCTCTTGTTGCTCTTTACGGATTTTCTGAAGCTTAATTTCAGGTGTTGCTTCAGCGATATATTCATCGACACCAGCTTCAGCGGCTATGGCCGCAGCGGTAAGAGGGTTATCACCTGTGACCATTACCGTTCTGATGCCCATGGCTCGCATTTTTACGAACCGCTCTTTAAGGCCACCTTTAATGATGTCTTTAAGATGCACGATACCAACAATTTTTGAATCACGACTAACCAAGAGAGGCGTGCCGCCTTTAGTTGCAATGGCACTTATAGCTGCATCAAGAACCACAGGATAGTGCCCGCCTATACTTTCGATATGTTTTTTGATGGAGTCTTTAGCGCCTTTACGTATCTGTTGTTTGATTTTGCCTTTTTCATCATGTAAATCGATGCCGCTCATTTTTGAACTCGCAGAAAACGGTATAAACGACGAGTTTGTGATATTCAGTGATTCTGCTCGTAAGCCAAAAAGTGTTTTAGCAAGTACAACAATAGAGCGGCCTTCAGGGGTTTCATCCGAAAGCGATGCTAATTGAGCAATTTCCGCAAACTCTTTTTCCGATATCCCAGTAGCAGGCAAAAAAGCCGTAGCCATTCTGTTGCCGATGGTAATGGTGCCTGTTTTGTCCAATATCAATAGGTCGATATCACCAGCAGCTTCGACGGCCCTGCCGCTCATGGCGATGACATTTTTTTGTATCAAGCGGTCAATGCCAGCAATGCCAACAGCCCCAAGTAAAGCGCTTATCGTTGTGGGTATTAGGCAAACACATAATGAGATCAATATTGGTAGCGATAAAAGCTCTGAGATATCTTGGCCTGCTGCATCTGCGCTATATTCACCAAATGCTTTTATGGCAAATAACGAGATCATAAAAAGTAGTGTTAGGCCTGAAAGGGCTATTTGAAGAGCTATTTCATTGGGCGTACGTTGGCGCACAACACCTTCAATTAAGCCTATAACCTTATCTAAAAAGCTTTTACCCACTTCCGAAGTAACTTCAATTTTAAGCCTATCGCTTAAAACCTTTGTGCCTGCGGTAACGGCGCTTCTATCGCCGCCACTTTCACGTATCACTGGTGCCGATTCTCCTGTGATTGCAGATTCATCGACCGTAGCAACGCCTTCGACCACTTCACCGTCAGCAGGGATGATGTCGCCTGCTTCACAAATGATAATGTCCTTTTTCTTTAACTGATTTGCTGGGGTTTTTACTTCAATCCCATTTCTTTCTTGTCTAGCATACGCTTCAATTTTTGCTTTTCGAAGACTGCTTGCTTGGGCTTTACCGCGACTTTCGGCTATAGCTTCGGCGAAATTTGCAAATAGCACTGTTAGCCATAACCATAAAGCTATTTGAACATCGAAATGTGAGGCTGTTCCATTGGTAAATATTTTGTATAGCAGTTCACACGTAGCAGTAATGGCTCCTGCATAGGCTACGAACATGACTGGATTATGTAGCTGCGTTTTGGGATTTAAATTTTTAAATGAATCTTTTAGCGATGTTTTAAGCATCTCTTTAGTGATCCATAATGAACGTGAATTCTGTGGCATAATAAGCTTTAAAAGCCGCTCCTTATTAAAATGAGTATCCTTTCAGCATCAGCAGATGCTCCAATACGGGACCTAAAGAAAGGGCCGGGAATAATGTTAACCCCCCAAGAACGATAATAGAACCAGTCAGGAGGAGTGCAAAAAAGCATGTATTTGTTGAAATGGTTCGTGGTGATGCAGGTAAAGTTCTTTTTTTTGCAAATAACCCTGCAACAGCAATGCAGGGGAGTATTGCGAATACACGCCCAAGAATCATGACAATTCCAAGAATCAGATTGTGATTACCTGAGTTAAAGGTGACGAGCGTGCTTCCATTGTTATATGCGGTAGAAGCGTAGGCATAGATAATTTCTGATAGGTTGTGAGGGCTTAGGGTTTGCTCTGGCCCAGATATAACTATCAGAGCGTTAATCGCGGCTCCGAGCATCATTAGCGCAAATGGCCCCACAAGCGTTGATAGCACGGTCCATTGCATTTCTTTTTTTTCTATCTTTTTACCGAGATATTCAGGCGTTCGGCCGATCATAAGCCCAGATAAGAAGAGGGTAAGAATGATATAAAAAACGATGCCCGTGATACCAGTGCCGATCGTGCCGAAGAATATTTCACCAATTGCGATATTGTAGAGGGCAACACCTCCACCTAGAGGTGTAAGGCTTCCTAGTTGATTGTTGATGGAGCCATTTCCGCCTCCTGAAGTCAGTGTATTCCATATGATATTGCTTGGCATGGATATGCGCACTTCGCTTCCCTCAAAGTAGGGGTAGCTATCGGAAATATTATTTGGGGCCATCATGGCATAAAAGGAGAGCAGTACGCCGAGTAGCCAAAGCATAAGCATCACCATGAAAAGAAGCGCGCCATGTTGCCGAGAGCCGATAATAATGCCATAAGCATAGATAGAAGCGGCAGGTATGAGGACAATTGCAAGCATCTCGAGCATATTAGATATGCCTGTTGGGTTTTCATAAGGGTGCGCGCTATTGGCGTTAAAAAATCCACCTCCGTTAGACCCAAGTTGCTTTATAGCTTCTTGAGATGCTACTGGACCAAGCGGTATGATCTGTTTTTGACCTTCGAGTGTGGTTACAGAGGTGTAGGGATCGAGGGTTTGAACCACCCCTTGTTGAACGAGGAGAATAGAAAATAAAAGCGATAGAGGCAAAAGGATATAAAGCAAACTACGAACAAGATCAAACCAGTAGTTGCCAATAGTTTCCATATTCTTGCGTGTAAAACTACGGGCGAGGGCAATGAATGCTGTCATTGATGTTCCAGCGCTTAAAAAACTTTGCGTTGTTAAACCAACCATTTGAGTCATATAGCTCATGGTTGTTTCCCCAGCATATGCTTGCCAATTTGTACCTGTAACAAAACTTGCTGCGGTGTTAAAGGCGACTAAAAAAGGTACTGCAGGTAGATTTTCTGGGTTGAATGGAAGATATCCTTGGATTAACTGCAAAAAGACAAGAAAAAAAAATCCTATAAGATTGAATGTCAGCATCGAAAAAGCATAAGTGCTCCAAGTCATTTCCTTTTGGGGATTGATGGAGGCGATGCGAAAGATCCAATTTTCAATCGGACGCAATCCCTTGTCCATATAGGTAGGCTTTTGCATCACAACATTGGCTATATAGCTGCCAAGTAGGGGCGTAAATGTTAACACAAGAAGCACGAAGAAAATGAATTCGAATATTGGATTTGGCTGCACTGTTTCTTCTTGCTCCGATTAGAATTTTTCTGGGTAGATGAGGCTGTAGGTAAGGTATGCTATGAGAAAAACGAATACAAGCATTGCAAGCATATTGCTATACATGGTGATCGACCCTCGTTCGATGTAATATAGTTGCGTGAAGACTATGATCCTCATGCTTAAAATTTAGCTTTTAATTTGTCAATTGTAATCCTGTGTTTGTGTGCAAAATTCGATGACTCTAATCCGGGATCCTGATCCTAATCTTGATCCTGATCCTGATCCTTGCTGTGCTTTTGCTTTCGAAGTGAGGATCAAGATCAGGATGGGGGGCGGCGGCGGCAGAACAGCAGAACGAAGCAAGGATTAAGATCAAGATCAAGATCAGGATCAAGATGGGGGGCGGCAGAACAGCAGAACGAAGCAAGGATTAAGATCAAGATCAAGATCAGGATTAAGATGGGGGGCGGCAGAACAGCAGAACGAAGCAAGGATTAAGATCAAGATCAAGATCAGGATCAAGATGGGGCGGCAGAACAGCGGAACGAAGCAAGGATTAAGATCATTCGCCCAAAATCTTCTCAAGAATACCGAACCCAGGTTAAAATATAGGAGAATTTACTACCCCCACCCGCTAATCAAATAGAAAGGAGAATTGATGGACTCACAACAAGGCCCGATACCCTTAGCTGAACGGTTGCGCCCAGAGCGTTTTGATGAAATTTATGGGCAATCTCATATTTTGGGCGAGCATGGTTTCATTACAAACACAGTAGCAAAGGGATACCCACTATCGATTATATTGTGGGGACCGCCAGGGGTTGGGAAGACATCAATTGCACGTCTGTATGCCAAAGCGTTTCAGATGTCCTTTCGGTCTATGAGTGCAATTTTTAGCGGTATTGCAGATCTAAAGCAAATTGTGAAAGAGATCGAAGATAGACCTTTACTTGGTAAAAGAATTCTTCTTTTTGTTGATGAAATTCATCGTTTCAATAAGGCCCAGCAAGATGCCTTTTTACCATATATCGAAAATGGCACCATTATTCTTGTTGGTGCTACAGCTGAGAACCCCTCATTTTATTTAAATAATGCGCTGCTTTCACGCGTGAGGGTGCTAAAACTGAATTCTTTAGATGCTTCTGCGATGGAAGCATTAATCTTGCGGTTCGAAAAAATGGTTGCTCCTCTAAGGCTAAGCAGCCAAGCGCGGGCACACTTAATCGCTGAGGCCCATGGTGATGGCCGTTACTTATTCAATTTAATCGAAAATATCCAAGCATATTCCACTAATGAAGAAATTTCCGTTCAAACTTTAGAGAAGATTTTACAAAGGAAATCTCCTCTTTACGATAAAGATGGCGATCAGCATTACAATCTGATCTCTGCCTTGCATAAATCTGTTCGTGGGTCCGATCCCGATGCCGCTATCTATTGGTTCTGCCGTATGCTTGAGGGTGGCGAAGAGCCTTTGTTTCTCGCTCGGCGATTGATCCGCATGGCGTCAGAAGATATTGGGCTTGCCGATCCACAGGCTCTTCAGCTTACTATCGCAGCTATGCAAGCCTATCAGATGCTTGGCTCGCCAGAAGGAGAGCTTGCCTTGGCTGAAGTTGTCATCTATTTAGCCTTAGCTCCAAAGAGCAATGCTGTTTACACTGCTTATAAAGAGGCTCGCAAAATTGCAGCCGAAACTTCAGAGCTAGATCCTCCAAATGTTATTTTGAATGCTGCGACACCAATGCTAAAACAGATTGGATACGGAAAGGGCTATCTGTATGATCATGATTTGCCCGATGCTTTTTCAGGCCAAGAGTATTTCCCTGGTGCTATGGGGCGAAGATCGTTCTACAATCCAAAAGAGAGAGGATTCGAAAGGGAAATGTGTAAGCGAATGGCTTATTTTCAGAGGAAGAGGGGCGGGTAGCTTTCTAAGATCAGGAGAGCAGCAGAACGAAGCAAGGATTAGGAATAAATCGCAGTCTCAATAGCCTGGATAGCCTCTGCAAATAGAATGCTTCTTGTTTTATCGATGTGTGCTTTCCACTGGTTAATCTCTTGTACGTTCATAGGTGGAGTGACATTTTTCAGTTGAGACAAGGCTTCAGTGTGTTTGATTACAGATTGTTGCATTTCGGAAGAGATTTGTTTTTGCTCATCAGGACTTAGTTTAAGATCTGAAAAGCATTGCTTTTGGTAATTTTTTATGACGTTAAGATCTTTCTCAATGTTTTCTTTAATGCCAGAAATAAGTAGCAATGCAATCGTTTCGATGACGGCGGTATTATTTTCTTTTTTGTCTTGCAAGGATAGGCATAATTTTGCTTTCTTTTCCCAATCGTTGTATTTTTTTTGTAGCCCATTTTCTGAAAGCGATGCTTTTTGCAATTTTTGTATTTCTCGGATTAATGGCTCAATGCTATTTTTTATTAATGTTAATAATTCGGTGTCTGCATTTTCTTCGAAACTTTTTTTGAGCGATAGGATTTGTTCGACCATTGTCTGAGAGTGCTCTGGCAGCTCTTCCATTCGCCCTTGTAAAGGTTTGGGATCTTTACGATAGCTATTTTTTATTGATGCTAACAGTTGTGAAAAGAAACTTTTGCAGCTGTTTTGATTGGTCATCTCAGAAGGGGTTAGGATCGCCCGTTCTTTAAAAATTTTAATGTTTTCATCATTCATTTTTTATTATTGCTTATATGTGGTTTAACGTATATCATACACTATTTGGTAGGCTTATGTCAATGGGAGAACTTCTGTTGCTTCATTATTTTTTTTATTGCTGTTAATGTGTTTGAATTTGGTGTTGTAGTAAAGTGTTTAATGTGATACTATTAAGATAGTTGCAACTCTTTGCGAGATTTGGCATCATGTACGATCTGGTTAAAGTGAGAAAGATTCGCTTTAATTCGAAAGTCATACATCTTGCTGGTGCAGATAAACCGAAGGGGCTGTATATGAAGGATTTTTTTGTCGATCTCGCCAGAACAGCTGGACAGGAAAACCCAATTTTTAGTATAAATGCGGGACTGGGTGTATATTCCATTGATTGTGAGGTAATTAGACTCGCGGCTACAGTTGCTACGGCAGCCACCCATATGAAAAGAACTTCAAACTTAGAGAGGATTTAACGTCATGAGTAGGCTGTTATTGCTTATCAGAATAATTTTTCTAGTTGTCTGCGCTTTGTTGATGACGACCTATATGAATGCGATCTGGGGCGAAGGAGCGACTTTCGCGACAACCTTTATAGGCGTTATTGGAGGCCTTCTATTCGGATCTGTCCTCATAACCATTGAATATATGTTGAAAGAAGTCAGTCTTCGATCCTTTAACATTGCCCTTTTGGGTCTCGTTTGCGGCTATTTGTTTGGGGAAGTCTCCTGGCGCATATTCGAAGCTTCACTGTCATCTTTAATTGTGACTATGCAGCCAGAATATGTTGCTCTTGCCAAGCTGCTCGTATATTTAACATCGACCTATATCGGCATGATCCTTGCTTTCCGTTCGACTGAAGAGCTTCATCTTTGCATTCCTTTCGTAAAGCTGGAGTCGACGAGCAAGAAGAAAAAAGATATCATGCTAGACAACTCGACATTGCTAGATACACGTGTTGTGGATCTTGCGACCTCAGGATTGCTTGATAATCACTTGATTATTCCTCGTTTTATTTTAAAGGAACTTCATCTCACGAACGAAAGTGGTGATGAGCCAGCAAAAATGAAAGCCAGGCGTTGCCTTGAAGCCATACGCAAGCTTGAGAATATTCCAGGTTTAAATCTACGCTATATAGAGACTGATTTCCCTGACCTAAAGGATTCATCAGCGAAAATTGCAAGGCTTGCAAGGATCATGGATGCAACCATTATGACGGCTGATCTTAATCGTGCGCACTCATCGCCGGCAGATGGTACTCGTATGGTAAATCTAAATATCTTGTCTAACGCTCTGAAAGCACCACCACAAAACGGTGAGTTCTTGAGCATCAAGATTCAAAGATATGGTAAAGACCCAAGACAGGGTGTTGGATATCTTGAAGATGGTACTATGGTTGTCGTTAATGGCGGCGCGGATTTCCTTGGAAGCACTATCAAAGCTCAGATCGTATCGGTGAAAAGTACTTTATCGGGTAGAATGATTTTCTGTAATGCCATCGAAGAGAACTGTGACGATATTGAAAACACAGACCCTTTAGTTATTGGCAATGAGTCAAATCTCAAAAGCTTCTATTCATTGTCTCCATAAGAGGCTAGCTTCGTGAACGAGATCAAGCCCGTGCCCGCAAAAATAAGGTAAAGTGCTAAGCTTCGTGTAAGAACGAAACGAATTGCTTAACTTTGCGGGCACGGGCTCATCCGCGTTAAGCTAGGAGCAAAAAGCAACTTCACCACAGAGATCACAGAGCACACAGAGCACACAGAGAGGGCAAAATGGGATGATTTGTCAAAAGGTCTTGCTCTTTGTTTCCTATACAGTTTATTTGTTCTCTAATATTTTAGCTTCTCTGTGCACGCTGTGGTGCATATCGCTCTTGTTCTTTAGCTTTATGCGTGTGGCTCGTTTACGATAGCAAGGTTTGACTAAAGCTCTACAAAGGTTGTATTTGCACATGATCACTGGTATTGGAAACGACATTATAGAAATTTGTCGCATAGAAAAAGCTATTGAGCGGCATGGAGAGACGTTTTTAAACAAGATCTTCACAGCTGACGAACAAGCGTATTGCAATGGGTTTGCCGATTCTTGCGGCAATTATGCAGGGCGTTTTGCCGCTAAAGAAGCGATCGTCAAGGCTCTCGGAAGTGGATTTCAACATGGCATCACATGGCTTGATATCGAGATTCAAAAAGACCCTTTGGGTAAGCCTATCGTGTGTTTTTCTGATAAAATCATTTCTATGTTCGGCGATGTTAATTGCCTACTTTCTATAAGCCATTGTCGCTCCTATGCAACAGCCATGGCTGTGATATGTGGAAAATAAGCGTCATACCTCGTGGCAGCCGCGATCAGCAGTTATTTACTCATCAACAATTTAAAGACTATTTTGATGTAGAATACATCTCGTATTTGCATTTTCCGACGCCTAAATTTAGGGACGAAGCCATTAAGCGTTGTCCTATATTGCTTCGGTCTTCACTCGGTGACGATAACCGCGAGCTCGGAGCTGGATTTAAAGACGAACTTGATGGCGGGTATGTCGCGCCTGTGTATCTAAAGTGGATTAATGACGATATTGGTCATGGCGTATTTGCGAAACAGTTTCTTCCTAAAGGCTCGTTTGTGGGCGAATTTACGGGCTGCGTTCGCCGTCTGTATCGCTTAAGCTCAGACCATAATGCTTATTGCTTCCACTTTCCTACACGATTTTTTTCATGGAAATATACCATTATCGATGCTTCTAAAATGGGAAATGAAACGCGTTTTATCAATCATAGCGATTCGCCTAACCTTCAACCGTTATGTTTAATTGATGAAGAAAGTTTACTACATATTTGCTTTGTGACAGCCAAAGATGTCAAGCGCAATGAAGAGCTCACATATAATTATGGGGCAGATTTCTGGCGAATTCGAAAGAAATGTTAGTATGTAAATAATAATGTAAACAGCTGTTGCTTTGAAGTGGGTGCGATTCAGGGGTGTTGGTTAAGGCCGCGCCGAGTGTAGCTGCAATAGCAATTGGACGCAAAGGCTGACAGCAAATAGCAATTTGACGCAGAGACGCAGAGATTCGCAGAGAGCAAGGGTGGGGAAAATAATAGCACAACGAATTGTTCATAACCCGCCTTGAAATTAGTGTATTTTATCTTGACGGCTCGTAGTTTCGTTTTGGATCGATTTCGAAATTTAGCATTGCACTCAAAAGTCGAATATTTGTCACTAATTATCAACAACTTAATTTACTGTCAGGCTGGCAAAGACGCAAAGGTTCGCAAAGAGCAAAAGCGGCATGAACGACGGCGCAAAGAAGGCAAGGAAGACGCAGAGGGA
>Ga0105046_10010990_pt1 | contig 14081 bp, 11 predicted proteins | sample MAT03_FD_78385 | JGI IMG/M metagenome (GOLD analysis project Ga0105046, IMG submission 78385) | Freshwater microbial communities from Lake Fryxell liftoff mats and glacier meltwater in Antarctica - MAT-03 (megahit assembly) | ecosystem: Environmental > Aquatic > Freshwater > Ice > Liftoff... | reverse complement strand
TGCGGAGGCCCGGACGCGGGCGACCGTCCGCTACCACCAGGCCCGGAACGCCGCCGCCCACCGGTCCCGGCTCAGACATCGGAAGCAGAGAACGAAAGAGTTAATTGCGCTGTAGTGCTAGGCGCACCCTGGATCAGGGGGCGACGCCCGTGGTCGGGCGATACAACCAGCGCTCCGACCCCGGCCGCGGGTCGCCACGAACCACCCCATCCCCGTTGGCCGAAGGTCGTTCCCGACGCCCGGGCTGTCGGCCCAGCGCCGCGAGCCCGCGCCCGCGCCCGATGCGGACGCCCCACGACTCAGCCCGAAGCCGCCCCTGCGGGCGAGGCTCGCTCTCGCCGCCGGTGGGGGGTGCACGACCTCGGGGCCGGGCAGCCCCGGGTCAGTCCGACTGCTCAACCGACAAGGCGGGGACGGCTCGGGCGACGCGGTCGCGGAGGAGCCGCACCAGCTCGGGGGCCATGTACCCGTAGTCGTCGGGAACGTCGAGGCACACGACGCGCTTGCCGCGGAGGGCGGCCGGGAACGACCGGGCGAGCCTCGCCCGGTGGGCCGGCTCCATGACGAAGACGACGTCGGCCCAGGCGAGTAGCTCGGGGGTGACCGGGGTCTCGGCGTCGGGGGCGACGCCGGCGGACTCGGCCTCCACCCCGGGGACGGCGGCGAACACCCGCTCGGCGGTCGGGCTTCGCAGCCGGTTCCGTGCCCACACGAACAGCAGCCGCATCACCGCACTCCCCTTCACCCCCCGCGGTAGCCCCGGGCGGCCAGGGCGGCGGGGAGCCCGGTCCCACGGGCGACCGGCGGCCGGGGCGTCACGTCGACCGGCACCACCGCCTCGTCCCGCTCCCCGTACAGCCCCGTGCCAACTCCGCAAGGCGAAGGGTGAGTCAGGAGGCGTTCGCTCGCCAGATCCCGATCGACCGGACCGACTTCGGCAGCGCGGGCGGGGCGGAAGGACGGCCTCGACAGCATCCGCCCGATCGCCCCCGGGCTCGGGGTGCCGCTCGTAGAACGGCTCCGCTTCCACGGCGTCCCGGTGCTACCGTTTGATCCCCAGGACGGCGTCGACCGGGGCGGCGGTCCGGCGGCCGTCCTCCTCCGCGAACCCGGCCTGCCTCAGCAGCCCCGCGTACTCCCCGAGCGTCCGCTCGCGGCCCTCCGTCACCAGCAGCATGTTCAGGTCTTGCATCTGCGCCCACGGCGGACCGGCCCGGTCGTCATCCAGCAGCTTCTCGGCGACCAACACCCCGCCCCCGACCGGGAGCGCGTCGTACACCTTCCGCAAGAGCGCCGCGATCTTGTCCGCCGACCAGTCGTGCAGCACCCGGCCGAGGGCGTACAGGTCGGCCGGCGGGAGCGGGTCGGCGAAGAAGTCACCGGCCGCCACCTCCACCCGGTCCGCCACCCCGGACGCGCCGACCAACTCGCGGGCCAGCGGCACGACCTCCGGCAGGTCGAACACGACCGCCCGGAGGGCGGGGTAGCGGCGGCAGGCGGCGACCGCCAGGTGCCCGGTCGCCCCGCCGAGGTCCACGAGGCGGCGGAACCTGGACAGGTCGAACGCGGCCACCACCTCGGGGGACGAGATCAGCCCGTATCCGTGCATCCCCATCAGGAACTCGCGCCGGACGGCGTCGGAGTGGAAGATGTTGGCGAACACCGGGCCGTCCCACCCGAACGCCACCTTCCACCCCGGCCCGCCGGTGCGGACGGCGTCTTCGAGGTGCCCCCACAGCTTCCACAGCACGTCGTTCGTGAACGTCAGGTAGCCGGTCAGCCGGCGGGGGCTGGCGGCCGTCAGGAAGGCGGACGCGGCCGGGGTGGTGGCGTAACGCTCGCCGTCGCGGGCGAGGAGTCCGAGCCCGACGCATGCGTCGAGCAGCCGGGCCAGGGCGTCGGGGTGGGCGGTCAGCTCGGCGGCGAGCCGGGGCGCCGCCTTCGGCCCCGCCTCCAGGGCGTCGAACACGCCGAGGGAGACGGCCGCGAACATCGCCTTCGACTTGCGGAAGGCGACGAGGAGGTCGAGGATCGCGGCCGGGTCGGCGCCGTCGGTCGTCATGGCGGGTCTCGGCAGGGTTGGGGGTCAGGCGCTCGCCGCGTCGAGCCGCGCGACCGCGTCGGCACTCAGGTTCAACCGCGTCGCGGCCACCAGCTCGTCGAGCTGGGCGGGCGTCGTCGCGCTGGCGATCGGGGCGGTCACGCCCGGCCGGGCGATGAGCCACGCCAGGGCTACACGCGCCTGACTCACCTTCAGGTCGGCCGCCACGGCGTCGACCGCGGCCAGCACCCGTAGCCCGCGCTCGTTCAAATAGCTCTTCCCGACCTTCGTTCCGCGGGCGCTCTTCGACAGGTCGGCCGCGGTGCGGTACTTCCCGGTCAGGAAGCCGGCGGCGAGCGAGTAGTACGGGATGACGCCCAGCCCCTCGCGGCGGCACAGCGGCCCCAGCTCGGCCTCGTACCCGGCGCGGTCCACCAGGTTGTAGTCCGGCTGGAGCGACTCGTAGCGTGGCAGGTTCAGCCGCCGGCTCACCGCCAGCGCCTCGGCCAGCCGGGCGGCCGAGTAGTTCGACGCCCCGACCGCCCGCACCTTGCCCTGCGCCACCAGCTCGCCGAACGCGCCGAGCGTCTCCTCCAGCGGGGTGTTCGGGTCGTCCTTGTGGGCCTGGTACACGTCGATCGTGTCTACTCCCAGCCGGTTGAGCGACCGCTCGGCGGACTTCAGGATGTGGCCGCGGGACAGCCCCGTCTCGCCCGGCGCGAGTTCCATCCCGACCTTGGTGGCGACGGCTACCCGGCCGCGGGCGCCGGACCGCCGGAGCCAGTTCCCGATGACCGCCTCCGACTCGCCGCCCGCGTGGCCCGGCACCCAGACGGAGTACACGTCGGCGGTGTCGATCAGGGTGAGGCCGGACGCGACGAAGGCGTCGAGCACCCGGAACGAGGCGGCCTCGTCGGCCGTCCAGCCGAACACGTTCCCGCCGAGGGCGAGGGGGCCGACCTCGATCCCGGACCGGCCGAGCGGGCGCGTCCTCACGGGGAACCTCCGGGTGCGCGGGCGACGCGGGCGGTCATCCTACGGGCGGTTGACGACCCCGCCCGGGGGGGTAGCTGTCCTGCGAGTCGGCGGACACGGCGACGGCCGGGCCGTCGCACCCGCGACGCCGAGAACGCGCATGCCTCCTTGCCGTCGACCCTGCCCCGGTTGGCGAACGTGGCATCGCCCCAGCCCCGCTTCATCCTCCACGACGGCCCGCCCGTGTTCGTCGGGCTGCCGACCTCCCGCCCGGTGCACCAGCGGGCGTCGTCCGGCGACGCGGCCTCCGCGTCGCCGGACGCGGACCTCGGTCCCCGGGATCGTGCATACCCCCCCCGCCCACGAGGGCGGCCGGCGACCCGGCGGGCTACCCCGCCAGCCGACGGGGCTGTTCTCCGGCCGACCACCCCGCGTTCACCTTGTCCGCCGCACGACCGGCCCCCTTGTGCGGGGGCGTGTCGGCAGACGGTTCCCGCCTGACCCCGAGGACGGCGACGCCGTCTCCGTCGAGCCGCCCAACGCCGCGACGTCCCGAGTCGTCGGGTTGCCCGGTGCGGGCGGGCTCGGCCGGCGGCGTCGAAAACTGGTGGCTGGTCGATTCCCCCCGCCGGGCAGTCCGAGCCATCGCCGGCAGGGCCGCCAGGAATGCCTCCACCGCCACTACTGTCGGCGTCGGGGTGGCGGCCCGGCCGCCGGTACGGGCGTCGTGGTCGTGGAGCCGCTGGCGGTCTCTTGCCACGGCGGCGAACTCCTCGTCCGTCACGGCGGCCATCGAGGCCACCCAGATCTCGGCGAGCAATCGGGTGCGGGCCTCCTGGTCGCTCCGCCGCGGGTCGGCCACGTTTAGCAACCCGTCCGGGAGCGGCCGGCCGGTGGTTGCGGCGAGCACCACGTCCAGGAGGACTGGCCCGCCGGCGAGGGCCGCGAGCTTCCACGCGGCGGCCGGCTGTGGGCCGGTGAACCCGCGAAGCGAACTGTATCCGACCGCGTGGGTCAGCAGCCAGTCGGTCGCCGCGCGCATCGGGCGGACGGCGAAGAACACCTCGGTGTACGCCTCCACCACGGTGGCCGGCAGCGCGAGCCGCACGGCGACGCGGACGAGCGGCTCGTCGGTGAGGAGGCGGGCCTCCAGTTCCCCCTTCACCGCCGGATCGGCGGCCCAGACTTCACGGGCGGCTCGAACCGTCGCCGCCCTCGACGCGGCCCCGCCGCGGTTCTGGATCGCAGCGCGAGCGTGGGCCACCCAGTCGTCGTCGACCCGGGGATCACGCCTGCGGCCGGTGGCGAGCAGGTACTCGGCCCGCAGCAGCCGCCACTCCGGCCGGCGGTAGAAGCTCCCCGGACTCCACCTGAGGGGGTCGGTTACCATCACGTGCCTCCTTGCTCGCCGGGCCGGTCCGGCGGTCGGCCCGCACCTCGGCGACGCCCATCCGGCCCTGCCCCATTGTCCCAGATGAGGCGGGGGTGCCGCCAGAGAGGCGGGCCGGGCCACGACCTTTGTCACGCTCGTTGTGCGCCGGGACGACCCGTTGCTCTGGTCCGGCCACCTGCCGGTTTGGGACAATGCGCGGGGACGCGGTGGGATGTAGCACAATCCGGCGGGGGGCGGTCATGGGGTGGGAGCGGCGGCAGCACGGGCCGGGGACCGGCTACTTCTACCGCTCGGTCCGCGTCGGCGACCGCGTCACGAAGGTCTACCACGGCCGCGGGCAGGCCGGGCACGAGGCCGCGGCCGAGCTGGAGCTGAGGCGCAAGTGCCGCCTGGAAGCCAGAACACTCCTTCAAGCCGGCCGAAACGGCGCGGACGGGGCCGATCGACTGGCCGCCGAGCTGCGGGAGTGGGCCGAAGGGCTGCTCGGCACGTGGCTGATCCTGACCGGGCACCGCAAGCGTCGCGGGCAGTGGCGGAGGACGAGCCGTGGGTAGGAAGCCGAGGGTGGGATCGCGGGCGTGGGAGGAGTCCCTGGCCAACAGCCCGACGTACGCCAGGAACACGATCCTGGACCTCGCCAAGCGAGCGGAGGGCGGGTGCAAGGAGGCCGTCGAGAAGCTGAACTTGTGGTTGGAGAAGTACCCCGAAATGCGGTCCCTGGTCCGCGAACTGGACGACCTGGCGACCAGGGTGGAGCGGGCCTGGGTCGAGCGACTGTGCGGCGCCGACGAGCTGGCGAGAAAGGCGGTCGAGGACGACCTGGCGGCGATGAAGGCCGAGCTGCTCGGCCCCGCCCCGTCGGTCGCCGACAAGATCCTGGCGGGCACCGTCCTGGTCGCCCACCTGGGCTACCAGCGGGCCGCCCTCGCCGCATCCCAGCCGACGGACCGGCCGGAGGTGCGGGCCGCCAGGGAGAAGCTCCTGTCGGTCGCCCAGAAGCGGCTCCAGGACGCGCTGAGGGGGTGGGAGCTGCACGCCGGGAAGAAGGCCCGGGGGCTGCACCCGCGGGCCAAGCTCAAGCTGTTCGAGCCCGAGGCCGTGGCGTAGGTGGGATTATCTCACCCTCCTGGGCCGCCGCCTCGGCTCACCCGAACTTCAACCCGCTGGACCCGGCCCTGATGCCGTGCTTGAGGTAGTAGGGCTTGAGGAGCTTGATCGCCACGTTCACCTCACTCGGCGAAAGATCACCGAGGTGGCTGAGGCACCGGTGCAGGGCGAGGTCGATGTCGCCCGCCTTCGCCCTGTAGATTCCCTGCTCCCCCGCCTCCAACTTCTCCACCTCGACCGCCTTCTTGACCTTCCTTGTCGCCGCCCCGACCGGCGTGGCCGTGTTCGCCTTCGCCGGCTTCGCCGCCGCGGGCTTCTTGGGCGTCTTGGCCATGTGAGGTCTCCCGTTGGCAAGGCAGTGCCGCCGCCGGCCACCTGGTACGGCGAGCGTGCAGGTCGGATTGGGGCGGTACGGCATGATGCACGTCCTGCCGGGCATCGGCCAGTCCGCAGCAGGTGTTCGGGGCCGGAAGCCGGCTCGCCGCCCCGGTAGAGCCCGTACAGCCCGCCCACAATCCGCAGAAGCACTGTGTCAAGGCCCCGCGGCCGACACCATCACGCTCGGGCCGACAGGAACGACCACGCCAAATTCCCTCGGCCGTGCTGGTGCAGCCGGTCGTGCCGCCGGTTATCGTCGCAGTATGGTGGTTCACTCACCTGGGAAGCACGGGAGGCGGCGGTGTCGCAGGCCAGAAAGACCAGAGTGGGCGCGGCGGTGAAGGCCATCCGGGACTTCCACGCCCTCGGCCGGTCCCTGCCGAAAAAGCAGCCCCACAAGGAAGCGTACGACCAGGGCTCGGTCGACGCCGAAGCCGGGAAGCGCGGCATCAACCCGGACACCGTCCGCAAGGCCCGGCAGTTCGCCGACCCGGCCGCCGGGTACACCCCCGCCGAGGTGAACGACCTCTGCCGGCTCATCATCGCAGTGCAGCCCGGCCAGGACGACGGGTACGCGGTGTTCGGGCGGACGCACCTGATCCGGCTGCTGAGCGTGAAGAAGCAGTACCGCGCGGGCCTCCAGGAGGCGGCCGTGCGGGGCGGGTGGTCGATCGGGGAGCTGGAGGCCCAGATCGCGTCGAGGTACGGGAGCCGGCGGGACGGCGGGCGGAAGCGGCGGCTCCCGACCGACGTACTCGGGCTCCTGACCCAGGTCGAGCGGCTGTGCGAGGGGTGGCGGCGGTGGGTCGCGCTCGTGTCGGCGGACCGGGAGCGGCAGGAGGGTAAGGCCAGCGGGCCGTCGCTGAACGACCTTCCGGCCAGGGTCCGGCGGCTGGTGCGGGACGCGGACGCCGCGATGGCGAAGCTCCACGGGGCCGCCACCGACGACCTCAAGGCCCGCCGGCCGGGCCGGTCCCTCCGGCACCAGTTCCGCAAGGCCGAGGGAGAGGGCGGCGAACAGCCGGCCGCACGCCGGTGAGCTGGCGACGACCTACGCCCGGACGGTGGGCGTCGTCGCTTGATTTGGGGGGACGCCCGCGCGAATCGCGCGGGCGTCGTTGATGTTCCACGGTCCCTCCGCCCACCACCCGCTTCCCAATCACGGTGCTGCCCCGCTGCCATTGTCGGCGGCGGTAGTCCCGGACTGGACACCCGCGCCCGGCCCGTGAACCCGACGCTCGTGCCGACCACCCGACACGCCCCCGGCACACCCCGATTCTCGCCCCGGGGACGGCCGGCGGGGCGGTGAACTTACCCCACTCCCCGCGGCCGTCCCCGGGGGGGCGAGCACCGTCTTGGTCACCCTCGCTCACGCACTCCCCACACTCCTCCCGGCAGTCACGCCCCCCCCGAGCACCTTCGCCCCGACCCCGGGCACCAGATTCGAGCCGAGTCGGCGGACGTGGAACCATCACCGCCGGCGGACGTGACGGAGCACCGCGGCCGTCAGCCCCGGTCCTTCATCAACGCGGCAACGCCGGCGACGGACCCCTGGCACCTCCGCGGGCTAATTACCTCCCGCCAAATGGAGAAGTGAATCGCTGGATGGTAGCTTAGCCAAGCTACGCACACGCCCGGCGGAGGGGGTCATGGAGCAGGTTCACGTGTTCGCGTCGACGGGCCGGTTCCGGTCGCTCGCCGAGATGCGGGCGTACACCGACAAGACGTACGACGACGACGGGAACGGGTTGCCGTCGCCGTTCATCACGGAGGTCGGGCTGGACGAGTACGAGCCGAACTGCATCGAGGCGTACCCGTCGGCGTCCGGGCGGCCGGTCCCGCAGGCCGAGCTGCTGGCCGGGGCGTCGTACTGGGAGCAGTGGCTGCCGGCCGTGGACGGCACCCGCCTGGCGGACGCCGCCATCTGCGTGTTCCCGCCGAATCTCGTCGAGAACCCGGCGGGCTGCACGCTGGAGTACCTCGGGGCGTTCGAGTACAGGCCGTAGGCGTCCTGCTGCGCTACGGCTCGTTCCGGGCTACCGCTCCGATGGCTAAGGTGCGGTGTCAGGTGGACAGCCCGCTCCGCCAGCACTTCTCCATTTGGCGGGAGGTATTTAGAGGTCGGTTCGGACCGCCGGGCCGCGGGTGCCGTGCCCCCACCTGGAGAACCACCGTCTGACGCGACTCGTGGTAGACGGGTTCGGCACCCTCGGTCGTGCCCCCGGATGGCGTCGCCCCCGAGGCGGCCGGTTCCCGGCAGGAACTCGCCGCGGCACACACCCGCGGCCGACATCTCTTTGTACGCCACTCTCCCATTTCAGGCGCACGGCCGGACTGGACCCAAAAACTACTTTTTGGAATGGACCCGGGGACGGTCGCGCTCGTCCGGGTGGCGCGCGGCCCGCGTCCCGGGTTGAGATCACCGCCACGTGGTTGCACACACTCCGGCAGTGGGCGGCGTGATTACCGCTAGAGTCGACCTCTCGCCGGAACGGAACGGAAAAGGCCCGTGGGCGACTCGTGGTCGTCATGGCGGCGAAGCACGCCTACAGGGCCGGAGGGGCCGCGGGGATTTGAAGGTGGTTCCTGCTCGCGGGCGGGTGCCGTGGTGCCCGGTACTCAAGTCGTGCGGGCACGGCGGCACGAGCCCGCGGGCGGACCGGGCGGGAAGGAGAACGACGGGAAGGTGGAGGACGGGGAGAAGACCGGTGCCAACGGATAAGAGAAGCGACCGTGCGATGTCGCCGGGGCGGCCCGGACCCCGCCCGTGCGGAGCACCACGGGGAGGGGGCCGGCCCGGCGGGGGTCGCACGGGTGCTGCGTGAGGATCTGGAATACGATTTGGAGGAGTGCTGGGGGAGCGACGGGGGGTGGCGGTGGGGTGGTGCCGTGAACCGCCCGCGGCCCCGCGGGTGTGAAACACCCACGGGCCGGCGGCGGGGGCGGCGATCCCCCACACCTACCCCTAATAAAGGGGCGTTTTCCGCCTGGGCCGGAAGGACGCGAAAACCGACCCGGCAGAGGTGTGTCGGTTTTCGCTTCCTACCAGCTCCCGAGCTGCCCTGTGCCTGTACTCGGTGCGGGCTGCGGGCCTACCACCGGACCAGGGCGGACGCCTCCCGGACGGCGGCGTGGGACCGGCGGTCGAGGACCAGCCCGGTGAGCGGATCGGCGTCCGCGACCGCCAGCCCCGTCACGAACCTCTCCCGCTCCTTGTCCCGCGTCCCGCAGACCTCCTCCCCGAACCGGAGGCCGACGGCGTCCGGCCGCCACAGCTTGTCCACGTTCAGCCGGTTCAGCCGCACGTCGCCGCCCCGGATCAGCTCGAACAGCTTCTGCGCCACGGCGGTCAGGCTCCCGCCGAACGTGCGTCGGAGGGCCAGCAGCTCCGGCCCGCAACTCGTCCGCTGGGTCAGCCGCTGCCAGTCGGCCAGCACGCCGTCCCGCTGCCGGGCGGTGCGGAACACGAAGGCCGACCACTTGATCAGCTTGTACGTGGTCAGCGACGGCAGCTCCCGCCCGAGCGGCACGACCGCCCGCGTGCGGGCCGACGTGATCGCCCGGCGGGTCTGGGCGAGCGCGTCCCCGAGGCCGAGTAGCCGGCCCGAGCAGACCGCCCGCGGCGGGCGGGTTAACCGATCCCGCCGGTAGACGCGGCAGAGCCAGGCCGCTAGCCGCCCCTTCTGCCGCCTGCTGAACGCGCGGGCCTTCATGTCCGCGACCCGCCAACCACCGCCGGCCGCCCACAGCAGCTTGGCGTAGTTCGCGCTCCCGTCCACGAAAACGCCGTCGAACGCCGCCCCGACGCCGGGCAGCTCCTTGTGGCTCATCGCGTGGAGGCGGAACAGCGACTCGTACCCGGCCCGGCCCGCCACCCCGAAGAACCGGAGGGCGTGCCCGACGTACCAGTCGGTGAACGCCGTGTCGGCCTCGGGAATGGTGTTCGGGTCGATGAACGGCCCGTCGGCCGCGTGGAGGAGGGGGTAGTCGGGTTGCTTCTTGATCCGGTCCGCGAACGTCCCGGTCGGAACCCGGTCGCGGCGGTAGAGGACGCCGTCGGTGATGACCAGGTGGGCGTTGAGGGCCTGGGTCATCGCGTACGCCAGCGCGCGGGCCGCCCCGGTGATCACGTTCCCGGCCACCGGGTTGCTGGTCGGCAGGAACGGGGACGCGAACACCCCGTACACGGTGTTGGCCAGGGTCTTGTACAGGAGTCCTTCGGCCGTGTCCTTGCCCGCCCCCTCGCGCAGCTCGACGAGCCGGTCGGCCAACTCGCCCACCGGGTAGCGGAGGCTGACGTACTTCTCGTCGACGTCCTCGACCGTGGTCAGGGTCATGCCGTCCAGGTCGAGTTCCTGCCGCCAGTCGACCGCGTGGCCCCCCCTCCGGTACTTCTTCACCAGCGCGTCGAACTCGGCCCCCGACCCGGCGGCGAGCTTGCGGGGGTAGAACACGACCGTCTCGGCCCGCAGGCCCTCGTACTGCCGGCGGGCGGCCGGCGGCAGGGTCTGGATCATGAGCCAGGTCGCCCACGTCACCACCCCGGCGTTCACCTCGTCGGTGAGCAGGGCCGTGTACTTCCGGTCGTCGGCCCGCTCCCGGAGCCCGTCCCGGTCCTTGCGGCCCAGGACGGACGCGTTCGCCTTGCGGGCCGCCCGGCTGCGGAAGTTGTCGTTCGACAGGGCGTCGACGGTCGACGGGATCAGGGTGTTGCTGAACCCGCGGATCGGGCCGCTGACCTTCACGAACCAGGCGTGGTCGCCGTCGGCGTGCTCGTGCAGGTACTCGACCACCCGCTCCAGGCTCCAGGTCGCTTGCCCGGGTTCGAGGACCACCGGGCGGCCGACGTAGACCACCATCTTGCGGATGATGGCCGGGTAGCAGCTCTTCAGGTCGAGGTCGCGGAACTGCCCCGGGGCCTCGTGGAAGAAGGTGTACGGCGTGCGGCTGTAGAGCAGCCCGCCGTGGGTGTCGCCGGTCTGCTTCCCGTACCGGCTGACCCGGCCGTCGGAGAGCGCGGCCGCCGAGCCCCGGCGGGCCAACTCCTTGAGGCGGTTGAGCCCGGCCGGCCCGTCGCCCGCGGCCCCGAGGACCGCCGAGCCGGCGGCGGCCGTGTGCCGGGCGTGCTGGAGGGCCAGGTTCGCCACCCGCAGCCCCGGGGTGCCGTGCATCGGCGGGACGTCCCCGGGCGGGATGCCGAACCCGGCGTACAGGTCCGCGTGCTGCTCCCGCATCCGCTCGGCGACCAGGAGGGTCAGCACCGCGTCCTGGGCCGCGTACCGGTAGGCGTCGGCGGTGCGGGTCGGGTCGCGGAACACCGCCGTCATCCTCCCCTTGTCGGCGTCGCCGAGGGTCTCGTCCTTGGCGACCCCGACGTACGACCGGGCCAAGTCGTCGAGCCTCGTCGGGCCGCAGACGCAGTTGGTGTCCGTCGTGCCCAGCCGCAGCTCGTACACCGCACCCCCGTCGGCCACGTACTCCACCACCGGGTCGGCGAACCTGTCGGCGACGCCGCCGGTCCCGGCAAACCCCATCACCCGGCCGTCCCGGAGGGCGACCGCCGGCGGGCGGTCGGGCGGGGCGAGCAGGCCGGCGTAGAAGTCCCGCCCGAACGCCCGGAGCAGGTCGGCCCGGAGGAAATGCCCCACGAGGTTCACCTCGACCCGCGGGGGCCGGCTGGGCTCGGCCGCCCGACCCCGACCGCGGTCGCCCGCTCGGTGGAGCGCGTCACCCTCGTGGCGGGACAGGAAGTCGGCGGCCGGCAGCCCCAGGATGTCGGCGAGTACCCCGGCCGGGGACAGGCCGGCCGAGATCGGCTTCGCCGGGAGCACCAGCACCCGCTCGCCGAAGCGGCCGGTGAACGACCGCCCGAAGCAGCCCCGCGGCGGGGGCGGGACGTCGGGCGAGTGGTACAGCTGCACCCGGACCCCGCCCCCGGCCCGCACGGCGAACTGGATCGTGAGCGTCTCGGCCCCCTGGTACTCGGTGTCGACGGCCAGCCTGATCGCGCTCCCGGCCGCCAGCCCGGCCCACCCGGCTCCATTGTTCGGTCCCTTCACAACGAACCTCCTGAAACGGTCTGATGCGGTTCAACGACTCGGCCGCCGGGGCACACCCGGCGTCCGGTACGGTCTCGACCATCAACGCGAACGACCCCCCGAACCCCCGGCCCGTGTTCACCCGCCCTTCGTGAACGTCAGCCCGATCCCCCGGCCCGCCGCCGCGGCCCGCAGCACCCGCTTCAACTCGCGGCGGGTCGGCGTGGCCTCCGTCGACGGGAGCCGGACGCAGGCCACCTTGCCGGCGTGGCCGAGCGGCAGCCGCCGGGCGAGGGTCTCGAACGTCTGTGGCGCGTCCGGGGTGCCCAGCACGATGACGTCGCGGCCCGGGAGGGCCTTCCGCAGCAGCCCGGCGAGCCGCTCGGGGACGGGTGCCGTCAGCGGGGCCGTGGCGGCGGTCCCGACCCGCCACACCCAGTCCGGGGAGGGCACCACTACCGCCGCCGGGTACTGTTTCGCCCGGTCCAGGTTGTAGAGCTCCATGCCCGCCGCTATCCCGGGCGCGGCCAAGAACCGGATCTGGTCCCCGGTGACCGCGGCGGCCAGCCAGCCGACGAGTGTCCCGCCCCGGCGGACCGGGGCCACGACCCGTTCGTCCGCGAGGCGGATGTCGGCGGCGGGGCAGTACCCGACCCCGAACACCCGCCCCAGCCGGTCCGGGTCGTGGCCGAGCGCCGCCAACCCGGTGCGGGCCGGGTGGTTCGGCCGCAGGCGGTCCAGGCGGGTGAATGATGCTGGTAGGCGGGCGGGGTCGGCCGGGGCCGCCGTTCCGGTGCGGACGCGGGCCTCGCCGAGGCGGTCGGCCCCGCCGAGCCGCTCGAACAGGTCGTCCCGGGTGTCGCGGTCCTTCAGGCAGCCGCCGGCGAAGCAAGTGGCCAGGAAGTCGAGCGGGCGGCCGAGCCCGGCGTGCAGCGTCCCGTAGCGGTGGTTCACGGACAGGCCGAACCCGCGGTCCCGGCAGTACGGGCACCGGACCTTGTACGCCTCGCCGTAGCGGTCCACGTGCAGCCGCGGCCGGTCGGTCGCCAGGTCGCGGACGAGGCGGGCCTCGAACGGCTCACCCGGGTGGGCGACACGGACCTCTCCTAACAGGTGGGCCAGCGAGCGGAACAGGGTCGGATTCAATGCGTCTTGCGGGCTCATGGGTGGCGTGCTCCTGGGTGTAGACCGACGCGGGGGAACCTGGTGACCGCGGACCGTGCCGGCACGGAGGGACGGCGCCCCCTCCGTCAGCAGTGAGTGCTCGGCCCGCCCGCCGGTCAGGTCGCCGGCGGTGCAGGGGCTCTCGCCGAGCCACTCGACGGTCACCACGCTGCCCCGCTTGGCGGTGCGGTACACTAGGCTGGGGGCGACGGACAGGTTGGTTTTCACCTGCGCCAGCACGTGCTGGAAGGGGTCGTCGGCGTTCGGGTCGGTGACGGCCAGCAGGGCCGACCGGGCGGCGGCGACCACCCCGATGCTGCCGAGCCCCCGGTACAGCGGGTTCGACCCGCCGCCCTTGGTCAGGTGCCGCAGGAGGAGGACGGCGAGGCCCAACCGCTCGGCCAACCCGACCAGCGCACCGATGGCCGCCCGGACCGCCCGCTCCGAATTGGCCGTCCCGGCCAGGAAGGCGGTGAACGGGTCGATCATCACCAGCTTGGCCCCGACTTCGCCGGCGGCGGCCTCGACCACGCCGAGGTCGTCGGGGAGAACCAGGGGTCGATCCGCGAACCGCCGCGGGTCGTACACGTACACCTTCCGAAGGTCCGCCCCGGCCGCCTGGAGCCGCGGCTTGACCGTGTTCCCGAGGCCGTCCTCGGCCCCGAGGATGACCGCCCCGGCCGGGGGCAACGCGCCGGTGCAGTTCGGCATCGGCCGCCCGCAGGTGAGCCGGGCGATCAGGTCGTGGGCGACGGTGCTCTTCGCCTGCCCGGGGTCGCCGTCGAGGGTGGTGACGGCGCCGACGGCAATGCGGTTGGGCCACACCCAGTCGAGCCGTTCCTCGGGAATGTCGTTCAACGCAACTAGATCACGTTGGCTGAATTCGGCTGCCACCAAGGCAGAGGGTTTCCTGGTTTCACACGTTGAGCGGACGACCCGTGTAAGTCCACTTGTACGGCTTGGCTCGCGTCCGGTTGTAGTAGGC
>Ga0105046_10010988_pt1 | contig 14081 bp, 10 predicted proteins | sample MAT03_FD_78385 | JGI IMG/M metagenome (GOLD analysis project Ga0105046, IMG submission 78385) | Freshwater microbial communities from Lake Fryxell liftoff mats and glacier meltwater in Antarctica - MAT-03 (megahit assembly) | ecosystem: Environmental > Aquatic > Freshwater > Ice > Liftoff... | reverse complement strand
TCACGACGAATGAGATTGTGGCACTTGCCAGATCACACAGCGTTTGATGCCATTGGTGCTGTCGTCCGCGATGCGCCAGTCCACCGGGATTGGCAAGTCTGTGATCAAATGCCACATATTGATGTCATCGACGAGGAGATAGCCGCCCGGGCGAATCTTCGGGATCAGATGCTTCACGCAGTTCGTGCGGTAGTGTCCATCCACCATGGCAAAGTCGATACTTTGATTTTCGAGACGGTCCGCAACCGCAACGTAATCGGGTAAGGGTGAGTAATCGTTGCGTTCCGGTGCCAACTCGGGATGGTTCAGGGGGATCAAGCGGTAGTCCACATTTGCGATATTAGCGTCCGCGAGTTGCTTCTGCACGAGTTTGAACCACTCCGCTTGATGTTCGACGCTGATGAGCCGACTCACGAGTGAAGAGAACCAGCGAGTGCTGCGTCCGCTGCCGAACTCGATCGCCGTCATTCTCTTGTTGAGGTTCGCCTGGCAGAACGCGACCGTCCCCGGGCACAGCCAGGGCTTATCGGGATTGGCACGCTCCCAAAGCCAGTAACGAACTCGGGCCACCGCCTTGACGGGACGTCGGAGCCAATACACGATTGCCATGCTTTACCCTCGCGATGTCACTTCAGTCATTTTCTCTTGTATCTACTCCGGAGGCCTCCGGCCAATGCACGCCGTGCCCCGAACCTTAAATGCCCTTGAAGGATCTCGAGAAACTCGCAACGACCTGCGGCTTCCACGTCGAATTCCGAATCGACCTTGCAGACAGATTCCGCCGGGAGATAATTGTCAGGAATCCTCCGCGAGCCCGGGGACGGCCGATGCTGGGCTTTTCACTCACTGCCGATATCTCGATCCATGATGATGCACCGCTACTTCCTACCAGTCGCTTGCTGCCTCCTCTACGTGGGCCCAGCCGCTGCGGTCGATCCCTTCGACCTCAAACCGGGGCTCGTGGCCACTTATGGCGACGGCAAGGAGACGCTCACCCGGCTCGAAGCCATCGTCGGCGTCACCCTCGCGGCGGGCGAATCGGTGCATCCGAAACTCGGGTCGCTCAAGGAGGCTCGCTGGAACGGCTACATCAACATCGTTCGCGGCGGGCCTTATGTCTTCTCGTTCACGATCACCGGCGGCCTCGCCACGATCTCGGTCAATGGCAAGGACGTACTCACAGGCCAGGCCGGTGCTGCGAGTGCGACCACGTTCACCTCGAGCCCCGTCGATCTCGTCGGCGGCGTGCTGCCCTTCGCGGTGACCTTCAAGGGCGATGGCGGTGCCGCCCGCGTCGAACTCTTCTGGAAGGGGCCCGGCTTCGAGCGTGAGCCACTGCCTCACATGTTCTTCGGCCACTTGCCAGCGGAACGCCCCGCGGCGTTCACCTCGGACGCTGCTGTGGAGCATGGCCGATTCCGTTTCGAGGAACTCGCCTGCATCCGCTGCCATCAGCCCGCGAAGGAGGACGCCGTTGCCCTCACGCTCGCGGATCGCCCCGGCCCGGTGCTCACGGACGTTTCGAAGCGAGCCTTCCCCGGTTGGATGGACAAATGGCTCGCGGACCCCAAGTCGCTGCGGCCGAACACCTCGATGCCCAAGCTCTTCACGGACGATGCCCGTGGCCAGGCCGAGCGTTTCGCCGTGGTGAAGTATCTGACAAGCCTTGGTGGCGAACTGAAACCGGAGGCGGCTCCGACGATCTCCGCGAATTACGCCAAGAGCCAGGACAGCGGCCGGGTGCTCTTCGGAACGGTGGGCTGCACGGCGTGCCATCAGATTCCGCTGCCGAAGAAGGCAGCCCGCAACGACGTCGACGATGAGAAGCTGCCCTTGGAGCCGGATGACTATGTCTACGGCGTCGGCACTGCGACGGGGCCCGCGGGCAAGTATCTCCTCGGCCCGCTTGGCAGCAAGACGACACCCGAGGCCTTGAGCACTTTCCTCAAGGATCCGCTGAAAACGCACCCGGCTGGCCGAATGCCGAACCTCGCCCTGGAAAGCAAGGACACGCAGGACATTGCACGTTACCTGTGCAAGCAAACTGACGAGGCGATCGAAAAGTCGCTTCCCGCGGCTCCGAAGCTGAAACCGGAGACGCTGCTTGGCACTCCCACGCCGAAGGATCTCGAAGCTTTTGCCCGGCTACCCGATGACAAGCAGTGGGCCGAGGCCGGCAAGCGGCTGATCGTGGCGAAGGGCTGCGTCAACTGCCATGACGTCAGTTCCAGTGGGAAGAAGCTCGATCGCGTCGCGACGTTTCCCACCCTGGCGGAGATTCGCAAGAGCCCCGCAAAGGGCTGCATGGTGGCCGGCTCCACGACGGCCCCGGACTACAAGCTTGAAGCGAGGGAGGCCTCCGCGATCGCCGCGTTCCTGAAAGACGGCTTCACCGGGGCCGCGTCGAAGTCGCCCGTGCACCAGGCCCGAGTCGCGATGAAGCGATTCAACTGCCTGAACTGCCACCAGCGCGATGGCGAGGGGGGCCTGCCGGTCGAACTGATGGACCAGATGAAGCTGCTGGAAAAGGCTGAGGGCAGCGAGGACATTCGCCCGCCGGTGCTCACGGGTGTGGGCCACAAGTCGCGCACGACCTGGCTCAAGGGCGTGCTCACCGAAGCCCAGCGAGCCCGGCCGTGGATGGCCCTGCACATGCCTCAGTACGGCACGGCGAACGTCGGCCATCTGCCGACGACGCTGGCGACGATGGAAGGTGCGGTGCCGGACGACACGATTCACAAGGTTCCGCTGACGCCGGAGTTGATCACCGCGGGCCGGCAGATCGTGGGGAAGACAGGCATGGGCTGCATCTCCTGCCACGACATCTCGGGCATACCGAACTCTGGCACGCGCGGCCCGGACCTCGCGACGATTGACCAGCGAGTTCGCTACGACTGGTACGAGCGCTGGCTCAGCCAGCCGTTGCGGATGTCGCCCGGCACGCGGATGCCGCAGGCGTTCATTGATGGGAAGTCGCCCCTGACGGCGGTGCTGAAGGGGGACGCGGACGCCCAGTCCAAGGCGATGTGGGCGTATCTGCAACTCGGCCCCGGCCTGCCGCTGCCCGACGGCATGGAGCCGCCGAAGGGCCTGACAATCGTGGTGAAAGATCGGCCGGAGGTGATTCGTACTTTCCTGAAGGAGGGGGGCCATCGCGGCATCGCCGTCGGCTTCCCTGGGAATGTATCGATGGTCTTCGCTGCGGACGAATGCCGGGCCGCCTACGCCTGGGCCGGCAACTTCCTGGATGCCACGCCCGTCTGGGACAAGCGCGGCGGCAGGCCTGCCCTCCTGCTCGGGCCGAAGTTCTGGAACGCCCCGCCCGGCCATCCCTGGGCGCTTACATCGCCAGGCGAGGCGCCGCCGAACTTCGACGCACGGGCCAGCGACCCCGCCTTCGGAGTGCCCCTGCCCGTGGAACCGCCGAGCATCTACACCGGCCCACGACGCACGTTCTTCGAGGGCTACGAGCTCGACAAAGGCGGGTTTCCCACGTTCCGCTATCGATCGGTTGCAGAGTCTGGCGATGTGCTCTCCGTGGTCGAGACGCCCACGTCTCTGAAGAGCGGGGCCGCCACGGGTCTGTGTCGCCACTTCAGCGTGAAGACCCCCGCGGGCCGGGAGACGTGGCTGAACGCAGGTGTGACCACGAAGGTGCCACGGGTGATCGATCTCCAGGGGGCACCGGTGCCGCTGGACTTGAAAGCCGCGGCGGCCACGGTCAGCGTGGCGGGGACCCGCGTGATCCTGCCTGCCGAGGGCGAACGGGTGACGGTGCTGGAACTCGCCTCCGCCCCCGAGGGCACCGCCTGGCAGTTCGCACCGCGAGCGACCGGTGGCTGGTCCGCGATCGTGAAACTGCCAGCCGCGTCCGGCGCGAGTTTCTCGCTCAACGCCTGGATGCTTCCGAAGGACGACGCGGCCCTTTTGAAGACTCTGCCGGGGAAGTGACACCTCAACGACCAGGCGATCTGAATGCCGATTCTCACGCTCGCCGCGAAGGATCTGAGACTTCTTCTGCGGGATCCCCGGTCCACGGTGGTGCTTCTTGGCACTCCGTTGATCCTGATTCTCGTCATTGGGCTCACGCTGGGCGAACTCTTCGGCCAGAAGCCGGACGATCGGCTTCGCGTCTCCGTGGTCAACCTCGATAAGGGCCTGCCGACGAGGGCACGCAGTTATCCGACCCGGCCGTGGTCCGAGATCGTGATCGACGATCTCAGCGGCACCGCGGGCATCCGTGTCGAGATTATCGAGTCGAGGGAGACCGCGGAACGCCTGGTGTCTCGCGGTGAGCGCTCGGCGGTGCTGGTCTTCGATCCGGAGTTCAGCGAACGACTCGATCGCTGCTCGTTTCTCACGGTTAACGATCCCCCGCCACTGAACCCCCTGTTTCGCGATGGCGTCCGCCTGGAAGCCCTTGGCCTCACCGTGCTCCGCGATCCCACCCAGCAGGCGGCGGCGTCGATCATCGAGCAGGTGGCCCAGGTCACGCTGCTCCGCGTCGTCATCCCTTACATGATCGGCAACGCCTTCGAGCGCGTGGGCGACGACGCCTTCATCGACGCGATGGGCAAGCACATCCCGGGCTACGCCTTCGTTCCCGGTGCGGTGAAGTCGTCGATCGGCCCCGCGGTGAAAGCCGGCATCGCGACGCTCTTCAGCAACTACAACTTCACGGCGAAGACCTGGGCGGGGCTGACCAAGGCGGAGGAGCGTGCGGCCGATTCGGGGAACCGCACTCGCTACGACGAAGAGACCGGCCTGCTCAAACGCGGGGCGATTCGCTACCAGGTGCTGGTGCCGTCGTACACGGTGCTCTTCGCGTTCTCGCTGGTGCTCACCGTGGGCTGGCTCTTCGTCGCGGAGCGGCGCCACGGCACGCTCGTTCGCCTGCGGGCGGCCCCCTTGACCCGCGGCCAGATCCTGCTCGGCAAGCTCCTGCCCTGCCTGGCGGTGTCGCTGTTTCAGGGGCTCTTCCTGCTCCTCGCGGGCCGGCTGGTGTTCGGCATGAACTGGGGCCCCAGGCCGGATCTGCTCTTGCTGGTGGTGTTCTGCACGTCCCTCGCGGCCGTCGGAATGGCGATGCTCGTGGCCAGTGTCGCGAAAACCGAGACGCAGGTGGCTGTCTATGGCACGCTACTGGTGCTGGTGCTCGGCGCGGTGAGTGGGTCGCTGCTGCCGCGAGACTTCATGCCGGAATCGATGCGCCAGTTCAGCCAGGTGACACCGCACGCCTGGGCTCTGGATGCCTATTCGCAGCTGCTAACGAACCCGACGCCCGAGATCGCCGTAGTGATACAGGCGTGTGCCGTGCTCACGGGCTTCGGAGCCGCGTTCCTGGCCCTGGCCTGGTGGCGCATGGATCTGGAGTGAACACGGTGCCTCTTCGTATCCGTCGACGCGGTTAAGCGGAGATCCGGGACTCACTTCCTTGCCAAATCGGTTTCCCCATGCCGATTCGCACGATACACTTCTACAGTTCACGTGATCACACCTGGCCGGAGGCCTTTGATGCGAGTTGCTCTCCTCGTGGCGGTTGCCGCTGTCGTTCTTCTCCTTCCGAACGTCCCCGCAACGCCTCCGCTGCCGGGCGGTGGATTCGATCAGCCACAGTCGGCGCCGCTGCCGGCACCGTTCCCCGTGAAGCTCGTGGATCAGGGCCAGTTCGACCCGGCGTTCAAGGGTTATTACCTCCCCGAAGGCTTCCGCATGGAGGTCGTCGCTCGTGATCCCGATGTGGTGAATCCCGTCGGCATCACCTTCGGGCCGGACGGCGAACTCTTCGTGCTCGAATGGCGGAAGGACCCCGTCATGGCCTCCTGGAACGAGGTGAAAGAGACGTTTCGCTATCGGGACGGAAGCACGCGACTCGTCGCCACCATGAAGAAGTTCATCACCGACTGGGTCAAGCAACTTCGGTACGACCCTGCCACCGGCACGTTCGGCTCGATGAAGATCGCCATCGCGGACGAACTGCCCTCGAGCGTTCTGCATCACGATGGCTGGCTTTATCTCTCGGGCCGCGGCACCGTTCGCCGTTTCCGCCAGTCGCTGCCCAACGGGAAGTGGGACATCCGCGAAACGATCGCCCAGGGTTTCTGCGGCTTCCACCATCATCAGGTCTCCGGTCTCACGCTTGGCCACGACGGCCGGCTGTACATCACCACGGGCGACGATGACAACGCCGTGGAGGGCAGCGACGGTTCGCGGGCCAATGCTCTGCGAACCGGGGCCGTCTTCCGCTGCATGCCGGACGGTTCGAAGATGGAACTCTTCTCGCTGGGCTACCGCAATCCGTATCGCGATGTGGCCATGGATGCTTACTTCAACCTGTTCCACACGGACAACGACAACGAGGATGGCAGCCGATTCATGGGCTGCCGCATCATGCACATCGCCGAGGGCGTGGACTATGGCTGGCGCCTGAAGGAAGGCGTCCGCTGTTGTCGCCCCGACCTGGTGCGAAGCGCCGTGGCGGGCGAACTGCCAGGCCGCCTTGCACCAATGCTCAAGACCGGCCGAGGCGCTCCGGCGGGGATGCTCATTTACAACGACACGTACCTGCCCGAGCACTATCGCGGTTTGATGTACTACCCGGACGTCTTCCGCAAGGTGATCCGGGCGTATGGCGTGGAACCGGCGGGTTCGACCTTCAAGATCACCAGCGAATTCGAGTTCATGAAGAGCGACGATCCGCTGTTCCGCCCCTGCCAGATGGTGACGGGCCCGGATGGAGCGATCTATGTGTGCGACTGGCGCACCGACTCGGGCGGCGCCGGCAAACTCTGGGGCAATGGCGAGACCGGCCGCATCTACCGCATCCGCTGGGACGGCACGCCCGACACGCCGAAGATCGCCGTTGCCGGCTGGGATCGCTGGTCGAAGATTCGGAAGCTCTCGGACGAGAAACTCGTGGAGGTGCTCGCGGCCGAGAACTTCACTGATCGGATGGAAGCTCGCAAAGAACTCGTGAAGCGGGGCCCGCGCGTTCGCGACGCGGTGAAGGCCGTCTTCGCGAATGTCGAAGCGGAGTTGACCGCTCGCCTCACGGCACTCGCGGTGCTGAACTCGATGTGGGATGCGGAGGTGGAAACGCTCGTTCGCGGTCGGCTCCGCGACGCAGCCACGGAGGTCCGCCGCCTGTCCGCCGACGCGATCGCCCTGAATTCCAGGCCCGCGGACGAAGCGAACCACAGCGCCCTGCTGCAACAGATGAACGATCCCGAGCCGTCGGTTCGCCGGGCGGTGGCACTCGCGCTCGGGCACGTCGGGTCCGCGGGCGTGGGCGAAGCCCTCGTGAACGCATACAAGGGGGAGGAGGCGAACGATCCGTTCCTTCGCGATGCGTTCATCCGGGCAATCGAGTTCACCGGCAAGGCGGGCATCAACGCCGTGCTGCAACTGGCCCAGTCGGGCGACAACACGGACCGCGACCTCGCCATCCGCATCTTCTCGGCCCTGCGCATCCGCCCCGCGGCCGAAGCTTTACCGGAGATGCTGGCGTATCCGCACCTCACCGTGCCGCAGCGTGAGGTGCTCATCCGTTCTTTCGCCAACTACCAACTCGACCCGCCGATCTCGTTCGACCCGCTGGCCGCGTTCATGGCGAAGCGTTCGGAAGAACCGAAGAGCGTCGTGCAAGCTGCGATCGAAGTGCTCAGCACCTCCAGCGGCACGGCCGGGCCCGCCGTGAAGGACTGGCTGATTCAGCTTCTATCCCAGGTGGATTCGGAGACCCGGCTCGATGTGATCGCGGCCCTCGACACCAATCGCGTGGTGGAAGCGAGCCCGACTTTGCTCACGATGCTCGTCGACGATCGCCGCAGCCTCGCGGAGCGAAAGGCCCTGCTCCGGGCGGTGCGTGTGACGAAGAACCCCGAGGCGGCGACAACGATCGAGGCCCTGCTTCGCGAGCGCGAACCGCCGATGCTTCGCGTCGAGGCCCTGCGAACGCTGGCGGCCCTGGAGCCCGCTCGTGCCCTGACGGCCGCGGAGAAACTCCTCGATCAGAAGGACGAAGAGGTGCTCGCCGAGGCGGTCGCGGTGCTGGGGGCGACAGCCTCCGGAGCCAAGCTCGTCGGCCAACGGTTCCAGGCGGGCAAGCTGCCGAAGGATCTCCTGCCCCTGGTCACGGATGCCCTGCAAAAGTTCGAGAGCGATGCCGAGGCCGGTCGCCTTCGCCTCGAGATCATGAAGGGCGGCCTGCTCGTGAGCCTTGATGCCGAACAGGTGAAGAAGGTGATGACGCTCGTGGAGACGAAAGGCAACGCGCGAAAGGGACGCGATCTATTCCTCAACACGAAGCTCCTGGCCTGTGCGAGCTGCCATCGCCTCGAAGGCACCGGCGGCTACGTCGGCCCGGATCTCACGCGGGTCTGGGATACGCAGAGCGTCGAGAAGTTGCTGGAATCGATCCTCGCGCCGGGCAAGGAGATCAAGGAAGGCTACCAGACCTATCGCCTGGTGACGGCAAAGGGGCAGACGATCACGGGGCTCCGTGTACTCGACACGACGAAGGAGACGGTGATTCGCGATGCCAGCGGTCGCGACATCCATGTGGCCAAGGACGACATCGAGGAGCTTTCGCCCTCGAAGGTGTCCCTGATGCCCGAGGACGCCGTGGCAAGGCTCAGCTTCGATCAGTTCATCGACCTGCTGGCGTTCCTGAAGAGCAAGCGCGAGCAGGAATCGCTGCGAGGGTCCGTGCCTCAGTTCGCGGTGAGCGGCCCGACCTCGACAGAGTTCTCGGAGGTGCCCGCGGAGCTTCGCAGTGATCCGCTGGGCAAGGCGGGCGGCCCCTGGCATCTTCGGGCCGTGGCCGCGGATGGCTTGCTGGCGCTGAAGGAGGACTTCCCCGCGAAGCCGGCCGGGCTGCATCTGCGATTCTGGGTCTTCTCGCAGAAGGAACAACGCGTCACAGCCACGGTCATCGCGGACGTTCCCGCAAAGGGCTGGCTTAACGGTCGGAGTGCGTTCGAGCAACGGGCGGACAAGCCGGGATTGCAGGAGACGAGCTTCGACCTCGATCTCGATCGTGGCTGGAACGTGGTGCTGCTGAAGGCCAGCAACGCCAGTGCGAACCCGCGGCTGGGTATGCGATTGCAGGGTGAAGGCTTGCGAACACTCGCCAAACCCGAGGCCGTGGCGACCCCATCGCCAGGTAAATCGTCCGAGTGAGGGTAAACCTTGATGACTTAGCCGCAACGCGAATCAGCGAGGCGGCAAGCCCTGCGGTGGACGACCACTTACTCGACGATACCGCCGTGGAGGCGTTCGGGCGTCAGGTGCGAGGGTTGATCGTTGAACCACCAACGGCGGCTCTCGCCTTGGATCTGCCGAAGATCCTCGGAGTTGTACAGCAACTGCTGCATCCGGACGTTTGGATCGCTGGAATATTGGTTGAGGAGGCAGCCGCTGTTGGCGGTCAAACCAACCACGGCAAAGGCCAAGAGAAAGAGCTTGCGGCGCATATCTCGCCTCCCTGCGAGAGAATTTGTTTCGTCACCCTCAATATCGGCAACGCCGTCACACCTCTTGAGTTCGCTGCCATCGATTCGACAGGAATCGCCGGTAGAAAACCAGCGAAGATGGGAGCCATGGAACTTCCCATGTCTCCCATCTTCTCAAAGTTCCGGGGATGACCCTAGCTGCTGGCCTGATTCACCGTTTCGACAGTCTCGATGTGCGGCATGCTGCCGTTCACCGAGGGCATCGGCACCGAAACGGGCACGGGCTCCGCTGCTGCCGCTGCCACAGGAGCCGCGGTAGTGGCAGGGGCGGCAGGCTTCCGTGTCTTCCGCTTCGTCGCCACCGGTTTCGCCTGCTTGCGAACCTTCTCTTCCATTTCCTTGCCAGGCTGGAAGGTGACGACGTTTTTCGCTTCGACATTCACCCGTGCACCCGTGCGCGGATTACGTGCCTTACGCGGTTTACGCTGCTTCACCTCGAACACGCCGAAGTTACGCAGTTCGATCCGGCCTTCCGTGACCAGGGTCTCGATGATGGCCTCGAACGTCAACCGGACGATTTCTTTCGTCTTCAGTTGCGTCTCTTTCACCTGCTCAGCGATATGTTTGACGATCTCTTTCTTGGTCACGTGTGCCGCCCCTCACGGAGTTTTTAACCGGAGTACCGACAACCGGAACGAGAGTGGCATACTAGGAACGAAAGGGGGTTAATGTCAAGCAAATAAACAAGATACGCCATCTCGTTCAGCGTCCGAAAGAGCTGCGAAGGAGAACCGTTGCCAGGGCGATGGCCACGAGAAGCACCAAAATCAGTTCCGGAGACTGATCGATCCGCCGTGCGAGCCGCCCTGTAAAGCGGGCGACGCCATCACGAGGCCCGCGGGGTATCATCGCTTGCAACCGCTCCATCTCCTGATCGAGTGCGGTGCGGCCCAGCATCCACTGAACCGCCAGAGTGGACCGCGCCTCGGGCGACTGGTTGCGTAATTCCTTCACCGGATCTTCTCCCGCCAGCGTGCGAAGAAGCAGATCCACCTCGACGTGCTGATCCTCGAAAACGCCTCGAAGCTCTGCGAGCAGGGGCCGAGCATCCCGCGTGGCGAGCAGGAAGTGAAACGCGATCGCTGGCCGATCGAGGTATTCCTCGGGTACCGCGATCGAGGTCGCGAGGGCATCCCAGGCCCTCAGGCTCTTGCGAATCGCAGCCCTCCGGCGACAGATCCAGCGTATCGATGCTGGCACCCCGGCCGCCACGGCCTGCACCAGCGGTGCCTCGATCGGATCCGGACTGGGCGGGACCTCCGCCATGATCGGTGCTTCAGGCTGCAACAGCGGAACCACGAGATCCAGCTGGGCGTCGTACGCGGCTCGTTCGTCCGCATCCCCGAGGCAGTTGAGGGCCTGAGCGAGTTGATTCATCCCCGCGGTCACGACCTCGGGATGCCGAAGCTGATGTCGCCGCAACACATCCATCCGTTCGAGGACGTGTCGCTCCAACACTTCGGGATCGCGGGATCCCTCGGGCAAGCCCAGCAGCACGTAGTGGTTCGGCGGCCAGCTTCCCGCTGGCAGACGCAGCCACGATTGGAGGAGGGTGAAATCCATACGAGCAGGGATTTCTCGAAGGCCGCGGGCAGGTTCACGAGTCTCGGCCGCGTGAGGTGTTTTACACGGATCGCGAAGCAAAAGGGAGCAGCAGCCCCCGTTTGTGGACGCCACGCCCTGGCCTGCTTTCACCAGTTTCTCTTGTTGAGGCCCTTGCATCGGAAGAAAGCGAACCTTTATGATGGGGGCGTGATCGAACCTTCACTACGAACGGCGCGTCGCTCCTTCACCGCCGGCCCGTTGATATGCGGGGCCGACCGGCGGAGCGTTCCTTGGAGAAAGGCCTAACCGCTATGAATGTCGGTTCCTTCTCGTCGCTCGAGGCCAGCGTTCTTGTGCTGAACAAGATGTTCCTGGCCGTGCACGTGATCTCGGTTCGTCGAGCGTTCTGTTTACTTTGCAAGGACCTTGCGGAAGTCGTCAGCTTCGAGGAAGGGGCCTACGCGACCTATGACTTCACGACCTGGCAGGAGTTAAGCGAATATCGCTCGAAGAACTTTCGCCAGGCTGAGGACGACTGGGTGCGGACGCCGACGGCCGAGATTCAGGCTCCTCGCGTCATTCGACTGCTCGGCTACGACAAGGTGCCGAAGCAGACGGTGAAGTTCAACCGGCGGAACATCTTCGCTCGCGATCACAACCAGTGCCAGTATTGCGGGAAGAAGTTCCCGACCAGCGAACTGAGCCTGGACCACGTGATCCCGCGGAGCCAGGGCGGCGGCACGACATGGGACAACATCGTGTGCGCGTGCGTGGACTGCAACGTCCGCAAGGGCGGGCGGACGCCGCGACAGGCGAACATGCACCTGATCCGCAAGCCCGAGAAGCCCAAGCGCAGCCCGATGTTGAATGCGAAGCTGACGCAGAACAAGTACCGCTCCTGGCAGTCGTTCCTGGATAACGCCTACTGGAGCGTGGAGTTGAAGTGATGGGCGATTGCACACTAAAAGAAACAAGCCCACCTGTGGCAACGGGTGGGCCAACCTTCCATAAACAAAAAAACAGGCGAAATGATACATCAGGTCAAATTAATGAAGTTCAAAGCATTCCGAGAACAATCGGAAGTTCGATTCACTTCCCCTCTCACGGTATTTGTTGGGCCGAGCGGATCTGGGAAAACGACGATACTTCAATGCCTACATTTCTTGACCCAACTAACCGTGGCGGAATTTCCTGACACACAATTTAAACTATCGGACGTCTCGGATTATCTATCAATTGGTGATCGTAAAGAAAAATGCCAATTAAGCTTAGCTGGGAATCGCTTAAGCCGACCCGAGTATTCTATTTCGATCAGTGAGAGTAACTCTGACAAGATAATTGGCGCACTTTTAATCGATATTGATGGTTGCGCACATGCGTGGCGGCATGTATGCGAATTCCAAGATGGCGATTGGCACGGGAAATGGGAGGGCAACAGGTTTATGATCGAAGATGCTCCGAATTTTGATTCGTCAGCTTTCATTCGCTTCAGTGCTGCGAAACTCAAAGAGCCTTGCGTCCCATCAACTCCTTACCCGCGAGTCGATCGCAATGGATTTGGTTTGGCTTCGGCATTGAAAATGATCCACGACAAACATATCGATCGATTTGAAGCGATAGTTGATAGCTTTAGACAAATCATGCCCGGGGTAAAGAGGGTGGATTTTGAGAAGTTAAGGGTTGATTTATTTATAACTCCGATTTTTGGTGATAGTCTCGTTATCGAGTATGAAAGAATTGGTCGCATTCCAGCAGCACATGTCAGTAGCGGAACCATGTATACACTGGGGTTGCTGGCAAGTATACTCAATCCCTCGGCGCCGTCTGTCATATTGCTAGATGACATTGATCGCGGATTGCATCCAAAAGCCCAGATGGAATTAATCGGCTTGTTTCGGAGAATTCTGGACAATCAAGCAGATCTGCAACTGATTGCTACATCTCACTCTCCATACATTCTCGATAAGCTAGAATGGCCGGAAGTGCGAGTTACTACAAGTCGGAGTGACGGAACGGCCGTCTGCGCTCCGCTGAAGGATCATCCAAAGTATCCGCAATGGGCAAGCGAAATGTCCCCAGGAGAGTTTTGGAGCCACGTCGGGGAGGATTGGATCACCGAACGAAAACCCGCTTCTACGGTGGGGTCATGAGTGAATCGGTGGGCTGCTCGATTGGCGTGGTCTGTGAAGGGCCCTCCGATCTCAATTTGCTTCATCCGCTTGTCGATCAAGTCATCCTGCGTGTGCCCTGGATCGAGGATGAGGTGTTGGATTCGTTTCGCAAGTACCGAGGTTTCCGCAGCGACGAGCCGTTCCTGGCGTGGTCACATATCCGTCAACTGAAGCGTGAACATCGTGTCGTCTTTCGTGGTAATCTGACTGGATTGCCATCACACAGGGATGCTTTACGGACTCGCGAAGCGATTGCCTTACTCACCCTTCACTCTCCACAGCCCGTCGACGCGATTTTGATCTTTCGAGACGGTGACAAGGAATTCTCAGAGCGAAAGAAGGCCATTCAACAGGCGAGAAAACTCCACGGTTCCCGCATTCCCGTCATCGTGGGGATCGCGAACTGCATGCGTGAAGCCTGGTTACTCTGCGGATTTGAGCCAATCGGTCAGGAACAAGAGCTTCTCGATCAAGAGTGTACCCGAATCGGATTCGATCCTCGAACTCGCACTCATCTTCTCCAGGCTTCCGATGGAACCGCAGATCAGAGTCCCAAGCGAATTCTCAGCGTCCTCACAGCAGGGAGTCAATCTCGCGAATGTTGTTGCATCAGCGAATGCTCGCTCGATCTACTCAGGTCGCGGGGAGACCAAAATGGTCTACGTGAATTCATAGAAGAGGTCGAGCTTCGGTTACTGCCAGTTTTCTCCAGATAAAATCCGCCTCCCACTCACGCCAGACACCGCTTGAAACCCTCTTCCAGTTCGGCCTTGTTCAGATCCTTGCCGATGAAGATCAACTTGTTCGTCCGCGGGTCGCTGCCCCAGGGTTTGCCGGGCTGGCCGTCGAAGAG
>Ga0105046_10010987_pt1 | contig 14083 bp, 17 predicted proteins | sample MAT03_FD_78385 | JGI IMG/M metagenome (GOLD analysis project Ga0105046, IMG submission 78385) | Freshwater microbial communities from Lake Fryxell liftoff mats and glacier meltwater in Antarctica - MAT-03 (megahit assembly) | ecosystem: Environmental > Aquatic > Freshwater > Ice > Liftoff... | reverse complement strand
CCGCGACCGGCCAAGGTCAACGCCGAACGGGCTTAAACCAATTGCTAACCGCGCCTTGCGATCCGTTGGCAACGCAACTGGGGATGCGCGATGGGCGGTAATTCACTTTTGATACTCTGCCTGGTGGCCGTTCTCGGCGTGGCGATCAATTTCATGCGGCTGTGGAGCTTCCTGTCGGGTGGCGGCGGCAATCGCGCCAAGATCACCCGGATCGCCGACTCCGACGCCCATCTGTCGTTCGATGAACGAATCGCCGAGCGCATGCGCGAGCTGGAGAAAGAGCGCAACGCCGCCGCCCCCGCCCCGCCGCCGCAGGGCTTCGGCCGCCGCGGGGTCTAGACCCGGCTGGCGAGGCTCTCCGGCAAGTCCGTGCCGAACACGCGCTGGTAATATTCGGCGATCACCGGCCGTTCGCTCTCGTCGCATTTGTTGAGGAACGACACCCGGAAGGCGTAGCCGACGTCGCCGAAGATCAGCGCATTCTGCGCCCAGCTGATCACCGTGCGCGGGCTCATCACGGTCGAGATGTCGCCATTGATGAAGCCCTGGCGCGACAGATCGGCGACCTTGACCATTTGATCGACCTGGCCCTTGCCGCCCTCATTGTCATATTCGCCCGACTTGGCGAGGACGATCTGCGCCTCGGTCGCGGCGGGCAAATAGTTCAATGTCGCGACGATGTTCCAGCGGTCCATCTGGCCCTGGTTGATCGCCTGCGTGCCATGATAAAGGCCAGTAGTATCGCCCAGACCCACCGTATTGGTGGTCGCGAACAGCCGGAACCACGGATTGGGCCGGATCACCCGATTCTGGTCGAGCAGGGTCAATTTGCCCTCGGTTTCGAGCACCCGCTGGATGACGAACATCACGTCCGGCCGCCCGGCATCATATTCGTCGAACACCAAAGCCACCGGATGCTGCAGCGCCCACGGCAGCAGGCCTTCGCGAAATTCGGTGACCTGCTGGCCGTCCTTGAGCACGATCGCGTCGCGCCCGACGAGGTCGATGCGGCTGATATGCGCGTCGAGGTTGATCCTGACCGTCGGCCAGTTCAATCGCGCCGCGACCTGCTCGATATGGGTCGACTTGCCGGTGCCGTGATAGCCCTGGATCATCACCCGGCGGTTGCGCGCGAAGCCGGCACAGATCGCCATCGTCGTATCAGGGTCGAAGACATAGGCCGGGTCGAGGTCGGGGACGCGCTCGTCGGCCTCGCTGAACGCGGGGATCTCCATGTCGCTGTCGATCCCGAACGCATCGCGCGCCTTCACCATCTTGTCGGGCACGGCCAGGATCGTGTCTTCGCGGCTGTCGAGCGTCACGTTGGGAATAATGGTCATGCCCCGGCCTTAGTGCGTTGGCGCGCCAGCCTCAAGACGAAGGCGCCTCAAGAACCGACGCCGTCAATTTTCTCCGGCAGCGGAAACAGTTTGACGAAGCGCTCGGCCAACGCGCGGTCGCCTTCAACCAGCACGGTCTCGATCGGCGCTCCGCCATAGACCACCGCCGCGATTGCGGTCGGCGAGGCGGTCAACAAGGCATCGCTCGCCCCGGCCTCGCCGCGCACCACCTTGAAGCGGCCCTTCTTGATCCGCGCGAGGTAGGAATCGGCGCCGAGCCGGAAGCCGATCCGGCCATCGAACTTCTTCGCCCGGTCGGGGTCGAACATCGTCCCGAACGACAGCATCAGCGATACGCCCGACAATGGCAGCGTCGGATCATGTCCGGGCGACCGCGCCGCCCAGCGGCCCAGCGCCTGGACGATCGGCTCGGCCTCCAGCCCCCACGGCGTTGCCTCATAGACCTGGACCGACGCGGGCGGCGGCAACCGTCGGCGCTTGACGAGTCCGCGCGCCTCCAGCTCGGCCAGCCGCTGCGCCAGCACATTGGCACTGAGTCCGGGCAAATCGCCGCGCAACTCCGAGAAGCGGCGGCCGCCCAGCATCAGTTCACGAAGCACCAGAAGCGTCCAGCGATCGCCGATCAGCTCAAGCGCATGGGCGGTGCCGCAAGCATCGTCATAGCGCCGTTTCGCCTCGCCTGGCTGCCTATCGGTTATCTTTTCTAACTTCATGGTTGTGAAATATGACTTGGGGGACTAGAAAGCAAGTGGGATCGAGTCGCGATAAACGAGGAATCGGGGACGCAGATGATTTTCGGCAACTTGCCGGCAAGCAACCTCGTCGCCTCGCGCCGCTTCTTAGAAGCGCTGGCCGCGACCAACCCAAAAAGGGAGAGAGAAGATGACCTACATTGACGGATTCATCGTGCCGATCAGCGACGACAAGGTCGCCGACTACACGCCGATCGCCGAGACGTTCGCCAGGAAAGCCAAGGAACAGGGCGCGCTCGGCTCATTGGAGGCGATCGGCGACGGGCTGGAGCATGGTCACACCACCGACTTCTTCAAGGCAGTCAAGGCAGAGGATGGCGAAAACGTCATTTTCTCCTTCGTCATCTGGCCGGACAAGGCAACCCGCGACAAGGGTTGGGAAGCAATCATGGCAGATCCCGAAATGCAGCCGGGCGTCCAATCGATGCCGTTCGACGGCAAGCGCATGTTCTGGGGCGGGTTCAAGACGTTCGTCGATAGCACCGGAATCGGCAAGGTGGCTCGCGAAGCGGTCAACGCCTGACCCGACCGATTGACGCAGGAAGCGCGGAGCAGGAACCGTCCGCTCTTCGGTTTGTTCTGGCGCGCGGCCTGCCCAGGTGGGACGGCCGCCGCGTCAGCTGATTGCCCCGTTTTGCAAGCGTTCGCCCGGGGGCCGTGATCAAGCGGCAAACGCTCGGGCGCCCTTGAGCGTTTGATAGGCGTCGATCACCGCGCCGAGCTTGCCCTCATACCCGCGATCCCCGCCATTGCGGTCGGGGTGGTAGCGCCGCACCAGCTCCGAATAACGGCGGCGCAGCGCGGTGCGGTCGACCTCGTCGCCGAGCCCCATCACGTCCAGCGCCCGGCGCTCGGCCGCGCTGAACCGGTCGGGCGTCGACCGCGCCATGCCCGGCCGGAACCGCGCCGAAATCGCGTCGAGTGGATCGATGAACTCGCTCCACGGCGGCCCCGGTCCCGTTCCCGCGCCCGCGAAGGCGCGGGTCGCCCGCTCCCAACCGGCGATCGGCGACTGCGCCGCCTCAATCTCGTCCGCGCTCATCCCCATGAAATAATTGTAGCGCGCGTTGTGGGCCCGGACATGGTCGAGGCACAGGTACAGATACTCGCCCGGCCCATCGAAGTCCCCGGCGGTCAGCGGCGCTCTGAACTCGCCGGCCTCGCCGCAGCCCGGCACGGCGCAATGCGCCGCCGCGCCTTCGACCCTGCCATGCCATTTGCTCGCTTTGCCGCTCATTCTTCCCCTATATAGAAAAGATGGATCACATCGCTACCTCCGCCACCTCCGGCCCGGTCGCCACCGAGATCCGGCAACGCCTCGTCGCCGGCCTCGCCCCGACCCGGCTCGAGCTCGACGACCAGAGCGACCGCCACATCGGCCACGCCGGCCACGACGGCCGCGGCGAAAGCCATTTCGCCTTGGTCATCGAGAGCGCCGTCTTCACCGGCCAGTCGCGGATCCAGCGCCAGCGCGCGGTCTATGCCGCACTCGGCGACCTGATGGAGCAACGCGTTCACGCCCTCAATATTCGCGCTCTGGCTCCGGGGGAATAAGCAGCAACAACTTTCCTGCAGAGAATTAATGTGGTCCCGATCATCCGTCTCGACCGAACGTAAAATGGGAGCGAATTTGGCGACATGACCGAACAGCGCCGCCTCCGCCTGTCCACTGGAATCACGTTGAACGTGGCGCTCGCCGGGCCGGCCGATGCGCCGCCGGTGATGCTGGTCCACGGCTTTCCCGAATCGCATCGCACTTGGCGCGACCTGGTACCATTGCTCGAAAAAGACCTTCGCCTGATCATGCCCGACCTGCGCGGCTTCGGCGCCAGCGACAAGCCTCAGGACGTAGCCGATTATACCACCGAAACCCTGGTCGCCGACCTGTTCGCGCTGGCCGATGCGCTGGAGATCGAACGCTTCGCCCTGGTCGGGCATGATTGGGGCGGGGCGATCGCCTGGGCGGCGGCGATCGGTCACACTGCGAGCATCACCTGCCTGGGCATCATCAACTCGCCCCATCCGGCGATCTTCCAGCGGAGCCTGATCGACCATCCGGCGCAGCGCGCTGCGTCGCAATATATGAATGCATTCAAGGACTTGGGGCTGGAAGCGAAAATTGCGCGGATGGGGCTGGAGACGTTTTTCGACAAGAGTTTTGGCGGCCATGTCGATCTCGCCAGCATCCCGCCGCAGGAGCGCCAGCATTATATCGACGACTGGGGCCAGCCCGGCGCGCTGACCGCGATGCTCAACTGGTATCGCGCCAGCCGGATCCTCGTCCCCGCGCCGGGCGAGGAGGCCGCGATGCCCGACTGGGTCGAGCGCGGGGTGCCCAAAATCCGCGTCCCGGTGCGGGTCATCTGGGGACTGGACGACAAGGCCTTGCTCCCGATCCAGCTCGAAAATATCGGCGAGGTCGGCGACGACGTCGCGCTGTTTCCGCTCCCCGGCGTTGGTCATTTCGCCCCGTGGCAGGCCCCCGAGGCGGTCGCCGCCGCGCTTCTGCCCTTCCTGACGCAAGCCTGAGCGGCTAGAGGCGCCCCCCATGTCCACCCGCCCACCGTCGACCCGATCGCTCTCGCGTTCCGCCGCCCGCCTCGCCGCGGTCCAGGCCCTCTACCAGCTGGAAATGGAAGCGACGCCACTCGCCAAACTGCTCCACGAATTCCACCAGCACCGATTGGGCGCGACGATCGAGGATGCGACCTATGCCGACGCCGAGGTCGCCTTCTTCGACGATATCGTCACCGGAACCGACGCCCGACGCGAGGAAATTGACGCGCTGATCACCGACCGGCTCGCCGAAGGCTGGAGCCTGGCGCGGCTCGACAAGCCGATGAAAGCGATCCTGCGGGTCGGCACCTACGAGCTGATCGCCCGCCCCGACGTTCCGACCGCGACCGTCATCTCCGAATATATCGATGTCGCCCACGCCTTTTTCGACAAGCGCGAAACCGGCTTCGTCAACGGCCTGCTCGACGCCATCGCCAAGACGGCACGCGGCTGAGATGCCAGAACTCCGATGAACGAGCGCGAGGCGATCGCGCGGTTGAAACGGATCGCTACCAGCGAGCCCGCGCGCGGTTTGCTCGACGATGCCGCATTGCTCGACGGGCTCGTGCTGACCCACGACAGCATCGCCGAGGGCGTCCACTACCTCGCCGATGACCCGCCCGATTCGGTCGGCTGGAAGCTCGCCGCGGTCAACGCCAGCGACCTTGCCGCCAAGGGCGCCGACCCGCTCGCCGCCTTGCTGTCGCTGACGCTGGCGGGCGACGATGAATGGGAAACGCGTTTCCTCGACGGGCTGGAAGCCGCGCTCGCCGAGTTCGGGCTCGCGCTGATCGGCGGCGACACCATCGCCTTGCCCCGGGGTGCGCCGCGAGTGCTCGGCCTGACCGCCATCGGCCGCGCCGGGCCGCGCACCCCGTCGCGCGCCGGTGGACAGGCGGGCGACCTGTTGTGGCTGGTCGGGACGCTTGGCGACAGCGCCGCCGGGCTGGCGCAGTTGCTCGAGGACCCCAGCGCGTCCGGCCCGCTGGTCGAGGCCTATCGCCGGCCGCAACCCCTGCTCGCCGCCGGCCGCGACCTCGCCCCCCACGCCAGCGCGATGATGGACGTATCCGACGGCCTGCTGCTCGATGCATCGCGGCTGGCGTCGGCGAGCGGCGTGGCCGCCCACATCGACCTTGACGCCCTGCCGCTGTCCGAGGCCTTCATCACCGCACGCGGCGACGATCGCGCTGCCCGGCTGTTCGCCGCCACCGCGGGCGACGATTATGCCTTGCTCGTCGCTCTCGCCGAAACGGTCGATCCGTTCACCCTTCCTTTACCAAGCGGGACCAGAGTGACCGCGATCGGACGGCTGACCGAGGGCGAGGGGCTTTCCCTTGCCGACGGCGACACGCCGGTGCCGGTCCCGGAGCGGCTTGGACATGAACATCGCGGCGATCAGTACCCGGCAGTGGATCGTCGCCCTGATCGGGCTGGCGTCGGGCATGGCGACCGCGGTCCTGCTCCGTTAGCACCGACCTAGACAGGCGGCTGCCCACCTCCTAAACCTCCGCCGATTTTCCGGTCGGAAGTGACGTTCGGCGTCGTCCGCCAAGCTCCGGGTCACACAGGGGAAGTTTCACCAATGAATTTGGTTCTTATCGCGATCGCCTGCGGCGTCGTTGCGCTGCTTTACGGCATCCTCACCAGCGGACAGGTGCTCCGCGCCTCGCCCGGCAATCCGCGCATGATGGAGGTCGCAGCCGCGATCCAGGAAGGCGCCTCGGCCTATCTCAAGCGCCAGTATATGACGATCACGATCGTCGGCGTGGTGGTTGCGGCAATCGTCTACTTCTTCCTTGGCGGGCTGTCGGCGGGCGGCTTCCTGCTCGGCGCGATCCTGTCGGGGGCGACCGGGTTTGTCGGCATGAACATCTCGGTCCGGGCCAACGTCCGCACCGCGCAAGCCGCATCGGAGGGGCTCCAGCAGGGCCTGACCATGGCGTTCCGCGCCGGGGCGATCACCGGCATGCTCGTCGCCGGTCTCGCGTTGCTGGCGATTGCCATCTTCTTTTACTACCTCGTCGCAGTGGCGGGCAACCAGCCCGGCGACCGCATCGTGATCGACAGCCTGGTCGCGCTGGCCTTCGGCGCGTCGCTGATCTCGATCTTCGCGCGGCTTGGCGGCGGCATCTTCACCAAGGCCGCCGACGTCGGCGCCGATCTGGTCGGCAAGGTCGAGGCAGGGATCCCCGAGGATGACCCCCGCAACCCGGCGGTGATCGCCGATAACGTCGGCGACAATGTCGGCGACTGCGCCGGCATGGCCGCCGATTTGTTCGAAACCTATGTCGTTACCGTCGGCGCGACGATGGTGCTCACCGCCTTGCTCGTCCGCACTGCGGGCGACGGCCTGCTCGCGCTGATGAGCCTGCCGCTGCTGATTGGCGGCGTGTGCATCATCACCTCGATCCTCGGCACCTATTTCGTTCGCCTCGGCAAGGGCACCAGCATCATGGGCGCGATGTACAAGGGCTTCGGGGTGACCGCGGTGACCTCGGCCATCGCGATCTACTTCGCCACCCAATATGCGCTCGGCGATCTCAACGCCGTGATCACCGCGGGCGAAACCAGCTTCACCGGCATGGACCTCTACTGGTGCATGCTGCTCGGGCTGGTGATCACCGGCCTGATCATCTGGATCACCGAATATTATACCGGCACCAACTATCGCCCGGTTCGCTCGATCGCCAAGGCGTCCGAGACCGGCCATGGCACCAACGTCATCCAGGGCCTGGCGATCAGCCTTGAATCGACCGCGCTGCCGACGCTGGTGATCTGCGCCGGGATCATCATCGCCTACGCGCTGGCCGGGCTGATGGGGATCGCCTTTGCTGCGACCGCGATGCTCGCGCTTGCCGGCATGGTTGTCGCCCTCGACGCTTACGGCCCGGTCACCGACAATGCCGGCGGAATCGCCGAAATGGCCGGCCTCGACGACAGCGTCCGCGCCAAGACCGATGCCTTGGATGCGGTCGGCAACACCACCAAGGCGGTGACCAAGGGCTATGCGATCGGGTCGGCCGGGCTTGCCGCGCTGGTGCTGTTCGCGGCTTACACCACCGACTTGAAGGAGTTCTTCCCCGGGCTCGCCGTCAACTTCAGCCTCGAGAATCCGTATGTCATCGTCGGGCTGCTGCTCGGCGCGTTGCTGCCCTATCTGTTCGGGGCGATGGGGATGACCGCAGTCGGCCGTGCGGCGGGCGACGTGGTCAAGGACGTGCGCGAACAGTTCCGCACCAACCCCGGCATCATGGATGGCACCTCGCGGCCCGATTATGCGCGCACCGTCGACCTGGTCACCAAGGCGGCGATCAAGGAGATGATCATCCCCTCGCTGCTGCCGGTGCTGGCGCCGATTGCGGTCTATTTCGTGATCACCGCGGTGGCCGGCCAGGCACAGGGCTTTGCCGCCCTTGGCGCGTTGCTGCTGGGCGTGATCGTGTCGGGTCTTTTCGTCGCGATCTCGATGACCTCGGGCGGCGGCGCGTGGGACAATGCCAAGAAGTATATCGAAGACGGCAACCACGGCGGCAAGGGCTCGGAAGCGCACAAGGCTGCGGTCACCGGCGACACCGTCGGCGATCCCTACAAGGACACCGCCGGGCCGGCCGTCAACCCGATGATCAAGATCACCAACATCGTCGCATTGCTCCTGCTCGCGGCGCTGGCGCACGGCGCGGCCTGATCGAAGTTTCGAACGACAAGGTGGCGGGCGGAAAGGTGACTTTCTGCCCGCCTTCCATTTCGGCCCCTACGCCGCTACAGGGGCGCGGCTAAATCTCAGCACGACAGGATTTGAATGGCCAAGGAAGAACTTCTCGAGATGCGCGGCAAGATAGTCGAACTGCTGCCCAATGCGATGTTCCGCGTCGAGCTGGAGAATGGTCATGAAGTGCTCGGTCACACCGCGGGCAAGATGCGCAAGAACCGCATCCGCGTGCTGACCGGCGACGAGGTGCTGGTCGAGCTGACCCCATATGATCTGACCAAGGGCCGGATCACCTATCGCTTCATGCCCGGGCGCGGGGGCCCCGGCATTCCCGCCTGATGCGACTGATCCTGGCGTCGGCGAGCCCACGCCGGCTCGACCTGCTGGCCCGGATCGGGGTCGTGCCCGACCAGATCCACCCCGCCGATATCGACGAAAGCATCCCCAAGGGCGAATATCCGCGGGTCCACGCCGAGCGGCTGGCGGCCGAGAAAGCCGCCGCCGTCGCCGCGCTGTTTCCCGACGATCTGGTACTGGCCGCCGATACGGTGGTCGCGGTCGGGCGGCGAATCCTGCCCAAAGTCGAGGATGAGGCCACTTTACGCAAATGCATGGCTTTGCTGTCGGGCCGCCGCCACCGCGTGCTGACCGGGGTCGCACTGTCGGGCCCCGGCGGCAGGGCGCGCAGCCGACTGGTCGAGACGATGATCGCGATCAAGCGCCTGTCCCCGGACGAGATCGACTATTATGCGGCCCACGGCGAATGGCGCGGCAAGGCCGGTGGCTATGCCTTGCAAGGCTATGGCGAAGTCTATGTCCGCCACATCGCCGGAAGCTATTCCAACGTCGTCGGCCTGCCGCTGGCCGAGACTCGCCACCTCCTGAAATCCGCCGGTTACCCGCTTGCCTGACTGGCTGGTCGAGCATGGCATCGGCGAAACCCGCGCGGTGCTGGTCGACCAGCGCCGGATCGTCGAGGCCCGAATATTGCTCGATGGGATTGTCCCCGCAGGAGCGGTGCTGGCTGCCAAGCTCATCAGCGTCGGTCGTAATGCGATCGCGGTTGCCGATGGCGGCGACTATCTGCTGCCCAGGGGTGCGCCGGGGGTGACCCAGGGCGCGCGCCTGACGATCGAAGTGACCCGTGAGGCGATCGGCACCGAGGGATGGAAGCGACCGCTGGCGCGATTGGTCGAGGGCTCGCCCAAGGCCGCCCCTGCGCTGGCAGGACGAGCGCTGGCGTTCCCGGCGCCGAATGACGCGCTGGAGGACGCCGGCTGGTCCGACCTGATCGAACAGGCGCGCAGTGGCATCGTCGCCTTCGCGGGCGGCGAGCTGCGAATTGCGGTGACGCCGGCGATGACGCTGATCGACGTCGACGGCGCGCTACCCGCGACCGAGCTGGCCGTCGCTGGCGCTCGCGCTTCGGCCGAGGCGATCCGCCGCCACGGCATCGGCGGTTCGATCGGGATCGACTTGCCGACCACCGCCAAGGCGGCGCGACAGGCGGCGGCCGATGCGGTCGATGCGGTTCTTCCCCAGCCGTTCGAGCGGACTGCGGTCAATGGGTTCGGGTTCCTCCAGATCGTCCGTCCGCGCCGCCACGCCAGCCTGCTCGAACTGGCGCTCGACCGTCCCGCGTTCGAAGCGCGCGCGCTGCTCCGCCGCGCGGCGCGCGAGACGGGTCGGATCGAGCTGATCGCTTGCCCGGCGGTGATCGCCGCGATCCGGCCCGACTGGAGCGAGGCGCTCGCCCGGCAAATCGGCGGCACGGTGAGCTTGCGCGCCGACCCATCGCTCGGCATTGCTGGCGGCCATGCCATCCGCCGCTAAGCCCTGCCCGTTATGCGGCAAGCCGCCGTCGGTTGCCGACGCCCCGTTCTGCAGTCGTGGCTGCAAGGACCGCGACCTGCTGAAATGGCTCGGCGACGGCTATTCCATCCCCGGCCCGCCAGCCGACAGCGACGGGCTGGACAGCGACGAGACCGGCGGTTAGTGACCGCGCTGCTCGAACGGACGCCTCGTCCCGACGGTGCGCCCGGGTAGCTCAGTGGTAGAGCAGGCGATTGAAAATCGCCGTGTCGGTGGTTCGACTCCGCCCCTGGGCACCATCATCCCGCCAGGATCACCGCCGCTACCGCGCGGTCCCATCGCTCGATCCGCTGGGCGCGATCCCCGGCTGGCATGTCGGGCGCGAATGCAGCGCTGGTCCCGCGCATCGCCGAAGCCGCCCCGTCAAGCGATCGATGGATCCCCGACCCGACCGCCGCGAGCATCGCCGCGCCCAGCGCGCTGCTTTCGACATTGGCCGGCCGCTCGACCGCGATGCCAAGCAAATCGGCCAAATCCTGGGCGAGGAAGTCGTTGGCGGCCATCCCGCCATCGATCCTGAGCCGCGACCAATGCACCCCGTCGGCGGCGAAGGCGCGCTGCAGTTCGGCAGACTGGTTGGCGACCGCCTCGAGCGCTGCGCGGACGATCTGCCCGCGCCCCGACCCGAGCGTCAGCCCGAGGATCGCCCCGCGCGCTTCCGGCCGCCAGTGCGGTGCGCCGAGCCCGGCGAACCCCGGCACGACCTGCACCCCGCCGCTGTCGGGTACCGAGCGCGCCAGCGCGGCGCATTCGCTCGACGACGCGATCAGTCCCAGTTCGTCGCGCAACCAGTGGATCATCTGCCCGGCGACGAACAGCGAGCCTTCGAGCGCATAGCGGCGCTCGCCGCCAAGCTGCCACGCGACGGTGGCCAGCAGCCGATGCGTCGATACCGGCGGCGATGGGCCGGCATGGGTCAGGATGAAGGCACCGGTGCCGTAGGTGGCCTTGGTCTCGCCCGGCGCGAAGCAAGCCTGACCGATTGCCGCCGCTTGCTGGTCGCCGGCCATGCCGGTGATCGCGATCGGCAACCCGAAATGCTCGGGCAAAGTCATTCCGATCGGCCCGGCGCAATCGACAATTTCGGGCAACGCAGCGCGCGGCACGCCGAACAGGTCACACAGCCCCTGATCCCAACCCGAGCCCAGGCCCATCAACTGGGTGCGCGAGGCGTTGGTCGCGTCGCTGACGTGAAGCCCGCCGGTCAGCCGGAAGAGCAGCCAGCACTCGATCGTGCCGACGCACAGGCGGTCCCCCGCCGCCCGGAGCATGGGCCAATGGTCGAGCGCCCAGGCGATCTTGGTGGCGCTGAAATAGGGGTCGAGCAACAGGCCGGTGGTCGATTGCACGTGGCGCTCATGGCCCGCTTGCCGGAGCCGATCGCAGGTCTCGGCGGTGCGCCGGTCCTGCCACACGATCGCGGGGGCCAGTGCAGCGCCGCTGCGCCGGTCCCAGAAGACGATCGTTTCGCGCTGGTTGGTGAGGCCGATTCCCGCGATCCGTTCGGCGCCATCGCCTACCGCTTCGCGCGCCGCCGCCAGCGTAAGCCGCCAGATTTGTTCGGCATCCTGCTCGACCCAGCCCGGCTGCGGGTAATGCGTCGTCAGTGCGCGCTGCGCCATCGCCCCGGTGCGGCCCCCAGCATCGACCAGCATCGCGCGTGTGCTCGACGTGCCTTCGTCGATGACCAGCAGTGTCTCGCCCATCAAGTCCCCTCCGCCCCCTTAAACCGCTTAGTCGGGCGGCACGCCAGCGACATTCGCTCGACCGGCGCAAGACACTCCGCTAGGCTGATCCGCGATGAACGAGAGCGTTGACCATGATCGGGGCAAAGAGCGCGCGGCCGGCCTGTTGCTGATCGCCGCGGCGGCGGTCTCGCTCGGCCTCGCCAACTCGCCGCTCGCCGGGGCCTGGCATCATCTGCTCGAAGCGCCGCTTGGCATCGTCCTGCCGCGGGTCGGCATGCTGACCCCGCATTTACTGGTCGCCGACGGATTGATGGCGATCTTCTTCCTGCTGGTCGGGCTGGAGGTCAAGCGCGAATGGTATGAAGGTCGGCTGTCGACCCCTGGCGAGCGCCGCCTGCCGATCATCGCCGCCGCCTGCGGGATGGCGGTCCCGGCATTGGTATATTTGCTGGTGGTCGATTTCCAGCCCGGGCTGGCGCACGGCTGGGCGATCCCGGCGGCGACCGACATCGCCTTCGTCATCGGCCTGCTCGCCCTGCTTGGCCCGCGCGTACCATCATCGATCAAGCTGCTGCTGGTGACGATTGCGATCATTGACGACATCGGCGCGGTGCTGGCGATCGCTCTGTTTTATACCGCCGAGCTCAACGTCGTCGCGCTCGGCGCCGCGCTGGCACTCGCCGCCGGGATGGCCGCGCTCGGCCAGTTCGGGGTGCGCAAATTGTGGCCGTTCGTGCTGGGGTTTGCCGTGTTGTGGTTGCTGGTGCTGGCGAGCGGGGTCCATGCGACCATCGCCGGGGTGATGGCGGCGCTGACCATCCCGCTCGGCCGCGGCGAGGGCCGCTCACCGCTCAAGCGCCTCGAGCATCGCATTCATCCGTGGGTGATGTTTGGGGTGGTGCCTTCGTTCGGATTGGCGTCGGCGGGGGTGGCCTTGACCGGCGGGCTCGACATGCTTGCCGAACCGATTCCGCTGGCGATCCTGCTCGGCCTGTCCATCGGCAAGCAGGTCGGCGTGTTCGGCGCGATCTGGGCGGTGGTGGCGCTTGGGCTGGCGGCGCGGCCGGTGGGCACGAGTTGGACCCAGCTGTATGGTGCCGCGATCCTGTGTGGGGTCGGTTTTACCATGAGCCTGTTCATCGGCGGGCTGGCGTGGCCTGGTCAGCCCGAGCTGGTCGACGCGGCCAAGGTCGGGACACTGGCCGGATCGCTGCTTGCGGCGATCGCCGGCTATGGCGTGCTTCGGTTCGCGCAATCGTCCGAAAGCGCGCAACAGGATGAGGCGGAGGCCGACCGTTTGTGGGCCGCCGAGCAGGACGATTGATAGGCGCACGCATGAACCGAATGACCACGCTGCTGTTCGCCACGACGCTTTGCGGGCCTGCAGGAAGCGATGAAGGCGCTGGCCGGTGCGCGCTTCACCATCGCCCGCGAATTGCTCGAAGGCCGCATCGACGAGGCCCAGGCGGTGCGGCTGGTCCAGCGCTACCAACTGGTGTCGCCAGAGCGCGCCAAGCAGAGCGTCGCCTTCACCAAACAATATCGCAGCTACGTCATCAACTACGGCCTGGGCCAGGACATGGTCCGCGCCGACGTCGAAGCCGCAGGCGCGACTCCGAAGGCTCGCTGGAAACGTATGGAAGCGATCATCAGCGAGCCGACCTTGCCGTGCGATCTCGCCGGCTAGACTAGTCTGGATAAAGATCGCTCTTCCGTAGCCATCCCGATTGCGAATTGGGCTCGCCGACAAAGTCGACCTTGATCCACTCCCGGTTCGATTGATTGGGCGAGGCAAGCACGCCGACACCGTCGCCACGCACCACATAGGCGGCTCGATGTTTCGGCATGCCCGGTGCGTCAAAGAAATAAGCGCGGGCGGCGCGGACCACGCGAATAGAGCGCCAGCGATAGGGTGCCGTAAGCTGAAACTTCGCTGAGTAGCTTTTGTCGGCGAAGTGCTGGACGTTCCAACATCCGCCATGCTCCTTTTCGAGCGCAATTATCGCTGCGCCGCCGCGCGTGAGCGTCGCAATCCCAGAAATATGGTCGCTGGGAAGCGCGCCGGGGAAGTAGCTGTCGATCCTGGCGCGACCCTTGCGCAAAGTGCCCGAAAAATAAAAAATGCACGAGAACTGCCCTCGG
>Ga0105046_10010986_pt1 | contig 14083 bp, 13 predicted proteins | sample MAT03_FD_78385 | JGI IMG/M metagenome (GOLD analysis project Ga0105046, IMG submission 78385) | Freshwater microbial communities from Lake Fryxell liftoff mats and glacier meltwater in Antarctica - MAT-03 (megahit assembly) | ecosystem: Environmental > Aquatic > Freshwater > Ice > Liftoff... | reverse complement strand
CAATGACCGTGGTGATCCCCGAAGGGGTCAGCCAGGGCGCTTTGCTCATCCACGACGGCCTAGGGCGCTTGGTGATCACGGAGTCATTCCGGAACACAAACCGGCCGACACTCAGTTCCACCGCATTGGCGCCGGGCAGCTATATGGTCACCTTGCTCCACAATGGAGTTCGGTTGGGTACGGTACGCTTCGTCAGGTTTTGAGCGGCATGTTTTCAAGTCGGCTCTTATGCATAAATGTAGTGGCGCTGTGCGTAGCTCCGTCCTTTAGCCAATGGCAATCCCTCAATGGCGGGGTGAATCATCCGGTGCGTTCCTTCGCCCAACCTGCTGACAGTTCGCGGGTGTTGGTTGGCGGGACCTTTCCCTTTGTGTACCAAGACAGCCTTCGTGCCAACAACATCGCATGGTGGGACGGCGAGAACTGGAGCATCGAAGGGTTGGTCAATGGCAATGGCGATACGTCGTTCTCAGGGAACTCGAGTCCTGTTTATTCGCTCGCAATCAGTGGGGATACCATTTTCGCAGGCCATCTGAGCGGCTACTGGCATGGTGATCAAATCATGAGGAATGCGGCCATGCTGGCAGACGGCGTATGGCAACCATGCGGGAGTCCGGAGAATCAGTTCTGGTTCCTACAGGAGAATGGGAGGCTGTTCAATGGAGGCAGATCCGATACGCTTTACGGGCAATACATGCCCATGGTGAATGAATGGCTCAACGGTACATGGCAACCGGTGTCCGGTTCCCCCTTCGATAACACCGGATCGATCTACGATGCGACCTACTGGAAAGGCGACTACTATTTCGTAGGGTCATTCCTGGCCGAAGGTGCCCGTAGTGCGATTCGTTTCAATGGGGTGAACGAATGGACGCCACTGGCCGATGGCATTGGAGGTGCGTTCACCGAAACCGTGTGCGGCTATGGGGATTCGCTCTATGTAGGCGGCTTCCTTCTCCCTGGGTCCAATGTGCAATCCAAGCATGTACAACTCTGGGATGGCGAAACATGGCTGCCCTTCTTCCCGCAGGTGGAGTACGTGGGTGTTGTGCGGGACATACAGGTCCATGATGGAGCTTTGTACATCAGTGGCATTTACACTTGGGCGGGTGATACAACGTGGTACGGCCTGTTGCGCTACGATGGCCATCAGCTTTGCTCCATCGGCGGTCCGATGCCTTCGGGAGATAACACGAAAATGGCCTTCTTTCAAGAGGATCTCTACCTAGGGATCGGCGCCACATTCCCAAGTTTGGAATGGGAGTTCATAGGCAGACTGCCTATGGGTGGCCTCGTGCCAGACACCTGCATCACGGTAACGCCAACGGCGATCAACGATCCATCCAGCCAGCGCACAATACTTCAAGTATTCCCGAACCCAGCCACGGATGAGATCAGTGTGGCGCTCACCAATGCGATGGGCAATGGTTCGTGGTGGATCAACGATGGGTTGGGGCGCTGCGTTCTGCAAGGGCGCACAACACGGGCAGGCACGTTGACGATCATGACCGAGGGTCTTGCACAGGGCACCTATACCTTGAAGCTCATGAGCAACATGGCCTCGGCCCAGGCGAGGTTCATCCGCCAGTAACGGAGTGCTTCTGCTGATAGTCCGGGCACACTTCACCAGCCCCGTAACATACGGGGCGAGCTCGCTCCCCGCTTTACGGGACTTGCAACTTCGCGAACTCGGCGTACACGGCGGTGATGCCTTCACGCAGTCCGATGCGGTGCTTCCAACCCATGTTGTGCAGGCGGGAAACGTCCATCAGCTTGCGCGGTGTGCCATCGGGTTTCTCGGTGTTCCACTTCAAGTCGCCCGTAAAGCCCACGATGCCCTTGATCATCTCCGCGAGCTCCTTGATCGTGAGGTCCACGCCGGTGCCGATGTTCACGAACAATTCGTCATCGTAGTTCTCCATCAGGAAGTAGCAGGCGTCCGCGAGGTCGTCCACGTGCAGGAACTCACGGCGTGGGCTACCACTGCCCCACACTTCCACGCTGGGCGCGTCGGTCACCTTGGCGGTGTGGAACTTGCGGATGAGCGCGGGCAGCACGTGGCTGTTGTTCAGGTCGTAGTTGTCGTTCGGCCCGTAAAGGTTGGTGGGCATGGCGCTGATGAAGTCCACGCCGTACTGCCGGCGGTAGCTCTCGGCCATCTTGATCCCCGCGATCTTGGCGATGGCGTAAGGTTCGTTGGTCTGTTCGAGTACGCCGGTGAGCAGGCTCTCCTCCTTCAGTGGTTGTGGCGCGAGCTTCGGGTAGATGCACGAGGAGCCGAGGAACAACAGCTTCTTCACACCGCTCTCGTAAGCGTGGTGGATCACGTTGTTCTGGATCATCAGGTTCTCGTACAGGAACTGCGCGCGGTAGACGTTGTTGGCATGGATGCCACCCACCTTGGCCGCCGCGAGCACCACGTACGCCGGTTTCTCCTGCTTGAAGAAGTCACGCACAGCGCCCTGCTCTTTCAGGTCGAGGTCCTTGCTGCCGCGCGTTATGATGTTCGTGTGGCCTTCCTTCTCCAATTTGCGCACGATCGCGCTGCCCACCATGCCCCGGTGGCCTGCGATGTAGATCTTGTCGGTCTTGTTCATTGTTGTTGCGCGTTGGGGGTTGTCATTCCGGGCTTGACCCGGAATCGCACCCGTCCTTTGTCCGGTTGCGGGCGGAACATGTTCCGCCCCTACAGGAATGATCGCCTTCGGCGATCATTCCTGTTCATGCAGGATCTTATGCCCTCCCTTCTTCAGGTAAACGTCGCGCTTGAACAGGTCCACGTCGCTTGCCACCATCTCCCTTACCAGGGCTTTCAGGTCGTACTTGTGCTTCCAGCCGAGCACGCGCTTGGCCTTGGAGGGGTCGCCCTCCAGGTGGTCTACTTCCGCAGGGCGGTAGTAGCGCTTGTCGATGGCGACCAAGGTCTTGCCGGTCTTCTTGTCGATGCCTTTCTCGTTGACGCCTTTGCCCTTCCAATCGAGTTTGATGCCCACTTCGGAGAATGCCAGATCGATGAAGTGGCGCACGGTGTAGGTCTTGCCGGTGGCGAGTACGAAATCATCGGGCTTCTTGGCCTGAAGCATCAGCCACATGCCTTCCACGTAATCCTTGGCGTGGCCCCAGTCGCGTTTCGCATCGATGTTGCCGAGGTACAGGGTCTGCTGCAGGCCGAGCTTGATCTTGGCCACGGCGCGGGTGATCTTGCGTGTGACGAATGTTTCGCCGCGCAAGGGGCTCTCGTGGTTGAAGAGGATGCCGTTGCAGGCGAAAATGCCGTAGCTCTCGCGGTAGTTCTTGGTGATCCAGAAGCCGTAGAGCTTGGCCACGCCGTAGGGGCTCTTCGGGTAGAAGGGCGTCTCCTCGTTCTGCGCGCGCGGGAGAACGCCGCCGTACAACTCGCTGGTACTGGCTTGGTAGAAGCGTGTCTTCTTCTCCATGCCCAGGATGCGGATGGCCTCCAAAAAACGTAAGGTGCCAATGCCATCGGCGTTGGCCGTGTATTCGGGCATCTCGAAGCTCACCGCAACATGGCTCATCGCTGCGAGGTTGTAGATCTCGTCGGGTTGGATCTCTTTCACCAAGCGCAGGCAGTTGACACTGTCGGTGAGATCGCCATAGTGCAGGTGGAAGGGACGGCCCTTCTCGTGCATGTCGTGGTAGAGGTGATCAATGCGGTCCGTGTTGAACAACGAACTCCGGCGCTTGATGCCGTGTACTTCGTAGCCTTTGTTCAAAAGCAGCTCGCTCAGGTACGCGCCGTCCTGACCGGTAACGCCTGTGATCAATGCGATCTTCCTCTTCTTGCCGGTGTCCTTCTTCTTCGCCATGGGGTGTTGTGTCTTGGGCGATGCATCGCCCCTTCTATTGTACGATGAACCAGTTGTTCACCAGTTCGTTCTTGTTATAGCGCATGGGCGCCAGGGTACTGTGGTCGATCAGATCCCTGCCTGCCTCGGTACAAATGGCATGACCCGCAGCAGTGTCCCATTCCATGGTGGGCGCGAACCGCGGGTAGACATCCGCAGCGCCTTCGGCCACCAGGCAGATCTTCAGCGCACTGCCCATGTGCGTGAGCGCTATGGTGCCGTGCTCATTCTCCTTCTGGCGGATGAACGCCAGGGTCTCCGGACTTTGATGGGAGCGGCTGGCCACGATGGTATACGCTGAAAGGTGTTGCGGAAGGGGCAGACGGGTGGCCATGGCGGCCCGTTCATACGCGGAGGCCGCGGGCCGGGTTGCCGCCTGTTCCGTTCGGTACGCGCCGCCACCATTCCAGGCGAAATAGAGCGTGTCCGCGACGGGAACGTAAAGCACACCTGCGATGGGAACATGCGTACCGTTCTGCTTATCCACCGATCCGCCAACGGCGCGCGGGGTGGGGCTCATGAGCGCGATGTTCACGGTGAACTCGTCGTTGCGGTCGATGAACTCCTTGGTGCCGTCCAGCGGATCCACGAGCCAATAGTGTTCCCAGGACTGCCGCTCGGCCGCTTCAACACGGTGCCCTTCTTCACTGAGAACCGGCAACCCGGTTGTGGCCAATGCCGAAACGATCGCGCGATGCGCACGCTTGTCCGCCTCGGTCAACGGTGATCGATCGTCCTTATGCTCGACCGCGAAAGCCGACGCGTACACCGCGAGGATCTCGCGCCCCGCGTCGAATGCCGCACGCGTCGCCACACCCACCAGCGCAGGAAGGTCACTTTTCGTCATACCGGCGCTAAAAGTAACCGGCACCCGCAGCGGGTGGATGACGGACCGATCAGGCGCACGCCCTACTTGCCCATGATCTTGAACATGCCTGTGCTGCACGTGGGGCACACGCCTTTCATCGCTTTGCGGCCATTGGCCATCACCACTTCCTTCGCGTCCTTCATATCGCGCTTCGCTTTGCACTTCACGCAGTATCCTTCTACAGCTGCCATGGTCGTTTCGGTTTTGTGTTCTTGTCGTGACAAGGTAGGCGGCTGGTTTCCGCCCATCTTCCCAAAGAGCCGAAAGGTTTTCAACAGCTTATCCGGCCTTGCGGTGCAACCACACGCGCCAAAGTGCGGGCGACCACAGGAAAAGGAGGATGGCGATGGACCACAGATGGAACTTTTTGAACGCGATGGAGGGATGCTCCGCGTGTACCGGAGGAATGGAACGACCCCATGCGATGAAGAGATCGGCGACAGGCATGGCGCCGAAGAGATAACTCCTGTGGTCCCCGCCGCTGGCGAAGCAGAGCGCCTCGGTCACCGCATCGGCAACATGGGCTTGGATGGGCTCATCGTTCGCGCGCGTGGCGGCGGCGTTCACCAATGTCGCGGCGCCACCAACACCGAAGATCACCGGGCCGGAATCCACATCACCGGCGCCCCGGATAGTGTGCGGATGCTCTCGGAACACCGGCATACCCAAGGGCTCCGCGAGGAACCACCTGCGGTACATGAAGTATTGTTCCGCTGCGAGCGCCGGGTCGATGCCAGGAAGGAACGAGTTCATGAGCGCCTGCGATGAACCTCGCGCACTTTGTGCCACCTCGTCGTGCATGGGGTCCCACTGATGGGGGATCATGTCGCGATCATCCAGCCGCGCGCGCACCTGCGCGACCCAGCGTGCGATCACCTCCTGGTATAGCGGATCGACCAACCGATCATGCAAGCCGAGCGATGCCATGGCCACCACGGCATCCGCAGGCCAGGCCCTGCCGGGGTACGACTCGATAAAGGGTGACGACGATGCGGCAAAGCCGTAGGCGATCTCGGAGCAGCGCCGGTTGAATTGTCCGAGCAGGATGCTGTCCCGCTCCGCGCCCTGTGCCTCAATTATCCGCCCGAGCAGCACATTGCGCCAGCCCGCGTGGAACGCACCGAACCTCGGTTTCGCGTTCGGGTCGTAGCGCCCCTGCACATCCGGACGGTCCATTTGGGCAAGTGCCCACAGCGCTTCGCGCAGCGCTTCACCCCGGACAGGATCGCCCTCGGCGCCCGCCCGCGCAAGGCCACACCAGGCGAGACCATAGAGCGCATGCACGAAGTCGTTACCCTCCGGGAACAGCCGTTGCATCTCATCACCCAAACCGCCGTGGACGCGCGGCCCCAGGTAGCGCAATTGATCGAGCGATCGATCCCGTTCCGCTTGCGAGCCCACCGCTGGGGCGGTATGCAGGGCGCAGTTCATCCAGAGCAGGATGATGCTGAGAAGAATAGCCAGGACGCGGTGGAGCTTGCGCACGCAGCGAAGTGTTGGAGTCTGCGAAGATCGCGTTCCGACCAGTGAAGGCACAGCTTCAGTAAGTGATCGACGTGCCAAGTCCCAGATAGCGATAGTCAGCCCCGTACAACTTGGACAGCACGCGGAACGCGAGATGCCCGGTGCAGTGGGCTGGGGCCACCTGCCGCACACCCAGGTCATCCTTCAGGTAATTGGCGAGTGCGGTGGTGGTAGCCCGATCAAAGGGCAGCAGATGGAAGCCGCCCGCGAGCAAGGCGATCGGCGCACCGGTGTACTTCTTCGCATCAGCCACGATGTTCTCCACCCCGCTGTGCGAACACCCCACGATCAGCACATCGCCGCTATCGGTGCGCAGGGACAAGGAGATCTCCGCCAATTCGGTGAGCCTGGCATCGGATCCCGGGTCCTCCTGCTCGAACTGGCCCGGCGGGTAGCTCTTGTTCGGGTCCTTGCTCCAGTAACCGAGGTAGGGTGACTTCGTGGCGATCAAGCGGACGCCATCCAAGATCTCCATGTCGGATGCGACGAACACCATGTTCGCCTGCCAGAAACGCCCGCTCTGCAAAATGGTGAACTGCGTCTGGGCCCCATCGAAGTAGCGCATCTCCGGTGCGAGCGAATCGGCTACGGCGGGTTCCTGTCCGGTGGCATCGAACGGAAGCGGGGCGCCCCAGAACGGATCCTTCGGGAAATAAATGCGCACCTCCGGATTCATCTTCAGCAGGTAGTCGATGCCGTTGAGGTGATCGAAGTGCGCGTGCGAGACGATCGCGATCTCCACCTTCTTCAGGTCCACACCCAGCGCTTCGCAATTGCGCTGGAAGATGTCTGCGCTGCTTCCGGCATCGAACAGGATCACATGGCCCTGGTACTCCACGATGCACGAAAAACCGAAGTCCTTGGTCATAGGTCCCGGCTTGCCGAAAGCGTCGTAGAGGTTGGTGATGGTGCGCGGCTCCATGGGACGTTGCGCAAAGGATCCCGCGATCATGCCGACCACGAGATGGAATGTTAGAATATGTTTCATGTGTTCCATCCCGAACTGCTTCCCGAAGTTCCACAATACTGCGGAACGCGCAGTAGTGGGAGGCGGGGAGGCCTGTGAATTTATGTGCTGCGCTGGATACGAACGCATGGAACACGGATACGGGTCCGTGCATACCTTTCGGTCACGAACCAACTGAACCTCTATTGACTTGCTAGATACCACCGGTAGACCGGTGCGCAGCGAGATCGCATCAAACGAGCACCATGGATGGATGTCAGCGGACTGGATCCCGGACTGTACATGATCAGCGCGCACAGCACTGAACGGAGCGCGACAATTTGGTTCGCTATTGAGCACTGATCCAACAGAACTCCAGCATCGGTCCGTCGCGATATACATCACCAGAAACCGCTTCCAACACCCCACGTTCATGGGTCGTCCATCCGCCTTCGCCGCTGCGCTGCTCCTTGCACCACTGTGCTGCTTCACCCAAGCCCTGCCCGATCCCGACAGTATTCTCATCGGCAGCATGCCACGTCCCAAGGTGCTGCTGGTGGGCACCTTCCATTTCGAGTACTACGACCTGGACGCGCATGTGACCGCCAAGGACAAGCGCGTGAACGTGAAGGATCCCGCTCGCCAGAAGGAAATGGAGGAATTGGTGGACTACATCGCGCGGTTCAAACCCACCGCGATCGCCGTTGAATCCGGGGCGAACACCGGCTACCTCATGAAACGCTACCAGGCATACCGCAGGACCGATACGCTCACACGCGCGGACGAAATGGACCAGATCGGCTTCCGGGTGATGAAACGCTTCGCCTTGGACACGATCTATGGCGTGGACGCACCGGCCTTGGTGGGCGACCTGTACGACGGACCGGATTCCCTGCTGCTGCGCCCGATCCTGGACAGCATCTATGCCGATTGGGACTTCACCAGCGACGATGCGGTGAGCAAGCGCTACATGTCGCTCTATACCGCCGCCGATGACTACCACACGGACCACACCCTGCTCGAGTCGTTCAGGTACCACAATGCCGACAAGTCGCAGAACCGCGACTATGGCGCCTACCTCGCTGGCGACTTTACACTGGGGAAGTACCGCGGCGCCGACGGCCTGGCCATGCATTGGTACAGCCGCAACCTGCGGATCTTCCGCAACATCCAGGAATTGCATCTGAGGCCCGCGGACCGGCTGCTCGTACTATACGGCGCCGGGCACATGGGCGTCCTGCGGCACCTGTTCGAATGTTCGGTGGAATTCGATCTCGTGAAGTTCGGAGAGCTGTGATCGGCAGAATCACGAACCACTGAGCCGCTGCTTGTACTCCGCAGCCAATACCGCGTGCTTGGCCCAGAAGCCCGGCGATGTACGCCCGTGCAGGTGCTCGGCAAGAACATCGAGGTGCGTGTGCCAGCCGCCGGAAACACCGAGCAGATCGTTCTCGTTGGGCAGGCGGTGGTGCGTGAGCACCAGCAACACTTCGTGGCCGCGCAAAGAGAGTTCGAAGACCACTTCCGATAACGCCTCCGCCCGCGCACCCCAGGTATAGCCCAGCACATGTGGCGGCTCGCAGCGCGTGATGGTCGCCTTCATGGTGTGGCCGTTCTTGTACTTCTCGGGTGGTTCATCCGGCTTGGCCGTATCCAAATTGGTATGCAGCCAGAAGAGCTCCACATCACCACCGACATGCAGGTCCATGGCACCACTGGCCAGCCACTGGGCGCGCTTATCCGATTCCGTGAGATACGCCCACACGCGTTCGATGGGGCCCGGCAGCAATCGCTCGAAACGGATGGTGTTCGGTGCGATGACGGTTCCATACTCGTCCATGTGTTGTGATGTTGGTTGTTGTTGATCAACGGTTGGCCGCATCCTCGTCGCGTAGCAATTGTTCCAGAGCATCGAGGCGTGAAGCCCAGAAGTTGCGCGTGCTGGCGATCCACTCCGCAGCGACATCGAGCGGTTCAGGTCGGTAACTGAGGAAGTGATCGCGACCCACCTTCCTGCGCTTCACCAGCTTGGCGCGCTCGAGCACGAGGATGTGTTTGCTCACCGCGTTCAATGACATGCTGAAGGGCCGCGCGATCTCCGTCACACGTGCTTCGCCGGAGGAGAGGCGTTGCAGGATCGCGCGGCGTGTGGGGTCGGCGAGCGCGGTCAGTGTGCGATCGAGTGTCTGTGGGGTTGGCATCGAGGGCAAATATATTCAACCTTTTGGTTGAATACTAGGCGCCACGAAAATAATCCTTGATGCCCATCAGGAGTTGGGCAACGAGACAGTCTTTGTGGCGCACGGCATGGCCTTGGGCTTCAACGTTCGCGTAGGATCCCAGCTTACCGCGAAGTGCTTCCTCCACTCGCCTGCGCTTCGAAGCAACACATCGGACACGGTCACTCACTCCTTCGAGACGATCCTGTTCGCAACGAACAGCCCGGTGCGGTACTTTTCAGGAAGTGCTCACGTCCCGCCTCCGGCGATCGCACGCCCATTGCTCAGTTCGCATCCAGGAAGCTGAACATGTTCCCGTTCACCGAAGTGAATTGCATGCTGCGGCTCTTGCGCTCCACCTCCGGGAACAACTCAATGAGTTTCGCGTACCGCCAGTGAGGCGTTCGGTTGCTCCTTCTTGGTCACGATCAGGACCGAAGTTCGAAGCTATGGACGCCAGACCGCCAGCCATCATTACTCCTTCACCAGCCGCCATGTCGCACGCTCCATTCCGGTCGCGAGCGAAAGCAAATAGGTCCCGGCCGCCAGGCCTGACATATCCAGCACTTCCAGTTGAAGGCCCGTCGTTGCGCCCTGCCCGATGTGTTGCACCGATCTCCCGGAGGCATCCATCAAACTGAACGTGACAGGCTCTCCGGCATTGAAGTAGTGGATCACCGCGTGGTCCTGCACCGGGTTGGGGTAAACACCCAGCACGACCAATTGGGAAGCTGCCGGCCCCACCAACGTGGAGATCTCGATGGGCGGGCAGGTCGGGGCCAGAGGCGCCTTGTCCGCTTCGGGCCGCAGGGTGGCTGCGCCCGCTTCTCGCAGGTGCCGCTCACCGGCGTTCACGTACCAGCCGCCGTCGAACGCGTACCCGGTGTCGATCTCGGTGATGCTCGAGAGCGTGTACCAATCGCACTGCGTGCGCAGCGTGGTGATGTCAACGATGATGAAGCCGCGCTCCGGGATGTTCAGGTGCTTGATGTGCGGATTGAGGACCTGCACCAGCGGCTGCAGACCGCCGAGATCAAGGCTGGGTGAGGTGACACTGCTGGCGACGAACTCCACGCCCATGGAATTCTCGCCCGTGAGGAAGTTGTAGCCGTCCAGCGGAATGTCATTGCCCCAGGCCGAGTGGATGTCGCCGGTGAGCACCACCATGTTCTCGATGCTGTTGCTCATCACATGCTCGAGCAGGCGATCGCGCTCTGCCGGATACCCGTCCCACTGATCGGTGTTCACGGGGGTACCCAGCAGTGTAAGGGGCGCCACCATCACCTGCTGGCCGAGGATATGCCATTGCGCTGTGGACGCGTCCAGCTCGTCGAAGAGCCACTGGCGTTGTGCGGCGCCGAGCAGCGTCCGTGCCGTGTCGGTCAACAGCGGATCCCCAACAACAAGCTGCTCATCGCGACCCTGGATGCGCGTGTCCAGCATCAACAGATCGGCCAGGTCGCCCAACTGGAGGGCGCGGTAGATGCGCGTAGTATCATTGATCGCATCGGGCAGGCGCACAGGCATCCACTCATCATAAGCCTCGAAGGCCATGGCCTTGCGATCGACCCAATCGCCTTCGCCCGCCTGGTGGTTCTCGGCGCCATCCTTCCACGCGTTGTTCGCGAACTCATGATCGTCCCATACGCACACGAACGGGAAGTTGCGGTGCAGCAACTGCAACTGCACGTCCAGCTTGTACTGAGAATGCCGCGTGCGGTACTCGGGCAGGACCATGATCTCGGTCATCGGATCGTACGGCCGGTTCACCGTGGAGTCGTTCCCGAACTCATCGGAACCGTACTCATAGATGTAGTCGCCGAGGTGCACCACCAGGTCCACGTCGTTGCGGCGTGCGATGATCTCGTACGCATTGAAGAAGCCCGCGTTGTAGCTGGCACAGGAGACCACGGCCAACCGCAGGCTGTCCGTGGAACCCTCGGGCAAAGTCCATGTGCGCCCGACGCATGAGGAGATCCCCAGCGCGTTGAACCGGTAGTAGTAATGCGTGTTGGGCTGGAGACCGGTGACGTCCACCTTCAGGGTATGATCACGCGCCGCGAGGGCAACGGCTGAACCCGTCGCAACGATGTTGACGAGGCCTGTGTCCGTGCCGACCACCCAATTGACGGGGATGTCGACGAGGGTGCTGTCCGTGACACGCGTCCAGAGAATGACGCTGTGCGCCGTCGGGTCGCCTGATGCCACGCCATGGTAGAACGGCGCGAGCAAGGGGTCCGGGACGGAGCGCGGCTGGGCGTTGGCTGTGAACGGGAGGACGAGCATGGAGAGCAGGGCGGCGGCTTTCATGGTGGCGGTGGCTTGGGTGGACAAGGTTTCACTCATTCCATTACACGGACGTGAAGGGAGCGTGAGATCGGCGCTTTTCGTTCCCGGTCGTTCGCTTCCGAACGGTGGCCTTGGGCTTCAACGACTTCGCATAGGCAATGCTCACCTCAAAATGCTTCTTCATCTCACGCGTGTTGCCCAGGAGCGCATCCGGCACCGCGACATACTCCTTCATCACCGCACCGTGCGCGATCACCAAGGCGGTCTTGTACCTGGCCAGGAACCGTTCGCGCTCCGGTTCCGGCAGCCGCAGGCCCATGGAACCGTACTCGCCCAGGAAGCTGAACATGTTCCCGTTCACCGAGGTGTAGGGCATGGTCGCCCCTTTGCGTTCCACCTCCGGGAACAGATCGATGAGCTTCGCGTAGAGCGCGACCTGATCAGGGGGCGGCCCTTCTACCTTCTTGCTGGTGGCCATGGGCATTGAAGTCCGGACACGAAGCTAAGGGCGGTGTGCCAGGCGGTACGTGGTTACTTTCACGCGATCCGCATCACCAAGACCAGAGGCCATGCTTCATCCATACTCCCCGCTTCGTTCCTTCCTCATGGCAGCGATGATGGCGATCATCCTCGTCCCGCAAGTACAGGCCCAACCTGCGAACGATGAGTGTGTTGAAGCGCTGACCTTGTTCGTACAGCCTCTTGGTGCCTGCCTTGGAAACGCGACCAGCGGTGACAACACTTCCGCCACGCAAAGCACAACGGGACCTCTTTGCGACCCCACGACAACGGGCATCTACGCCGACGTGTGGTACACCTTCAGCTCCGGACCGAACACCAGCATTACCGTGGACTTTGATCCCGGCACGATGGGCGACAGGGTCATCGTGATCCTGGACGGCTGTACCGGCTCCGAAGTGGATTGCAGTGTAACACCACCTTCTTCGTACGTGGTGGCCGTGCAGACCATGACGGAATATTGGATCAGGGTATACTCCAACACACAGTATGGTCCGGGTGGCCAGTTCAGCATCTGTCTTTCACAGGCAGGCACTCCACCGCCCAACGATGCGTGCAGCTCGGTCACGACAGTGCCCTTGGCCATTGGTACACCGCTCCTCTTCCAAGGCGATAACACCGATGCCACGATCACCGATGATGTTGAACCCGGGACCTCACTTGATGACGGTGCGCCCAAGGTGTGGCACGGGTTCACCGTTGGGGGTTGCGTCGACCTTACGATTGGCTATTGCGGAACAACACCTGTGCATGGATCGGTTTCCCAGTCGCTCGCCACGGTTTGTCCGCTGGGTGCCACCGTTGTACAAAGCACGACCGCAGGCACGGCGAACTGCTTGGACGGGAACTGGACGTTGTTCTTCGCTGCGTTGCCCCCTGGAACCTATTACCTGCCGGTAAACTCGAGCGAGTTCATTGGCCCGTACATGCTCGAACTGAACGCGGTGGCCGCATGCGTCCCGCCGCCGAACGACGATTGCGCGGATGCCGCATTGGTCCCGGTGAACCTCAGTACCGACTGCCCGGCCAACGCGGTGATCGGCACCACTGAATACGCCACCGACGACGGCGGCATGGCCAGCTGTGAGAGTGACCCCGGCCCCTATCGTGACCAATGGTATCAATTCAATTCCGGAGCGAACCTCAGTATCACCATCGACCTGCAACCGATCACCTTGTTGGACTGGGTACTGGTGGTGCTCGATGCCTGCAACGGCAATGAGGTCCATTGCCAGGTCACACCGATGGCACCGGTAACGATCCCGGTTTCCGCGAGCACCGACTATTGGATCCGCGTCTATGCGATCCCCACCGTAGAGCCGGGCACGTTCAGCCTTTGCGTGAGCGGCGCGGCAGCGAATGGCGCCTGCGAGGCGGGCACGGTGAGCGGGAACGGGAGCGCATCCCTGACGATCTGCAAGGATGGCGCTGCGGATGTCGCGGCCTTCACCACCACAAGCACCTCGTTGGAGAACTATGCCTTCCTCCTGACGGACGACAATGACGAGATCATCGCACAGCTGCCCGGGAATTCGACCGACCTGAACGCACTTGCGCTCGGCGACTATCATGTGTGGGGCGTGTCGTACAACGGCACATTGACCGGCGTAACGCCCGGCCAGCCGGTGAGCGGGATCGGCACCACCGGCCTGTGCGTGGACTTGGGTGGGTCGGTGCTGGTCTCGGTGCAGATATGCGCGGGCGTCGTAGAGAACCAAGCGCGTGCGTGGAGCATCCATCCCAACCCGAGCGATGGCGAGGTGACGCTCCGCTATGGCGGATCTACAGGCCTTTTCGATCTGCAACTGATCGATCTCACGGGCCGGATCGTCCATAGCCAGCGGATGGAGCT
>Ga0105046_10010984_pt1 | contig 14083 bp, 12 predicted proteins | sample MAT03_FD_78385 | JGI IMG/M metagenome (GOLD analysis project Ga0105046, IMG submission 78385) | Freshwater microbial communities from Lake Fryxell liftoff mats and glacier meltwater in Antarctica - MAT-03 (megahit assembly) | ecosystem: Environmental > Aquatic > Freshwater > Ice > Liftoff... | reverse complement strand
TCGTGTAAAGCACAAATCCAATTGCCGACGCTTTGCGACTGAGCAGGAGACGAAGAGTGCTCTTGCGACTTCTCAATTTCGGTTCGATGTCGAGCGTTCGGGCTGTAGATGCTTTCATTGTCACTCTGCACGAATCCTGGGATCGAGAAGAACGTAACTAATGTCGACCAGAAGATTCATCACCAAAAAACCAACTGCTCCCACGAGAACTGCGCCCTGTACGACAGCGTAGTCGCGTGATGTGATCGACTGATAGGTGAGCCAACCGATACCCGGCCAGCTAAAGATCTGCTCGACCACAACGGATCCTCCCAGCAGGAAGCCGATTTGAAGACCGGTGATGGTCAAAAAAGGGATGAGCGCATTTTTGAGGGCATGACGGATAACGACACTGCGCCCGCCAAGACCCTTTGCGCGGGCCGTTCGGATGTAATCCTGGTGAATCACGTCCAGCATGCTCGCTCGCAGGAAGCGCATTTGTTCGGCCGCAATCGGGAGTCCCATCGTTACCGCGGGCAGAATCAAATACCTGAAATGGGCAACCGGGTCTTCACGTAGGGGTTTGTAACCCGCGGGTGGAAGCCAATCGAGTTTGAGTGAAAAGACGATGACCAGGAGGATCGCGAGCCAGTAATTTGGAACTGAGAAGCCGAAAAGACTGATCACTCGTGCGCCGATATCGACCCAGGAATCACGTTTGAGCGCGGAGATAATCCCCGCCGGGATGCCGATGACGCAGCCGATCACCATCGCCAGAGCAGCGAGTTCAAGTGTGACCGGAAACTTTTCGAGAATGAGCGAGACGACTGACTGGTCATTAATGCGCGACGATCCAAGATCACCTTGAACCGCGTCACCAAGCCATTTCAGGAACTGAATCGGCAATGGTTGATCGAGCCCAAACTTGTGCCGCAGTGCAGCGAGCGAATCTGGATCGGGATTCGCGCCGAGGATCAACTGGGCCGGATCTCCCGGCACCAGGCGGAAAATCACGAAAACCAATGCGAGGACCAGTACCAGAACTGGAATCATCTGCAGAAGACGGCGGGCAATGAACGCAGTCACAACTGTAGGACTCCGGCGATGAACGATGGCGATGTCCTGCCTGGATCAAACGGGGGCAGAACGAGGACGGGTGAGATTGATTGGATCAGGCGCGACCCGGTTCGGATTGCTCTGCCGGGTCGCGCCTGTTGCGTTACTCCTTGATCCAGGTCTTGTGATAGAGCTGGAAGGCGCGGTTGTGTTGGATGAGACCCTGCACCTTCGCTGATGCTGCAGCGAAGATTGGAGCCTCGTTGAGCACAGTGCCCGGGCAATCGGTCAGACCGATTTGCTGGCACTCGAAGTAGGCGGTCGTTCTCGCTGCCTCATCGGCGGTTGCGGCCCCAGCGGTAAACGCGGCATCGAATGCCTCGTTCACCCAGAGCAGCGAGGCACCATCGTCAGTCTTGTAGGCGTTGCCGATCTGGTCACTTGGGTCCCAGCGAGGTACGAGGGCGGTCAGCGCCATCTCGTAATCGAGATCGTTCTGAATCGACTTCACCCACTGGCCGATCTCGAGCAACTGAAGTTCGACCTCGACACCGATTTCCGCGAGGTTCGCCTGAACGATCTGGGCGATCTGCGGCATCTGGGACCACTCTTTCCAGTACTTGAGTGTGGTCTTGAATGCGGTTTCACCGGCCGTATAGCCAGCCTCAACCATCAGCGCCTGAGCCTTTTCGAGATCGACCGCGTCGTAGGCCGGTGCCTCGGGGTTGAATGCCCAGCTTCCCTTTGCCACAGGATTCGAGCGGACAGCACCGTAGCCAAGGGTGGCGGCAAGCATAGCTTCTCGATCGACTGCGTAGTTCAGCGCCTGACGAACCTTCGGGTTATCCCAGGGCGCAGTGTCTGTCTTGGTCAGCAAGAAGTGATAGGCAAGGCGATAGGGTTCCGGAACCTGGATCATCTGAATGTCGGCATTCGAAGAGAGCGACTCGACCTTCGGGAAGTCGACACTGGCAATCGCCTGAAGTTCTCCAGTGGTGAGCAGATTGATTGCAGTGTCCTGATCGGGGACCATGCGGATCGTCAGCTCGTCCAGGTAGGGAAGACCTGTCTTCCAGTAGGTCGGATTCTTCTTGTACTTGATGTGCTGATTTCGCTGCCATTCGACGAACGAGAAGGCGCCGGTTCCAATCGGATTCGCATTGTCGAAGTCTGCGGTTCGCGACAGCCAGTGTGATGAAAAGTCGTCCAGCAAAGCGGCATTGGGCGCTCCGAGGACAAGCTTGACAGTCGCATCATCGACCGCTTCATAGGTTGCGCCGTCGAATGTCGCCTTCTTCTCAGAGCCCGCACCGGAATCCGGTTGCAGAATCGTGTCGAAATACTCGACGAAGTGCTTCGCTACGAGGGGTTGGCCGTCATGCCAGGTTACTCCCGGTCTCACCGCGAAGGTCCAGGTGATGGCGTCATCGGTCACCCATGACTCGAAGAGGCCGCCGACGATCGTGTAGGTCTCGTCGTACTCGACCAGGGTGTCGAAGACTGCGCTCCATGAACCAGAGTCGGCAGCGGTCGAAGCCTGCCAGGTGATGAACCCGGAGATGTCGCTAACGGAAACGGTTGCGGTCATAGAGCCACCCGCGACCGGCGTATCTTGGGCGGATGACTTGAACCGTCGTGCCAGGTTCCCCGACGCAGCGCTCGCGTCGCCAGCACCTTGAGAGAGCAGCACAGCACCCGCAGTTCCGACTGCGGCTGTTTGCAATAGTGAACGCCTGGAAACCCGTCCTGGGTCAGACATCGTGGTCCTCCTGATAGCTATCCTGCTGAAACAAACTTTCGTTGTTTTCTCGGTTACTTCACGTTAGCATGTGCTTATCGCGAACGCAACAGGGAGTTTGGTGCACGATGCGAACGGATGATGATCACTCCGCTATCGAGGATCGATCTGCTGATCAGTCGGCAGTTCTTTCAGTGGCGAAAGCGATGGCGATAGTTGAAATGCTCATGCGGACGGGTGCTCCCATACCGGCGCGTGCTATCGCCGATGAACTCGCCCTCAACCGAACAACCGTGCACAGACTCCTGCGATCACTTGCCCAGCAGGGTTGGGTTGAAAAACCTCCGGGCACAGCGTCATATCGCCTGGGGATTCGGTTCCTTGCGCTGGCGCACGTTGCCACCCAGAGTCGGAGTTTCCTGGACGAAGTGTGGGTCGAACTTGAAGGACTCTCGCAACTCACGCGAGAGACGATCCATGTCGGATTCGGGATGGGTTCGAAGTGCTTCACATTGACCGGATTGACAGTCCCGAGCGGGTCGGGGTGGCGTCGAAACTCGGCGGGCGGGCGACGCTTCATACCACAGGTTTGGGTAAGGCCATCCTCGCGGCATTGGACGACGTATTCCTGAACGAGTTTATCTCCTACGTTGAACGCGAAGAGGTAATTCCTCGCGTTGACACCGAAATGCTCCGGTTCGAGATCGACCTCACCAGGAGGCGGGGTTATAGCGTCGACGACGAGGATGATTCCGTCGGAGTTCGCTGTCTAGGGGTGGCGGTTCTCGGCGCGGGAGGAACCCCGCTCTTTGCAGTCAGCATTACCGGTCCTTCGCCAAGATTCACCCGCGAGCATGTGCTGCGGTACGCGCCAGCCGCGAAAGAGACGGCTCGAATGCTCTCCCGAAATCTTGGCTGGGAGGGCCAGGAAGAGTCATCACCAGACGAAGAGGCACCATCCTAAATCGCCGCGGAAGCTGCACCATCGACATAGAGCGCGTGGCCAGTGATCGCGCTGGCCTCGTCGGAAGCGAGGAAGAGCACCGAGTAGCCAATTTCGCGAGTGGAGATCATGCGAGGCAGGGGTTGCTGTTTTTTGATGATCGGGATGAGTTTGTCCATGCCACCGACTTCCTCTGCCAATTGTTGGTTCATCGGCGTATCGACCCAACCCGGGCAGATGCAGTTCACGCGAATTCCCCGCTCGGCATATGAAACTGCGAGAGCCTTCGTCAGTCCAATAATGCCCGCTTTGGAGGTCGTGTAGGCCTCGTAACCCGGTTCTGTCAGAGTTGCCATAACGGAAGAGGTGTTGACGATCGCACCTTTGCCCTGGGCAAGCATGACCGGAAGGGCAGCACGGCAAAAGAGGTAAATTCCGCGGAGGTTGATATTGAGCACATTATCCCAGGCGGTTTCATCGACCGTGCCAAAGTCCGCTGGGGTCATGATGCCGGCATTGTTGAAGAGAATATCGAGCTGACCGAATTGATCGGTCGCTGCTTTGACTGCGCGTTCGGCAGTATCTCGCAGTGCGACATCCCCTGCAATCGTTCGCAGTTCAGCGCCGGTTGCGGTCAGTTTTTCGGCAACCAATGCCATTCCGCCTTCGTCCCGGTCGACAAGTACGAGCCTTGCACCCTCCTCGGCAAAGAGTTCTGCCGTTCCAGCTCCTATGCCCGCAGCGGCTCCAGTGATAATCGCGACTTTGCCCGCCAGTCTCTGCATGATCACCACCTCAATTCGCGAAGTGCGCGGCCATATCGGCATTTTCCGGAATGGCCAGGATCTCGTCGAGCAACAATTTCGCCTGTTTGATCGAAGTCGTCCACGGGTCCATCTGGATCAGTTCCAGCAAACGCTGCTTGTTCCCGGTCACGTAGGACTCGATTTCGAGTTCAACCGTGGCCACCCGGTCGCGCAAAATGTGGGAGATCGCAGCTTGAGGAAGCGGCAGCGTGCGGATCCCTTCAATGCCGCGCTTACTGACGAGCAGGGGTATTTCGACGGCAAAATCGCGAGGTACGCCCGGCACGAAGTCACCGTGGTTGGCGATGTTGCCAATCAGGACGCGATGAATGTCATTCGCCAGCGCGTCGATCATCGGCACCATTACTTCGCCAGAGTGTTTGGGCGGAAAGATTTCGGAGACGGGTCGGGACTGATCATGCGCGGCGCGGTTGATTTCCGCGACCTTGTCCAATCCTTTGGAGAAGTAGCGTTCCCACCAGGCGGTAGGGTCCTCTTTCCACTTCTTCTCCGTCGCGGCATCCGTGTGATACCACCAGGGCCACGAACCGCCTCCGGGAGTAACGGTGTCGCCGACCGGAAAGACTCCGAACCGTTTGTAGACGTCGATCGCCTGCGGCCCCATATCCTCGCTTAGCCCGCTCGTTTGCCAGTAGGTTTCGGACTCTTCTTCGATCCACCTGTCCAACATCGGAAAGACATCATTTCCATCGTGGTAGCAGTGTGTCAGGAAGACCGTGTGGTTGACACCCGGAATCTCGAAGGTGAGTTTGTCGTGGCTCATTCCAAGAAGATCGGCGAGTTCGTAGACTCCAGCGTACCCGTGACAAAGACCGACCATTTTCGCCTGTGGATATTTCCGGGAGAAGTAGGTCATTCCTTCGAGGACAGGGTTGGCGACCTGCAAATACCATGCGTCCGGACAAATCTCAAGCACCTCGGCGATCACCTGATCGAAAAACCGCATCTGGGCAAAATTTACCCAGAATGCTTCGTCATGCATGATATGGAGACTTCCGCCAAACCGGTAATCGTGCTTCTGCGCGATTTTCCACCCTTTGCGCAGCAGATCGTAGTTTCCAACCAGTGCAGTGTTGATGACGAAATCGGCACCCTGGAGCGCGTCGCGGCGATCCATTGTAGTGCGCGTTTTGATATCGATCCTCATCTCCGCGGCGTATCGGGTGCAAAGCAGATTGATGCTTTCCAGACGATCCGGATCGATATCCATGAGGGTCAGGTTGCTACCATTGAGCGTCGGAGTCAGGCAAAGATCCCGGATCAGGCTGAGTGAAAAGACAGCACTTCCGGCCCCAATGATCGTTATGTTCGCTCCCAAAATGAACTCCTTTTGGATGTGCATACACCTTCGAACAATTGTGTGAACGCCCTAGCGGACGGCGCCGATCACGAGACCGCGACGAATGATTCTTTGCAACGAAAGATAGACGACAAGTGGTGGCAGGCACGAAAGCAAGAGGCCGGTAATGAGCAGCGGTATGTCGGTGCTGAAGCGACCGACGACAGTCGAAACTCCGACAGTGACCGTCATTTTGTCGTTTGTCTGCAGGAAGATGAGCGGAATCAGGAGATCATTCCACCAGGTCGTCACGTTGAAAATCGACACCGTCACGATTCCCGGCGCTGATAATGGAATCACCGCTCGCCGCATCGTTTCCCAATACCCGGCGCCATCGATTTTCGCGGCTTCCAGAATGTCATTGGGTATGCCTCGCATGAGCGAACTTAGAAGAAAGACGTTGCTGGGAACGGTCGTTGCGGCCCAAAGCAAGATAACAACGCGATAAGTGCTGATCAAATCGAGTTTCGCCATCATCACATAGGCGGGCACGATGAAGGTGATAGCGGGCACGATGAGCGTCGCGATCATTGCCATACGGAGGAATCCGCGAAAAGGGAAATTGATTTTTGCGAAGGCGAATGACGCCGGGATCGAAAGTGACAATGTCAAAATCGATGCACCTACGATGCAGATGAACGTGTTCCAAAAGTAGCGCGGTATCCCGAACTCCGTGAACATCGCCTTGTAATTTTCGAAGTAAGTCCAACTATTTGGGAGCCCAATCGGGTCCTTGATGTACTGAGTCGCCGTCTTGATGCTGCTCATCGCCATGAAGAAGAGTGGGTAGAGCGCGATCGTCGCTAGAAAAGCGAGAACTCCGAATATCACCCATCGCGCGACGAACCCGACCGGCTGCACTTTCATAACGTCATCTATTCCGTGCTCCGGCGATCAAAAAAGCGAAGCTGGACGGCCGAAATGAAGAGCACGATGATAAACAGCATGACCGAAAGCGCTGAGGCATACCCGAGATCTCCCGACTCGAATGCCTTCCGGTAGATCAGCAAGTCGATTGGAGTGGTCGAGAAGCCGGGGCCACCATTCGTCACGGTGTAGACGAGCGCAAAGAGCCCCACAAAGCAGTAGACCGCATTGAAAATGAAGAAGAATCCGATCGTCGGCATTAGCAGCGGAATCAAAATCTGGGTGAGACGTTGCCACCAGTTGGCGCCATCGAGACGGGCGGCCTCGATCAAATCGGTGGAAATCGAGGCAAGCCCGGAGAGGAAGATCAGCACTCCCTGACCAAGTGTCTGCCAGTAGAAGATGAAGATGAGCACCACAAAGGCAGTTGAGGTAGTGCCGAGCCAGTTACGGCTGAGTCCGTCGAATCCTGCCGCTTTGAGCAGTCCATTAACAGCACCGCGCGGGGAAAACATGACTCGCATCAGCATGCCAACGATGGCCGTCGAAAGGATTGTCGGGATGTAATAGACGGAGCGGAAGAAGCGCCAGCCCGGAGTTTCTTCGAAGAGAAGCACGGAAACCACCAGGCTGATGAGCAGAATTCCAGGAATCGAGAGGAAGAAGACAAAATTCGTCTTGAGTGGAGTCCAAAAATCGCCGCGTTCGAAAATGTTGCGGTAGTTGTCGAGTCCAATCCAGTTGGCTTTGGCTCCGTTCCAATCGGAAAAGCTGTAGCGGAACGAGCGCGCGATTGGCCACCAGACAACGATTCCGACCAGCAGGAAAGCCGGTAGGATCGAGAGCAGTCCGGTGATTTGCTCCCGTCGTTTCAATGAAATTTTGGGTTGGGGGCGGGTGAATACGGGCCGAGATTCTCTCTCACCCATAGTCACCCGCGATTCACGATTCGGATCGCGCATGCCTGGCGCCGGACTATTTGTCGCAGACATGACTGTCACTCAGTTCAACCTGCGGTCAGGCGCCGAGAAGTTCGTCGCGCTTTGCGTCGAGTGCGGACAAGAATTCTTCAGCCGAAATCTGGCCCGTCCAGACGAGTTGCCCCTGGGCATTGATTTCGGTGGTGAGATCAGCCGGTAGGGTGTTGTCGGGCCAGAAAATGGTGCTCGGTTCGTTCGACCATGTCTGCTGCGTTTTCAGGAGTTCATCCACGTAATACTGCGTGCCGTCCACATCGGTGACGTTCAGCAGTGTGCTCTGACCGGATTGGGCTTTGAAAACCTGTTCCTCTGGGCTCATCAGGAACTTGATGAACGCGACCGCTTCAGCCTTGTGCTCGGAATAGTTAGAGACGAAAAGCGCGTGCCCTGGACCGCCGATGCCGCCATTTTGGATCGGGGCATCGGTACTGAAGTTCGGAATCTTTATCATGCCGAGATTGTCGCCCATGACCGGCCGTGTGTCGTTTGCGATCCAGATTCCGCCGGTTGTTAGAACCGACTCATTGTTAAGGAGTAACTGCTCAGAATCGCTGATCTGCATGGATTCGGCGCCTTCGGCTGAGTAAGCAGTCAGTCCCTGCCATTTGGCCACAATGTCGACCAGGACAGGATCGTTGAATTTGCGTGTGCCATTGCCGAGTTCGCCAATGCCGGCCGAACCCCCAACTGTCTGGGCGATCCAGTACATCAGAATGTGCCAGAGATAGCCGTAACTCTCCAGTCCGAGCGGAGTTGTGCCCGCGGTTTTGATCTGCTCGAGCAGCGAAACGAATCCCTCGAAATCGGTCGGCCAGTTGGTCGCGGGATCGACGCCGACCTCTGCCATCAGTTCTTTGTTGTAAAAGAAACAGACCGTTCCATCTGAACCCGAGGGGACACCATAGATATCAGGTGAGTTGGGGTCAAAGTTTTCCACCACGGCTTCCCAGCCAAGGATTCGCGCCTTTTCCTCAGGCGTGAAACAGGTTGCGAGTGGCTCGATGAAGTCCTTGAGACTCAGGAAGTAGGTACCAGACCACATCGATGCAATGTCAGGTCCATTCGAGGCTACGCTTGCCGTGCGGTACTTCACGAACATTGTCGGATCCTGGGCCAGATTCTCAAGTTCGACCTTGATGCCCGGGTTGGCGACCTGGAAGCGATCGATTGCCTGATAAATATAAAACTCGCTCTTATCTTTCGTTTTGTCGGTCGGATCCTGGAAGGTATATGTGCCGCTCCAGAACGTAAGTGTGACCTCATCTTGCGCATTGGCGGCGAATCCGGTCGGAAGAAGTGCGGCCCCAGCCGCGACTCCGCCAATTTTCAACGTATCGCGGCGTGACAATTTTCGAGTGATCATCGACTGACCCCCTTCGATGCTGAAGAGTCACGACGGCAAAGGGCGCCGCCAGCCACCAATTCGTCAGTTTTCCGCATACACGACTGCTATCACGGACTGTTTTCGCTCGTTTGTTGACCTCGGTGCATGCAATCTAACAGCGTCATTCTCGCCTGTCAATTCGACAATTGCTACAAACTCAAACGAACGAGGCAAAATGCAGGACAACCAACTCACCCAGGTCGAATAACAGTTCAATTATCATCAAATGAAGTGAGTTAGGTGTCGACAAAACACCGGTTGCGGCTGTATACATGCATACAGTTAATCCCACTCATCGCCAGTGAACAGTTCAGCGCTGCCTCGAGTTGAACACCAACTCCAATACGTTTTGTCTTAGTTCGGCAGTGCGACAGGTGGAAGATATGAATCAGGGACTCGAATTGATCACCATTGGACGGTCTCGCCGGTTTCGGGAGGCTGCGTACGAGGCGATCAAGCATGCAATCCTTGACGCCAAACTTGAAGGCAATGAACCACTCATCGAGGAGAGGCTGGCCGAGGCGCTCGGTATCAGCCGTACTCCCGTACGAGAAGCGCTGGCGATTCTAGAACACGAGCGTTTGATCGCCCCACGCCGTGGGAAGGGACTCTTCATTCGGGAGCTCTCTCGCGAAGAGTTTCTGGATATGTTCGGTGCGAACGAAGTTGTTGAACCCTACCTGGGGCGCCGAGCCGCACTGCTGGCGACTGACGATCACCTCGATAAGATGCAGGACGCGATCGACCATGGCCGGCGGGCACTGGTTGATTCCAATATGTATGCCGCACTCCGCTCCGGGCGAGAATTTCATCACTGGTTGGGCAAGGCAGCAGGCAATGAATCTCTGCGCCAGATGGTATCTCGTAACGAAGAGCAGACCGATTTATTCCTTCTCAGCCTGGGCAACCGAAGTTTGATAGATTCTGAGAATATAGACGCGTCGAATCGTGAACATCAGGACATCCTTGATGCGATCCGGCAGCGTGATCCTGAAGCAGCCGCGCGGTACATCATTTTCCATTCTCATTCATTGAGAACGCGGTGGGAACCGCTCTTCCGGAGTGGAACCGAATCACCCGATGGCGAACGGGGAGTCGAGAAGAAGTCGGCGTAGTGTCATCCCGCTAACAGTCAGCGGGGTGGAAAATCCAGAGGAGGACCGAATGATCTCAGACGAAAAGTCCGTTGACACATCCCAGATCATGGTGGACTTCACCCAGATGAAGTCGTTTCAACAGGACCCATTGATTCTGGAGAGTGGCAAAGGTATTCGAGTCACCGATGTTTTCGGCAAGACCTACATCGATGGTCTCTCCGGCGTCTTCACTGTCAATCTTGGACACGGCCTTGAATCGATCGTCGATATCGCGGCGGAGCAGGCGAAGAAGATCTCCTTCACCGCACCGACAATGTCGACAAATCCGGCGGCACTTCGTTTTGCCGATCTGCTTCTCAAAATCACGCCCGAGCAGTACAACACCGTCAAATTCTTCAGTGGTGGTTCAGAAGCGAACGAAGCAGCAATCAAACTTGCTCGCCAGTACTTCATGCAGGCAGGGCATCCGCGGAAATACAAGGTCATTTCCCGCTATCGCTCCTATCACGGCGGAACCGGGAACGCGATGGCCGCCTCTGCCCAGGTTGACTGGAAGTGGAAATTCGAGCCGTTCGCTCCGGGTTTCGTCCATGTCACACCGCCAAATCGACCCGGTTGCGCAGCCTGTGCGCGGCAGGGTGGATGCACGCTCGCCTGTGTCGATCTGATCGAAGAGGCGATCGTCAACGAACATCCTGAAACGGTGGCGGCCGTGATCGCCGAACCGATCATGTTGTCGGCCGGTGTTCATGTTCCTCACCCGGACTACTTCCCGCGCCTGCGCGAGATTTGTGACCGGCACAATGTGCTCTTGATTTTCGATGAAATCATCACCGGGTTCGGTCGAACCGGAAAGCTCTTCGCGGCCGAGCAGTTTGGAGTCTGGCCGGACATCCTCTCTTGCGGCAAGGGCATTAGCGGCGGATACGCCCCGCTCTCCGCGATCCTGATTTCGGATCGGATCGCGGAAGCCTTCTGGGGTGAGCCGGAAGCGGGGATCCAGTTCTGGGCCGGTCATACCTTTGGCGGAAATCCGGTCGCCTGCGCGGTCGGCGAGGCTGCGGTGAACTATTTGCTCGATCACGACGTGATCGGTAACGCTGCCAGGGTCGGCGAAGAGATTGCCGGACAACTGCGTGAACTCGGAACCCAGCAGCCGATCGTTTCCGAAGTTCGCGGCATGGGTATGCTCCGCGCGCTCGCTTTCAACCAGCCGATTGGCAAGGCGGTTTACAGTGCCTGTCGCCGGAATGGACTGCTGCTTCGTCCGGGAGCGGACTGGCTGGCAATCGCTCCGCCCCTCACCACTACCAGCGCAGAAGCGACCGAAATCGTCGGTATCATTGAGCGTTCGATCAACGAAGTGCTGGCCAGCTGAGGAGTTCTTCGTGCGCATTACCAACGTTGAAACATTCGTCCTCGGAACGAACTGGCGGAATCTGGTCTTCGTCAAACTCACGACCGATGAAGGTGTCACCGGTATCGGCGAGGCGAGTCTGACCAATCTCGAGGATGCCGTTGTCGGGTACATCGGCGCGGCAGCCAGAAACAATGTGATCGGCAGCGATCCTTTCAACATCGAAGACCTGTGGCAACGGATGTTCCGGAACGACTTCTGGCGAGGCGGAGTCGTTGCCTACACCGGGATCAGCGCGATCGAAATCGCGTGCTGGGATATCGTCGGCAAAACGCTGGGTGTTCCGTGCTGGAAGATCATGGGTGGACAGGCACAGGGGAAGTTGAAGGCCTACGCGAATGGTTGGTACCAGGTTGAGCACACGCCGGAAGCGATCGCGGGCGCTACGAAGAAAGTGCTTGCCCGAGGTTACAAAGCGCTCAAGCTCGATCCATTTGGCGCCGGTGGATATGAACTCTCCCGCGAAGAGTTCTTGAATTCAATCGCGATCATCGAGGCGGTTCGGTCCGAAGTCGGACCAGATGTCGAGATTCTGGTCGAAATGCATGGTCGATTCAGCCCATCGACCGCGGTCCGAATCTCGGAAGCGCTCGAGCCGTTCATGCCCACGTTTGTCGAGGAGCCAGTTCCGCCGGAAAACATGGCGGAGCTCAAACGCGCGAGCGAACAGATCCGGATTCCAGTCGCGACCGGTGAACGCTGCTATACGCGTTACGGCTATAAGGAGTTACTGGCTGGCAGCGGAGTAGATGTCATCCAACCTGACATCATCCACTGCGGCGGCATGCTGGAACTGAAGAAGATCGCAGCGATGGCCGACGCGCACTTTGTAACTGTCGCGCCGCACAACTCACAGGGTCCCGTCTGCACCGCCGCCAGTGTGCATGTCGACTTTACCTTGACCAACTTCAAGATTCAGGAGTGTTTCGACGATTTCGTCGAGCCGTATATCAAGCAGGCAGTCCCGGGGTGCCCGGAGGTGAATGCCGAGGGGTACTTCGATTTGCCCGAGCGACCGGGTCTCGGTCTTGATCTCGATATCGATCTGATTAAGGAACACCCGAAGCGCGATCTGCACTTCAATCTCTGGGAAGATGATTGGCAGTTCCGCCAGTCGGGGCAGAAATAGCCACAAGCGACAAGCCTCAAGCTGCAAGGTCCAGGCTTCAAAGCAGACGCGAGAAGAACTGGCCCTTTGGAATAGCGGCAAAAGAGAACCTCTTGACTGGTGGGTCAAGAGGTTCTCGCGATTCCCGGTAGCTTGTTGCCTGGACCTTATGCCCCATAACGCTATAGCGGCAACAGCCCCTCTTCTTTGAAGAGTTCGGCGTTGAGGATGCTGGCGCCGGCGGCGCCGCGGATGGTGTTGTGACCGAGTAGCACGTACTTGATTCCCATGATCGGACACTCACGAACGCGGCCAACCACGGACGCCATGCCGCGCTCCGTATCCCGATCAAGTGCAGGCTGGGGGCGGTTCAATTCGGATCGAACCACGATTGGTCTCTTAGGAGCGCTGGGCAATCCCAACTCCTGTGGACGGCCTCTGAACGATTGAAAGACTTTGATCACCTCTGCAGGTGTTGCCGGCGTTCGCAACTTCACCGATGCTGCCTCAGTGTGACCATCGCGCACGGGAACGCGCGTGCAGGTCGCACTGACGACAAAATCGCCCATGTGAAATTCACCGTCATACGTGCCGAGGAATTTACGTGCCTCTTCGGCGAGTTTTTCCTCCTCGGTGCCGATATACGGAACCACGTTGTCGATCATGTCGAGCGATGGCACGCCAGGATATCCCGCTCCAGAAACCGCCTGAAGTGTGGTCACCACCACCGATTCAAGACCAAATGCATCCTGCAGCGGTTTCAACGTGATTACGAGATGGATGGCCGAACAATTGCCATTTGTGACGATGTACCCGGACCAGCCCCGGTTGCTCTTTTGCCGTTCGATCGCCTTTGCATGCCCTGGATTGACCTCGGCAATGATCAGCGGCACGTCCGGGTCCATCCGATGCGTGGAGCTGTTCGAAAGGACGGCGTGTCCGGCCTTTGCCAACCGCTGTTCGATCTCGCCGGCGACGTCGCCCGGGAGGGCCGAAAAAGCGACCGGGCTATCGAGTTCGTCCCCGTAGTCCTTCAACTTCAAACCGGCAGTGCCATCCGGCATGGAGGCGTCCACGCGCCAATCAGTGGCGTCCCGATAGCTCTTTCCAGTTGAGCGGTCGGAAGCGACAACTTCGGCGATCCGAAACCAGGGATGGCCGGCGAGCAACTGGACGAACCGCTGCCCAACACTCCCCGTCGCGCCAAGGACAGCCACCGGAATTCGTGAATCTGACACGATATGCCCCCTCTGAACAAATGAAACGAGTCGGCTATCCGACCCGTACCGATTCCGACATGACCCGTGCTCTGCGCTGGCGCCGTCCGCGAGCACTGGCAGGTTTCGGG
>Ga0105046_10010980_pt1 | contig 14084 bp, 14 predicted proteins | sample MAT03_FD_78385 | JGI IMG/M metagenome (GOLD analysis project Ga0105046, IMG submission 78385) | Freshwater microbial communities from Lake Fryxell liftoff mats and glacier meltwater in Antarctica - MAT-03 (megahit assembly) | ecosystem: Environmental > Aquatic > Freshwater > Ice > Liftoff... | reverse complement strand
GGTCGACGGCGTGTTCGTCGACTATCCGATCGTCTACCGTGCCCGGCGCACGCCGGTGGCGAGCGCCGCGATTCGTGCGCGCAAACACAAGGCGTAAAGAGCGGCCTGGTATCACGCTCAACACCAAGTGCGGCAGTCCGAATGACGCCGCAACAGGAAACATCGGTACCCATCGATAGCGATTCGCAAAGGAACAACTCCATGGAACAAGACGCAAAAACCGCAACGGACTGGCTGCGTATGCGCAATTTCACCCTGCCGCCGGCAGATGCGCAGGATATCGTGGCTGCGGTGCGCAGCCTGGCCGGCACCATAGAAGCGGAAGTGGAAAAGCATGACATGATGGCGCCGCCAGAGCCTTTCCAGGACTGCCTGCTGCGCCTGGCAGCCGAAGACAGGGGCGCCAACAAGGGCCGGCCCGACTTTTCCGACACCGGCTGGACCATTGAAAATCTCGCCGCGCGCGAATTCAGCAGCGAGGAGTGGGTTACGCAAAGCCTGGCCGCGATCGAGACGCGTGAGCCCGGCAGGCTGGCATGGTATGAAGTTGCCGCAGACACGGCGCTCGCAGAGGCCCGCAAGCTTGACCGCGAACGCGCGCAAGGCAAGGTGCGCGGTCCCTTGCATGGTGTGCCGATCGGGTTGAAGGATATGTTCGACCATGCCGGCCGGGTTGCCAGCTGGGGCTCGGTGATCCGGGCCTCCGCTGCGCCGGCGCGCGAGGATGCCACCATCGTCGCGCGCCTGAAGGCCGCCGGGGCGGTCGTCCTCGGGTTCCAGAACATGGCCGAACTGGCGATGTCGCCTACCGGCCTCAATGTGGGGCGCGGCTCGGGCCGCAATCCATGGAATGTGGAGCACGTGTCGGGCGGCAGTTCCAGCGGCGGCGGAATGTCGGTGGGCGCCGGACATGTGCCGATCGCGATCGGCTCCGACACCGGCGGCTCGGTGCGCCTGCCGGCGGCGCTATGCGGCGTGACCGGGCTCAAGCCGACCCAGTACAGGGTCAGCCTGGCCGGGGCGATGCCGCTCTCGCCCAGCCTGGATTGCATCGGCCCGCTGGCGCAATCGGTGGTCGACTGCGGCTGGGCCTACAGTGCGATGGCCGGAGCCGACAAGCGCGACCCTTCATGCCTCGCACTGGCCACGCCGGAGCCGGTCTGGATGCGCGCACTCGATCGCCCCTTGCGCGTGGCAGTCCTCGACCTCGAGGCCGGCGAGTTGGTCTCGCCCGACATGCTGCGCGCCTATGCCGAGGCCTGCGCCGCTTTGAAGGACGCCGGGGTCGAATGCATGCGCGTGCCGTTGCCGGACATGGCGGCGTATGGCAACCTGGGTTCCACATTGCTCGCGGCCGAGTCGTCGGCGCTGCATCGGCGCTGGCTCAAACAGGACACCAGCCTTTACGGGCACCAGGTATTGCGCCGGCTCACGCGCGGGCTCTTGGTGCCCGGTCTGGACTACTTCGACAGCCTGCGCATGCGGCCGCGCATTCTCGCCGCGTTTCTGGCCGCCCACATGCGGGACGCCGATGCGCTTGTGCTGCCGGCCACCCCGGATGGGGCGCCTCGGCTGGCCGACACCATCGGCGGCGACGAGTCGCAGCTTGAGCGCGATTTTTCGCGCCTCTCGATGTGGACCCGCGGCATCAACTACCTGGGCCTGCCCGGCCTGTCGGTGCCGGCCGGCTTCAACCGCGGCGGACTGCCGCTGGCAGTCCAGTTCATCGGCCGGCCGCTCGGCGAAGACCGCCTGCTGGCGCTCGGCAAACATTTTCAGGAATGCACCGATTGGCACCGCATGAGTCCGGCCTGACCGGCTTTTCAGCGGCCATGCGCGAGCACGGCCAAAATGAGCACACCGCAGTCCATCATCCACAGAGGAGAAACGTCATGAAAAATGCAGTCGGTTCGATCTTCAAGTTCCTGACCGTCGGGTCCATCGCATGCGCGGTGCTGCTGCCGCAGCAGGCCGCAGCCGTCGACATGATCGTCACCAGCGAAATCCCGCTGGCGGTCAACCCCAGCCCATACATCGTGCAGTTCATCGATGAGGTGGGCAAACGCAGCAACGGTGGCATCACCGGCAAGTATTTCCACGCCTCGACTCTATACAACGATCGCGACGCGCTCGCCGCGCTCGGTACCGGCGCGGTACACGTGGTGCTGCCGGTCACCTCGCGCCTGGAGCAGCTCGACCCGCGCACCGGCGTGGCGACCCTGCCGTTTTCGCTCAGCTCCAGCAAGATGACCAACAAGTGCTTCGCCGACGGCTTCACCAAGATGCTGTCCGGTTTCCTCGAACCCAAGGGCGTGCAGGTGCTGGGCCTGCTGCGCACCGCCGATCTGCTGTTCCTGATGAAAAACCGCGACGTGCAGAAGATCGAAGACCTGCGCGGCCAGAAGGTCCGCGTCATCGCCGGCGGCGTGATGCTCGATGCGATGAAGTCGCTGCAGGCAAGCCCGGTTGCGATGGCGGCCTCCGAACTGTCGAGCGCCATTTCGCAAGGCGTGATCGACGGCATGATGACATCGCCCGCCGGCTGGGCCGACGTGGTGGGGATCACTGCCAAGTTCGCCAGCTTTCCGCCGGGCATGTCATTGGCCACGTCGGCCGTGACGGTCGACAAGAAATGGTTCGACGGTCTCACCGCCGCCAACCGCCAGGCGATCCAGTCGACCCTCGACGACATCATCAAGCGTCAGTGGACCGAGACGGTGGCCAAGGACGTCGAACTGATCAAGCGCATGACCGATCAGGGCGGCACCTACCGCGTGATGGCGCCGGCCGAGGTGGAGCGACTCAAGGAAAAATTCGTCGGCGCCAGCGCCGCGTTCCGCAAGCAGCATGCCGACGTGGTCGCGCGCACCGACAGCCTGGAGAAGACCTGCGGCGCCAAGTAGACAAGCCTTCCGCCCAGACACCTTCGACGATCAGGCCTTATGGAACAAGACATGAATCCCAAAGCTGCACCATTCACCGGTGCCGGCCCGGTCTCGACCTTCCTGGTCTCGATCGGGGCAATCCTCATGCTGACCGCCACCGGCATCATGATCGTCGAAGGCCTGAGCCGCTTCTTCATCAACCAGAGTTACTTCTGGGCCGAAGAATCGGTGCGCTTTCTCATGATCTGGGCGTTTTGCCTGACGCTCGGCGTTGCCGGGTTCCGGCAACTGCACATCCGCACCGAACTCCTGGTGCAGAACCTGCCCAAGGCCCTGCAGCGAGCCTGCTGGCTGCTCACCTGCGCCACCGGCATGGCGTTTGCAGTGATCCTGATCTACTCCTCGATCCCGCAGACAATCCGCTACTACACCATGGGCGTGGTGTCGGAGTCGAACATGGAATTGCCGATGTGGATCCTGTATCTGGCCATGCCGGTGGCTGGCCTGGGCCTGCTTTTTTATTACGTCATGGCTGCCATCCATGCCTGGCGCGGCGACGATCCGTTCATCGCGTCGAATCCGGAATCCGCCGATAGCGCGGCACCCGCCGAAAGGAGCGCGACATGACGCTCGCCCTCGCGACCCTCGGCTTGCTCGTATTAATGGCGCTGGGCGCCCATGTCGCCACCACCATGGGCCTGGTGTCGAGCGTGCTGGCCATGACAATCGACGGCGTGCCGATCGCGGTGATCGCGCAAACCTCGTTCAAGTCGGTCAACAGCTATCCGCTGATGGCGGTGCCGATGTTCATCCTGATGGGCAACATCATGATGCGCGGCAACATCGTCACCATCCTGGTCGACCTGATCGGCACACTGGTGCGCTATTTCAAGGGCGGGTTGGCGCTGACGGTGATGTTGTCCTGTGTGTTCTTCGCGGCCATCTCCGGCTCCAGCGTGGCCTCGGCGTCCGCCATCGGTTCCTCGACAGTGCATGAACTCAAGCGCGAAGGCTACCCGACCCGCTTCGCCGCCGCGCTCGTGGCCGTCGGCGGCACCCTGGGCCTGATGATTCCGCCCTCGCTGGGCTTCATCCTGATCGGCACCATTGTCGGCATCCCGGTCGACAAGCTGTTCATCGCCGGCATCCTCCCGGGGCTGTTCGAATCGGTGTTGCTGCTCCTGACCACCTACTCTATTTGCAGCGCGAAAGGCTATGGTGCCCGCAAGCCCACGGTGGACGTCAAGGGGTTCGTCAAGAGCCTGCCGCGCTCGTCGGGCGCGCTGTCGATGCCGATCCTGATCATGGGCAGCATCTACATGGGCCTGTTCACCCCGACCGAGGTGTCGGCGGTGGCCGCCGGCTACTCGATCATCCTGTGTGTCCTCATCTATCGCACCATCGGCTGGAAAGACGTGTGGAACATATCGAAGGATTCGGTGCTGCAGTCGAGCATGATCTTCGCCATCGTCCTCGGCGGCAGCCTGGTCGGCTTCGTGCTGGCGCGGATGGGCGCCTCGGCGGCGATGGTCAAATTCATGACCGACATCAACATGCAGGCCTGGCAATTCCTGCTGCTGGCCAATGCGATCCTGCTGGTGCTGGGCATGTTCCTCGACGGCGTTGCGATGATCGTGCTGACAGCGCCGCTACTGTTCCCGATCGCCACGCAGTTGGGCATCAGCCCGATCCACTTCGCCGTCATCATGGTGGCCAATGTGGAAATCGCCACCCTGACCCCGCCGATCGGGCTGAACCTGTTCGTCATGAGTTCAATTGCGAAAATCCCGGTCGAGGAAGTCGCCCGCGGCGTCGTCCCGTTTTACCTGACCCGGCTGTTCGCGCTCGGTGTCATCACCTACGTGCCCGCCCTTTCACTTGTGCTGGTGACTTGACCGGCTTTAAGGAAAATTCATGGACGACGCTTTCGAGAACGCAAGCTATGGCGACCTCAAGGTCGGTTTCGGGCAACGCCCTGCGATCCTGGTGGTCGATTTTCAGGTGGGCTTCACCGATCCGCGCTTTCGCATGGGCAAGAGCCCGCGCATCCACGCCGCGCGCGACGAGGCCGCCAAACTGTTGCACGTTGCCCGCGCGAAGGGCGTGCCGGTAGCCAACTGCTATGTCGGCTGGCATTCGCGCAAAGAAATGCAAAAATGGAAAATCTCGGCGCTGTTCGAAGAGGAATTCATGGACGGCGGCGCCGCCCAGCAACTCGACGCCGCCACCTCGGACGAGAAGCACGACTTCATCTTCAAGAAGTGCGCACCCTCGATCTTCTTCCAGACTCCGATCATCCCCTTCCTCACCGGCCACAGCATCGACACCGCCATCATTGTCGGCTGCGTCACCTCGGGCTGCATCCGCGCCAGCACCATCGACGCGTTCAGCTACGGTTACCGCACGGTGGTGGTCGATGACTGCTGCGGCGATCCGGCGCAGGCCTCGCACGACGCCAATCTGCTCGACATCGGCAGGCGTTATGCGGATATCAAGCAGGGGAAAGAGGTTGCGGCTTACCTTGAGTCGTTGGAGCAGTAGCGGCGCCAGTTCGGCCAGGATGGCGGCGCTGTCTTGCGCCACGGGCGTGACTTCCACCTCATGCATCGGGCCGACAAAGCGCAAGTCAAGGCGACGCACCACCTTGATGTCCGGCGCGGCCACGCCCGCATCGAGCAGTACGCCGCACACTTCGGCGACCAGCGGATAGGCGAATGTCAGGCGCAGGTCGAACAGGTCGTAGCGTCGCTCCATGCCGATTTCGAGCACGTCGCGAAGGCCGCGCGTGACCAGCAGCCGATGCGCGCGCTCTTGCGTTCAAGCACCGCATTGGGCAGAAGCGTCATGCCGCGCATTTCGGCGATCGGTACCTGTGCCTTTTCGAGCAGGCGGTCGATGCCGTCGAGCACCTCCTTGGCGGCCGGCTCCACGGTCATGCCGTTCTTGCGCAGGTCGGCCATGCGCGTGGCGCGCTCGGCCTGGCTCACCTTCCAGAACTCGGGTTCCATTTCGCGTACGAGCTAGCAGCTTGACCGCGACTTGACCAATATCCTCGCCGCGCCCCTCGACCTGTTAAAGGCGCTGCGCCGGAATCCGGGCGTTCCAGGCCACGCGCCCGTCGCTCTTTGGCAATGTTCTTTGGTTCATGGGGACTCTCCGGTACGTTGGATCAGCGCCAGAATCGCCGGCAACGCAGCATCGGCGATGGCAGCCAATTCATCGGCGGACCGGTTCTGGATTGGATGAGGCACCCACGCCAGCGCCGCAGCAAAGCCGAGCGAGCGCATCTGCGCATCGGCGGCCTGGCGAAACGCCTCGGAGGCGACGGCGCAACCCGGCACGCCGCGCCGGTCGAGATTTTGCAGGTCATGCAAACTGCATGACGTACAGGACCCTCAGTCGGCCAGCGCCTCGATGACCACGTCGCAGTGCAAGACGATGTCGGCGAGCACCTGCTCGGGCGCCGGCTTGGTGTGGGTCGGCTTGGCGAAGCGCAGGACGGTGAGCCCGCGCCCTGTCAAGCGCAACTCCATATGGTCGAGAAATTCCTCGCTGCGCTCCTTGGAGATGCACAGGAGGCCGATGGTCGACTTGGCAAGGTCCGCCGTCGGCGCCAACCTCGCCCGCTGTACCGCCGCGGTTTCCGCAGTGGGGTCGCGCATGGTGAATTGATCCGTGTTCATGTGCCAATCTCCGTGGATACGATCTGAACTTCGGTGTGGCGGCGCTGCGCGGTCCAGCCGCCGATGATGGCGGAAAACAGCCCGCCTGCTCCGCCCGCGCGCACGATGATGAGGCCTCCGAGGTGAAACTTGTCGATGACATCGCCTGCGCGTGAGGCATCGATGCCCTCCCCGACCCCTCCTGCACCGACGATCAGATCGAGCCCCGGCCGCTTCAAGGCCTGCCAGATGCCGGCCTCGATCTTCGCCCGGTCCCAGCCGCCCTGCTTGAAGATATCGTAGTGGTCGGGCGAGAGCACCAGGATCGCGTGCGACCACTGCGCGAGCTTCGGGTGGCACACCGCCCACAGCGCCATCGCCAGCGAACGCGCGAGGCTTGTCGGGTCGCGTGATCGCTGGTCGCAGACGCCCTGCACGCCGTCGCCGTGAAACAGGGTGACCGTCGACGATCCGCGCGCATGGCCGCGCGCGACGTTAAGGGGCACCCAGTCGGGGTCGGTTTCGTCCTCGGCAAAGCAGAAGGTGAACTTGCCGGGATTGCCCATGACCGAGCGATCGATCTCCTGCGGTCGGCCGCCGCCGACGTTGCGGATCACCAGTTGCAGCGCGCGGCCGATGGTGGCGTTGGCGCGATTGCCCTGGCCGAGCGCGTTGCCGGCCCAGTTCATGCCGATGCGCCGGGTGACGGGCCCGTTGACGATCACGACCGGCCCTGAAAACCAGAGCGTCGCGAGGAGGCCATGCATGGAGAATTCCGGGCGCAGCGCCGCCTCGATCGCGGCCAGTACCACCGGAAAATATTCCGGGCGGCAGCCTGCCATGACCGCGTTGATCGCCGCCTTTTCGATAGTGCACGGCGCGAGGTCGGGCGGTATCGCACCGAGGATCTCATGCGCCGCGCGTGTTGTGCCGCCGAGCATGCGCAGGATGCGCAAATCGGTCGGCGGTACGATCGGAAGCCCATCTGTCCAGCCGCGGTCGAAGGCGGCTTCGACTTCATCGTCCATCGCGTCGACCCCGATCGAGCGCGACGCGAAGCCGATGTCGCCATACTTGAGCATGAGCCGCTCGGGCATGCCCGGCTCCATCGATCGCGAGCCGCATCCGGGACGATGCGCCGGCAGCCCCGGACCAAGATCTTCGATTCCGCAGACACGCCCCCACTCGACGCGGTTCCAGCCTTCGGTGCGGGCCGTCTCGACGCCGTCCTCCAGACGTATCAGGGTAGGGACGATCTCGACCTTGCGACGCCACGACTCTTCGAGGGCGCGGTCGTCGCGCGAGCCGCCGACGGCTTCGGGAAAAGCGGGATCGTCTTGAGAGTAAAGGGTCAACTCGCGACGTCGGCGCAAGTCGGCGAGCACCGGTTCGACCATGCGGCAGGTCTCGCAATCGCGCTTGAGCAATATCAGAAACTTCATCCCGCGCACTTCCATTATCACGCGAACCTTTCGGCGACCGACATTCGCGGGCAGAGCCGCGTCAATCAGCCTTGATCACCCCGCAGGCGATGCGCGCCCCGGTATTGCCGGTTGGCTGCGTCTTGAAGTCGTCCGGATCCGCATGGATGATGAGGCCGCGCCCGATGATGTTGCCCGTACCGTGCCCAAGCGTAATGAGGTCGAGCGTGACATTGAGCCTGGCGCGGCCGTCCTTCGCTGCCTTCAGCGCCGGCAGGTCGCCGGCATGGCGCGCGCTGGTGGACGGATTGCCGTGCGGCTTGCCGAAAGGATCGAAATGGCCTTTGGCGCTCATGCCATCGCCGGAACTGCAGTCACCGACTTCGTGGATGTGAAAGCCGTGCTCCGATTCCGGCTTGAGGCCCTGGACAAACACGGAGACCTGCACCTTGCCGCCGACCTCTTCGAAGGTCGCCTCGCCGAAGGTCTTGCTGCCTTTGGTGGGTTGTAGTTGCGCGGTTGCGCGCAAGGGCTCGACCGGCACGGTCTGGCAGGCGGCGAGAAACAGCGCGGCGATTGCGGTGGTTGTGCGATACATGGGTTTTCTCCTATAAACTCGTTAATAAACGGATGGAACGAAGCCCTTGAGCCTTGAATGCAGCAACCATGCGCCCAGGCGGCACGGGACGGGAAGCCTCTAGGGACGGTGGCGCCGCCGTCAGCCTACTTGGCGAACGCGTCGACTACCAGCACGCTTGGCAACCAGGTCGCCAGCGCCGGGAAGAAGATCACCAGCAGCAGCACCGTCAGGTCGCCGATAAAGAACGGAATGGCCCCCTTGAGCACCTGCGGCAGCGGGATCTTCGATGAGCCACTTACGGCGAACAGGTTCAGTCCCACCGGCGGCGTCACCACCCCCATCTCGACGTTGAGCGTGACCAGGATCGCCAGGTGCACCGGGTCGATCTTGAGTGCCATGGCGATCGGGAAGATTACCGGCACGGTCAGGATCACCATCGCCACGCCGTCCACGAACATGCCCAGGACGACGAGCACCAGCATGTAGGCGAAGATGAACGAGAGCGGCGTCAGGCCCCAACTGGTCACCGTCTCGGCGATCCGCTGCGGCCAGTACATGTTGGCGGCGAGGAACTGGAACACGCCGACGCTGCCGATCAGGAACACCACCACTGCAGTCAGGTTGAGCGAACGCTCGGCGGTGGGCAGGATCTGGCGCACGAACGTCATGCCTTTGCTGAGCACACCGTAGAGCAGGGCATAGCCGCAAGCCGCCGCTGCCGCCTCGGTGGGCGTGAACAGCCCGCCGTAGAGCCCGCCCAGGATAAGGATCGGCATGCCGAGCGCCGGCGCCGCGCCGAGAAACTCGATCCACACCCGCCTGGCTTCGAATTTTCCGGGCGGCAGCTTGATGATCAGGGCGATGACGACGACCGTGACCGCGTTCAACAGCGCCAGCAGAAGGCCGGGAATCACGCCGGCGAAGAACAGCTCGACGATGGAGGTCTCCGTGATGATGCCGAAAACGAGCAAGATGATGCTGGGCGGAATGAGCATGGCGATGCCCCCTGCGGTTGCGACCAGGCCACCCGAGAGCCAGTCCGGATACCCGCGCTTGCGCATTTCCGGGATGGCGATTACGGCCATGGCCGCCGCCATCGCCACGCTGGAGCCGGAAATGGCGCCGAACAACACGCAGGCGAGCACGGTGGCGACGCCGAAGCCACCTGGCAACCAGCCCACCAGAGAATCGGCGAAACGGAACAGCTGCCCGACCAGGCCGGTCTTCTCCATCAGGAAACCGGCAAAGATGAAGAGCGGTATTGCCATCAGCGAGTATTTGCTGATGAAGCTGAAGAAGGCGCGGAAGATCACCGTCGGTTCCAGCACCGGATCGAACATGATGTACGAGGCCGCCGCCGCGCTTAGGGCGATGCCGATCGGCACCGACAGCACGAGCAGGACCAGAAGGACGATTCCAACCAGTTGCATATCCGCTCCCTTCTATCTGCGGCGGGTCAGTGCCCGCCTTCGGCGTCTTCCGGTTCCTCGGGGACGGTGCACCCGCGCAGTCGCTGGATGCCGAAATAGACCTGGAACGCCTGGGTCACGGCCATGAAGGCGAAGCCGAGCAGCAGCGCCAGCAGGAATGGCCACATCGGAAACGCCAGGCTTTCGGTGCGGCTTTCGTACTTGAACGCGTCCTCGACCTCGGCTATGCCCCACCACACCACGGCCGCGAGGAACGCCATGGACAGCGTGTTGGCAACGACCTTCAGCACTTCGCCAGCCGCCTTTGCGCGCGGGCCCGCGACCGCGCACAGCTCCGGTATCACCGTGACTGCGAGGTGCGAGTTCTTGCGTTGCGCGACGCAGAAGTAGAGGTACACCCCGCTCAGCATGATGAAGGTGACCGCATCCTGCTGCCAATCGAAGGACTTGCCGATGGCGTAGCGTCGGCCAACCTCAAGCAGCGCCAGCAGGGTGCAGCCGAGCAGCAGCAGGGCCGCGAAGCGCGCCAGGATCTTGTCCTGGAACGCGCGCCAGAACTCGTATGCCTTTTCCATTCAGGCAACCGTCAGCGGATGACGATCTTCGAGGCGTGCTTGGAGCAGTCGACCTTCTCGATCCACGACGAGCCGACCGGGTGCTTCTGGGAGAGAGCGCGCCCTTCCTTGACGAAGGTATCGACCCACGGACTCACCGCAGCCGGGGTCTTGCTCTTGATATAGCGCGCCGGCGCGTCGCCCATGGTGCTGGTAAACGCGGAGACCTCCGTCGGGTTCAACCAGTACACGCCCGGCTTGGACGGGTCCTTGGTGCCGTACTTGTCGTAGGTCATCTTGTCGACGCACCAGTTGAGTTCCTTCTGCAACTGGACCGTCTCGGTGATCAGACTCTCCAGCGCGTCCTGGGTCGGCTTGGGCAAGCGATCCCACCAGCGCCGGCTCGCGCCCAGCATGTAGTAGTCGCTGGTGAACGCGCCGGCGCCGCCGGTGGTGTAAAAGGGCGCCTGTTGGCGCACCGCGAGCCAGCCGCCGATGCTGGTCTGCAAGCCGTCGATCACGCCGGATTCCAGCGCAGTCGGCACTTCGCCGAATGCCATCACCACGGGGCTCGCTTTCCAGACTTCAAGCGAGGCGTTCTCGACCGGGCCCATGCTGCGGATCTTCCGGCCGCTGAAATCTGCGGGGGTGGCGTAGCGCTTCTTGCCGCCCACGCCCATGCCAAAGCTCATGTGCCCGGTACCGAACACCCGGATCAGCTGGTTTTTGTGCATCCGCTCGATCAACATCTGGTAAGTCTTGGTAGATTCGAGATTGTCCACCGCACCGACCGTGGTCAGGATGCCGGGGCCCACCATGGTCATCATCCACGGATCGACTGGCGCCGCCTTGCCCATCTGCAGCCACGACATCTCCAGGTTGCCCTGGCGCATCGCCTCGAAAGCCTCCGGGATGGTGTACAGGGCGCCGGCGAAATACAGGCGCGCCTCGCTACCGGGAATCACTTGCGGCAAGCGCTCCCTGAAGTGATTCATCGCGAGGCCGGCCGGATGCGGCGCGGGCGGGAAGTCCGCCGCAAAGCGCAGCACCACGGGCTTGATCGCCTGCGCGTGGGCCGCGCGCTCGGGAAGACCCACGCTTGCGGCAAGCGCAACTACCAGCGTAGCGGCAGCGGCTTTAATGAAAAGACCTTGTGTCATGTCGAACATCATGTGCCTCCTCTTCGGAAAGTGATCGCAGCGGCGGCTTACTTTCATGCCGACGCAGAAACGACAAATTTCTGCACTTACAGCTTGTCGAGAAACGCTTCTTGCGAAAACCAGGTGGTCGAATCGATTGACCATGGAAGTCGCGACGTTTTTTTTTCACTCGTAGCCGATTTTAAACATCTTTTTTTGATTTTCTTGCCGCAAATTATTCATATCCTTCATCTTATCATCACAATGTTGTCCAGGATAAAAACGGCGTTGGGCCGTCCAGTAACGTAAGGTAGGGGTAAATCGCCAAACCCACCCGACCCGAACGACACAGGAGGCCCAACGTGAACGCATCATGGGGCATGTTCAGCCAGATACTCAAGCTTATTCCGCGCACTGATTTCGAAAGCATCGTCAAGACGACGGCGGCACAGAAGGGGGCGAAGGGGTTCTCCAGTTCGGGCCGGCTCGTCGCCATGCTGTTCTGTCAGCTCGGCCGGGCGCACTCGTTGCGTGAGATCGAAGGGGGTTTGAAAAGCTGCGAGGGGACGCGTTCGCATCTTGGGATCGAAGCGCCGGCACGGTCGTCGCTGGCCTATGCCAATGCGCACCGGCCCTGGCAAACCTTCGAGAAGGTGTTCTACGGGCTCTACGAAACGGTTGCCGCGCGCGCCCTCGGCAAGCACAAGTTCCGCTTCAACAACAAGCTGGTCAGCATCGATTCGACCGTGATCGACCGGTGCCTGTCGATGTACGACTGGGCCAGGCATCGGCAAACCAAGCGGGCGGCTAAGCTGCATCTGGTACTCGATCACGATGGTTATCTGCCGTGCTTCGGCATCATCACCGACGGCAAGGTGCATGAGGTGAAGGTCGCGCACCAGATTCATTTCGCTCCCGGCACCATCGTGGTTGACGACCGTGGCTACAACGACTACCGTCTGTTCGCCAGTTGGCCGCCGCGCCGGCGGTCGCGCAGGCATCGCAGCCGCGCGCGCAGGCTGAAAGTGGAAACGGCTTGCCGCAGCGGATGCAGGCGAGGGAGGGGGAGGCTGTCACTCGGCGACTACCAGCGCGTACGAGCTGTAGCGATGATCAAGGGATTCGCGGTAGGCATCATTCTTCCAGCACATGGATGAAGCGTTGGTTTGCCGGGCAGTCGATAGACGGAATAGTCGCGCAGATCCACGGTGGCAATGCGACGTAGCTTGAGGTGTGCGGCCAGGTAAACGAGGCTGGCATCGCAAAAATCCATCGGCAGATCGTCGTAGCGATCCATCAGTCGCCACAGTTCGGCAACAGCATCGGCAGGAGGGCATTCGATGCGCAAGTGTCCGATCGATTGCGCTTTGGTTACCCAGGCGAAGAAATGCCGTTGCTTCGATGTTTGCAAGAGCGCGCAAGTTTCGGCGAACACCGCCCAGGTCGTGATCGTTACGCCCTTGAAACCGGAAAAGAACGCCTTGCAGCGATCATGGTGCGTGTCTTTCGGATTGAACAAGCCGACGAAGTAGCCGGTGTCCGCGAGCATCCCGGCTTCGCGCATCTCAGGCCGCTTTGCGCCGCGCAGATTTGGCCTTTGGTGCACGACCGGCTCGGGCGGACCGTTCGGCGTGCTTGATTTGCATGGCTTGCCGAAACGCGATTTTGTGAGGACGCGACTCTTGGGCGGTTCTGTCGGGAAGCGGCGAGGCCGCACTCCGTTCCATCACATCCAGATAAATCGGCGTCGTCGAGTGTGACGATAGCGCTGATCCCGGTTCGCTCGGCCACATCAATCAAGGATGCGTCAGCCAAATCCGCTTGCGGCCACAGCCGTCAATTGACCGTCGCGCCCGAATCCTTGACCACCTTGGCCCAGCGCGTGATTTCGGCCTTGATGAACGTGTCGAGTTCAGCCGGCGTGGAACCGACGATATCGTAGCCGGCTGCCTCGATCCGTTGCTTCGCCTCCGGCATGCTCATCGCCTTGATGAATTCGGCGTTGAGCCTCTGCACGATGGGCGCCGGCGTGCCGGCCGCCGCAAGAATCGCGTACCAGACCGACACGTCGAAGCCCTTGATGCCCTGTTCGTGAATGGTCGGTATATCCGGCAGCACGCGCGAGCGCTTGAGCGTGGAGATGGCAATGGCGCGGAATTTTCCCGCCTGGATTTGCGGCAGCGATGATGACAGCGAGTCGAAGATCAGGTCCACTTCACGCCCGAGCAGCGCGGTGATCGCCGGGCCGCTGCCTTTGTAGGGCACGTGCGTCATGTCGACGCCGACTGCCGACTTGAAATACTCGACCGAGAGATGGCTGGTGTTGCCCGGGCCGGCGGAGGCGTAATTGAGCTTGCCCGGGTTGGCCTTGGCCGCGGCGATCAGGTCGGCCAGGGTGCGGATCGGTGATTGC
>Ga0105046_10010979_pt1 | contig 14085 bp, 12 predicted proteins | sample MAT03_FD_78385 | JGI IMG/M metagenome (GOLD analysis project Ga0105046, IMG submission 78385) | Freshwater microbial communities from Lake Fryxell liftoff mats and glacier meltwater in Antarctica - MAT-03 (megahit assembly) | ecosystem: Environmental > Aquatic > Freshwater > Ice > Liftoff... | reverse complement strand
GGCCAAGCTGCGCGTCAAGGCCAAGGCTGTGCTGGAGAGTCCGAAACTCAGCCCGCCGTGGAACTGGCCTTGCACCGCCTCCAGCAACTGCATCAACGCTACGCCACCTACTCCGCCAATCCCGGCCGGTCGGTGCGCTTCCTGAAAAACTTGCTGGCCGATGCGTTCCCGGAACGAGCGCTAGCCGAAGCCGCCGTGGTGAAGTCCTTCGCGCGGGAGACGGGCCTGCCGCTCGTGCTGCTGGATGATGCCGTGCCGCTCGATCTCGACGCCACGCGCGAGTGGTTTGCCCAGCGCGTGATCGGCCAGCCGGAAGCGGTGACGCGGGTGCTGGATCTGCTGGCGATGACCAAGGCCCGGCTGGCGCGGCCCGGCAAGCCGCTCGCCTCGCTGTTGTTGATCGGTCCCACCGGGACGGGGAAAACGGAAATGGCCAAGGCGCTGGCGACGTTTCTCTTCGGCGACGCCGCGCGGTTGGCGCGGTTTGATCTGAACGAATTCAGCGACCCGGCTTCCGTGCAGCGGCTCATGGGCGGGCTGGGCAAAGGCTCGCGCCACGATGCGCTGGCCGACTGGTTGTTTTACCCGGCACTGGAGGAAGTCACGCTGGAACTGCGGCTGGAACTGAAATCGGATTCGCACAAATGCCGGGTGTTCTTCGTGGGCTATCAGGCGCTCGAGCGGAAGCTCTACTTCACCCCGCTGCTGCCGGAAGTGCATTTCGAGCTGCTGCCCGGCCAGACGCTGGCCGAGCGGGCCACCGCTGTGCTGACGCAACATTTTCGTCAGCAGGAAAAGGAAGGGTGGGCGGATCTGAAAGCCCGCGGGTCCGGCGGCAAAATGCGTTTGACCACGCTGGAGATTGAACTCGATCCGCCGGCCCGCGCGAAGGTGCCGCAGCCAGCCACCCGCGCGCTGCTCTTCGGCGGTCTGGAAAAGAAGGACGGCGATGTGGAGCTGCGCAAGACCGGGCGCGCGCTCCACGAGTTGTATCCCGACGATCTGCATCGCGCGGTGGACCGCGAACCCGAAGTGGCGGAACTCGCGCGGCTCCTCGTCGGCAGCGACCGGCGGCCCATCGTGCTTCCGCCGGAGCGACGGGCGGAGTTCAAAACCCTCTTCGCCGTGGCCGAGCCGCTGCTGCACGACGCGGGCCGGCAGAAGCCGACTTCCGCCGCCTTTGGCCGCGAACCGCTGGTGCAGCAACTCGCGCAAAAGTTGACCCGCGAGCGGACCAGCCTGCTGCTGGTGGGGCCGTCGGGCGTGGGCAAAGCCACCGCGCTGCTCCATGCGGTGCGAACCTGGTTCCAAGCGCAGCCGGACGCTGGCGACGACGATGATGAATTCGCGACTGCACCCGGCTCGCGGAAGCATCGCTTCTGGCGCGGCAACGGCGGTCGCTTGATCGCCGGCATGCGCTACCTCGGTGAATGGGAGGAACGCTGCGAAACCTTCATCAGCCAGCTCGGCGGCCTCGCGGGAGTGTTCTGCGCCGAGAACTTGCTGGAACTTGTCCAGGTGGGCGGCGACGGTCCCGGCAACAGCGTGGCGGCCTTCTTCCTGCCTTATCTCCAGCGCGGCGAACTGCGCGTCATCGCCGAGGCGACGGGGGAGGAAGTCGAGGCTTGCCGCCGGCTGCTGCCCGGATTGCTCGACGTCTTTCAAATCGTGCGGGTGCCGGAATTTGCCGACCGCGAAGCCGTGGCGGTGTTGGATCGCCTCGCCGGGGCTTACGCCGCTACGACGCGGACGGAGTTCGAGCGCGCGGTGCCGGCCCTGGTGCATCGGCTGTTTCAGCGGTTCCAGCCGTACGCGGTTTTTCCCGGCCCGGCGGCGCGTTTTCTGCGCGGCCTGTTTGACGGGACTGCGAAAGGCAAAGCGGTGACGGGGCAGGGCGTCATGGCCGCCTTCGTCACGCTGACAGGACTGCCGGAGGTTTTCCTGCGGGACGAGTTGACGCTGGCTTGGGAAACCGTGTGCGCGGCATTTGCGGCCCGGGTCATCGGCCAGGCCGAGGCGGTGGCTGCGGCCGCCGGCCTGGTGGTCACCATCAAGGCTGGGCTGGGCGATCCGGGACGGCCGTTCGGGGTGCTGTTGTGCTGCGGTCCGACCGGCGTGGGCAAGACGGAGCTGGTCAAGACCCTGGCCGGCTACTGCTTCGGCGCCGCGGGGGCCAAGGACCGTTTGGTGCGGTTGGACATGAGCGAATACATCGGCTGGGGGGCCGCGCGGCGGTGGCTGGAAGACCCGCAAGGCGCACCCGCCGCGTGGCTCGAGCGCGTGCGGCGGCAGCCATTCTGTGTGGTGCTGTTGGATGAAATTGAGCAGGCGGCACCGGAGGTTTTCGACGTGTTGCTGGGGCTGTTGGACGAGGGCCGAATGACGGACCGCTTTGGCCGGGTCACGCAGTTTCGCAGCGCCGTCATGGTCCTCACCTCGAACCTCGGCGCGCAGGCGGGCCGGGCCTTGGGCTTTGTCCCGGACGCTGGCCCAGACTACGAGTCCGCGGTGGCGAAACACTTCCGCCCGGAGTTCTTCAATCGCCTCGATGCCGTCGTCACGTTCCGCGCCCTGGCGGCAGCCGACGTCGCCGCCATTGCCCGCAAGGAACTCGCCGAACTGGCCGCGCGCGAAGGATTCGCCGCCGCCAACCTGCGACTGGAATGGCCGGCTGAACTGGTCGCTGCCGTGGCGAGCGCCGGCTATGACCCACGGTACGGTGCCCGCCCGTTACAGCGCGTGCTCGAGCAAATGGTGTCCACGCCCCTGGCGCGCTGGCGGCTGGCCAACCCCACGCTGCGCGACGCCACGCTCCGACTCGGACTGGATTCTGCCGGCGCCCTGACGGTGCAGGTGCAACGACCTGGCCCAGCTTCGCCCGCCCCGTAGGCGCCGCTGGCAAGGAGTGATTCCCGATTCCGGTTGATAGGGGTTGGGACCAGGGTTTGAACCCGGCCCCTCCCTCCGAACCGGAGAACTGCCAATTAGTTAAGCCGGAAGGGCGTCGGGGTGCCCGACGCCTGCGCTTGCTCCTGCTCTCGCTCTTAACAAACGGATTGCCGCCGAACTCGGCACCGGCGAGCAGAACATCAAACCGCACCGGGCGCACGTCATGGAGCAGATGGGCGTCGCATCCTTCGCCAACTTGGTGCGCGCAGCGGAGCGGCTCGGCCTTGGGAAATAGCTTCCCTCCAACAGAGTTCCCGGCCTGCCAACATGCGCCAGCGCTAGGCCGCCGGCGCGCTCGGAACCATTACCAAGGTCACGTAGCCCGCCGCGCCACGTTCTCCTACGCTCCCGCGCCGATGCCAGTGGCAGCCCGCTTGGCCGCACTGCTGGATGACAAGCCGGAGACGCGAAAAGCCTTTCCCGTCAGTCTGGGCGACAGTCAGCCTTTGGTGGCCGGAGGGAATGAATCTGGAGACCGGCGCGTCGCCTGTATCGCTTGTCCGGCGTTCTTCACCGGCTGGGGCGAGCGCCTTCCCCTCCGCTCGCCACTCCGTACGCACGAGCTTTTCCCGAAGGTGCTCACCTCGTTCGCGTGCCAAAGGCTGGCCACGAGGGTGGGCGTGCTCCCCGACTTAGCCGTAACTGTTCCGTGAAGAACCATGGATGGACACGAATTCAGCGCGGGCTGGGCTGCGGTTCCAACGCCCCGTGGTTCGTCACTGTTTAGTGAAGTGCTCCGACCAGCGGCAAGCGCGACCCCAAGCCGATCTTCATTGGTGTTCATTCGTGTCCATTCGTGGTTGAATTGCCGGGATTCGGCTTACGGGAGACCTTCACTAAAGTGCAGTAGCCGGACGCCGACGCGTTCTTGATCTTCCCCGGCGATCACTTGACACTGCGGGCCGTTGCCATCCTGAATGATGAGTCTGAGCCAACCCACTGATTTGTCTCCCTCGCCTGTGACCCTGCGCGCACTGCCAATCCTACTCCTGCTCGCCGCCCTGCTGCTGTCCGGGTGCGCCACCTATGAGCGCCGCGGCCTCGACCCGGCCCGCGCCGCCGAAATTGAGCGCGCGTGCGAACGCCGGGAATTTGCGCCCTCCCGCGAAACCGCGCAGCAAATCCTGGCTCTGGACCCGGAGCATGTCACCGAAGCCGACCTCCGCGGCGTGCTCTCCCAGGCCCCGGCACCCAGAATCATCAACATCCACGGCGGCGTCTATCCGGTCCACCGCCGGATGATTTCCTTCTCGGAGTTTCTGATCGGGATGGGTTATCCCGCCGCCAGCATCACCAATCCGGGGGACGGCACCTATACCTTCAGTTGCTATGAGAGCAGCGAGAAGATCGCCGGCGTGATCGCCTGGTACTACGAGCGGGAAGGATTGCGGCCCATGATCGTGGGCCACAGCCAGGGCGGCTTCCAGACGGTGAAGGTGCTTTACAAACTGGCCAGCCCACCGTCCGCCAAACTCCACGTCTGGAATCCGCTGACCTGGCAGGAGGAGGAAGCCTGCGAGATTCTCGATCCCCTCACCGGCGAGCGGCGCCCGGTGGCGGGGCTGCAACTGCCGTATGCGACCGCCGTGGGCGCCGGCGGGTTGACGCGCGTCCTGCCCAACCAATGGGACATGCTGTTCAAGCTCCGGGACATCCCGGATTCGGTGGAGGAGTTCACCGGCTTCTACAAAGGCAAGGATCTCTACGGCGGCGATTTCCTGGGCTACGGCCCGGCCAACCATTTCCAGCCGCTGGGTCAGGCGAAGGTGCGCAATGTGCGCCTGCCCACCTCGTACAAGCATGGCGCGATACCGGACACCAAACACCTGCTCAAGAGCCAGCCGATCATGGATTGGATCAACCACTTCCACCCCTCGGACCAGGCGTTCGAAACGCCCCAGTTGAAGGTGAATTTCGACGCCGACAGCGCGCACATTCTCTGGGCGGCCGATGTCTGGTTCAGTCTCAAGAAGCATTGGGTGATCGAACTCCAGCGTCTGCTCCGCGCACAGCAACGCACCACCGTAGTCCCACCGTCGTTGAGGTAAGCGTGCTGGCGCGGGCTGGATTCCTCCCCATCCCTGAGCCGGGCAGGACGGCGCTGCCGCGCCGCTGGGCTGAGCGGCAAGTCAGTGGCTTTGATGTGCTGGCGCCCTTCGCCGTGCAGCACCTCACCGTTCTTTTCGTTGTTCTCACGGGGCAGGAGGAGCGGGTGCTCGGCCTCGGCGCTTCCGCCTAGCCTCGCATGGCGGCCACGGTCGCGGCCTCCCCAATTGGGCTCGGGACCACGATGAAGGGGAGGTCCAAACCGGTTGTGCGCTGCACCACCATCGCTGTCAACCCGCTGAAGTGCCGCATCTGATGGTTGGATAGATGAGGTTCCAAGTCCCGCGGCCCTAGCGACGCGCTCGGACGTCACGTCTTAGCCACCCTGGCCGTAATTCACCCTCCCGCCGCACCCCGTCGTCCGTGACCTACCCGATGATCAGAACGCGCAGTGGCGCAATCATGAATGCGTGGATTCAAGGTGTCGCGGAGGTGCCGTTGGAAGCCCGCTGGGCGGCTTCGCGCCGCACTTTGCGTTGCTCGAAGTTGTATTGGTACAGCAGGCCCACGCTGTGCGCGCCCTCGCGGCCATCGCGGAGGGCGTTGACACCATATCCGTAGCGTAGGATCGCCCGCCACACCTGGCTGCGGGAGGTGTATCTCAGGTCCGCGCCCACGCCCGTCTGCCAACGGCGGGGCAGCTCGAATCCCGGGAGATAGTCAAGCCACGCGGTCGCGGCCCCCAAGCGCGTCTGCCACCGATGGCTCGCCGAAAGCGGTAACACGTAGGAGGCGCTGAGATGTGCGAAGCGCTGGGCCGAGAGTTCCTGGTAGTAATAGCCCGGCAACGTCAGCGGAAACTCGGAAGCCAGTGGCAAAACCCCACCGAGGCGCCAGGCGCTGAAGCGGTCTGCGTCGCCGGTCCCACCTGCGGCCAGGCCTAAGGAAAACTGGTGCCCGGTGTTGGTCCACGCGTAGCTCAGGCCAGCATAAAGCCAGTAGAGGTCCGTCGTCGGTTGCACCTGCAGGGGATTGTCGGCGTAGCCATAGGTGGGATTGCCAGATCGCCACTGCCGCTCGTACCAGACGGAAACTTCCATCGCCAAGTCGGGGTATAGCATGGGCTCCTTGCCTGCCAGTCGCAACCCGGTGCGCACAAAGCTGGTTCCGCGGTTGGCCGGAGGTTGAAACGCATCCGAGGTTCGATCCGCACGCGAATACGCCGAGTAATCGAAGCCGCCGCGAACGACAATCGTCAGCGGGATTTGTTGCCGGGGGTTCAGCCGGTGATAGAGGCTCAGTGCGGCACCGCCCCCACTCCCGTTGAAACTTTCGGCTTTGAGGTATTGGCCTTGCTGGATTTCGTAATAGTTCTCTCCGAAGCCGCCGCCGCTGAAACCGAGCCCCACATCCGTGTGGGGCGAGAGCAACCCGCGAAACCCGAGCTCGCCATTGAGGTAAACCGGGGCCACCGCCAGTCGGAGCGCAGTGTTCGTCTTCAGGAAGGCGGGGTTGTTGTAATAATAGTAGGCGTAGAGCGACTGGGGACCTTGGCCGGAAAGGGAATAATCCGCTCCGAGCTGGAGCAGGCTGCGCGGGTAAGGATCAATCTGCGCCCAGGCTGCGAGTGTGCTGCCCAGCAGCAGGGCAGAGGTTACTTGATGAGTTCTGGAGAGCATAGAGGCGAGCGGCAGAGGCGAGCGGCAAACAGGGACCAACAACTACCGGGGCTTTGCGTCCTGGCGACGGCCACGCCAAGCGAACCACACCGTCGAGGCCAAGCGCGCACCACTGATAAGCTTTTGGAGCCAGGAAGGTTTGCCACCCGTGGGCGCGGATAAGCCGCTGCGGCAGGTTGTCAATCCGGCCAGCAGCAACGCTGCCGCCGAGACCGTGGTGCCGATGGACACGAAGGACTTGGCGCGATCGGCCAAAGCGCGCACCTCCTCCGCGACCACCTGCGATTCATGGAGCAACTCAATGCGGCAGAGTTCACTTTCCGCAATTAGAAGTTGTTTCCGCAAATCGAGCAGCTTCAGCCGAGGCGTTGTTCCAAGCATGCGGAATCCTTTCTGAGTTGGTTGAGCGTGGCGGGAAGGCTTTGCCAGTTCCGTAGGAGCCGGCTAAGGCGCAGGTAAAGAAACCCCGCCGCCGCACTGTAAAGACCGGTCAGGGCCAGCAGGACGACGACAGGCGACAGCGCCCATAGCAAGAGGACGGTAGCGACGCTGAGCGTCGCTACCGCGAGCAGGCCAAAAGCAGCCGCACCGCAACCCAGCAGAATGGCGCGCAGAAGATGCTCACGCCCCTCTTGCACTTCCACCATCAGCAACTCCAAGCGGTTCTCCCCAAGCGCCAAGAGCCTTCGTGCGAAATGCCGCGACGAAACAACGAGGTGGCCAATACCGGCGGCGGGCTGTTCCATGGCGGAATCAGCCGCAGTTGCAGGAGGATCTCCCGCGGGCGGCGAGATAGCCGAGGAGGACACCGACACCCAAGGCGATGCCGATGGCTTGATAAGGATGCTCATGCACGACCTCGTCGGCGACTTTGGCTCCTTCGACCGCCTTCTCGCGAACGCGAGCATACATTTCTTTGCCGTGTTCCAGTGCGGCAGCGAGGCGTTTGCGTGCGGCGACGACTTTTTCTCCAGTTACATCAGCGGTCGCGGTCAATAGGGCGTGCGCGTCCTCGGCGAGGGTGCCCATGTCATTGCTGATTGCCTGTATTTGTTTGTCCATAATGGTTTCTGTGTCTAATGGTTGTTGTCTATCAAGGGCAGGTTCCTGAGATCGGCGCGGCGCGCCGCCTCCGGGGAACTGGTCACCCTCAAAATTGAGTTTACCCCGCCGATGGGGTTGGGCACGCCTTCCTTGGCCAGCGCGTCGGGCATCCACTGGCCGTCCACCACCAGGCGGTACTCGTAGGTTCCGGGCAGCAACCCCGTCTCCTTCAGCCAACGACCACCACCCAAGGAGTGCATGGGGTTGGCGTCAAGCTGCCAGCCGTCGAACGTGCCCGCGCCAAAAACTATGGTGGCGGTCGGATGAGTAAACTCGAAGCGCCCCGGCTGCAATGGGGGGCGGTCGCGCTTCGCGCTGGCATGGTGTTTCATGGAGGTGGCTTTTGGGATGAGTATCTTTTCTGTTCTCATACGGCTTACCTGCGACCACAGTAATCGCCGGAACCATTCTTCTCTATGGGGTGTACACCTTACTGTGAAATAGTAGGCAACTCGTAAAATGTGCTTCCTGGTTTTTGCCGGAACGATTCAGCTTACCGCCAGAATCAGCCGCGTGGTATGCACCTCGATCTCCATCAATCCACAGGCCGCTGACTTGTGGCTCATGAAATCAGGATGGGGAATTAACGGCTTCTGCATCGCAGTCGAGGCTGATTTTAGCGTCGTGTGTCAAAATCTGATGACATCCAACACGCCGCTCCGCAGGGCGAACCAGGCCATTTGCAGAAACACGTCGCCCGGTCCTTGCGTGTAGCTTACCTGCCCCTCCTTCATCAAGCCCGATGCGTTGGGAGCGTTGGCATTGCGGATTATGAACGCGTTCGCCAAGAACGAGGAGATGCGATTGCCCAATCCCCTCTCAGTACCGTTTTCTTGCTCGAGCACCGCGATTACCAGATCCTGATAGATCGCCTGCACACGACCGCGTGCCTGGCTGGCGGTGACATCGATTTCGAAAGTCACCGCTTGCGCGTTGCCAGACTTGATCCGCGTGTGTTCCGCAATCTCAAGGAACGCATTGAGGCGGGTAAGATCCATCGCACTGAGCGAACCCGAATAGTGGAAGGAGAAGTTCGGCGGCTTGATCGGAATCGACATCAACACTTTCAGCGTTCCTGCGTTCATGAGGTCGCCCTGCGCCTGGAGTTGGATGGCCGCAGTCGCTTCGCCCTGGTTCGCGATCCCCTCAGCGGATATACTCACCTCCCCGAACGTCAGTATTCCTGGGTCGGCTCCAGCGACTACTTGCTCGCAGTATCGCACATTGCCGTGGGTGATGGTGAGGCTATCCACTTGCAACGGTGGTCTTATGGCCGCCAGCGCCTCGTGCAACATGAGTGGACTTTTCACGACCGGCTCGACCGGCTTGTCCCGATTGACCAAGGCCTCGAAGGAGGGGCGGGAAAAGTGGACCGATCTGGCGCGATAGGCCTTTCCCTGGAGCAGTTCGCCATATGCCAGGCCCAATACCTTGCACTCCGGTGCGACCACGTGAAACCGGGTCGTTCGAAAAGCGTGCGCGGCGAAAAACTCCCCGTCTCCGACCAACGTCCGAAGCTCAGTCCCTTCGGCGATCAGCTCCGAACCCGGCCCCGAGGCCCGCAGCCGTGCCACGGAGAGCCCGTATCGCGCCTGGGGGAATTGCAGGACGAGGTTCGTGGCCTCAAAAGTGGCCTTGGCAAGGCCATCCGCCAGCGCCGTCGTTCCGCCAAAGAACCGCGCCCAGCGAACGCCTGTCAGCGAAATCCGGCCGACCTTGAGCATCGTGTTGGTGGTGATCAGGGTGACCGATTGAGCCACCAGTTGATTCGCGCCCACCGAGTAAGCCAGTTCGCCGATTTCCAACACGGAGCCAGGATGCGCTTCGGCAAACGCTCGCTCCGCTTTCGGTTTGCCATAGCGGTTGAGGATCGCATCACCGAACACCAGGATGAGCATTGCGACGGCGAGGGCGACCGCACCCAGCCCAAGGCCCACGTAGGCCAACAGCCTCCGGCGATGCTTTACCGCTCGTTCAGGCACACTGTCACTTGGTGGACGCCGGTGGCTCATGGAAGGGGATCGAATCGCGCGCAACGCCGAAAAAACCACGCTGCCCCACTTCGGCAAGCCAGTCTCCCATGGTTCCGGGCGCGCCGGCGATAAAGGCCCGACGCGGGGAGCGAGCGGTCGGGCGCGTACACCATGTCGGCCACCAGAATGGCTCGCTCGTTGTTGCGACCTTCCCTTGAGTTCATGATGCCGATTTGATTAGTCCACGGCCCAAGTTGGCCGGCGGAGGACGGCGTTGCCCAGGTTAACCTGAGCCGATTCCGGTTGGTGAGAAAGGGACGTGGCGGGCTCAGGAGCCTCTGGGCCGCCGTCATCTTCAAACCGAGACAACTCAGCAGGCTTAATACGCGCCATCGCCTCCGCCGCAGTTCGGTCGTGCCAGATTTCCAGAAGCTCCAGGGTGATCGTGAGGATCACGGGCCCTAGAATGAGACCGGCCGCACCAAACAGAACCAGGCCGCCGACCACGGAAATGGAGGCGAGGACAGTGTGCTGTTTCAGTCGCTTCCCCACCAGGACGGGACGCAGCAAGTTGTCAATGGTCCCGACGATCACCCCGCCCCAGACGGTAAGGATCAGGGCTTTTCCCCAATTGCCTTCCAGCGCCAAAAAGAAGGCCGCCGGAATCCAAACGACATAGACGCCCAACATGGGGACCACCGCCAGCAAAGCCATCACCACTCCCCAGAGCAGCGGTGCCGGAAGGCCCAACCACCAGAACATCAGTCCGCCCAACAGGCCCTGCACGCCGGCCACGGCCAGCGTTCCGTAAATCGTGGCGTAAATGGTATCGCCGACGCGACCACACAGGTGGTTCATTTCCGCCACCGAGAGCGGCGAAAGCGACCGGAGCGACTGGAGCGCCGCGCGACGGTCGCGAAGGAGGAAGAACAGCAGATAAAAGGTTACGAGGACTCCGATCATTTCCACCAGCGATCCCTTGACGAACGAGGATCCGGTGGTGGTCAGCCAGGTGGCCACCGTCTTGATGGTTCCCGGCAGGTTCTGGCGATCCATCCAATCGGCGAGCGGCACCCAGCGCGGGTGGGCTTCGAGCGCGTGCCGCCATTCGCCGGACTCGACCTTCGCTTTGATGAGCTCCGCGCCGTGCCCGGCCTCCTGAACAAGCCGTTGCCCTATGAACGTCGCCAATCCGAGCACGATCAGACCGACCACCAGGACAGAGATGATTGCCGCCAAGTTGGCGTATTTCACTTTTGACTCCAGCCACCGTTGGAATGGAGTGAACACGACTGCCAGCGCCAGTGCCCAGGCGAGCGCCGGCAAAAACGGCACCGCCAGCCGGTAGCAGAGGTAGATGCCGACGCCGGTCGCCCCTATCAGCACGAGCGTTCTAAGGTGGCTGGTTGATCCCCAGTCATTCGCGGCAGAAGCATCCGCGAGGTTGGTTTCACATCCGTTCATGGTGGCGAGCCTGAGACCATTTCAATCTTGTTTCACGGGTTGACCCTCCATTGCCACCCGAAACGTATCCGCCTCAAGGGCGCAGCCCTGGCGCGGCATTGCCTCGTGCCAACCACGGCCAAACTGCCGCAATCCAAATATGGGCGTTCTTCACACTCAGGTTGGGTCGCGTCGGCTGGCGACCTCCGATTCCCCGCGCGGGCGCTGGACTGTATCTCACTTACCCAGTTAGCCCGCGCGGTTGGCAACCTAATTGGAGCAACAGGAAGAGGCTTCTTTGATAGCCTTTTCGACCGCTTCACGGGTTTCCCCGGTACGCTTCTGCATGCGGCCCAACAGCTCTTCCTGCTTGCCTTCGGCAAATTGGAGATCGTCATCCGTGAGCTTGGCCCACTTCTGTTTCAGCTTGCCCTTGGTGATGTTCCAGTCGCCTTTGATTTCGAGTTTGTTCATAGTGCTTTGTATTTCTTTTCGTTTGTTAATCGCCGTCAACATGACGGCAAAGTGTTCCCGAGACCTCTGTGCTGCCTCAGCCTGTTAGTCCGCCACCAGCTTGACGGCAGTGTCGCCACGCAAAGCTCTGGAATACGGGCAGGTCTTGTGCGCCTCGTCCATGATGCGTTGAGCTTGGGCGCGATCGATTCCGGGGAGTTGCGCATGAAGCTCCACCGCCAGGCGATAGCCGCCCTGGTCATCCTCGATTAGGCTCACCAGCGCCCGCACCGTGGAATCCGCGACCGGTGTGCCGAGCTTTTTGGCTGCGTTGCTCAGGGCGCCGTGGTAACAGGCTGAATACGCGCCGGCAAACAACAGTTCGGGACTGGGGCCGCGTTTCTCGAGGCCCTTCTCCAACGGATTTCCCAACGTGACATTCAGCAACTGGTCGGGTGTCTGAATAGTTCCAGAACGTCCGCCCTTGGAAATCGCCTCCGCTGTGAACAAGGTTTTCATTATGGCATGGATCGCTCAGACGGGTAATCTGATAAATTCCCCAAGGGAATCGCCCAACGGTTAGCGGCGAAGCACCAGAACCACAACAATGATGAGGAGCAGAAGGCCGACCGAGCCTCCACCGATGTAGAGCGCATTGGCCAGAACCGGCGTGAATAATAGTGACATAGTTTATCTTTCGTTTTGGGTGGCAAGGAATTCACCACCGCACTGCGGACGCACGGTAAGTGACGGGCCGCTCTTGAGCTATGGGGTGTAACCCTACTCGTGCCAATTCTGCCTCGACCGATAGGTTTGGCAGCGATGAAGTCCTCTGTCGTGGAAACAGCGATACCAGGTTGGGACGTGCAGGTGGTTTGCAGCGGGAGTGAGGACGCTTACCCAAAAGCAAAAACCGGGGGCCGAAGCCCCCGGTCGCTTGGTGCTAAACTGCAATTTGACTACTGGTTACGCAGCCGGAAGAACCGCTGGCCGCCGGCGATCGGGACGGTGACCGGCGATGTGCCAGGAACCGGCGTCCAGCCGCTGGTCAGGCCGGAGGACGCTTCAAGGTGATAGAACGGGTTGCTCCAGGAGATGGTCAGGCCGCCAACGCCCCAGCCGATATTGATCACCGGGGAGGTTGTGCCTGAGCAGTTCTGCACCAGCGAGACACCGTCGAGATGCGCGCCACCTTCATTACCGCTGATCGGCAGGCCGCGGAACTGCACGGTCACGGTCGGCGCCATCGGCAGGAACGTCACCGAGTAAGTCTGCCAGCCGCCCACGGCGAAGCTCACCGGGTGGAGCGTCGCCGGCGTCAGGCTGCTGCCCAATACCGTGACGATGAAGGTGTTGTTGGATGGATTCGCGAAGCGGCCCGTTTAGGCGAAGCACAGGGTCGTCGGGCAGGTGGGGTTGAGATTGCCGATGGTCTGTGAAACGGTCTCATCCCCGTCGTGGGCGTTGATCTCCAGGTGCTGATTGCCAGCTTGCGCCGTCAGCCCGCCGAACGAACCGGCCCAAAGCTCGAACTCATTTTGCGAGTCGGTGGTCGTCCAGTTCGGCACGGCCGGCGTCCAGGTGAAGTTGTGGTTGGGCACCGGAGGTTGCTCGAAGCTGCCATTCAAAACCAAGTTCGTGCCGGCGCCGGCGACGGTCACGGTGATGTCCGCGGGGCAGAGCAGAGAGGGCGGCGGCGGCTGGGTGAGACACACGCCGTCAATGTGTGCGCCACCGGGCAACGCGCCGGGGGGACGGCCGCTCACGGTGAACTTGATCGTGACCGTGGACGACTGCAGCGTGAAGGTGCGCGAGTAGAGCAGCCAAGACCCGGCGTTGAGGTAGGACTGCCCGTTCAAGACTTCGGCGAGCAAGCCGCTGCCCTCGATTTCCACGGTGAAGTGGTTGTCGTAGAACGGTCGGCCGGCGTAGTAGAAGCACAGCGTCGCCGGGCAATTGGTGCTCAGACCACTGATGACCTGCGACACGGTGGCGTTGGGTTCCCTCGCTGTGATCTCCAGATGTTGCGGACCACCCTGGGGCGCCATGCCGTTGAAATTTCCGTTCCAGAACTCGATCTGGGGGAGGATTACTTCCGTGGTGTCCCAGCCGGTCAGGGTTTCCGTGACGAAACCGTTCTGGCCGGCTGGGACCAGCGGCTCATCAAAGCCCCCGTTGACGACGCGGTTGGTGCCCTCGCAGCGGGGAACCTCCAGCACGGTCACGGTGAAGGTGCAGTTGGTGCTGCCGCACTCGTTGGTCGCTGTGCAAGTGACCGTGGTCAGGCCGGGCGGGAACACGCTCCCGCTGGGCGGCGTGCAGCCGGACAGCCAGCCGTCCGCCACCACCGGCGTCGGGTAGTTCACCATGATGCCGCCGCCCGGGCTGTAGAGCACAAGGTCCGCCGGGCATGTCAGGCTGCGCAGCGGTGGCTGCGT
>Ga0105046_10010978_pt1 | contig 14085 bp, 9 predicted proteins | sample MAT03_FD_78385 | JGI IMG/M metagenome (GOLD analysis project Ga0105046, IMG submission 78385) | Freshwater microbial communities from Lake Fryxell liftoff mats and glacier meltwater in Antarctica - MAT-03 (megahit assembly) | ecosystem: Environmental > Aquatic > Freshwater > Ice > Liftoff... | reverse complement strand
CGGCACCGCCGAGAAATCCAGCACGAAGGCTTTCGGCCGTTCCGCCAGGTGGTCGAGTGCCACCGCCACATTCGCCGCCGAGCCGAAGAAGAAGGCGCCCGAAATCCGGTGCACCACAATATCCGGGTCGGCCGCCGTCGACGGGTCGTACGGCGTCCGCGCCTGGCCCGGCACATCGTCGGCCTGGTCCTCGGCCACCATCGACACGCCGGTTTGCACCTCCACCGCCTGGGCCATGCGGTGCAGGAACAGCAGCGTGCCCAGCCCGAACCCGACCAGGATGCCCTCGGTCAGGTCGCGGAAGATCACCAGCAGGAAGGTCGCCAACAGCACCAGGGCATCACCCCATGACGCGCGGATGAGGCTGGCGAACTCCCGCTTCTCGAACATGTTCCACGACACCAGCACCAACACGCCGGCCAACGCGGCGAGCGGGATGAACCCGGCCAGGGGGGCTGCCACCAGCATGAACAGCAACAGGAACACCGCATGCAGCATGCCGGCCACCGGGCCGCGGGCGCCGGCGCGCACGTTGGTTGCGGTGCGCGCGATGGTGCCGGTCACGCAGAACCCGCCAAACAGTGCGCTGGCCATGTTGCCGAAGCCCTGGGCCACCAGTTCGCAGTTCGAGCGGTGCCGTCGCCCGCTCATGTTGTCGGCCACCACAGCGGATAGCAGGCTCTCGATGGCACCCAAAAGCGCGAATGACAGGGCGGCGGGCAGCACTGCCATCACCTTGGCCGCCGACAGGTCGGGCAGGGCGGGCATCAGCAGCCCGCTGGGAATGCCGCCGAAGCGCGATCCGATGGTGGCGATCGGCAGTCCGGCCGCCCAGGCCGCAACCGACGCCAGGACGACGGCGATCAGCATGCCCGGCCAATGCGGCCGAAACCGCCGCACCAGCAGGATCACCGCCATGGTGGCGAACGACACCGCCACGGCGGCCGGCGTGATGGTGGCCGCGGCCCCCCACAGTGCCACCAGCTTGGCGATCAGTTCGCCCGGCTCACGTGCCAGCGTCAGTCCCAGAAGCTCGTGGATCTGGCTGGCAAAAATGATCACGGCGATGCCGGCCGTGAAGCCCACGATGACCGGGAACGGAATGTATTTGATGAAGGTGCCCAGCCGCAGGAACCCAGCCGCCAGCAGGAAAATGCCCGACAGGAAAGTCGCCAGGATCAACCCGTCCACCCCGTGCGCGATGACGGTGGCCGCCACCAGAACGATGAATGCCCCAGCCGGCCCGCCCACCTGGAACCTGCTGCCGCCCAGCAGCGAGACGACGAAGCCACCGACGATGGCGCTGTACAGCCCCCGGTCCGGCGACACGCCCGAGGCGATGGCGATGGCCATCGACAACGGCAACGCCACGATCGCCACCGTCATCCCGGCGATCGCGTCCGCCCGCAAATGCTGCAGCCCGTAGCCCTCGCGCAGTACGGTGATGAGCTTGGGGGTGAAAAGTTCGACGAAACTCGGGGCCGCTCGCTGCGCCATCGCATTGCCTCCTGCCGCCCGCGCGCGGGTTGGCTGAACGCAGCATGCACCCTGGCCGCGCCGGCGCAACACGGTGCGGCGCGCGCCATCCCGGCAATGATTGACTTCCCCCCGCCACCGCAGGAGCATGACGGCAATCCGGCAGCAAGCCGGCGCGGCAATCACACCGGGATCAGGAGGCGGCCATGCAGGAAATCATGCGGCGACGTGCGTTCGCGGCTTTTGCAGCGGCGATGGCGACCGGGCTGTGGGCGATGCCCGCCGCCGCGCAGTCGCGCTTCAAGGAATCGCCAGCACTGGCCGAACAGGTGCGCGCCGGCCGGCTGCCGGCGGTGGAGCTGCGCGTGCCCGAGAACCCGCTGGTGGTGCCGGTGGTCGAACGCACCGGCGAGTATGGCGGCATCTGGCGCCGGGCCTTCCTGGGCCCGGCCGACGCCAACAACTACGTGCGCGTGGTTTATGACTCGCTGTTTCGCTTCTCCCCCGACGGCGCCAAGATCGAGCCGAAGATCGCCGCCGGTGCTGAGGCATCGGCCGACTTCAAGACCTGGACGATCCGGCTCCGCAAGGGCTCGCGCTGGTCCGATGGCGCCCCTTTCACCGCCGACGACATCCTGTTCTGGTACACCGACGTGCTGTTGAACAAGGACCTCACCCGCGCGCTGCCAGGCTGGATCCGCAACCGCGACGGCTCCCCCGCCCGGGTGGAGAAGATCGACGAGACCACCATCCGCTTCAGCTATACCGAGCCGGCCACGCTGTTCCTCACCGCGGTGGCCAACCAGGATGGCGCCGACGGCACCTTCGCGATGTTCCTGCCGGCGCACTACCTGAAGAAGTTCCACGCCGCCCACGCCACCAAGGAGTCGCTCGACCAGATGGCCGCGGCGGCCGGCTTCAAGACCTGGACCGAGCTGTTCACCAGCCGCGCCACCCCGCCGCAAAACCCCGAGCGGCCCAGCATGGCGGCATGGGCGCCGGTGACGCGCATCAGCGACCCCGTGTTCACTTTGCGGCGCAACCCGTACTTCATCGGCGTCGACCCCGCAGGCAACCAGCTGCCGTATATCGACGAGGTCCGCTTCACCTATTTCGCCGATGTGCAGGCGCTGAACCTGCAAGCGATCGCGGGCAACTTCGATATGCAGGAGCGGCATATCCAGATGACCAACTACCCGGTGTTCAAGGAACAGGAGCGCACCGGCAAGTACCGCGTCATCGCCTGGCCGACCTTCGGCGGATCGGATGCGGTGGTGGCCTTCAACCAGACCTACAAGGGCGACCCCGAAATCGCCAAGCTGCTCGCCAACCGGGATTTCCGCATCGCGCTCAGCCATGCCATCAACCGCGACCAGATCAAGGAATCGGTGTTCCTCGGCCTCGGCGAGGCGCGCCAGGGGGTGCCGGCGCCATGGCACCCGTATTTCCCCGGCCAGGAATGGGCGTCCAAATACACCGAGTTCAACCAGGCCGAAGCCAATCGTCTGCTCGACGGCATCGGCTTGAACAAGCGTGACAGCAGCGGCATGCGGCTGATGACCAATGGCAAGCCCGCCACCATCGAGATCGGCGTGGTGCCCGCCTTTGCCGCCTGGCCCGACGTGGCGTTGTTGATTTCCAAGGACTGGGAGGCGGTCGGCGTGAAGACGATCGTGCAACTGCGCGAGCGGGCGTTGCACTTCCGGATGAACGAGAACAACGAGCTGATGGTGGAGATGTGGAACGAAGACACCACGGCGTTTCCGTTCACCGGCAACGCCAAGGTTGATCCGCGGATCCAGCCCAATCTGACCATCGCACCGCTGGTGCCCAAGCTGATCGCCAGCGGCGGGCAAAACAACCCGGAGATCCCCGCACCGATCCGCGAGATCATGGCGCTGATCGACACTGCCCGCACCGTGGGACCGGACGAGCAGGTGAAAATCGCCCAGCAGATATTCCGCATCTGGGTCGACAACCTGTACCAGATCGGCACGATCGGGCTGACCCCGATGGTGCAAGGCGTGGTGGTGGTTGGGGCGAAGTTCCGCAACGTGCCAACCACGCTGGGCAATGACTGGCCGTTGCGCAGCCCCGGCAACGCGCGCACCGAGCAGTTCTTCTTCGCCAAGTGACGCCTATGCCAGCCAGCACACCGCACCCGGGCGATGCCGCATGATCCGCTACATCGCCCGCCGGCTCATGCTGCTGCCGCTGTTGATGCTGCTGTACTCCTTCGTCATCTTCGTGATCATCCAGGCGCCGCCGGGGGATTTCCTGACCTCGTACATCGCCGTGCTGTCCGCCTCGGGCAGTTCGATCACCGCCGAACAGGTGGCCGGGCTGCGCGCACAGTACGGGCTCGATCAGCCCTTCATCGTGCAGTACCTGCGTTGGGTGGCCAACCTGTTGCAGGGCGATCTCGGCCTGTCGCTGGAGAACCAGCGGCCGAACCTGGGCTTGATCACCGATGTGCTCGGGCTGACCGTGGCGCTGGCGCTGATGTCGTTCGTGCTCACCTGGGCGATTGCGGTGCCGGCGGGCATCTACTCGGCCATGCATCAGCGCTCGCTGATCGACCACACTATCAGTGTCATCAACTATATCGGCGTTGCCACGCCGAACTTCATGCTGGCACTGGTGCTGATGTGGGTGGCCTTCGCCTATTTCGGCATCAGTGTTACCGGCCTGTTCTCGCCAGAATTCGTCGATGCGCCGTGGAGCGTGGCGCGGGTGCTCGACCTGATGGCGCATATCTGGCTGCCGGCGCTGGTGCTGGGCATCGCGGGCACCGCGCGGCTGACGCGGATCATGCGGGCCAACCTGCTGGATGAGTTGAACAAGCCTTATGTGGTGACCGCGCGGGCCAAGGGGATGAAGGAATGGCGGCTGGTGCTGCGCTACCCCGTGCGGCTGGCGCTGAACCCGTTGGTCAGCACCATCGGCTGGTACCTGCCGCAGTTGTTCTCCGGCAGCCTGATCGTGGCCACCGTGATGAACCTGCCGAATATCGGCCCGCTGCTGCTGCGCTCGCTGATCAATCGCGACATGTACCTCGCTGGCAGCATTCTGCTGATCTACTCGTTCCTCACCATCGTCGGCACCCTGCTGTCCGACATCCTGCTGGCGCTGCTCGATCCGCGCATCCGGATGGAACGCTGATATGGCCGCGCCCGATGACGGCGCCGGTGCGCTGGTTGAGGACCGCATTGCAGTCGCGTCGAACTGGAAGCTCATCTGGTGGCGCTTCCGCCGCCATCGCCTGGCACTGGTCAGCGCCGCTGTGCTGATCCTGCTTTACATCATCGTGCTGGTGCCCGACCTGTTCAGCACCCAGAACCCCGAGACGACCGATGCGCGCCAGGCTTTCATCCCGGCGCAGGGCCTGCGCCTGTTCGACGAGGGGCGGCTTGCCCCCTGGGTGCCGGCCATCGTGGGCAAGCGCGATCCGGTCACGCTGCGCATGGTGTGGACGGTCGACCCCAGCCGCAAGGTGGCGGTGAACTTCTTCGGCCGCGGCTATAGCTGGCGGGTGCTTGGGTTGTTCGAGACCAACGTGCACCTGATCGCGTCAGCCGACCCCAAGCAACGCATCTTCCTGCTGGGGTCGGACCGTCTGGGGCGGGACCAGTGGTCGCGCATCATGCACGGCACCCAAACCTCGATGACGGTGGGGCTGGTGGCGGTGGCTCTTTCGACCATATTCGGCGTCGTTCTGGGCGGCATTTCCGGCTATGTCGGCGGCAAGACCGACAGCGTGATCCAGCGGGTGATCGAGCTGCTGCAATCGGTTCCCACCATCCCGATATGGCTCGCACTTTCGGCCGCCCTGCCACGCGACTGGACCCCGACCCAGGTGTTTTTTGCCATCACCGTTATCCTGTCGCTGGTCGGCTGGACCACGTTGGGGCGCGAGGTGCGCGGGCGGTTCCTGGCGTTGCGCGAGGAGGATTTCGTGCTGGCCGCCCGGCTGGCCGGCTGTTCGCGCATGCGCATCATCCTGCGCCACATGGTGCCGACCTTTTCCAGCCACATCATCGCCACCGCCTCGCTGGCGATCCCGGTGATGATCATCAACGAGACCTCGCTGTCGTTCCTCGGCCTGGGCATTCGCCCGCCGGCGATTTCCTGGGGCGTGCTGTTGCAGGAGGCACAGAACATCCAAACCCTCGCACTGGCGCCGTGGCTGTTGACGCCGGGGCTGGTGGTGATCGTGGCCGTGCTGGCCTTCAATCTTGTGGGCGACGGGTTGCGCGATGCCTCCGATCCCTATGCCAACTGAGGAACCGTTGTTGCAGGTCCGCGACCTGCGCGTCACCTTCGGGCTCGACGAGGGGATCGTGCGCGCGGTTGACGGCACCAGCTTCGACGTGCTGCCCGGCCAGGTGGTGGGCATTGTCGGCGAGAGCGGATGTGGCAAGAGCGTGACTATGCGCGCCGTCCTGCAACTGGTCGACCGGCCAGGCCGCATCGACAGCGGCACGATCCTGTTCCGCCGGCGCGATGGTGCGGTGGTGGACCTCGCCCGGCTGCCGGCACGCGGGGCGCAGATGCGGGCCATCCGCGGGGCGGAAATCGCGCTGATCCCGCAGGAGCCGATGGCCGCGTTTAGCCCGGTGCACACCGTGGGGGCGCAGATCATCGAGGCGATCCGGCTGCATGGCGCCCAGCAGGGGCGCAGGGTCAGCGGTGCCGAAGCGCGCGAAACCACGGTGGGGCTGTTCCGCGATGTCGGCATCGCGATGGCGGAGGAGCGGGTGGATGCCTATTCCTGGCAGCTCTCGGGCGGGCTGCGCCAGCGCGCGATGATCGCCATGGCGCTGTCGTGCCGGCCACGCCTGCTGATCGCCGACGAGCCAACCACGGCGATCGATGTCACCACCCAGGCGCAGGTGCTGGAACTACTGCGCGAACTTCGCAGCAAGTACAACACCGCCATCATCTTCATCACCCACGACCTTGGCGTGATCGCCCAGATGACCAGCCATGTGGTGGTGATGTATCTCGGCCGGGTGATGGAACAGGGGCCGGTGGACCAGATTTTCCACGCGCCGGCGCACCCCTATACCCGCGCGCTGTTGCGTTCGATCCCCAGCCTGTACGGCGAGGCGCGAACCGCGCTGCCGGTAATATCGGGCAGCCTGCCGCACCCGTTCAACCGCCCGGCGGGATGCCCGTTCCATCCGCGTTGCCCTGAAGCCACCGCGCGCTGTGCCACGGCCTTGCCCAAGCTCATGCCGGTCGCCGACCGCCAGGCGGCGGCCTGTTTCCTCCACAGCGCGGCGGCCGAGGCATGACCGCCGCACCACTGCTCGACGTCCGGAACCTGCAAAAATTCTTCCCGATTTCGAAGGGCTTCATGCAGCGCGTGGTCGGGCAGGTGCGCGCGGTCGACGGCGTCGACTTCACGGTGAACGAGGGCGAGACGCTGGGGCTGGTCGGTGAATCCGGTTGCGGCAAGACCACCGCATCCCGCTGCATCCTGCGCGCCATCGACCCGACCGGCGGGCAGGTGCTGTACCGCACCCGGGCAGGCGCGGTGGTGGACCTCGCCCCGCTGTCGCAGCGCGCACTGGCGCCGTTCCGGGCCGAAATCCAGATGATCTTCCAGGACCCGTTCGGCTCGCTGAACCCGCGCATGACGCTGCTGGAAAACGTCGGCGAGCCGTTGCTGGTGGGCGGCATGACCAACCGGCGCGAGCGCACCGAGCGGGTGGCCGAGCTGCTGCAACTGGTCGGGTTGCGGGCAGAATTCATGCACCGGTTTCCGCACGCCTTCTCCGGCGGGCAGCGCCAGCGCATCGGCATCGCCCGCGCGCTGTCGACCAACCCGCGGCTGGTGGTGGCCGACGAACCGGTTTCCGCACTGGACGTGTCGGTGCAGGCGCAGGTGTTGAACCTGTTGCTGGAACTACAGGATCGGCTGAAACTCACCTTCCTGTTCGTGGCCCATGACCTCAGCGTGGTGCGCCACATCTCGGACCGTGTGGCGGTGATGTATGTCGGCCAGCTGGTCGAGCTGGCGCCCACCGCGGCGCTGTTCAGCCGCCCCCGCCACCCCTACACCGCCGCCCTCATGCGCGCCGTGCCGGTGCCCGACCCGCGCGTGCCGCCGGGCGACGGGGTGCTGCGCGGCGAGGTCCCCAGCCCGGCGAACCCGCCTTCGGGGTGCTATTTCCACCCGCGCTGCCGCTTCGCCCAGGCGATATGCACCAGCGAAGCGCCGCCGCTGCGCGAAATCGCCCCCGGCCATATGTCACGGTGCCACTTTGCCGAGGGGCTGGAGCTGGCGGGGGCTTGAGGCAAGGCAAGAGGGAGCAAGGTCTTCTTTCTTTGAAAAGAAAGAAGCAAAGAAACTTCATCCGTTAAGGTTGGAATTCTTATCGGATGCCAGTTTTTTGGTTCTTTTTTTCAAAAAAGAACTCCTTGCCTACCTCAATTCCTGCCGCGCCCGCTTCCGGGCAAACGCCAGTGCCGGCACCGACAGCAGTACCGCGCCGGCCGTCATTTCCAGCGGCGACAGCGGCATCAGCCCGCCTCCGGGGGCGGCGAACATCAGGCCGCCCAGGATCAGGGCCAGGCGCACCGGCCACTCCCAGGCACCGCTGCGGCGCAGGTCGCCGATCCCCGCCAGGTAGCCCTGGAGCCCCGCGCAAACCAGGGCGATGCCGATCACCGCGGTGGTGAAATGCCCGACGAAGTCGAGGAACTCGCCTTGCAGCACCAGCGAGGGGTTCATGATGAAGAAGAACGGCACGAAGTAGATGATGCTGCCGATCTTCATCGCCTCCACGCCGGTGCGGATGGGGTCGGATTTCGCGATCGACGAGGCGGCGAATGCCGCCAGTGCCACCGGCGGGGTGATGAACGACACCATGCCCCAGTACATGATGAACAGGTGCACCGCGATCGGGTCGAGCCCGACCTTGATCAGGCTCGGCGCCAGCAGCACCGCGAGGAAGATGTAGCAGGCGGTGATGGTCATCCCCATGCCGAGGATGAAGCTGGTCAACGCGCCCATCAGAATCAGCAGCAACGGCTGATTGCCCGCCATGTGCAGCAGGCCGTTGGTCAGCGTGCCCGTCAGGCCCGACAGCGAGAAGGCGCCCACCAGCAGGCCGATGCCGGCCAGGATCGCCACCAGTTCGACGAAGACACGCCCGTTGGCTTCGATGAAGATGACGAGGTCGCGCCAGCCCCAGCGGGCCGGATTGAACACCTGGTTGAGGATCAGCAGCAAGCCGGTGGCCAGCCACGGCGCCCAGTTCTCGCGCTTCATCACCAGCAGCAGCACCACCAGCAGGATGATGACGAAGATGAAATACCAGCCCTCACGGAACACGTCGCGCAGCTTGGGCATCTCCCCGGCCGGCATGCCGACCATGGCATTGCGCCCGGCCATACAGTCAATCTGCATGAACAACGAGTAATAATACAGGATCGCCGGAACTGCGGCGGCCAGCGCCACGGTGGCGTAGGACACGTTGAGGAATTCCGCCATGATGAAGGCGGTGGCGCCCATCACCGGGGGGGCCAGCACCGCGCCGGTGGAGGCGCAGGCCTCGATCGCGCCGGCGGTGGCGGGTTTGAAGCCGGTCTTGCGCATCGCCGGGATGGTCATCGTGCCGGTGGTCAAGACGTTGGAGATGACGCTGCCGCTCATCGAGCCGAGCAGGCCCGAGGAGAAGATCGCCACCTTCGCGGCCCCGCCGCGATAACGGCCGCACAGCGCGAAGGCGAAGTTGATGAAGAACGCGCCGGCGCCGGTGTATTGCAGCGCAGTGCCGAACACGAGGAAGCCGATGACCAGCTCGGCGAAGGCGCGCATCGGAATGCCGAGCACGCTCTCGCGCGAGAAGATATGGTACGAGGCCGCCTCCAGCACCTCGACCGAGGGCGAGGTCAGCGGCGCCGGCATGATGCCGGAGAACAGCGGGAAGGCGGAGAAGGTCGCCATGATGGCGAACAGCACCCAGCCGCCGGCGCGGCGCAGCGCCTCCAGCGCCAGCAGCCACATCGCCACCGCCGACCAGACGACGAACGGCCCGGCCACCATGAAGGCGCTGTATTCCCAGCCATTGGCCGCCGATTCGCGCGCGGTGGCGATCATCACCACCGCCAGCCCGGTCGCCACCAGGAACAGGGCGATATCGTAGAGCGGCACGCGGTCGGCATGCAGGCCGGGCTTCACGGGATAGATGATGTAGGCAAGCGGCAGCAGCAGGCCGATCAGACCCCAGTAGTATTCGGTGTCGAGCAGCGTGAAGTCGACGAAGAAGCGCAGCGTGAACTGCTGGTTGAAGCATAGCGCGATGGTCACCACCGTCCAGCTCAGCAGCAACACCTGCCATGGCACGGAAAGGTGCCGGGTGCGGCCGCTTCCCGCACCCGGCATTTCGTCGACGGAGGATTCAGACATGGTTCGTGGCTCGGGCCTGGTGGTGCGGCGTCGTCACTCGAAGATGACCGGCAGCCCCGCCTTCACCAGCGCCTCCTTGCGCTTGGCCATCCATGCGGTGGCAAACGCCGCGTTGTCGGCCGGCGGGCTCGCCTTGGTGAAATCGCCCCAGGCCGCAGCCAGGATAGCCTGGCGCTTGAGCAGCCCGTCGTTGTGCGCCTGGGCGGCCGGCGTCCACACGCCCGCTTCCTGGAGCGCCTTCACCGTGCCGGGGTGGTACGGCAGCACCCAGGTCAGGTTCTGGCGCTTCACGTCGAAGCCGTCCGCACCCGGCGCACTGTCCTTGTATTCGGCGTAGTTGACGATCATCGCCTTGGCGATGCTGTAGATCAGATCAGCGGGTTGCGAGGCATATGCCATGAAGATCGGGTAGGGGTAGACCGGCAGTTCCAGCGTGCTGGTCGGCGAGATGCCGCCCGCGCCGCAGGTCGCGACATGCGGAGAGAAATACGGCGACACGCCCGAGAGGCGGGCCCAGCCTTCCTTGTCGGCCACCGGGGTCTGCGGCCAGACAATGCCGCGCGGCGAGGCATCCAGCTCGCGCGCCGGGCCGGAGATGGTGGACGCGATCGCCGCGTCGACCTCGTTGTTGACCATGCCCTTCCACATCGCGCCGTTGCTGGAGAACTCGACAAGCTTGACATCGGCCTTGGTCAAGCCGCCAAAGGCCAGGATGGCATAGGCGTTCTGATTCAGCGCCGGCGAGCCGACCACCGTGCCGATGCGCTTGCCGCGGAGATCCTTGACCTCCTTCACGCCACTGTCCTTGGCCGCGGCCAGCGCGATGGCGTTGCACGACGAGGCCGACAGCAGCAGTTGCAGCGGCTGCGGTCCCCAATCCTTGCTGGCGAACTCGTAGATGCCCTCGCTGGCGAAATAGCCGCCAATGCCCATGGCCGAGGCCTGGGCGCGGTTCAGCTTCAGCGGCACCAGACGAGCGATGTCGTTGCCGGCGGGCAGGGCGCGCAGGTCGGTGCCGTGCTTGTCCTTCATCATCTTGCCGATGGCGACAAGGATGCTGAAGCCGGAAGTGCCAGTCTCATACGCCGTCATGGTCAGCGACGAAGGCAGCTTGACGTCCTGGGCCAACGCCGGTGTCGCGACGAAAGCTGCCATGCCGGCAGCCAAGAACAGTCGCCTGGTTGGCGTCATGTCGCGCGTCCTCCCATTGGTCAGGGTCGCGTTCGTGCAACCCTGTCTCCCTGCGTCAACAAAGAGTGGTAGCAACACCGGGCCCATGGCCGCAATGCCTTCCTGCGCGGGCCGACACGGGCGGAAGGCGCGCAGGTTCAAAGAAGAAAGAAAGATTCTTCTTTTTCTGAATAAAAAGAAGCAAGACTTTCATCCATTTAGGTCGAGACTAACCGGAAGACACCGCACCAAATGGATAAAAGTTTTTTGGTTCTTTTTTCAAAGAAAAACGCACTTCCTACTTACCGCGAAGGCATCAAATCCGACAGATCGGTATCGTTCACCATCATCTTCCGGTCGGCATAGGTGATGCGCCAGACGATCTCGGTGCCTTCCTGCGTGCCGATGCCTTTCAGGAAGATCAGCACCGGTGCTGCCATTTTCAGTTCCGGCACCCGGTTGGCCTGGCGGATCAGCGCATCGAGCCCGGTGGCGCGCAGTTCCGCCCCGCCGCTGGCCTCGTCCATGCTGGCCACTTCCAGGCTGCCTTCGCCCTTGAGCCGCAGCGGGCCAAGGTCGATCAGCAGGTCCTCGATGGCCAGCGTCACCGGGTTGTCGGCGATCAACGCCATGGCATCGGCCTCGATGCCCTTGCCGTCGGTCTCGATGGCCCGGCGCAGCAGCGCCATCACAGCGTCCTTGGGCACGCCGCTCACCACTGGGGTCATCGTCACCTTGTGCGGCACGAATTCCGCCCAGGGGCCGGCCGGGATCAGCGGCGATTCCAGCCCCTCAAGCCCCAGCCGCATCTTCACGGCGATCCGTCCGTTCGGCGCCCCGGTGGACAGGCCGAAGGCAAAGCGCCGCAGGCTGCCGGTGAACAGCGGCCCCGCCTGCACGCGGATGTTGTCATAGGTGTAGTCGGCCTCCAGCGCGTCGAGCATGCCGAAGACCTGGCCCAGCAGGCGCGTCGCTAACGCTTTGTCCACCGATTGGGCCTTGTCCCCGGGCTTGGCGGCCTTGCCCCCGGCATTGGTCTGGGCGTTGGCGGCCGCGCTCAGGTCGAACGCGCTGCGCAACAGCACGCCGATGCCGTCGATGTCGAAATTCTCGATCCGCGTCGCCCCGCCCATCCGCGCGATGCTGACGCGGGCCTCCTGCCCGCCGGGCAACGGCGAGACCGAGGTGTAATCCTCCAGCGTGGAGTCGCCCTGGATCGTCGCCCGCCCCGGCCCGCTGGGCACCCATTCCGACCGGCCGACCACCCGGCCGATGCGCGAGGTCTGCATGCCTTTGGGCGATTGCACCTCGGTTGAATAGCCGGTCACCGTGGTGGTGAAGATGGAACTGCTGGCCTGGGAGGGGTCATAGATGCCGGTGGTCTGCTGGTTCTCGATCGCCAGCGTCATCACCGAGGGCGCGCCGCCGGCGCTGTCCTTCATCTCGGCGCGCAGCCGCGGCGGCATGGTGGCGCTGACGATCTCCCACCGTCCGCCGTCCATTGGCTTGACCGTGGCTGCCCCGGCGCCCTCGCCCAGCACCAGGTTACCGTCGAAATAGCTGCCGCCGAACGGCAGTTCCAGCCGGTAGGTGGCGCCCTCCGGCAGCACCCGCAGCGCCAGGGCTGACAGATCGACCGCCGTGCCCACCTGCCGGCCGAGCCAGGCGCGCACCGCCTCGGCGATCTCCTTGGCGCCCTGCTCGGTCGGCAGCGCCTGCGCGCCAGCCGGCAGCGGTGCCAGCAGGGCGGCGAAAAGGGCCGCGCCCCGCAGCCTGGATGCCATGCTCATGCCGGAATTCCTTGTCGCAGATGCGCCATCATAGCGCCGCATGGGGCGAAGGGAAGGCAAGCGGCGGCCCAGGGGTCGCGCGAGTGATCCCTTCCGCAGGGCATCAGCCGGCGTCACAGGGCTATCGGGCTCACCCGGATCATCTCGCCGTGCCGCACTTCAGACTCCAGGCACAATGCCGCGATTCCAGGGGCGACGTCGTCGGGCTTTGGCATCGTCGAACGATCCTCGCCAGGGAACGCGCCGGTGCGGATATCCGTCGCCACCGCACCGGGATCGATCAGGTTCACCCGCAGATTGGTGGTCCGCGTCTCCTCCGCCCAGGCCATCACCAGATGGTGGTGGGCGGCCTTGGTCGCGCCGTAGATGCCGAAATAGGCGCTCGGCCGCAGCACGATGCGGCTTGTCACGAACAGCGCCCGCCCGTGCGGGGCGGCCAGCAGCAGCGGGGCGCAGGTGCGGATCAACCGCAGCGCCGCCGTGGCGTTCACCGCCATCGCCTCGGTCCAGTCGCGCAGGTCGATATGCGGCGCCGGGGTGACGCGCCCCATCACGGCGGCGTTCGACACCAGGATGTCGAGCCGGCGGAACCGCTCGAACAGGCTGGGGCCGATGGTGTCCAGCTTGTCGCCGTCGCGCAGATCCAGCGGCAACAGGGTGGCCGTGCCCCCCACCGCGCGGATCGCGTCGTCGGTTGCCTCCAGCCCACCCTGGGTGCGCGCCACCAGCACGACATGCGCGCCCAGCCGCGCCAGCGCAACCGCCGTCGCCGCGCCGATGCCGCGGCTGGCCCCGGTCACAAGGGCGATCCGTCCGGTCAATTCCACCATTGCGCGCCTCGTTGCCAGTCCCGGGGCAAACCCCCTGGCCTTGCCTTCCTCCTCAAGCCGCGCGGGCGATCGCCTGCCAGACCTTCTCCGCCGTCGCCGGCATGTCGATATGGGTGATCCCGATTGGCGCCAGCGCGTCGATGATCGCGTTGATCACCGCCGGCGGGCTGCCGACCGCCCCGGCCTCACCCGCACCTTTCACCCCCAGCGGGTTGGTGGCACACGGCACCTCGACCAGCTCGACCTCGATATCGGGCAGGTCGCTGGCGCGCGGCAGGCAGTAGTCCATGAAGCTGCCGGACAGCAGCTGACCCGAGTCGTCGTCATAGGCGGTGCGTTCGAGCACGGCCTGGCCGAAGCCCTGGGCGACGCCGCCATGCACCTGGCCGCGCACGATCAT
>Ga0105046_10010977_pt1 | contig 14085 bp, 5 predicted proteins | sample MAT03_FD_78385 | JGI IMG/M metagenome (GOLD analysis project Ga0105046, IMG submission 78385) | Freshwater microbial communities from Lake Fryxell liftoff mats and glacier meltwater in Antarctica - MAT-03 (megahit assembly) | ecosystem: Environmental > Aquatic > Freshwater > Ice > Liftoff... | reverse complement strand
CCGCCCGGGGTCAATGGCCCGCTGCAGCGATCGACACCATCGGTCACTTCAACTTGCCCATTCAAGGGCGCCAGCGCAGTGACGGCGCCCGGTTGCCGCACGTTGACGGCATAACGCACTTCCACAGCCTGCCCGATCTGAGCTGGATCTGGACCGGCGGCCACGATGCGCGATTCGGTATTGGCGCGTTCAGTGTTGTGCGCCTGCTGCGTGGGTGCCTGGAACGGCAGGAACACCGGAATTGGCTCGCCGGAGCCCCGATAAGTCACGCGCAGCAGCTTGGCAACGGCTGCTGGCGAGATGACGGTCGCCGTGCATGCGCTGGTGTTCGGAGTGGGTTGTGGCGTCAATACACAGTTGGCGAGATTGCCGACAGGGATCGGCAACACACTGACGGTGCCGGTCGGAAATGTGCCGGCGCCGGCCAGCGTCACAGTCACCGTGAACGGTTCACCCACCACCGTGGTGGGCGCGCTTTGCACGATCGAACCGAAGGAGCTGGTCGTACGCACGGTGTAATCAACGCCCAGGCTGCTGCTGGATGCGAAACCGGGCGCGCCTACAAACGCAGCCGTCACGCGCCAAACCCCAGGTGAGCTGGGTACCAGCGGGCAACTACCGGTGATCTCAAATGCGCCCGGACCGTTGCTGATGCTTGCTACGCACTGCACTACAGTGACAAAGCCCGGCGCCAGGGCGGCCGTGAGCGTGAGGCTCCCAGCCGGCCTGGCGCTGGTGCCAGAAACGCGCGCGGTTGGGTTGAAGCCAGCTGGAAACTGCACAAAGTCAACCGGAGCGATGTTTAGCAACGCGGAGCTGGTGACTTGCGCGGCGGCAATTGTTAGGCTGAAGCTGCGTACGGCCGTGTTTGCGGGTGCCGGCAGGCCGTCGGTCACCGTGACGTCCACGGTAAACGGGCCCGAGACCAATGGCGTACCCGTAATCACGCCCGTGCCTGGGTTGATCGTCAAGCCGTTGGGCAAACCGGTGGCGGCAAAGGTAGACGCGCCAAAGCCGCCAGAAGCCAACACCGGCACCGGTCCATAGGCGCCGCCAAGCTGTCCATCGGGCAGAGTAAGGGTGGTGATCACCAGGGCATCGGCGCGATACAACAGCACATCGTTCCCGCTGCCTGCCGCGTAGCGAACGCGGAAGCTGCTAGCGCTGAGCGTCACGGCGGTGTTCTCAGGCAACCCCAGGAAGGTACCCGCGACTGGATCCGAGCCGTCGTTGTCGATCAGCGTCAGCACGCTGCCGGGCGCCACGCCAGCGCTGGTTCCAGTCAGCGTCGCGTCGGTCAGATCAAGCGCGCCAGTCACCGAGAGCTGGCTTTGGTTAGTTCCTGGCGTGGTGCCGTTGAGCACCGCGACGAAAGCCGCCGGGCTGGCAAGCAGGACGTCTTGAGACAGCAGACGAATCGTGCCTGGTTCGAGGGTGCCTGCAACGTCCAGCAAGCCAATGGTTTCAACGCCGGTGCCACCGAGTCGCAGACGGCCAGCCGGCGCGACTGCGACGTCGACCGCGTCAGGGATGCGTTCGGCGCCGGTGGTTGCGAGGGTGAGGCCAGGTCCAACTAATAATGCCCCAAGCCAGCTATTGCCCGGGTTTTCAATGCGCAGCTCGGCATTCGGAGCCAAGCTGACTAGAGTCAATGCGGAATTGCCGGTGATGGGGCCGCTCATGCGTGGAGGAAGGGGTCCGACGGCGACGCGCACCTCCGCATCACCCCCGAGGCTGACCTCACCACTGGTCTGGGAGTTATTTCCAAGACTCAGCACAGGCCGCGCGCTACCCGAATTGTTGTGCAGGAAGATGCGCTCCAAAAGCGGCACCGCGAGGTTCGCAGCAAGCTCCAAATTGGCGCCCGATTGCACCTCAACTCCGGATGACGCTGTGCCGTCGCCGCTGCCAAAACTGAGCACGGCCGTCGCTCTGAGGGTGCCATTCTGGATCACGATCGTCCCACTGTGGTTGCTGTCAAAAAGCTCCACGCGGCCAGGACTTCCGTCAACGAAAATGTTCCCACCATAGCCTCCGCCAAAGCGCACCCTCCCAACCACCAGATCTGGACCACCGGAACCAAACCCGTTGTCATTCAGCGTCAGGCTCAAGGTCGGCGCATTGACGCGAATGGCGCGCGTGCTGGGCAGCGAATTCAGGCGCAGTGCGTTACGCGGCGGAAGCGGACCACCACGGGGCACCGGAACGAAGCTATAGGTTGCCAAGATCGTCGGATTGAGCAGCGTGATATCCAAATCCAGCTCAGAATCGAGCGCAACGGTCGGCACGGCCACGTACACCAGCCCGTCCAGCGCGGTCAGGAAAACTGAATTGCCAGTGATGGCGTAGTTGGGCCCAACGATCCGAATGCCTCCAAAAAACGAGTTCGCCGGGAAGTCATTGACGTTGGTTTTGCGCGCTGCTATGCCTGGGAACAGCAGTTTGGCGCTGGATCCTGGCACAGGTGCGATGTCGCCAACCCAATTGGCGGGCGTGCTCCAGTTATTGTCGCTGCCGCCGCCGTCCCAGGTCGCATCGCTTGTGTTGATCACCAGCGCAAATGACTGAACATCCGTGCCGCCGACGCTATCGGTCACCGTGACATCGAAGTTGAAGGTGCCAACTGCGGTCGGGGTACCGGAAATGGTCCCGTCAGAAATAAGGGTTAATCCGGTGGGTAGCAAGCCGCTGCTCAGCCCAAAAATGTAGGGAGGAACGCCTCCGGTGACGCCAAGAATTTGGGAATAGAACGTACCACTCGTCCCTGCCGGCAAGCTGGTGGTGGTGATGTCGACCGGGACAGACCGCTGAACCATCACATCGTTGCCGTCGCCGCCGTTGTACTGGATGCGGAAGGACTGCGGAACCGTGCCGCAGGTGGTGAAATAGCTTTGATTGGGCAGGCCATTGAAGGTGCCGCTGACTGCATCACTCAAGTCGTTATTGATCAGCACGATCGAGCTATTGATCGCATAGACCGCATTGGTGCACATGTTTAGATTCGCCGTACCCGAGATCACCACCGCACCGGTTGCGACCAAAGGCGTCACCGTGCCGCCGAAGAATTGCGGATTGAAGTTTAGGGAGCCGCCAATGGTGATGCCTGTGCTGCTGATGGACTGACCGGTGACGGGTTGGATGATGCCGGTGCTTCCCGGCAGGTCATTGATTAAGGTGCCGATGCTGCCGTCGCCGCTAAGCGTGCCGTTGCCGACGCGAACCTGGCCCGTCGTACTGGCGGCGATATTATAGATTCCGGCAGCCACCACTTCTGATCCGGTATGAGTGCGCGGGCCGGACATGAACAGTGTTCCCGCGCCCAGCTTGGTCAAGCGTCCGCCGGCTCCGGAATCGGTCAATGTGCCCGGATAAATCACACTCGATGCGACATTGACGCGTAGGTCGCTGCTCAGGCCCTCAATGTTGACGCTGCCACCGCCGATCAAGTTAGCGATGGTCTCAACTACGCCGTTCATGAACAGCGTCCCGTCAGCCCGCAGCTCAGAGGAGTTGGGAATCACCTCGGGGCTCAGCAGCCGAAGCCCAATATTTGGCAGAATCCAGGTCTGTCCCAGGTAGCTATTGGCCGCGTTGGCAAACTCCACGCTGTTGCCGGTTCCAGAAGCGGGTTCGATGATCAATGACTGCGCCGTGCCGGTGATTGCGCCATTGATTCGAAGTAAGCCACCGCTTAAAACCGAAAGCCTTGGCAGAGCGCTTGAATCCGGAGCGAGCACAATGGGTCCGGACCAAACGGTCGAGCCCGCCGTGGGACCGGGATTGCTAAAATGCCGCAGAATCGGGACACCCGCGACCAGTGCGTCGTCAAGCAGCACCAAGCGTTCGTTTGCAAACGTCCGCGTGGTACTCGCAGGCACTTGGGAGATCAAGACGGCATCTCGCACTTCAGTGCCGGTTGCAGCCGTGCCGTCACCGCTGCCAAGCGCGGCACCGACGCGCAATAAGTTCACGGTGCCATCCAAAAACTGGGTTGGACCACTGTAGGTATTCGGCCCTACGATATCGAGCGTGGAACCCAGCGTGGCGGGCGATTGCCGCTGCACACGAAGACCACTGCCGGGCGTGGACTCAACCAGATTCTCAATCCAGAGTTGCGCATTTACCGCACCACTGACGCGCCCCACCAGCAGGGTCAAGGTGCCTTGAAAATTAATTGGACCGGCCACGGAGCCCACGATTGCCGTGAAGTTGCCGGAAGCTTGCTCGGCCAGAAAATCAATCGCGGTGTTGGCACCCAGCAGGGTCAAAATGTTGTTGATGCGGGACGTATTGGTGCCCGCAGTCGGGGTTCGAAAGCGCACTGCCGCAACCGGATCACTCAAGACAACAGGGTTGCCGCCCAAGGTATAGCCCTCGGCGACCTCCAAGCGACCGAAAGCAGCTGGCGCGCCAAAATTGTTGCTGTTGCTCTTACGCGCGGCAGCACTGGGAAACACCAGCGCCGCATCCACACCGGTTACCGGAGCCACGTCGCCAACCCAGTTCAGGGACGACGTCCAGTTGCTGTCGCTACTGCTACCGCCATCCCAAGTAAACACCGGCGCGTTCACGGTGAGCTGAAAGCTGCGGTTTGCGGTCGCGGCGGCGGCGTCCGTCACCTCAACCGTGAAGTTGAAAACACCGGTTGCAGACGGGGCGCCGGAAAACGCGCCGGCGGAATTCAAACTGACACCCGATGGTAGGGCACCGCCGGTAACCAGGAACCCATAGGGCGGGAAGCCACCCGAGGCAAGGATCGAGCCCCCATACGGAATGCCGCGGGTGGCATCCGGCAATGGAGACGTGGTGGTGATCGCCAGCGCCGCTGGACGCGTGACGGTGAAGTCATTTCCGTCACCACCGAGATAGCTCAGCCGATAAAATACGCCGCCAATGTTTCGCACGTTGCCTTCGGGCACGCCGACAAATATCCCGGCAATTGCGTCTGCGCCTGCGTTATTGATCAACACCGCGCTGCTGCCCGGCGCGAGCGGCGTACTGGCGTTAAAGGTCACCGGACCCGACAGGTTCATCGTGTCGGCGGGCGTCGGCAGTGAAATCTGGTCCTGATTGATGCCCGGCGAGTTGCCTGCGAAGTCGAGCACCGCTCTGACTTGGCCACCGGCAACGAAACCGCGAGTGGACAGGATGCCAAAACCGGTGCCGCCAGGCCGCAGCTCGGCAGTTGTTGCGCTGCCACCGGTGTAAGCGCCCGTGCTGGCGGCGGCATCGGTAGACAAGATTCCCGTGCTCTCGGCCACGGTGAGCGTGGTATTGGCATTGGAACCCAACTGAAGCTCTCCGTCGCGCACCGATAGCTGCCCGCTGAGCGTCGAGGTCGCGCCCAGAGTGAACGTGCCGGTGCCAAGCTTGATGAGGTTGCCGGCGCCGGTAAGCGTCCCCGCTGTTAGCGCATAGTCAGCGTTGCCAATCAGGCGCAAAGTTGTCGAACTAAATAAGGCGACCGTGCCGTTACCGCGTAGGGAAGCGACGTCGTCCGAGTTGGGGCCGGTGGTCAGGAAACTGAATTCGCCGCCACTGAGGATGATGTCCGTGGTGTCCGGGATGAGGTTACTGGCGGAGTCAACCTGAAAACGCGCGTTGGCAAACACCTCGGTAGATCCGGTATAGGTGGCCGGCGCAGCAAGCTCGAAGGTGCCGGTTCCTATGGTGCCTTCGATGCGAAGGTTAGCGTTGCCGCTAAGCACACCGGCAACGAGCAGAGGACTGTTGCGCAGTTCAAAGCGCCCCATCCGGGTTGCTATCGGCGCAGTACCCAGCATGGTGATCGCTCCGCCCCAGCGAACGTTGCCCAACACGGAAACCAAGGGCGCCGTGGTGTTGTGCACCAGTTGCATGGATTCGATACCCGTATCGAGGGAACTGGGAGCGTTGAGAAACAGCTCTCCCGGCCCGGTCACAATAGTGCCGTTGATGGCCGAGCCGAGTGCGGCATCGTCGCTAATCTGCAAAATTCCATCGTTGACGCGAGTCAGACCGTTGTAGGTATTGGCGCTCCCAAACAGCAGGGTACCGTCGCCGATTTTCGTCACCGAGCCGAATGCCGTCTCGATTAGTCGGGTCTGCACCCGAGGCTCGCGGCCGCTGGTCGTTTGATCGACATCAATGGTCAGCGTACCGGAAAATTCCACGCCGTTGGTGACGCCGATTTGCAGTGTGGTGTTCGCGCCTGGTACGCCACCCGTGGTCTGCTGCGTGATCGTGGGTGAGCCGGCAGTCATCGCCACCGGGTTGCCACCAATGATGTTGACGCCAGCGTTGACGTCACAGGTCACGTTCACCGCGGCGGCAGTGGTTAGCGTCAGCTGCGCTGTCGTGAACTGTCCAAGCTGATAGCCGCAGTCGTCCATGACCACAGCCTGGAGCGTGATCGGGGTGCCGAACGTGACGATCTTGTTCGTTGGCCCAACCGGAAAAATCGCGCGATCACCGGCACCCGGCACCAAGCCACCGAGCCAATTTCCGGGGGTAGTGAATAAGCTGTTGGCGCCGAGACCCGTCCAAGTTCGATCCGCGGCATACGACAGCTGCCAGCCTGCGGCAAGTACACACCAAAGTACCAGCTTGGCAACGACACGCATGCGACTTCCCCTCAACACAATGGCCGAAAGTATAGACCCATTCAACCCATGCAAGATCAGGGAAGTGCGCTGGGCAGGCCCGTCCCGCACGAACCCAAAAGGCGTGGCGTTGAACCGCCAGCACGTTCATCCCGCGCACAGTCGCGGAACCCATGAGTGCCCGCAGGCGACGCGCGCCCTCCTTAAAACCCTAAGACCGTCATTGCCGCGCACCGTCGCGCAATCCACAAGTCGCCCGCTGGCGGCGCGAACCGTCCTCAAATCCCCAGCACCGTCATTCCGCGCGCAGTCGCGCAATCCACAAGTGCAAAACCCGCTGAGCTCGACCAAACCAGGTAATTGTGGATTCTGCGACTACGCCTATCGGCTCCGCGCAGAATGACAGCTTTGAGGCGCCTTCAGGCCCCAGTACCGTCATTCCGCGCGCAGTCGCAGGTCGCGCGTACGGTCGATTCCCGCTATTCGATCACCCAGATCGCAGCGGCGCGTGGTGCCAGCCGAAACGTATGGTTAGCCGTACTGATGCGCAGCACAGACTGCGTTAACTGCTCGCGGTAGTTGCGGAACCAAAAAAAGCGCTGGTTGGTATTGACGTTGAATACGACTTCAGAGCCGCATTTATTGATACCGACAATGCCGTCCTGAGCGCGTCGGAAAAGAATCGCGCAATCATTCCATGCCAGCATTTCCTGACCCAAACCCTGCATCCGATTATGGAAGCGCACCATTTTCACCAAATCGGCATTCTTGTGGGCGTCAAACCAGCGGCTATTGTCGCCCCGGGTAAAGTCGCTGTACAGCATGGGTGTGCCGCCATCGCGCCCGAGCACGTAGGCATAAGCCAACTTTTCGTCGGTCGGATCAAAAATCAGGTAGCGAAAACCGCTGTTGTTGGGAATATCGTGCGTTGTCACCACGGTCAGGGCGCGAAATGAGTTTAATGCTTGTCCGAACGCCAAGGGGTTCACCAGATTGCTCATCGAGCCGCCAAAATCAAAGGAGCGCTTCAGCGTATTGAGCAACGGAAAATCATACGCCGCAAACCGTGGATAGTCGCGCAGAAACGGCGCAAGGAAGCTGTCGTACTCGCTGGTACCTGCACCACCACCGGTAATGATCTCGGCAAAAACATAGCGGCTGCCGACAATGTCTGAGGTGAAAACACCATTCAGCTGCGCCGGCTTCATATGCTTGGCCGCATCAATGCGATAACCATCGACACCGAGCGCGTTCAATGCGCGCAAATATTCTCTTTGCTGCTGTATCACCCAGCTGCTGTCGCGCAGATCCGGCAGTCCACGGTCGCCCGCACCGCCGCAGAGCCGCCAGTTTTGCACCTGCCAGACGTCGTTGTAATTGCTGATGCAGCGCGCCTCGTGAAAATCATTCGCGCCAAAAATCCCAAACCGGAGATCGCCAAATAGGCGCTGCAGTGACCAATAGCTTGCACGGGTTCGGTAGTCGCTTAACGCCGCTGCACCCGGAAAATCCAGCGCACCGTTGCGCTCATTGGCCATGTGGTTGAGCACCAAGTCGGCATAAACCTTGACTTGCACAGCTTTTAAGGCGCTGACCATGGTCTTAAAGCTCGCGTTATTACCGCGGCAGTGATCTATCGTGCGCAGATCCTGCGGCTGATACCGAATGTACCAAGCGCAGTCAGGACCGGATTTGAGCGGCGGCACCACCAGCACCGCTTTGTAGCCCAGGCTGGCAATCTCAGCCGCCTGCTGCGCAACGCGCGTGTAGGGCCAATCAAACGCATGCAAAACAACCTCGGCACGCGCCATTGAATTCCATGTGCCAAGCAATAAAAAGCAAACGACATAAAAAATGTGCTTCATCTGTATCCCTCCCGAGGACAGAATCTACTTTTGGAAGCTGAAGGCGATCCCTCCAGATACGCCTTCGTGCGAAATGGACCTACAGTCGAAATACTTGGATATCGACCCAGGCCGCCGACATTGTGATCCACCAGCGCGTGAAATAGGGCTGATTCAATCCCGAAACCCTGCTGAATACGATTGCATGCGCACGTGGTGGCGCTGGTGAAGAGCAGGTAACTTGGCGGTCGTGTCGGCGGCAATCCACTGAGCTAACTTTCAGGGCGTCAAGCCACCCCAAGCACAAAACTCGTCGCACAAGCGGTGGTTAGCTTGCGTGCCTGCAACTCGGCTGCCATAGCGCGTTCCTGCCTGTCATCTCGACCGCATGCAGAGATTTCAGACCGCCCCAGAACGAGATTTCTCGGTTCGGTCAAAATGACCCAGGCGCCAAGCGTCATTCGGCGTGGAGCCGTCAGGCGCCGTCGCTTAGATCCACAGCTTCCAGTTTCGACCAATCTGAAACAGTTTTGCGCCAAGCCGCTGAGCCAAGCAGCCGAGCTTAGAAACCGCAGCCAAAAAACCGAGGCCGGGTTGCCCCGGCCTTGGTATCCCTCCCTCAAGGGCCCTCAAGGGCTATAAAAGACCACTAGAACTGCAGGTTCCACTTGTCCAAGCGACCCGTGTCGGCATTGGCATTGTCATTCACGCGCAGTTTCCAGATTCCGTTTGCCGCTTCACTGGAAGCGTTCACGGTGTAGCTGCGAATGATGTTGTCTGCGCCGCCACCGGTGCGGTTGTGCAGCACATAAACGCTGCCATCGGGCGCGATCAGGTCCACCTTCAAATCCTGAATATAGGTGTGGAAGATGGTTACCGCGACGCTCAGCGTGCTCGGTGCATTACCCGTACGCCCGGAAACTGTCACCGGCGACTCGATCGTGGCATTGTCATTGATCGCGAAGTCAGCTTGGTTTTCAAAGAAACTGGGCTGAGTCGTAGCGCAAGTTGAGGTGAAGTTCTGGGCCGTCACATTGGCGCCAGAGACGGCCACTGCGCGGTTGGCTGGCGAGAAAGTACAGCCCGTCTTGCTTGGAGTCACGGTGTAGCTGCCATTGGCAAGGCTGCCGATGCTGTAGGTTCCCGTGCCGGTCGTGCTCGTGCTGGCCGAACCCGTGCTCAAGCTCACGCCTGTTTCACCGGTGCCGCTGCCATTGGCGACCGTGCCGCTGATGGCAAAGGTAGGCGCTGGCGTGCTGCTGCAGTTGCTGAACTTGAAGTGCGAAGCGCGCGTGGCCCATGCACCGGTTGGACGATACATGCCGACAAACCAGAATGTGCAGTCATCAGCTGGATCAACGGACATTTGATAGTAGTCGCCCCAGCGGCCGGAGGTTTCAGCGGCGGCGCCGGTTGCGATCATGTTTTCGCCCTGAGTCATCACGCCGGAAGCGTCGGTGATCAAACGACCGGTATATCCGAGGCTGGCCGACATTGTTGGGCTGGTCGTTTTGGTCCTGTTGAAGCCAAGTCCGATGTTGCCCATCTTGTCGGTGGCGATCGTGCCCATCAAGTGGTGCGTGCTGGAGTCGCCTGGGCTGAAGGTGCCTTCCTGTTGCAGGCCCCAGTTGCCGGCGCCGGTCTTGCGCAGTTCGAACCAGCGTACGCCCGAATCTACCACGGTACCCGTGCGGGCTGCGTTCTGGTTGGTGGCAAAGGTGCCCACGATGGATTCGTAGCTGCCCATATTGCGATATACCATCGAGTTCAAGATCACTTCGCGAATGGGATCCAACAAAGACGTGCTGCCCGGCTGCGGCACCGTGGCGAACGCCGAGTAGTTGCGGAACCAGCTGTTGAATTCCGTCACTGCCACGCGTGGCAAGGTGGTGATGCTGCTGCTGGTCGGCGTAGTCCAGTTCAAGTTCAGGGCGTACAGGTCAATGAAGTCTTGAGTTGTGTTTGCGGCAGCGCCAGCATGAGCTTCGTCATCGTTATGGCGAGCCAGAATGATGGGCGCGCTGGCAGGTGGCGGATTTGCCGAGGTGCCCATGAACGTCGCTGGGGTCAAGGCCTGGAAACCATAGCCGGCCAACTTGGCGACTGAAGTGAAGCGCTGGGCTGGACGAGCCGTCGCACCATTCAATATGTTGGCGCGATCGAAGGCATAAATTTTGGCGCCCGCGCCGGATTCGTTATCCGTGCAAACATAGGCGTTGTTCCACACATTGCAATGCGGGTAATCCGGCAGCGCTGGCGTGGAGAAGCCATAGAACCACCAGCCGCCGGAAACCGGGTTGCTTGTTTTGGACATGTACACGCAAAGACGGTTGGCCGAACTGGTGCCGCCCATTTCAAGCAAAAACCAGCGATTGGCCAAGCGATCAAACAGAATGAACGGATCTGAAACGCTGGTAGCGCAAGGGTCGCCAGCGGGAGCCAGCGACTTGAAGGTGGTGGGTCCGGCCAGCAGCGCGCCGGCCTTGTCGTAGATCTTGAAAATGGTACCGCCAGCGTTATTGACGCCGTACATCACGTGGTCCGGGGAAACTTCAATCACCGGGTCACCGGGGCTGACGCCGGTGTTTCCATTATCAATATTGACCCGACCGGTGCGCGATTGATCAAAATCGTTGCGCGGTCCTTGGGTGATGTCATTGAGTTCCTGCAGGTCGTCGAGCAAATCCGGAGACGTTACCCAATCCGAGGGTGCCGCAGGGTCTTTGCTGTCGAGCGGATGGAACTGACGCTTGTGCGCCTCGCGAATGGGGTCACCGGGGCGCCACTCGCTCGCCGTAGGCAGGCTGCGCAAATCGACGTCAATAGAAACTGGCGTTACCGGCTCACCAAACTCCACGCCTGAATTATTGATCGAGGTGTCGCGCGGCAATGAGTCGGATACAATGCTTTGGGCATACACTGAGCCGCCGCAGAGTAGTCCAAGTGTTAATGCAATAAGCGAATACTTAAGCTTCATGTTTGATTTCCTGGCAGATATAAAACGGAACCGAAATGGAATAAACCCGCTTGATATTTGTCATGGCGCTTGCGATTTCTTCATGGCTCCTAACCCTCCAGTCGGATGCTCAGTGAATGGGATTTTTTGAAACTTAATGGTATTTTTAGAGACTTCTCTAGCTGGCCGATTGGCCACCTGATTGCCGGCCTGATTGCTGGCCTGATTACCGCCCTGATTGCCCACCTGATTGCCGGCTTGATTGCCCGCCTGCTTGGTATGGCGCGCGCCGAAACAACCGGATTTCACCGCGCTTGGATTCGATTTTAACGCTCGCTCCGCCCTGCCCAAGTACCGCAACCCCCCGTTTGTTGGGTTCCTGACCTGGCTGCGGCGTGATGTCGACGCTGAACTCGGTCGCGATCAATGCCGAAGTCGCCAAGGCGAGCTTGCCGTTGAAATCGGGCCCGAACGAAGCCACAATTTGCCCGGTTCGGGTCACCAGGCGCTGCTCGCCGGTGTTGCCCGCGGCCTCTAGGGAAACTTCGATACTTCCGGCGCCCGTTTCAGCGCTGATGGGCGCACTGACGCCGCGAATGGCGATGTTTCCGGACTCACTGAGCAGATCAAGCGGCGCCTTGATGCCGCGCACTTCAATCTGTCCCTTCGCGGTGACCACGCGCACGGGATGGCCCTCAGGCACGTACACCACAATGTCGATACGCTGCGTTGGCTGCAGCTCGCTACCCGCTGGCAAACGGACCTTGACCGTGACCGATTGCGCGGAAAGTTGAGGCACGAGTTCGAATGCGGCAGCACCCTCGGGAATCTGCGCCACGGCACTCACCTCAAACTGATTTTCGAAGCCGTTGAAGCGCAAGCGGACATCACCGAAGGGATTGTTCACATCAACCTGGGTGCCGGATGGAAGCACCAGCTTATGGGTAATCCGCACCGGTTCCGGAAACTGCTCGGGGGTGACCGGAATTGTTTCCGGGGCTTGCGCGTCGGCCTGCCTATCGTGAAGGGGGGCCGCTGTGGAAGCGCGCTGGTCCGGAAGTGTTCCGGCACAGCCAAACAGGGCAAGCGCTGCCAACATGAGCAAAAGACGAATCACACCCCTCCAGACTTTGAAGACCTTCAAACCATGAGCCGGCTCCATCCGCCGGTGGTCGCGAATCACTCAGCCTTAAGGCGGAGTTCAGTGCGGCGCGCACTGTCTAGGGTCGTGAGGGCGGCGTCAAGCTGCGTTGCAGCATTGGTCCGTACCACCGCCAGCTATTGTGCGCGCAAAAGCTTCTGCGACAGCTCGTTCGCTGCGACAGCGCCAAGCGCTCAGAGCGCTATTCTGCTCGCAGATGCCCGAGCTAACTGAGCGCTTGGCTCACGCTCTTGGCCTCGGTGAAAAAACGCCATGCGTCCATGCCGCCCTCGCGCCCAAGGCCAGAGTCCTTGACGCCGCCAAAAGGCAAACGCAGGTCGCGCTGCATCCAGCAATTGATCCAAACCAGCCCCGCTTCCAGCGCGCGCGCCACGCGTTGCGCGCGCCCAATGTCGCTGGTGAAGACGGACGCCGCCAAGCCATAGCGCGTGCCATTGGCATAGGCAACGGCTTGCTGCTCGTCGTCAAAAGGCAGCAGCGTGAGTACCGGCCCAAAAATCTCTTCCTGATTGGTGCGGCACTCAAACGGCAGTTGGTCGAACACCGTGGGCGCAAAGAAATAGCCGTCGACGCAGCGTCCATCAAGCTTGATCCGCGCGCCACCGATCAGACAGCGTCCGCCCTCTTGCTCTGCCAGCGCAACGGCTGCCTCCACCTTGGCCAAGTGTGCGGCGGAGGTCAAGGCGCCGAACTCGCACTCCGGCTCACGTGGATCGCTTGGCTTGAGTCGCTCAATCGCGGCCAGCAGCGCAGCCCGAAACGCCGGCATCAGCTCGCGCTGCACCAGCACACGCGAGCCACAAAGACAAATCTGTCCCTGATTGGAAAAGCCCGCACGCACGCACTCGCGCACGGCAAGTTCAAGATCAGCGTCCGCGAACACCAGCATGGCATTCTTGCCGCCCATCTCCAGGGAAAGTTTGCGAAACGACGCTGCAGTTTGTTCAGCAATAGCGCGTCCGCTTGCGGTACTGCCGGTAAAACTCACGGCCTTGATGCGCCGCTCGCCCACCAGCGCTGCGCCTGCGTTTGGCCCGCGCCCGTGCACGATGTTGAGCACGCCCGGCGGCCAACCCAGTTCGCCGGTCAGCTCGGCCAGCATACTGGCCGTTAAAGGCGTTACTTCGGAGGGCTTGGCCACCACGGTATTGCCGGTGGCAAGCGCGGGAGCCAGCTTCCAGGTCAGCAAATAAAGCGGCAGATTCCACGGGCTGATGCACGCAACCACCCCAAGCGGCTGCCTGAGCACGGTATGCCAATGTTGATCGCTGGGCTGATAAGACTCATTGGAAACGGTGCGCGCTAGCGATGCAAAAAAGCGAAAATTCTGAATTGCGCGCGGCACATCAACTTGACGCGCGGCACGAATCGGTTTGCCGCAATCGCGACTTTCGGCCTGCGCAAACGCCTCAAGGTTGCTCTCAATGGCGTCGGCGAGCTGCTCCAACATGCGTGCACGCTCCTCGCCTGTGCGCCGCGACCAGGCCGGAAATGCCCGATCGGCAGCGGAGATTGCGCGCTGCACATCATCCGGCTGGCAAT
>Ga0105046_10010976_pt1 | contig 14085 bp, 2 predicted proteins | sample MAT03_FD_78385 | JGI IMG/M metagenome (GOLD analysis project Ga0105046, IMG submission 78385) | Freshwater microbial communities from Lake Fryxell liftoff mats and glacier meltwater in Antarctica - MAT-03 (megahit assembly) | ecosystem: Environmental > Aquatic > Freshwater > Ice > Liftoff... | reverse complement strand
CCACCATGATGACCATGATGTGCACCACCGTGTCCGTCGCCATGTCCACCACCGCCACCACCGCCACCGTGTCCGCCACCGCCGCCACCCTTATCAGCCGCATATGCTGGGAGAGCCATTAACGCTAAAGCAGCAAAAGCAGCTATACTTCCTAAAGCTATAATTTTCGATAAAGTTTTCATAAATTCTCCTACGTTAGGAGCGCGTATTATTACTAAACCCGAGTAGGGTTCTGTACGGGATCACTTGCTCCCGTTCGCAAGGGAATTTGCCCTTCGTAATTTAAATTATAAAAATTATTTTAAATTCTGGATAGAGCAGAATTCGCCAAAGCGGATCCCTTGGATATCAGTCGTCCTTCGGCGGTATCCATGATATTAGCAATTAGTCATTCATTTTGCTATTTTGGTATCCAAAAGAGTACCAGAGGAAAGGAATTTAGATGTGGGTCGCCCCTTTCCTACGGGAAAGGGTAATAATATGAAAATGTGGGTGATAATTGAGTTTAGCACCAAAATGGTGGATAAAACTGGCAGCACCTAATATAGCCTAGCTCACCAACGGTCGTGCTGACTCTAAAAAAAAGCATTAGAACTTATGGGTAATAGATTGACTTGTCGGCGACAAATTTATCTAACAACGTGTTAGCTATACCGCACGCGGTTTGGTTGTTAAATTTTTCAATGATTATAAAGATCTAGATGCAAGGATTTATTTCGAAGCTAATATTTCCTATATTAGCGAGAAAGGAAGCCTTGCAGATGGGTCTTTAGAATCTTTGCAAAATTTAACAACCAATCCGCGTGCGGTATATAACCTAATACTTCAACTCTTGAATCAATTTGCCTAACAAACTTCTTGGATAGGCTTCAAGCAGTTGAGGCTTGTTGCGGCAAATCTGTTTATAAAAAAACTCTTCCATTCGCTCTTCACCCTTTTCCTTAATCCAAACCCTTAAATATTCCTGTTCTGGTTTGGTATAAGTCAATTCACCTTTGAAAAACTTGGCTTGTGTCGTAAACTTAATCCAATCACTACTATTCACAACTTCTTCAGCGATTTTAAGATCATCGCTTTGTATACGACCCAAACTTATATTTCCTAATACGACACTCACTTCTTTCTCAGATTCGTTCTTACCTCTTTCCTGCCCTAGACGATCATTAAAATAACCCGCCTCTCCATTCGAGATCAAAATCATCTTTTTTTTCTTAGTGGTACGATCCACAACAATAAGAAAATGATTCACATCAATTTGTCTTTTATCAAAAGGGTCAGCCGCTTGATAGGTATGCCTTCGGATGAGACTCATCGGTAAAAAATTGTGAGTCGCTTCCAAGTCAAAAATATCTCCATCCATTTTTAAAGAACTCATTGTCTCCCGCAAATGAAAGATGGGAGGAATTCCTATTGAAGTCGTTCTAATATGAGGGAAATTAAGCGTGGGTGTTTGCGTTGTCTCATGACTGTTATGATAGTCGGTGTATTGAGCCATAGAAGTGGTTTCGAAAGAGGATTTAGCGGTAATGGCTTTATCCGCTTCGCTAGTTGACCAGTTCCAATAATAATATAATTCTCGATTAGTGTTCGCACTATCCGATTCTGTTTCTGTCTCTTTAAAACGTTGGAGATCGATTTCTTGTTCTTGCTCAGTCTGATGCTCGGCCTCAACAGTAAGCTCAAGATTTGCCTTTACAGGACTCATCATTTTTTTAGGTAAAATATTCCATGGAATAACGTTCTTCATCTGTAATTCAAGGGATTTCGCATCAATACCTCCGAAAAGCGGTGAAGCTTTTTTTATGTCATTAAATAATTTTAAATCATCCTTAATCTTATCTTCGACAAGTTTATCAGAGTCTTCTAATTGAGCTTTGCGACCAAATTGTTCATAAGGATTGTCCGCCATTTTCCTACTAAATAAATTTTCGACAAGGGGAGCTGCATCGATGAGTTTCATTAGATCGGTATTTGGATCGAGTACAATTTTTTCAACACTAGTTTCAACCACGTGGGTGATCTTTTGCATCACATTGCCAGGAAGCTGCGCTTCCAACTCCCGTATTTCAACAATTCGAGTAAATTTAATGATGTGGTCAAAGCTGATGGGAATATCCGCTTCAAGCCCCAATTGCTGTCGGATGTAATGGGCTACTTCGGGTATATGGACAAGTTCAGCAACTTGGTTTTTATCAAGTTTACGCAGTCGCCATACACCTTGGAATAAATCTCGGCTGGTTAATGTTTTACCGATAGTGGCAAAGCCCAACGCTTGATCGATTTGTTTCGTGTCTTTTCCTGTAGTATCAGGCTGAGAAAAGTAGGTAAAAGAATTATCGAGTGTCGTTTGCGATTTCTCCGCAGGGATGGAGATAAACTTGCGTTCTCTACGCTCTAGCACTTGCATCCGATTATTCTTATCATAATACCGTACGCCAAGCATGTGGGGCAGTCGTTTCAACAGTTCTTCTGCAATGATTTCATTCGGGATGCCATTGAATAAGGCCGCTGTATCTTGGAAGGTTCGAGCAGGGGAGTGAGGACCTACGACTTTGAACAGCTCATCTAAAATTGACGTGTAAACATTCTTAGAAATGGCGCGGATGTTTTTGCTGCTATTCTTTTTCAAAATGCCTAGCGTTTTTCCATCGGTCCCTGTTTCAATACGGGTTTTTAGTCGGTTGTGATACATGTCTTTATTGTAAGGAGTGCCCGTGAAACCCAACACTTTTTCATAAAAATCCGGCAAATCCAAATGATGGCTAACAATTTTTCGGGGGAATAGCTGGACATTAGGGAAGATATGCCGGCTCAAAAATCCGTAAACATAACGTTTGTTTTCTTTGAATTGTTTTTCTAAGCGGACGAAATCTTTATCACTCATGCGCATGAGATTCATTCCTTTCTCATCACCGCATAAATCATTGAAGTCTTGGTAAGCGATTGTTTGATGAACCTGCAAAGAGGGATCGTTTGCCATTTCTTTTAGGATCCGTTCTTTAATCCCATCGATTAATGCCCGCAAAACGGGTTGAGAGATTCCTTCTATCAGATAGAGCTGAGTGGTATAATTCAAAAGAACATAGGGATGGCCATAACGCGATGTGGGATTAGGTTGAGTGCTTCCCATATAGGGCACTGCCAATAACTCACTCGTCTTATCGCTTCTGCCGTATTTAAAGCTAATGGGTTTGTTCAGGGTTAATGGAAGAAATTCATTGAATTCCTCTTTGACGATGGCTAAAAGATTTTTTATTGTCATATTACTCAATGTAGCAAGAAATGCGTCGCCTGTGTCGCCATTTTTCCAATAATCGATCACCAAAGCTCTTTCTTTTTCAGAAAAACCTCTCAGAATATTACCTAGTTCCGATTTCTGTTTCAAACCAAAGGCCATAAAGCTTTCCACCGCTTTTGGCATGATTTTTTGATCCCAGTTTTCTTTGGTGAAAGAAGGTTCCTCCAGGTGTTTTTTGTCTTCTGGGAAAATTTGCGACATCAAGTCAGGAGTCGAGTAAATAAATTCAAAAATCTCACACACAACATTAGCATGTTTCTCTAAAAGCGATTCGGGTTTACCTTGTGTAAAATTAACTTCATGGCGACCATTTAATAAGATGTCAGCTTCATCTAGAATGCCGATCATCGCGATGCTCAAAATTTTTCGCATTTCAAGCAATTCAGGAGGGGGAGGCAGGCGCCTATTAGTAGGTAGCTTGTAATTGCTATTCAAATAATCAATGAGCATTTCTTTAAATTTATTATGCAGGGCATGCATCGTTACATCAGTCACCAGAAGGTATTCTTTTTTAGCAATCATTTGCTTCATGTTCGTACGAAGCTTTGTCAATGCTTCAAGCGAGCAATCGGTTGCTCGATTGAACATAAGCGTATGCGTCGCTTGTTCGAAAATTCCGCCGGATGCGGCATCCATATCCCTTAAAGTCGTTTGGTATTGTGCACTTGTGACCACAATGACCGGCAAACGCACGCCATCTGCTTGTTTCAACGCTAAGATCGGTAAAAGGACCTTGGATTTACCTGAGCCCATGATTTTTTGCAGAATTAGATTCGCATTGGCACCCTCAGCTTTAATCAGCGTATCTAAATCAGCCACTTGGTTTGGATAAAGCTGAACATTCGCTAAAAACTCAAATAAACTGTATTCCGGTAAAGTCTCAATGTTATAGGCAGGAGGCAGGGTTAGGTTGTCTTTAAGCTTTTCCGATAAATCCAAATACTCGAGATTTTTGTCTAGATTGAGCTGATTCTTGATGCGTTCCATGTCATCGATATCATTCAAGGAACGATCGATTTTTTGTACTTTTTTAGCTCGCTGAAGAATCGCTAAAGTTTCGTTTAGGAGCTTAGATATTTCTTCGTCCGTTAGACTTGGATTTTTTTCCAACAGGTGCCTGCTGTTTTTGTTAATAAGAATAATGCATAAGTCTTGGAAGGTGATTTCCTTCAAAAAAGTTCCTTGACGACGGATGCTTAAGTCCGTTTTTTCTAAGATTTCCTTGGGAAGACGGTTGGCTTTCCCCACAAGTTCTGAAGTCTCTGATTGTAAAAGTTTATTTTCTTCTGCCCTTGCAACCAATAAACTTGTTTTTATTGATAAAAGTTTACTTGGCTCTAAGAATGTTCGGGATGTTTTCTTTTGCGACCACGCATCGGAGATATCGCTTTGAAGTTCTTGAGTGATTTTTTCCGCTAGAGGAGAGCCTCCGACTGCGACTGCTTGTTGAAGTTCCGTGATCTCTTGGTCATTGAGTTGAATCCCCATGAAAGGAATATCTTTAAAGTAGTCATTAATTTTCCGCTTGGTGAAAATGTCCGACGCTCGATTGATATTGTAAGTGAGTTGAATAATTGCGGGTTCTGTCGATGAGGTAACTTTAGTCGTTTTTTGATCGGTTTTGACTGAACTTGATAGTGCTGCTGTTTTAGTGTCCTTCTTCAATTCTTGATAGGGATTAATAAACCACTCTTTGAATTTTCTGTGGTCAGATTGTTCAATACAACGGACGAAATCACGAATGCTTTTAAATTGTTGGGGACTTTGAGCTATAGTCTCCATTAGATCCACAAAAAAAGGATCGGCAGTGGGATCAAGTTTAGCAAAGGCTATCTTGAGACGAGCTTCTGGAACACTTTTAAAAATGTCTGCATATAAACCGTTAAATACACTGTGAACGAAGTTTTCCCCCGGTTTAGTTATAAGAGCGTCTTCATTTTGTTTTTGATGCCTTTTTTTATCGATTTTTAGTGCCCACTCACGAAATTTGCTACTCTGTTCAGGTATTTCGATTGAAGCGTCCTTTTTTTCAGGTATGATTGCAGCAATACTGAACAGCGCATTTTCAACAGAAGCGTTCGTCAGATGAGCCAAGCGATGATCAATTAAATGGAAATTATCTCTTTTTATTTTGTCGGGAATATTTTTTATAAATTTTAATAAGATTAATTCATCTTCAACACTAAAGTGAAGATCAGACCATTGTGAGCGATCCTGATAAATACTCAAATAGGCGTTGATCTTATCGAGGTGTTCCATAGTTAACATTTTAGAGTCGTTTTTGATGAGTAGCAACAACGCCCACAACGCCACAGCGCCAGCATGCGGATCAGCATCTTGAATTGTGGATGGCGTTTCAAAAGCCCAGAGGAGGATCTCTGCCTCTTCTGGTTGGTAGGCAACTGCTTTGGAATAAGATTGAAGCAACATTTTCTGCGCTTTTAAATAGTCTTTTCTCGCCAGATGTATGTTGGCTAGAATAAGCTTTTGTTCTCGTGTTTTAACGGAAATGCCGGCCTTAGGCTCAATAGGGAAAACCACGAAGGTGTTGGGATTGAGTGGCGTGTTCGGAACAAATTCGTAGGATCTGCTTAATGCTCCATTTTTAATGGCTTTAACCGCCAATCGGGGAATGAGAACTTGACGGATGCCCTTCTCATTTTCAACAACCAAGCCCTCTTGGAATCCATCCAATCCTTTGACCGTTTGGTTAAGGCTAAGTTTAAACCCTGGAAGATCATTAGAGTGTGCTTCCCAGGAATTATTTCTTTTCACCATCATAAAACCTAGATTGAAGCGTGGAATTTCCAATAATGTCAGTTCTCCTTTTTCATTTTTCCATAAGTTGACCCCTTTTTTACCAGCGAACCCATCGAGAGATTTAAGAACATTCTCAGTGGAGTAGATGTCGACCAAATGGAGTAGCGAACCGTCGGGCATATTTTTTTCAACACGCTCTAACTTTAGCACAGGCTTATTACTAACTGCTTTCACGAGATCGATGAGTTCTTTGGTGATAGGAAGGGGATCTTTTGTTTCTATAAATGCTTTTAGATCAGGATTGTCAAGTGTGAGAGGATTGTTTTTATATGTTGCTAGGGATTTATTATAAACATCTTCATATTCAACATTAATTAAATTTGTTGGTGCATTGATGAGTAAATATCTTAAAAGTAATTCATCCATTTTACCGTTGAAATTGTAATAAGAGGTCTTGTTCAAGAAATCTGAAAGTTTTTTTATAAAAGATTCTCTAGTTTGGCCTTGAAAGAGATATCTTGTCATTAGTTGGTTTCGACTATTCAAATAAACAAATTCAAGTTTTCCTTCTTCATTAATTGATTGCCATAATGTATTATTTTCGGAGATGTTTTGGATTCCACCAACTACACTTAGTTCTTTAGGAGTATTATTCAGAAAGGCAAACCAACGGCTAGGTTCCAATTCATACTGTATTTCTAAGGTTCGATCTTTATTTGAAGTATAGGGATTATAACGAATTTTTACTTTTCGGCGTTCCTCATCGGAAAATTCATATTCATGCGCACTGATTTGACGAGCTAAATAATTGGTTTGTTTAAACACTCGTTTGAACATTGGAGAGGATATAACTGAGGATGGAAGATAACTTGCTTTTGAATGACCGAAACTGATTCGACCAGTTAAAAGATCGATTTCAATCGGACTTGAAATACAAACTGGAAATCTGGAAAGGTCCCACTCTTTTGCTGTTGGTTTTATATTGAAACGGTCACAGATTTCATTAAGAAGTAGTGATCCTTCTGTAGAATTAATCGATTTGCTTATGCTGGACCAATGTTTAGCAATGACTCGTTTTCCTAAATCAGTAAGTATCGTAAAATGTGAAATAAAATCGTTTTGCGGCATGCCCGCTCCGGTCATTTCGATGAAACAATAACTTTCAAGAAGAGTTCTGACTTGGTCGCGATTCAAAGAATCAAATTGGTAAGAGTATTCAAGCAGGTAAGAATTTAGCACATACCGTTCCACGTCTGAAAGGATGGGTTGATTTATCCACAGTTTAAAGTGCTTAAAAAGATCTTGTTTACGAAAAGAAAGTCCTTGAAGACGCGCGATATCACTGATAAAATCCTCTTGCCACAACAAAAATCCTTGCGCTATGTAGTCTCCTTGATTAGCAAAAAACTGTTTGCTTGAAGAGAAGAATTCCTGGATGACGTGAATAAACTCAGGGTTTTTTGATAAGAGAATTTCTAAAAAATTCCCTTCAAAAAATTGCAAATTGAAAAAGTCCTGATATTTTTTTTCACTTAATAGATGTAGATTTTGCGTGAAGTAGGCCAAGACTTTAGAAGGCTGCAATTCTAAATGCGGATCAGAACCATCGTAGTCACCGCCTGAAATGATTGCCGCCAACTCCTGTATTTGATTTGAGGACAAATCATTTTTTTTTGCGAGCGGAGAACCTAATTGATCTAAATATTTGGTATAAATTTCTGAGTAGCGGCGTACAGCTTTTGGGAAATGATCACTTCTCATTTCGTCTGTGATATAATTTAATATGTGATTTCTGGGAATATTCATTCCATACTCGGATGCGTTACTTGAATTCTGATTTTTTAATTTTTCGATTAGTCTACAATCTACGCGTTTATTTCTTTCGGTAATCTGAATAGTCTTCGATGGCAAAATTTGATTATTGAAAAGTTCCCAAAGTACTGTGGCAAGTTGGCTTTTTACGCTGCAAAAATCCGGGTCTAAAAAATTGCCTTTGAGATCGATTGCCAATTCTCCACATCTTAATGCTTTGGAAGCATTAATGAGTTCTGGTTTCGCTTTTTCCATCTTGTCCCGTATCTCAGGATGCTCCGCCATTTCTTGAATCCAGCGAATTTCCAAATATTCGGATTGTTTATTAGGAAACTCGTAATTAAATAACATTTCACTTGAGCATGGAAATAAATCTTGTGAAAAGGACTTATGAGTGGATTCAAGATAATTTAAGATGTGAGCTAGTTCTTTCCTTAAAAAAGGATTTGATAAATTGCGATTGGTTTTTGGTCTTCCAAGAAAGTTATCATTTAATATTCCAGATTTTATTAGACTTAGCGGAAGATTTCCCGCAGTTAAATGTTTTAAATGCTCGCATCTCAGTGCAAGATCCCAAATAATCGCCAATCCTTTCAAGGAACCGACGATGTCATTGTTCCCAACATCCTCATAAAACATCATTTGAGCGATTGAAAAGATGGTGGAAATTTCTTTCATGCAAGTGCTAATTTCCCCTTTATTTATTGTGTTCCAAAAATCGTTCTGGATATTGGGAAGGGGAAGTTTCTCATAAAAAAGGTTTAAGTTTGTGCTGACGGATTCTTTATCCTCTTGATGTGCAGAGATCCATTTTCGAAATGTGGCTAATGTTGTTGTCATTTCCTTAGGATTGGATAAACCCGCGAATGCATCGAACGGTAAAATAGGTTGCCTTGAGATAACCGTTCCTTCTTTCTCTGATTCAGTAAATAAAGCCATCTCAGGTTGCACAATTAAAGCGCCCTCTATTTTAGGCAGCTTGTCAATCTCTTTGAAATCTATCTCACGAGAATTTTGTTTTTCAAAGTTTGTTTTTTTTCTAAATCCGTCTAAATATGAAAAGATGATTTTGAGGGTAGATTCTACTCTTTGAAGTTCATTTAAGGTAATAGTTCCTTCACGATAACCCACTAAAGAATCACGGGCAAATTGCTCGGAAGCTTTTTGTAAGAGCATCTCTACTTCTTCCGGTTCTGTGGTGCTATCTGAAAGGAGTTTTAGAATGAACTGGTATAATTCAGTCTGTTCAGGGCTTGGAATGGTTTGTTGTACCAGTGCCGCAGCAGGTGTTTCTGAAATACCTTCTGATTTTTCGGATCTTGCATTAATGGCAATTTGGCTTTCTTGGTCCTTAAGATGCAAAAATAAATCACAGATACTTTTCAATCGCATGCTGTAGTCAGTTTGCTGAAATTCTTCTTTAGTCACCCCTTTTAATAAAATTGCTAGCAGAGCCCCCCATGTACACACCCCAACCCCTTTAGGGGTAATAAAGTGATGAAATTGATCGGAAGGGGTTACCCATTCACCTTTTAAAAGATTATGTAATGTATAGGCCTCTTTTTCTGAATATTCGGTTTGTTGATTGCGTTCGTTTAGAACGATGGTTTGGATTTCCAAGAGAGCTCGCAAAAAGGATGGGTTGGCTAATTCTTCGATGGGGATTTGATTTTTTTCTAAAAATGGCAGAGACCGATTTTCACTTTGGCTGACGAGCACAGGATGAAGATTTATACCCCTACCACTATTGAAGAGGGTGCACCGGTATTTTTCACCTTCTTTTGCGATCCGAAAATACATGCTATGGCCACCCTCTAGACCTTTCCATCCGAATGGAATGATCACACCATGACCCGGCTTTAAATCGGTAATTATTTGAATAAGCTTTTTAGAAAAAGCTTCTGCTGTACTCTCGATGGTTTTAGTTGTTTGAGTTTTTGCTAGCTTGAATTCTGAGTACAGACTGGCAGTTTCTGTCAGTTCTTTAATTAGCTGTTTTAGTTCGGCCGCTGGGTTAGGTTGTTGATTCAAGTAGATGAGCATCTGTTTAAGGGAGACATTAGGATCATTCCCTTCTAAACCTGTGTTGGAAATGTATTGTTCTGCATGTATATGAGCGAAGCTTTCTGGTGTAATGGGTGATTGAGAATGGGTTTCTAAATGGGATGGAACAGGTTGTTCGGATATTTTGTGTTTGGCAATTTCTTTGGATATCGCATCTAGAAAAGTCATCCAAGGAGGTTGTATTACTTCCGACGTTTTTTGAATCAGTTGCTGAATTTTGTGGATTAATTGATGGAGATCTTTTGCTTCCGGTTTTGGGAGGTGGCTTTCTGCGATTTTTAGGTAAAAGGTGATCTCGCGAAGCTGGAGCCACTCGCTTTCCAGAATCGTCGGTTTTTGGGATAAAATTGCGGTGATTCGCGAAGAGAGATCGTTTTCATTTTGGAGAATCTTATCGATGAGGAAAGCATTGGCAAGTTGGGGTTCTTTGAAGTGCGTTTTGGCTGAAACGTTGTGGACAAGATTAAGCACCTGGGCGGAAACATGAATACCGGTAGCTGATTTATTTGGCTCCACGGAAAAGCCTCCAAGCGGGATAACTAATAACAGTATACCATGGATAAGAATTATCCCCAAAGGGGTGGATATTATCAGACCACTAGAATATAGGACCTGTTGATTGTACAGTATAGTGGTCTGTCCAGTCTGTCTAGTTTGTCCAGTCTGTCCATTCCAGTAATCCTGGACTCTGAAACTCAAATTACTTAAACCACAGATATTTGTGGATAAGATAATCGAATTCCCGAGGTCCTGATTACTAGAGCGGGCAGACTGACTGGACAGACATGGACAGACATGGACAGACTACTGGACGGACTGTCGGGCAAGGCATACTGTCCAGAATCCTAAGGCAAAAACCGTCCCATTCTTCTTGGATCCGGCAACTGGCACACAGGTGCTTTTCTATCCCTATTTCTAGCTATTATGCGATAAGCCCAATCATAAAGAACAGAGGGCAAAAATGAAACCCACCCTAATAACTTCCATTTTCCTCCTAAAAGCCAGAAAATGCGCATCCCCCCTTTCCCCTCGCGCATGAAAGTCTCACCCAGGGATCCATAATTTTCCACTAAGCATAAACTATCCAATGTACGAAAACCCGGTGGCAAAACTCTCTTAGCTGTTTCTCCCTGCAAAGGAGCAAATAGAAAATGATTATTTTTGTCGTTATTTAATACAAACTGGGCCATGCGGTCGCAAATCCCGCATTCCCCGTCGTAAAATAGCAGGTGTTTTATTTCTTGGTTTTCAATCATCAACTCCCTCCTATTTTATTTTACTATTGAATTTTGCTGAAGTCTAGCAATTTGCCAAATAAACCGAAAACTTTATGTAATAAAGCCACACGATTATCGCGAATCTCCTTATCACCACACAAAATTTTAACTTCATCAAATAATTTCGCCAACGGGGGCTGAATTTGAGCGATCATCTCATAAGCCTTATCATAATTTTGATCCGATAACGCTTTTTCGAAAGCCTTTTCATTTTTCACTAATATTTGATTAAGTTCAATTTCCGCATTTTCCCTGAGCAAACTTTCTGAAAAGTGAATTCCATTATGCCCGGCTTGATTAATCTGCCCTTTAGCACGCTTATAGACCTCGAACAACAAGGGAAATTTATTATTGGATTGGCGGAATTGATGCAACGACTGGACCTTGCAATAAGCATCATAAATGTCGGTAAACCCTCCCGATAGAGCGGCTTCAATCTCGTCCTTGCTCACACCGTAATCCAAAAATACCGTTTTCACCCGATTGGTAACAAAGGTTTCCACTTCCTGCATCAATTCGGCTTTGCTATTAAGCAATTCCTTAGGGAATTGATCAAAAGCATGGTCAATCACTTGCATTAAGTTCAGGTTGTACTTACCCTTAATCAACATTTTGATAACGCCCAATGTTTGCCGGCGCAACGCATAAGGATCACTCGATGATGTCGGCTTCAAGCCAGCACAATAACAGCCAAGCAAATTGTCGATCTTATCGGCTAGACTCAAGACAATTCCTTCCTGACTTTCCGGAAGCGGTGCATGTTCACCACGAGGCATCCACTGTTCATCAATTGCTTGAGCCACCTCAGAAGCTTCCCCCGAAGCTAAAGCATAGTAACGTCCAATGGTCCCTTGAAGTTCCGGAAACTCATAAACCATTTCCGATGCCAAGTCCGCCTTGCACAATTCACCCGCCCGCTTCACTTTGACAGCATCGCCAATTTTTAACACTTTCTGAAGGTATTCCGCGTGAGCCGTAATCCGTTTGACTTTATCGTAAACGCTTCCTAATTCCTTTTGGAAAACCACGGCTTTGAGTTTTTCATTATATTTTTCAAGCGGCTGTTTCAGTCCTTGTTCATATAAAAACACACCATCTGACAAACGTGCTGATAAGACCCGTTGATTACCCTCCCGAATTTGATCCGTCGGATTCGTATTTGATGTGATCACGAATAAGTTAACGAGATTTCCATCCTCGCCGGCGACTGGAAAGTATTTTTGGTGTTCGACCATTTCGGAAATTAGCACTTCCTTTGGAACGCGCAAGAAGCTTTTATCGAACGTGGCAGAGGTGACTTGAGGCCATTCTACAAGATTTAATACCTGAGGAATCACTTGATCGCGACTGATGACTTTGCCATCCAATTGTTTTTCTAACTCATCCAATTGGCATATGATTTGTTTCTTGCGCTCTTCAATATCCACCATGACTTTGTGTTCCCTCAAGATATTAACATAATCCTGAGCTTTAATTAAGGCAAAGGCGGAAGGGCGCAATTGACGATGTCCGAAGGATTCGCGGCAAGCGGTGATGTTAGCGTAGGAAAACGGCACCACATGATCCCCAAATAAACTGACCATCCAGCGGATCGGTCGAGCATAGGTGGCCTCTAAATTGCCCCATCGCATTTTCTTGGGAAAATCCATGTTTTGAATCAACTGAGGCAAATGCTCCGACAAAATAGCCGCAGTAGCGCGACCTTCTGTTTTAACAGACCCAAAGAGGTAATCGATATTTTTTACAGGCTTGATGAGGACATCAGGATCTTTATTCGCTCGGATATGTTCTTGGGATACCGGTTGTTTTCCAAGCGAACGAAAGAAACCTTCTCCGGCCAGTGTTAAAGAACCATCGGGTTTGAATGCCTGTTCAGCTGGCGGGCCGCGCTTTTCTGTCGATTGCGCTGCTTTACCTTTGGCTAGCTCTAGAACATAGACCGCCAAACGTCGCGGCGTGCCATATGTGTTAATGGATTTAAATCCAATATTCTCTTTTTCGAGCAGCTGGCGAATCGCTTTTTCTAGGTTTTGCGCACCAATCGTCACAAATGTGGCTGGTAATTCTTCCGATCCAATTTCAAGCAGGTAATCCTCTTTCTGATTCGGGTCAAAATGAACTAAATCCTCCGCTAAATCGGCCGCTGGAGCATGGGGAGTTTCATCTTTAGGCGGCGGAAAGCGGTCCAATAGCGGATATTTCAATGCTTCACGGCTCTTGACATAAGCATCTGCAATTTGTTTAGACAAGTCCCTGATTCTTGCAATATATCCCGTTCTCTCCGTCACTGAAATTGCCCCGCGTGCATCAAGGAGGTTAAACGCATGACCTGCCTTCAAAACAAAATCATAGGCCGGTATTGGCAAATTCATTTTCATTAATTTTTGGGCTTCTTTTTCATAATCGTCGAAGTTACGAGACCACATAGGGATAGTGGCATGTTCGAAATTGTAATGGCTCCATTCAAGTTCATTTTGCATATATAAATCGCCGTACCTCAAGTGATCATTCCATTGAATGTCTTTAAAGTGATTCACTTTTTGCAAATACATCGCCAAACGCTCAAGCCCATAAGTTAACTCACCGGTAATAGGCTTCAACGTTTGACCACCAACAGCTTGAAAATAAGTGAACTGGGTGATTTCCATCCCATCCATCCACACTTCCCAGCCAAGACCCCAAGCGCCCAAAGTAGGGTTTTCCCAGTCGTCATGCACGAATCGCATGTCGTGTTCATTCAGATTAAATCCAACGGCTTCTAGAGATTGTAAATATAAATCGACAATGTTGATTGGCGAAGGTTTCAAAATGACTTGATATTGAAAGTAATGCTGCAAACGGTTGGGGTTTGTTCCAAATCGTCCATCAGTGGGT
>Ga0105046_10010975_pt1 | contig 14086 bp, 9 predicted proteins | sample MAT03_FD_78385 | JGI IMG/M metagenome (GOLD analysis project Ga0105046, IMG submission 78385) | Freshwater microbial communities from Lake Fryxell liftoff mats and glacier meltwater in Antarctica - MAT-03 (megahit assembly) | ecosystem: Environmental > Aquatic > Freshwater > Ice > Liftoff... | reverse complement strand
TTCGGAAACTCGCGAATTTCTGGATAGCACATCAGAAACCAAACGCAGCCAACTTGTCGAGCAGCTTCTTGATGGCCCCGCGTTTGTGCGACACTTCACCATCATCTGGCGCAATGCGTTGATTCCTCAGGCGTTCAATGAACCAGGAACCCGCGCATTGGTTCCGGGTTTTGAAGCATGGCTGTGGAAGCATTTTTCTGAAGATACGCCGTATGATCAGATTGTGCGAGAACTCATCACGACGCCGATCGACTTCGGGAACAATCAGCCGGGATTGCTGCAGTCAGCGAATTCGCCGAGCGCGTTTTTCATCGTGCGCCAGTTGCAGCCGGAGAATCTTGCCACTGGCACATCGCGCGCGTTTCTTGGTGTGCGATTAGATTGTGCTCAGTGCCACGATCATCCGTTCGACAAATGGAAACGCGATCAGTTCTGGAGCATGGCGGCGTTCTATTCTGGATTCCAGCGACCGGACAACGCCGATCCTGACAACCCGGCGATGATGATGAATGTGCGTGAAGATGCCGAGGCTCATTCCATCAAAGTGCCTTCCACTGGCAATGTGGTCAACGCAAAATTTCTGACGGGAGCAGAACCGGACTGGAAGGAAAAACCGCAGCCGCGCGAAGTTCTGGCGAATTGGATCACGGCCCGCGACAATCCGTGGTTTGCAAAGATGGCCGCGAATCGTCTGTGGGCGCAGTTTCTGGGTCAGGGAATTGTGCAGCCGATCGATGACTTTTCGGACAACAATCCACCGTCACATCCGGAAGTGTTGAAACTGTTGGCCGAGCAATTCATCGCTCACAATTATGATCTGAAGTTTCTGGTTCGGACAATTACGGCGACTCGTGTGTATCAGACGACGAGTCGCCAGACTCACGCAAGTCAGGCCGATCCGAACCAGTTTGCCCGCGCGGCTTTGCGTGGACTGACGCCGGAACAATTCTTCGACAGCCTCGCCGAAGCCGTTGGATACTATCAGCCGTATCGCACTGACAACCCATTTGTGATTGATGGTGATACGCCTCGTGGCAGATTTCTGGAGTTGTTTCGCGACGAAAACGAATCACCGTTGATGAAAGAAACAACAATCCTGCAGGCGCTGGCGATGATGAACGGTGAGTTTATCGACGATGCGACAACGCTGGATAACAGTCAAACATTGCGGGCTGTTGCGGATTTCCCTTTGATGACGAATGAAGAAAAACTCGACACGCTGTTCGTGGCCGCGTTCAGCCGCCGTCCGACAGATTCAGAAAGGGCAACCTTTGGCAAATTTATCACCGATGGAGGCACGACCGGCGACCCAAAATTCGCCATGGCTGACGTCTTTTGGGCGATGTTGAACAGCAGTGAGTTCTTGCTGAATCACTAAGGATCGCTCGATCAACACGTGTGCGATAGTTGCCTTTCGCTCCGCGAAAGAAGCGCGAACACCACGAACCGTAGGATGCGATTCGCTACTTTCGCGGAGCGAAAGGCGACTATTATTCATCTACAGCACTTGGCCAGCAAAGAGACTATCGAGAGCTTTCAATGTCGCTGTGTTCCCGATAGGTGACGCTGCAATGATTGGCGAAGCGGTTTTGGCTGCGTTCGCCGGAGTCTGCACAAGAGTCCCATAGACCTGGACCGGCACAGTCACGCGACTCGTACGAACGGTGTTCTGTCCAGCCCCGGCATTGACGATGATCGTTCTGACATTCGATACCAAAAACTGGCCCAGGGTTCGTCCGTTTGACGTGATGAAATAATTATTATTCGTCAGCGTAATGGCAATGCGATCTGTCTTCGAAGTGCCAGTGATCAGCAGTTCTCCGTTCGAGACATTCGCTGTCGCGACTTCATAAGTGTTCTTCAGGAAATTGCTCACCGCGTAATCACCAAGCTGTTTTCCGGACGTCAGTCCAGCGACGTTGTCAAAGTTGAAGTGAATACCTCCATAGATTCGGCTCATCCCGGCTTCGGCTGCGGCTTGTGTGAAGCTGGTGAACGAACGGCTCGGAACACCCGCAACTTCTGATGGTACCACAAAGCTCATCTGATCAGTCCCGAAGAAGCCTTTCAAGACAGCAGCGGCAGCTCCGCTAAAGGTACTGTGGCCGGACGTGTATGTTTGAAACGGAGGTGCAGCAAGAAGCGACGTCCAGTTCGGATCAACCACAGTTGCTGGATTGTTGTCGGTATTCGCTTGCCGAATAGCGGTTACCGGTCGCCACAGATCATAAAAGTACTTCGATTCCCAGCTCACGATCGCAGCGTCGGCAAGGGTTGCGTCCAGCATCGCGAAGAGCCGAGCATTTTGTGCGAGCGTGTTTTTGTTCTTTGTCGCTGCAATCTGAGCGATCACGTTCCATTCGCCGGGCGGAGTTGCTGTTCCCGGGCCTGCAGCCCAGAAATAGGCGACGTTCGTTTGGTCGGCAGTTCGTGTTGTGCTGGTCGGCGAGCCTATGTGCTTAACCACATTCAAATCGGCAGCGTAGGCACTGCTGTTAATTTTCGGCGGAGCGGTCGGACGGAATTGCGCATTGTTGATCATGATCCACGGCCGAACTCGCGGCCATTGCGGTAAAAGGGGACTCTGAAACGACGGCGGTGTCGGAATCCAATGCCCTGGTCGAGTGTCTGGAAGGTAAGTCACCGATTTCGTTGAACCGTCATCCGCACGCTCGGCGAGTATCATTCCGGCGATCGCCTTGCCCACGTTCACACCGTCTGTTTCCGGGCGACCATCTGGAATCACAGCAAGTGATGCCGCGTACCTTACGTCAAATTTCGCCTTCTGAGCAGGAAAGAGCGAGACAAGGGTGGTGTATGCAGCGGCGGCGACTGCTGCAGGCTGGGACGCTCGCGGATCCGCGTTGACCGATACCATGAAGGGTGCAAACTGCCGATCAATGGAGTTCACTGAATCGAAAACTGCCGTCTGGATAATCGCCAGCGCTCGAGCGGCGACAGGCGGAGCCGTTTTGTCGATCCGAATCGCGTCAAGTGCGGCGTTGTTCCAATGGATCACCGGATCGACTGTCAATAATTCGCGATTTTCGAGGATTTCACATGCTGTTGGAGAATAAACGGTGAGATTTCGGCGGCTGGTACGGGAACATTGGTTGTTGCAAAACAGACGAGAAAACAGCGTCATTAGGGGAACGACCTTGATTGAAAATTGGGGCAAGCGGCATCCATCCGAGTCTGAGTCCTCTGCAGGCGGAGGAGCATATTCCCAACACAATCGAGCGCGAACAACAGAATTTTTAAGTTAATATGACTAAAATGGACAGATTGCTACGCGTGGCTCGGAATGATTTGACACTTCTTCAGTGTGCGATCATAAGTCAAATGACACACACAGCTACAGTTCGGCTAAGACGCCGTCGATCACTCGTTCGAAACTGCGAGCGAAGCTGACGCCGGAGCCCGTTGCGACAGCCGGAACAGTGAAGGATTTGGCGGACCATGGTGAGTATTTCAGGGTTCCATTCGTATCCTGAACACCTCGAACCCAGATTTTCAGAAAGCGGCCACTGAACTGCGACAGGTTGTACGTCCGCGTTGTCAGATTGGAGAGATGGACGAGGCCAGACTGGAGCTGATACCCATGTGCATCCACTTCATTGATCCAGAGTTCGTATCGAGACGTCGCTGGCAGTGTAGTCCATGATAATTGCCCCGAAGCGGACATTGAAACTAATGGCATTTGCTGAACAACTACGTTCATACGATCACCCCATGTAGATTTGAGGCCGCCAATCCCAACGGCGCGAACCCAGATCTGATAGTTACCAGTGATCGTCGTGGCTGGCGGCGTGAAGTGAGTGTCACGAATGCCTGACTGCCGAAGCAGGAACTGACCATCTTTCGCCATATAGACTTCATAACTGTTCGCTCCCGTGGCATTGTCCCAAGTGACTGTGAGGACATCACCGGTCGGAAGCGGTGCCATCGAGTGAACTTGTACCTTGTCGGCGATGGTCGTCTTCAAAATGGTTTTTGTCGACTACGGAGTCATGCTGCCATCGGGAAGAATGTTTCGAACCCAAACGTCGTAAACGGCCCCATAGGTCAGTCCAAGGTCGCTCACGACATTCGCTATGGAATTTCCGGTCAACGTTGTTGAATGAAAGATACGCCTGGAAGTGCCTGTTGTGTTGGCCCAGACTTCCGTGCGCATCGCGCCGGTTGCGTTCCAGGAAAAGGTATCGCCCGCAACCAAAATGTCAGGACGTCCGACGATTGAAACCGTCTGCGGATCACTCCATTCGGTCGCCACGCCGGACGACAACTGACCGCGAACTCGGATCGAATACGTCCCGAGCGGCAGGTTCGTACCAAGTTTATGACTCGTCGATTTCAGATTTTCCGCTGAATATACAATCGTCGTCCCGTTCGGTTGAGTCACTTCAATCTGGAACGTGGCAGCATTTGCCACGGGTTGCCAGGTGATCGTCGGCGCGAGAGTTGCGGTCGTTGTCAGGTTTTGGACAACCACTTTATTGCCAAGAATGCTGAACGATTCTGCAGCAGTCCATGCACCGGGAACACCTTTTTCGTAAACAGCCCGCAGCCACGCCTTGTAACGTCCGGCAGATAGATTCAGGTCCGCCTGAGTCGCATTGATGTTTCGATCAAACTGGACTCGTTGGCCGGTTTTCACGTCGCGAATCTGCAGATCGTATCCGGTAACTCTGTTCAACTTCTCCGGAATCGTCCCGAACGCCTCAGTCACACGATCGACGACGCGAGACCACTGCAACGTTCGGCCGACCATCGTCAGCGTGGATGCGGACAGAAACTTTGGAGTGTCCGAAGAAATTGAGAAGGACTGAGGATGACTCCTCTGGCCGAACGCGGCGTTCGTCAGATGATTGGACCGTGTTCGTACCTCCACAAGATAAGTGCCCGTCCCCAATTGCCGCTGCTGAACGGCCGTCAGCATCACATCCGCAGTTGTTGAACGGATCGTCATTAACACCTTTTTGTCCACATCCAGAATTCGAAATTCGAATTCGGCAATGTTGTCCAGCGACACTCCCGCGAGGACAGCATCAAAGTGCAGTTGCAGTCCTGTTGCAACACCTGAAGACTTTTGCCGAGTTCGAATGCCGACAGCGTTCGAGAGAATTTTGGGAGTCATCGGTGTCAGACCAGCCAACGCCGCGAATCGAACGGCTTCGTCCTGCAGCGTCAACTGCTGAACGAGCGTATTCGGGTCGCTCAGATGGACAATGTGGACAGATTTTTGCGAGATCGCATAAAGTGAATCATCGATCTGAACACTGCGAAGAAATGAGTCCGATTGATTCCACCACGCATCCCAGCCGACGACATTGAGATCTGTAGAGGGACCACCGACGACGCCAATCTGATTGATGCCATCCTGGATGTCAACGCTCAACAGAACAATTCGCTGCTGAGCCCACTGTCCAAACGGAATGGCCAGCGTGCCGATCGCGGGCATATAATTAAAAGCCAGATGATCTGATGATGCCACGGAGTAACCGTATGCCGTAGAATCCAGCGAGTAACGATGGAGAAGCACAGGATTCGCCATGTCTGAAATGTCAAACAGCGACACCTGAACTTCCTGAACGCGACCTTCCGGCGTTGCATTGCGTCCGATCGCAAGCAGATGATTCTGATCGATCAACTGCATGTAGTCTGAAAACCCCGGGATCTTTAATTCACCAGTGATATGAGGATTTCGCGGATCACTCAAGTCGAACGAAAAGATTGGATCGACCTGCCGAAACGTGACAAGCCAACCTCGATCACCGTCAAATCTCGATGAATAAATGTGTTCATTCGGCGCGATGCCTTCGATGCTTCCCACGACGTTCAGCACATCGCCCTGATCTTCGAGAACATAAAGCTCGTTCGTACTGGAAGGCCATCGAGAATCATTTGTGAAGATTCGGAGGAAGCCATTGGATTCATCGAGCGAAAACTGATTCAGGACATATCCTTTGACGAGGCCTTCACCTTCCGCCACGAGGCCGTTTTCCGCCAGACCGATCTTGTGAATGCGCGAGCCGGGCTGATATGTGAATCCTCCGGTCGCGGGATCCTGCGTTGAGGTCGATTCCTGCATGATCAGGTACATCGAATTCTGAGTCGAATAAACCGTCACGCCACCATAGCCTCGCGACGGCACGGTGAGATTGCTGACAGGACCAGGACTTGATTCCTGCGCATCAAACTGCAGGACGGTGGTTGTTTGACCGCCGTCCATCGGGAGTTCGTCCGTGTTGCCATCAAGCCAGCCCAGCGACTGCAAACCGGTTTCGCCTTCAGCCGCTCGACGCCAAACAGATCGTGGCGCTAGCCCATCGCTGGTCTGAGTGCCATGTACGAGATCAGCCACGGACTGCAGGTATTCAATTCGAGTCTGGTAGCGATACTGCGATGGTGCTGCGATTCGAAGAACATCGCCAGCGGAAATCATGATGTTGTCAATGCGAGTGATTGGCGAAACAACAGAATCCGTCCCTGGCAGCCATATCATTCCCAATGCCGGAACATAAGCTGTCGCAGAATTGTTGACGACCAGATAAACCTGATCTCCGACAGCACGCGCGGCCTGATAGGCGCCATCGACAATGGTCTCCTGCACAAGTGCAGGAGCAGTTTGGTCAGTAATATCCAGTACCGATACGACCGTCTGCGGAGTCGAACTCCGGAATGGACGCAACGTCGAACCGGCCGCCAAATCATAGACCGGAACATAAGTGTTCTTGGTGGAAATCACTGTCAATCGGCTACCCTGCAGAAACATGGCGACCGGCTTATCCGTCAGCTGCATTCGCGACAACACTGCGGCTTCTGAAGTTGCCGTGGCCGCGCGAATGATCACAATCTCATTCTGCGAAATTGTGTAGATGAACTCACCATCTGTTTCGACAATGTCGGCTTCATCGACACCTTGAACCTGAACGTTCGTGTTTGAAACCTGCAGTGAGTTCACGCCTCCCTGTATCGAGTCGGCTGCGAATAGATTAAATCTTAGTCCGACTATAGGACGCACGTCCCACCAATAGTGACTTGCCGTCGTGCCGAATTGATCCTGGTAAGCCTGATCCGCACGCTCAATGATCTGGGCCTCAATCTTGTCTCGCCATTCCATGAGGTTTGGATCGACTCGGCTGAACAGGATCCGCGAATTCTGGCCAGCGATTTGCCGATGAAAGTCGGCGACGCTCTCAACACGTGTTGCGTCGTAGTCCTCGTTGATACGCCAATGTTCACCAATCTCAAAAAGCCTGACACGCAAACGGGGAGCCATCACCGTCACACTGTCCCAAGTCCGAACACCGATCCCATCGGGAACCTGCGACTGATGAGCGCGCGACAGTACATAGATTTCGTCGCCGACCTGGCGCACTTCTTCGATCCGAACGAATCCATCTCCGCCGCTCCGCACATTCGCAATCCCCGTGATTTCCTGGCTCACAGCCGCATTGTTTGTGGCACTCATCAGTTGCCGGGGTTCCAGGGCTTCCAAAAGAAGCGCCGCGATGCTCGGAGCATTCGCTGCATGTGATGTTCGAAATCTGCGGTTGTTCGTCTGGCTGCCTCGAAATCCCATGAATCTATTCCAAGCTGTTGAAAAGAGATGACTATCACCGTCTAACCTTATGGGGACAAAACGTGAAGTTAATTTCGCGGAATCTTTGCAGAGCTCGGATAATTGGCCGAATTGCGTTGTACGTTCGCGCAGTTTTTGCTGAATCATTAATGTGTTTCGTCGATGGTAATGGCTACAATTCAGGGCTGAACTATATCAGGAGAGACCAAAAGACAACGATTCGAACTATCGTCCAGGACCGTCGGATTGAAATCCCTGCGCCAGATGATCTGGCGGACGGGACTGAAGTTGTGATTGAGCTGACGCCCGCAAGCGAAAAGGCGGAACTTGATGATGACTGGGACGATTCGCCGGAAAGTATTGAGCGGTGGATTCAGGCCGTTAATTCCTTACAGCCTCTGATATTCTCGGAAGATGAACTCGTGGCGCTGGAAGCTGACCGATTAGCTCGAAAGCAATGGGAGAAGGATCATTTCTTTGAGTACAGTGATAAGTTGGCAAAACTATGGGAATGACCCGTTACCTGCTTAATTCGAACGCCGTTACGTCAATGGCTAACAATCGCACTCCTTTTAATGGGTCATTTGGAGAACGCGCGTCAGCGTGGCTGCCGAATAGGTACCTGCGAACCTGTGATCGCCGAGTTGTTCTGCGGATTGGAAATGAGTGCGTCTCGCCCTTTGAATCAGGAATTGATGTTGCGATGTCTGAGATATTTAAAAGTGATGGCCACTCGATCGATATGCGTCCGTAATCTATGGTCGTTTGTATGCGGACCTGCGGCGGCGAGGTCGTCCGATGCAGGTGATCGATATTATGCTGGCTGCGATCGCATTGTCGCTGGGCAACTGCGTAGTAGTTTCAACCGACAGTGATTTGCTGGCAATCCCTGGACTGAGTGTTGAGAACCGGGAGATCCCAGCTTAGCGTGAACGACAGCTTTGTGCCCGTTGGTGCAACACACTATCACGTCTTCAGTTTTCCAAGATCAACCGCTCGCCGCGCACAACCTGCAGCGCCGATGAAGCCTGCGTCGCCGCCGAGCGAGGCGTAGTCGATGCTGATTTTGTCGGCAAGAGTTGCAAATGTCCGCGATCGAAATTCCTGATGAACTCGACGCAGGAATTCGCGACCAACCGCCGTTTCATGGCGGCCAAATGTCATCGCGCCACCCAGAAGCACCATGGCCGGATCGATCACATGCACAGCGCTCGTGATCGTGGCTCCGAGATAGCGAGCCATCTCCATAATGAGTTCTGCGGACACATGATCGCCGTGTTCTGCTTCTTCGGCGATCAGACGAGGCGTCAGTTCTTCGCCATTGTCGATGCGGTTTCGAACTGATGTGACGGTGCCGTTATTCAGTGCTTCACGGAATCGTTTCAGCAGAGCCGTCGCACTGACGTAGGCTTCGGCGGTACCAAATTGACCAGAAGTACATAAACGGCCGTTGTCCATTTCAAGGATGACGTGGCCAAGTTCAGAGCCGTGTGAATGTTCGCCTTCGATAATGTGGTCATCCACGATCACGCCGCCGCCAAGTCCTGTGCCAAGCGTATAAAACAACAGACTGCGGACGTTCTTTGCTGAGCCCGCCCAGTACTCGCCGTACGCTGCCGCATTGGCGTCATTCTGCAGAATTGTGGGGCGTTGTAGTTTAGCGGCGACGCGGTCTCGAATCGGAAAGTTGATCCATCCTGGCAAGTTCGGAGGATCCAACAGCATGCCTCCCGGGATATCCATTGTGCCCGGAGTCGCGAGTCCGATGGCGACGATCTGGCTCATTGAAATCTTGGCAGCAGCAACCGCCTCGCGTCCAGCTTCCGCGATATTTTCAACGCCTGCCTCGGGCCCGCCAATTGCATCTGTTGGGACACTGCATGACGAAATCACAGTGCCATTGTCATCGACAACGCCAGCTTTCACATTCGTGCCGCCGAGATCAAGGCCGAGAAACAAACGGGATGAAGTTGGATTCGTCATGGCTTGTATCGATGTGAAAACAGAACAGGAACTGGATCGTTGTTGATTTATTGAGCCGCAAAGCGCTAGCTGCGGGTGAGTGTGTAAAAATGCAGGGAAACACCTTCAGCTAGCACTTGGCGGCTCCAATCAACGAGCCGCAAGTGCGGAGTCCCGTCCTGCGGGATTTAATTCTCGCAGACATGCACTGACTTGGGAATGCCGTCATGCGAAACTCCCGTTGACCAGATTTCCCGAATGCGTGACGATTCCGGACATGCGTTTTTCAGTCCAAATCTTTCGAATACCCAGCGGTTAGTCGATGGTAATGCTGCATTCAGCAATCCGAATCCTGATATTGCTTGCCCTGCCCCTGACCGCACAGGCTCAACAGTCGCGGTGGGTGGTCGAAGACAAAAACGGCAACGTCGAAGTTTTTGCAGAGTTCGATCCTGGCATGGCCGAAGTTTGGCAAAACGTCAACGATGTCGCACACGAATTGCGGGAACTGCTGGCCGTTGAGCCAAATGGAAAACCGATTCAGATCATTCTGTTTCGCGATCAGGGCAGCTATCTGCGATTTTTGGCGAATACGATTCCTCAATCGCGCCAGCGAAAAGCCATTTTCTATCGAAATGGCGATGTTTATCAGGTCTACGCATATCGCAGTCGAACTCTGATTACGGACCTGCGGCACGAGGTCACACACGCAATCCTGCATCAGCACCTGCCATTTCTGCCGCTTTGGATCGATGAAGGGCTTGCCGAATATTTGGAAGAGCCAGATTTTTCTCGGTCAGATTCCAGCCGCACAAAATCGGCTCGCTGGAAAGCACGAGTAGGTTGGTCGCCGTCGTTGCAGGCATTGGAAAACATCCCGAATGCGGAGAGCATGGATGCAGACGACTACCGCGATAGCTGGGCGATGACGTGTTTGTTGCTCAATGAATCAGACGGCAGTCGTCAAGCTTTGCGGGACTATCTGGCGGTCATTCATCAGGGTGAGGCGCCAGGGCCGTTTAGTAAATTTCAAAAAACGGCCGATTCGGCGGTGTTTTCAAGGGCAAACTCCTATTTCAGGAAAATGCCGATTCGACTATCTTTGGATTCAAGTCAATGATGGTGCTCAACCGAGGACATCGGTTTGCCCAAAATTGATTCTGCTGGTATCCCGCCTTCTGACTGAATTCGTTCACCTCTCTCCTGCCTGTCTCTCTCCTCTCTTTTGTGAATCTGTTGTGCATCCGTTTAAGCGGAGTCTGAGACTCCGTCCGCTGATGATCGCAACTGTCACATTCGCCTCCTTGCTAAGTACGAAGGACCCCCCGTAATGTCATTTCTCAAATCACGATTCACTCGATTCGTCACTTGGTCACTCACACTCGCTGTTGTTGCAAACGGACCTCTGCTCAGCGCTGAACAACGCTCGACAGCAACACCTGTTGAAGAAACTCCAGAACACGAATCACTGATGCACGATGTAAAGCTGCAGCCTCAGGGAGTCTTGAAGGCACGCATCGTTGATCTGCAGGGCAATCCAGTGATCGGTGAACAGGTCTCTGTGACGTTCCGTGGCAAAGAAGTGGCCGCTGTGGTGAGCGATGCCGATGGATTCGCGACCGTGAGTGGTATGCGTCCAGGATTGCATGCGATTGTCACTCCTGTTGGTACGACAGCCGTTCGTTTGTGGAATGCCGACACCGCGCCACCAACAGCGTCGGCAGTTCCAGCTATTGTTTCTGACGCTGACGCTGGAGTTGTGCGTGGCCAGTTCGGTGCGTTCAACCTGCCAATGGTTGTCGTTCTGGCTGCGGCCGCTGCGGGTATCGCGATCGGGCTGGACGCGAAGAACACGGCAGACGATGCCAAGAAAGCAAACGCTGCACTGGAAGCACGTATTAAAGCTCTTGAACCAGCCAGCCCATAGTTGAGTGTAAGTACCAACTGAGCCTGAGGCGCTAGCCGATTCGACCGCAAGAAATCGGCTGGCGCCTCAGGCTCTATTCAATTATGAACTGCTGCTAGACCAGTCCGCGTTTCTTTCGAATCGCCCACTCGCTGGTCATCAGCACGACCAGTAACAAAAGTACAAACCAGTTGTCCCACAGACTCATGCGTTCCTGTCGCTTCAGTGCGACGCCTGGCAGTCCGTCTTTTGCCCACTGATTGATGCGTTCCAGAAAAGCAGCGGGTGTGAAAAATTCGCCGCCGCTGGAATGTGAGACTTCGCGCAGCAGTGAAAAATCAGATGATGGATCATCAAGTTCCGCATCACGTGCATTGACATGAAATCGTGTCGTGGCAATGCCGGCAATCGGCTGTCCGTTGTCAGTGGCTTTGACGCGAACCCAATAGTCGCCAGCTTCAAGCGTCTCTGTGAAATCCGCAAGACTCATGCCAACGCCAGCTCGTGGCGTCAGCGATGTGCTTTTGCCTGCAGGATTCGTCACAGACAATTCAAATTCAGCGTCATCCTTCGGATGCCCTTGCTCATCACGAGCGCCGAAAGAAAGTTCTGTTGGTTGTCCCGGAGTCAGATCACGAGGATTTGCTACAACCCACACACGCTGATCCATGTCGGCGTCTTTATGGGTGAGCCACAAAATTGCCTGCCGCCAGAAGCGTGTGTGCTCTTCGGCGAAGCCTTCCATGTACCAGTTCTGCCATGTCGTATCACCTGCGAACACCAGCACACGCGACGCTCCGATGGTTTGTCCAACGAGTAGCGGATGCCCAGAATCTGAGACTGCAAGAATCTGAGCAAGGGATGCCTGTTTGCGTACCAACAGATTCGCTCCGGTCAGCGGCGGTAACTCATCCCAGCGACTGCGGTTTTGATCTGGCGCAGCGATCTGCATGACGTAGTGTCCAAGTCCGTCGCGCGCTGGCAGCATTTTTTGAGGATCCGTCAACTGCAGGTTTTCAGCAGGCAATTCGATGGGAAAAAGCGGAGCCAGAATTGTCTTCCCATAACCGCCCTGTCCAAAATTTTCGCGACCGCCTGTCATCATTAATCCGGCACCGCGATTACAGCAAATCGCAATCTGCTGAATCTGCTGCGGAGTGAACGCATCTGCTGGGACGTCACCGATGATGAATCCGTCGTAGGCACCCTCCACGAAAAACCGATCCGGAATTGGCGTCTTGTTGCGTTCGCGAAAGAACCGAGCACGAATCGGCTGATAGTCAACCTGGATTCGACTGCTGTCGTTCATTTTCATCAGCCACTTTGTTTCCGGACGGATAATGTCAAAGTAGGCGATGCGAATGCCGCCGCGACCGACACGGATAAGGGTCTCGACGCGATTGTTCGTCTTGCGGACTTCGCCTGGCAGCGGTTCTGCTTCGACCGCGAGTTTCAGATCGCCGAACTGTTCCGGAGCGATCTGAAGCTGAATGATGGATTCTTCAGAAGCTGACTGTGGTGTGTGCATGGCGATCGATCGAGTATCTTCAGTGACCGGCACCGCAACCATCTCACCACTTTCACCGTCCTGCTTGCCCGTGCGATCTTCCAGGTAGACTCGAACCCGCACCGGCTGCCCCTGAGCGCCATTTGCTCGCAGCTTGACGCGAATCGGCAACACATTGCCTTGAAACACTTCGCGAGACAGGTCAAGGTCATCCAGAGCCAGATCAAGCGACGCAGATAACGCTTCGGGGCTGCCGAACCCGACCGAATAGATCGGCCGTTGCAGCTTGCCGAACAGCCGTGCCACTTGTGTAGGATCGACATCCAGTGAGCCGGAAGCGGCCTGACGTCCATCGCCCAGAAACAGCACAGCGGGCACGCGATCTTTGCCAATTTCTTCGGACAGCAACTCCAGAATTTTTCCATTCGCCGTCATCGCGCCGTCGGACTTGTCTTCGGGATTCTGAACCGTCTGTAGTACGTCGGAAAAATCCCGAAAGCGGATCTCGGCTTTTTCGCCGATGGCTTTCAATCCCGGTCCAGCCTCCGCCAGAATCCTGAGCAACGCCTGACGCCGTGTTCCGCCGCCGGGAATGTCTTCCGTCTGCATGCTGCGACTGGCATCGGTCAGAATATAGAGGATGGAATCAGACTCATCATGACTTTCGAAGACGACATATGGTCGCAGCAGCAACAAACACAAAACGACAATAATTGCCAATCGCAGCGTGATCAGAGTACGTCGCCAGCCAGCGGAAAGCTGTCGAATTCGCCGAGGATATCCCAGCCATAAAACGGCCAGCATTGCCACACTGGCAATGAGCGTCAGAGTCCATGACCAGACTGGCTCGAAGTGTAAGGACATAGGAAAACGTCAGGCCCGAGTTGGCGACTGAAGAGGGGAAATACTTGGCTAATATACAGCATAGCAGATCATATCAGGCTTCGGCGAGCGGCATGCGTCAGCTTGCCGGTACATTGCGATTCAGGTGTTTGTCCTCGGCACGGGCATCTTGCGAACCTGAAATCGTATATACACTGGTCGTAGACACCCACCGCTCGTCGGTCAATCGCAAAGTTTTTAGCAAACCCGGCGTATGAAATCCTGAGGCCGATCAGTAGAATTC
>Ga0105046_10010974_pt1 | contig 14086 bp, 12 predicted proteins | sample MAT03_FD_78385 | JGI IMG/M metagenome (GOLD analysis project Ga0105046, IMG submission 78385) | Freshwater microbial communities from Lake Fryxell liftoff mats and glacier meltwater in Antarctica - MAT-03 (megahit assembly) | ecosystem: Environmental > Aquatic > Freshwater > Ice > Liftoff... | reverse complement strand
TCCCGCCCTTGAGCGGTATCCCGTGGGTGCGGCAGTACTCGAGCTCTTCATCGCGCCCGATCTGCCAGGCCCTGACCGGGGCGATCATCTTCAGGTCCGGGTTGAGGGTCGCTACTGTCGATTCGAGTCGTACCTGGTCGTTGCCTTTGCCGGTGCATCCATGAGCCAGCGTGTCGCAGCCGGTCTGCGCCGCAACCTCGACACCCAGTTTGCCGATCAGCGGACGGCCCAGCGACGTGAACAGTGGATACCCACCGCCGTAGAGCGCGTTCGCCTTGATCGCCGGCAGAACAAAGTCTTCGACGAACTCCTCGCGTGCATCGATCACGATCGTCTCGACCGCCCCCATCGCTTTGGCTTTGTCGAGGATCTCGGTGTAATCCTCGCCGGGCTGACCGAGGTTCACCGTGAGGGTCACGACCTCGGCTTCATATGCCTCCTGAATCCAGTGGAGCATGACGCTTGTATCAAGACCGCCGGAATACAGGAGCAGAACGCGGTTCACGTCTTCGGGACGCGCCTCATAGGTGGCGACCGGTTGCGGCAGGGAATCGAGGTTGATCTGTGTCATTGCTTTCTCTTGGTTCTTGCTGGCTCAGGGTTACTCAGGGCGAGATGCCGCCACTGGAGTTGCCGCTGTCGGTTCCGGTCTCGGGAGAAATCCCGCCGGTACCGTCGCCGGTACCGGTGTCCGGCACGGTCGGGGTGGTCGGCTCGGTCGGGGTCACACCGCCGGATCCGTCGGTGCCCGTGTCCGGTGCGGTCGGGGTGACGCCACCGTCCGGTTCGACCGGGGCGACGTCGGTTGTGCCGGTCGGCTCAGTCGGTACGACGGTGGTCGCTCCGGTGACGCCGGTCACGCCGGTGTTCTCGGAGCTCGAATCGTTGCTGCCGGAGATGACGATGACGGCGATGACCAGGCCGACGATCACGGCCAGCAGGCCGACGATCAGGGTCCTCAGGTGTTTCCTGCCCTGGTCGGGGTCCTGAGGCTCATGGCCATAGTTATCCCGGCGCCGTGGCGGCTGGTCGTCGTTTCGCATTACTCGTGTCGGGTCGTCGTTCATCTCGGGTTTCCTCCTGTGAAGTTGGTCGGCGGTGATGGTATCCGGTGCTTCATCCGGCAACCGCCCCGAAGAGGGCGTCACCGATTATCGAAACCGCGCGGTCGGCCTGCTCGTCGGACAGCACGAACGGAGGCAGCAGCCGCAGGGTGTCAGGCCGGGGCGCATTCGCGATCAGCCCACGGGAAAGCAGGTCGGCATTCACGGCTGCGGAATCGATCCCGTCATCCAGACTGACGGCCAGCATCAGGCCACGGCCGCGGACCTCGTTCACCCCGTCGAGGGCCACGAGGCCTTCCGTCAAACGGGTCCCCAACTGCCTGATCCGACGCAGCATCTCGGGCCTGTCGACGATGTCGAGTACGGCCAGAGCGGCCGAGGCGGCCACTGGTCCGGCGGCGAAGGTCGAACCGTGGTCGCCCGGACTGAGCACCTCGGCGGTCTTTTCGCTGGTGATGCATGCGCCGATAGCGGCACCGCCACCGAGGGCTTTCGCGGACGTGATCACATCCGGTCTGGCCGGGCCCTGCTGGTAGGCCCAGAGTGAGCCCGTGCGTCCGACACCGGTCTGGATCTCGTCGAGGATCAGCAGCGCGCCGGTCTGGTCGCAGATCTCGCGGGCAGCCTTCAGGGTCTCGTCCGACAGCACGAACACGCCGGCTTCACCCTGGATCGGCTCGATCAGAATCGCCGCCGTTTTCTCCCCCGCCGCTTCCCGCAAGGCTGCGGCATCGTCAAATGGAACCGAACGGAAGCCCGGCAGCATCGGGCCAAGCAGCGGATCCCCGGCAAGCCCGGGAGTTGCTGAGAGTGAACCGTAGGTGCGTCCGTGGAAGTCGTCGGTGAAAGAGATGATCTCCGGGTTCTCCACGCCACGCTGATGAGCGTGCTTACGAGCGATCTTGATCGCGCACTCGTTCGCTTCGGTGCCAGAATTGCAGAAGAAGACCCGCCCACCGAGCGAAGATCCGGACAGGCGTTCGGCAAGGTCAACCATCGGCCGGGTGTAGAACAGGTTGGAGACGTGCATCAGCCTGCCGGACTGCTCCTGGATGGCGGCCACGACTTCCGGGTGGCAGTGGCCGACCGATGCAACCGATATTCCGGCCAGCATGTCGATGTACTCGTTGCCTTCTTCGTCGAAAAGCAGAGCGCCTTCGCCGCGGTCGAAGACGACATCGGCGCGTTTGTAAGTCTGCATCACGAACCGCCGATCGCGGTCCCTGAGGCTTTCGTCGACCGGGCTCACGGGTTCACCATTGTGCCGATACCCACGTCCGTGAACAGCTCGAGCAGCAGCGAGTGCGGCCTACGGCCATCGATTATGTGGGCTGCCTGGGCTCCGCCCTGGATCGCGTCGACGCAGGCGGTCAACTTCGGCCGCATGCCGCCCTGGATGCCTTCCAGCGCGTCCTTGACTTCACGCACGGTCGCTTTCGAGATGCGGGTCGTCTCGTCATCGGCGTCTTCGAGCCAGCCGACCACATCGGTCAGGAACACCGCCTTGTACGCGCCGAGCGCGGCCGCGACCTTGCCGGCCGCTTCGTCGGCGTTGACGTTGTAAGAGTTGCTGTCCCGGTCAGAGGCGACCGACGCAATCACCGGGATGTAGTCCTCTGAGATGTGGTTGAGCACGTCGACGTCGACCCTTTCGATCTCGCCGACAAAACCGACCTCGGCGGCGTTGGCCACCGGAGCGACTTCGAAGAGCGCACCGTCCTCCCCGGAAAGACCGACCGCAGGCTGTCCGGCCCGGTTCAGGCGCCGGACCAGGTCGGCGTTGACCTTGCCGAGCAGCACCATCTTCGCGACCTCGACCGTCTCTTTGTCAGAGACCCGCAGGCCGTGATGGAACTTGACCTCGAGGCCCATCTTCCTCATCACTTCGGAGATCTCGGGACCGCCACCATGGATGATCACCGGATTCATCCCGACGTACTTGAGCAGGACCACGTCCTTGGCGAAGGCCTCCCGCAGGTGCTCCTCGCGCATTGCCGCACCGCCGTACTTGATGACGACGGTCTTGCCGTGGAACTCGCGGATGTAAGGAAGCGCCTCGAGCAGCACGGTGACGTTGCCGTCATCGAGCGACTGGACTATTTCCTCTGCTTTGTCCTGGTCCATTCTTTCCTCAGGTCGTGTATTCGGCGTTGATAACGATGTACTCGTGGGTCAGGTCGCTGAAGTAGATGTGGGACTTTGCTTTGCCACGGTCGAGCCTGAGTGAGAGCTCGGCTTCCGTTTCTTCGCCGGCCAGCTCGCCGGCTTCGATCACGTCCGGACCGAGCTCACCGATGTCAGAACCGGCGAGGGCAGCACCGGCGGCCTGGGCGATCCGGCCCCAGTTCGGGTCCCGGCCGAGCAGTGCGGTCTTGACCAGCGGTGAGTTCGCGATCCGCCGCGCGACCAGATCGGCCTCCTGATCGTCACGGGCTCCGGTCACTTCGATCCGGCCGACCCGGGTCGCGCCTTCGCCGTCCCGAACAACTTCGAGCGCGAGCTGCAGCAGCACGGCGTCGAGCAGGCCGTCCGGCAGCGGCAGACCCGACTCGCCACTGGCCTGGAAGAGGACGGTGTCGTTGGTACTCATCTGACCGTCGACCGTGATCCGTTCGAACGAATCGGCGGTCGCCTTGCGCAGCAGGCCGTTGGCATCCTCAACCACGGCATCGGTCTGTACGAAACAGAGCATCGTCGCGAAACCGGGTTCGATCATTCCGGCGCCTTTGGCCTGGGCGGAGATGGTCACGCCCCCGCTTTTCAGCGTGCAGCGTTTCGGGAACTTGTCGGTGGTCATGATCGCCTCGGAGAAAGCAACCGCTCCCTGCCGGTCGACCCCGGCGGCCAGCCCGCCGACACCGGACAGCACCGCATCCATGTCCATGGGCACTCCGATCACGCCGGTCTCTGCAACCGCGACCTGCTCCGGGTCGAGTCCGAGTTCAGAGGCCGCTTCATCCCTCATTGAAATCGCATCGGCCATGCCCTGCTCGCCGGTGGCGGCATTGGCGTTGCCCGAGTTGACGATCACCGCCCGGATCGAGTCCTGCCGCAGGTGGTCCCGGCAGACCCTGACCGGCGCCGCGGCGGCCGCGTTGAGGGTCAGCAGGATCGCTGAAGAAACATCTCCGCTGTCGCAGACAACGATGCCGAGGTCGGTCTTGCCGTCACCTTTGAGGCCGCAGGGAACTCCCCCCGCCCGGAAGCCGGCCGGCAGCAGGGCATCGTCCAGCTGCACAACCCCTTCTGGCGCTTCGACCCAGCGGGATGTGAAGAAGCCGCTCACGAGATACCCATACCTTCATCCAGGCCGAGGGTCAGATTGAGGTTCTGGATCGCCTGGGAGGCCGACCCTTTCCAGAGGTTGTCGATCGCACCGAAAACGATGATCCGGTCATCCCCGGCGAGTGCCTGGATGTGGCACTGGTTGGTGCCACGAACGTCACGCATGCCCGGCGGCGAGTTGCGCACGGTCACGAACGGTTCATCCGCGTAGCGGGCTTCGTACATCGAATCGAGGTCTTCCTGGGTGAGGCCCGCGGCGGTCTTGACGTAACAGCTGACCAGCTCGCCCTGATCGACCGGGACCAGGTGCGGGACGAAGGTGAAAGTCTCGATCCTTTTGCTGCCCTCAGGCGCCAGTTTGTTCAGCTTCTCCAGGATCTCGGGCCGGTGACGGTGGCCGGCGGGCTTGTAGGGGAAGACGTTTTCTGTGACATGGGTGAAACCGGTCGCTTCTCCCCCGCTACGACCCGCTCCGGACACACCCGACTTGGCGTCGATCACGACGTCTTCGATCAGGCCCGCTTCAGCCAGGGGGGCCAGGGCGAGGATCGAAGCGGTCGGGTAACAGCCCGGGTTCGCGATCAGGCTGGACTGCTTCACCGCTTCACGTTCGATCTCGGGCAGGCCGTAGACGGCTCCGTCGAGCAGTTCTGGCTCGCTGTGGCCGCCGTAATACTCCTCGTAGGTCGGGATGTCATCGAGCCGGAAGTCGGCGGAGAGGTCGACCACGACCATGCCCATGCCCCTCATCTCGGCAACAACCGGTGCGGCGGCGGCGTGCGGGTAGGCGACGATGCCAACCTCGACGTCTTCGAGGTCGGCCACCTGAAGCTCCTTGAGAGCCAGCGGCACGTCGTAGCGCGGGTAGATTTCGTTCAGCCTGGTTCCGGCCTCGGTCCGGGAAGTGATCTCCGCGAGTTCCAGCGACGGGTGATTCCAGACGAGCTGGGCCGCGAGCGCACCGGCATAACCGGTGGCGCCGGCGACCACGACCCTCGCCCTTGGCCCGTCGGGGCCGATCGGCTGTGCCGGGTCAGCCACGGAGCCTGCCTCCGACCGCTTCCAGGGAGCTGATGACCTTCTGCCATACCGGCTCGATCTCTTCGTCGCTGAGGGTCCTGTCGTCCGCCCTGAACCTGAAACGCAGGGCCAGGCTCTTCTCCGAATCGCCGACCTGTTCGCCGCGATAAACGTCGAATACGTTGACCGAGACCAGCAGCTTGCCACCTGCTTCATTGGCAGCGGCCAGCACCGTCGAGGCTTCGACCGAGTCATCGAGCACAACGGCCAGGTCGCGATCTACAGGCGGGAAAGCCGTGAAATCGACGTAGGTCTCTTCGCCGAGCGGCGAGGTTTCCAGCAGATCGGCCAGCGCGATCTCGAAGGCAATCACTTCACCCAGGTCCCATTCGGCGGCGACCGTCGGGTGGACCTGACCGATCCAGCCGGCGCTGCGCCCACCGATCAGCACTTCGCCTGACCTTCCCGGATGAAGGAACGGCTGCCCGGCGGCAACCACTTCAACCCCCGTGCCGAGCCCGGTGGCAAGCCGCTCGAGCACACCCTTCAGCTGGAAGAAGTCGGCCGAAACAGAATCATCGGCCCACGAAGCCGGATCGACCGGGCCGCTCGCCAGCACGCAGAAATGATGCGGCTCGTTGACCGGCGGCCGCTGCTGGCCGGGGAAATTGCCTCCGAGCGGGCCAGGACCGAAATCCCCCGCCGGCAGGTAGACCCGGCCGGACTCGAAGAGGGCGACCGACTCCGCACCGCGGGAGAGGTTGCGCTGTGCAGCCCCGAGCAATGAGCCGAGCAGGGTCGTGCGCATGACCGACTGGTCCTCCGAAAGCGGGTTCGACAGCCTGACACCTTCTGCCCTGGGATCGGGTGCTTCGAGTCTGAGCTTGGTGTTCTCGCCCGGATCGGTGAAGCTCCAGCCGACGATCTCGTCGAAGCCGGCTTCTCTCAGGGAGTCCTCGGCCCGCCGCTGAAGGCTCTGCTGGCGGCTGAGTCCACCGACCCGGCCGGAGCCGGAAGGCAGGGTCGCGGGAAGCTGCCGGTCGAGGTCATTGACCCGGCCGACTTCTTCAACCAGGTCGATCTCCCGGGTGACGTCGTAGAAACGGTCCGGTGGAACGGTAACGAGCAGGTCATCACCGTCTCGCTCGACCACGAACCCGAGCGTCTCGAGGGCTTCGGCCTGGGCGTCGGTGTCGATCGCCAGCCCGAGGATCCTGGTCACCCGGCCCGCACGCAGCCTGATCGGCTCGGCTTCCGGCGCCGGCGCAGCCACGTCGACCATGCCGTCGACCGCCGTCGCCCCGCAGAGCTCGACGACAAGCCCGGCGGCGACGATCTGGGCCCGGACAGTGAGGTCGGGGTGAAGCTGCTTCTCGAACCTCGAAGAGGCCTCTGAGCGCAGGTTGAGCTCCCGGGAGCTGCGCAGGATGTTCGGTCCGTTCCAGTTGGCGACCTCCAGCAGGACCGAAGTGGTCGAATCCGAGACCTCGGAGACCGAGCCGCCCATGATTCCGGCGATGGCGGCCGGACCGTTGCGGTCACAAACCAGCACCGTGTCGAGTCCGACTTCACGCTCGAGGCCATCGAGGGTGGTCACTTTTTCGCCCTCAGTTGCCGTACGGACTGTCAGTGCGCCTTCGGGGACCAGGTCGAGGTCGAATGCGTGAAGCGGCTGGCCGGTGAGCCACATGACGTAGTTGGTGATGTCGACCACGTTGTTGATCGGCCGCTGGCCGGCAGCGATCAGCCTGGCCTTGAGCCAGAGCGGCGAAGGGCCGACCGTGACATCGGTGAAAGCGGTCGCCGTGAAGCGTGGACAAAGGTCCGGATCCTCGACTTCAATCGAAACAAGTTGATTGACCGCGTCACCCGCAGGGATCTCTTTGCCGGCCCACGGGGCCTCGGCCAGTTCGGCTCCGGTGATCGCGTGTGCTTCCCGCGCCACTCCGTACAGGCCGAAGCAGTCGGTGCGGTTGGGCGTCACTTCGAGTTCGAGCACAACCTGGGAAACGGGCAGCACCTCGCCAGCAGGGGTACCGGGCGCAGCGAAACCATCATCGAGAACCATGATGCCGTCACTGCCGTCGCCGAGTTCGAGCTCGGTCTCGGAGCAGATCATGCCTTCCGAAGGCACTCCACGGAGCTTGGCTTTTTTGATCTTCATGCCACCGGGCATCACCGCGCCCGGCAGGGCAACAACGACCGTCTGGCCGGCGGCCACGTTCGGCGCGCCACAGACGATGTTGCGGGTCTCGCTTTCGCCCGCGTCGACAGTGCAGACCCTCAGCCGGTCGGCGTCCGGGTGTGGTTCGACTTCAAGCACCTTGCCGATCACGAAGTTGTCGGCACTGGGCGGACCGGTGGTCACCACCCTTTCGACTTCAGTGCCGGTCATCGCCAGCTTTTCGGCCAGGACCTCCGGTTCGAGGCCGGGATCGCAGTACTCGGCCATCCAGGAATAGGGAATCCTCATGAGAACTGCTCCAGTAGCCGTACGTCATTGTCGAAGAAGAGCCTCAGGTCACCAACGCCGTGCCTGAGCATGGCGATGCGTTCGATGCCGAAGCCGAAAGCGAAACCGGTGACCAGGTCAGGGTCGTAACCCGAGTCACGTACGAAACCGAAGACGTTGGGGTCGACCATGCCGGCCCCGCCGAGTTCGATCCAGCCGATGCCCTTGCAGAGCCCGCAGCGGTCCCCGGAACCGAGCTTGCCGGTTCCACCGCAGCGGAAACAGGAAACGTCGAACTCGACCGACGGCTCGGTGAAAGGGAAGAAGTGCGGCCGCATCCGGATCTCCCGGTCGGGACCGAAGATCTCGCGCAGCATCGCGAGCAGGGTGCCTTTCAGGTCGGCCAGGGTGATGCCTTCGGCGACCGCCAGACCTTCGACCTGATGGAACATCGGGCTGTGGGTGGCATCCGAGTCCCGGCGATAGGTCTTGCCGGGAACGATCATGAAGAGCGGCGGCGGCGCGGCTTCCATCGCCCTTACCTGCATCGGCGAAGTGTGGGTCCTGAGCAGTACGTCCTGCGGTCCGGCGCCGGCCGGTTCGATGTGGTCGGCGGGCTCGATGTAGAAGGTGTCCTGGAGCATCCGGGCCGGATGGTCGGCGGGGTGGTTGAGGGCCGTGAAGTTATAGAAGTCGTGCTCGATCTCGGGCCCTTCCATCACCTGATAACCGAGGCCGATCATCACGTCTTCGATCAGTCTGCGGGTCCGGGTGATCGGGTGGAGGTGACCGGCGGCCCTGACCGGGGATCCAGGCAGGGTCACGTCGATCCGGTCTCCGGCCAGTGAAACTTCGAGTTCGTTGGCGGCAAGTTCTGTGGTCTTCGATTCGATCAGGCTCTCGAGCGCCTTGCGGGCCTTGTTGGCGGCGCCCCCCACCGGCCCCCTCTCGCCGGGTTCGAGGTCAGCGATGCCCCTCAGGATCGAGGTCAGCTCGGCTTTGCGGCCGAGATAGGTCACCCGCAGCTCTTCCAGCTCCGCCGCGGTCGTTGCCTTAGCCACGGCGTCGGTCGCCTCGGCTTCGATCTGTCCTATGCGCTCTAACATTCTCCGCCCATGTCTTCGTTTAGCCCGGTTCTCCAGCCGAAAGCGACGATATCCGCTCACAGGCGATAGCCGCCGCAGCTGCGACATTCAAGGATTCCGCCCGGCCTTCCCGCAGGGGGATCGTCCAGGACTCCTCACATTGATTCAAGACCACGTGCTGGATCCCTTCGCGCTCGGAACCGAGCACGATGGTCACCGGAGCCGCATGCCCCCCGGGCCACTCACCACCGGAAGCCACCATCGCCACCCGCGGCTCCGGGGTAACGTCAACTTTGGCTTTCATCACCGGCTGACTGAAGATCGAACCCATGCTGGCTCGCACCGCGATCGGCGCGTAAGGGTCGACGCTGCCGGGCCCGACAACCACGGTGGCGTCGAGCAGCGCATCGACCGTTCTGATGATCGTTCCCATGTTGCCCGGGTCGGAGAGCGCGTCGAGGAAGATGCAGGTGTCCTTGACCTCGTCGGCCCAGGTTTCATGCCAGATGCCGATCACCCGCGTTCCGGAGGCGAGGCCGGAGGCCCGGTCGAGCAGTTCCGGCTCCACCTCTTCGCCCTCGATCTCACAATCAGGGTGGACGAGCAGGGCTTTTGGCTGATGGCCGGCGGCGAGCCCGGCCGCCGCCAGGTCTTCACCTTCGGTCACGAAGAGTCCGAGTTTCTCCCGGTATTTCTTCTGTCCGAGCTTGCGGACCAGTTTGAGTTTTTCGTTGTCAGGGCTGGTGATCATCGTTTCTCTCTCAAAACAAAAAAGGGCGGCTCGCTGAATGCGAAGCCGCCCGGAGGGAAAAGGAGTGCCGTATCGCGCTAGGCGGCGGCACCCTCCCGGGCGATCTCGACGAATCGGCGAAAGTCCTCACGGTTGTTGACCGCGATGTCGGCGAGCATCTTCCGGTTGACTTCGACTCCGGCCTTGTCCAAGCCGTGGATCAGCTGCGAGTAGCTCATGCCTTCAAGGCGGGCAGCCGCGTTGATACGGGTGATCCAGAGACGGCGGAAGTCGCGCTTGCGGACCCGGCGGTCACGATAGGCGTAAGCGCCCGACCGCATGACCTGTTCCTTGGCCAGCTTGTACGACGAGTTCTTGCGGCCGTAATAACCCTTGGCCTCTTCAAGTACCTTGCGACGCTTCTTGCGAGCGTGGACTGAGCGCTTTACGCGAGCCATTACTTGCCACCCAGCATCTTGTTGACGCGCGGAGCGTCCTGGGCCTTGACGAAGACCGGCTGAGCCATCGAGCGCTTGCGTTTCGGCGACTTCTTTTCCAGAATGTGGCTGGAATAGGCTTTACGACCGCGGAGTTTGCCCGTAGCGGTCCTCTTGAACCGTTTCTTGGCTCCGGAATGTGTCTTCATCTTCGGCATGCGACGGCGTATTCAATCAAAATTTTGAGGCAAGCATCCTTCCCGTGTCCTGATCGACGGATACTGTGCGGCCCAATGCGCATCTTTCATGTACTCGGCACACGGCCGAACTTCGTCAAGATGGCCCCGCTGATCAGCGCCCTGAAGTCGCGTATGCCCGACTCGGAGCAGGTGATCGTGCACACCGGCCAGCACTACGACCGGATGATGTCGCAGGTCTTCTTCGAACAGCTCGGCGTTCCGGAACCGGACCACATGCTGGAGATCGGATCCGGTACCCACGCCCAGCAGACAGCCCGGGTGATGGAAAGGCTCGAACCATTGCTGGTCGAACATCGCCCGGACCTGGTGATCGTGCCCGGTGACGTGAACTCGACTATCGCCGCGGCCCTGACCGCAGCCAAGCTCGGCATCCCGGTCGGTCACCTCGAATCCGGCCTGCGAAGCTGGGACCGGACGATGCCGGAAGAGATCAACCGCATCCTCACCGACGCGATCAGCGACCAGCTATATGTGCATTCCGAAGAAGCGCTCGGCAACCTGGCGCGGGAAGGCATAGCGCCCGAGAAGGCCCATTTCGTCGGCAATACGATGATCGACAGTCTGGTCGCGCTTCAGGACCGGTTTCGCCCGATGGAGGCCTGCCGGCAGTTCGGGCTGGACCCGGGTGGCTACCTGCTGGTCACCCTCCACCGCCCGGCCCTGGTCGACGGGCCACTGCTTTTCGAAGCGATCTCCGCACTCAACCTGGTCGCGGCCGACATCCCGGTGCTTTTTCCGGTTCACCCAAGGACAAAAGCGAAGCTCGATGCCGAAGGTGCCGAGATCGCGCCGGGCCTCAGCCTGGTCGACCCGGTCGGTTATCTCGAATTCCTGTCACTTGAATCCGACGCGGCCGCCGTGCTAACCGATTCCGGCGGCATCCAGGAAGAAACCAGCTACCTCGGTGTTCCGTGCTTCACGCTGCGCGACAACACTGAACGCCCGGTGACGGTCGAACTGGGCACCAACACCATGCTCGGGCTGGACCCGGCCCGGATCCCGGAAATCACCGGCCTGCTCGAAGAACAGGTTGGCCGCAGCTCCACCCCTCCGCCCCTCTGGGACGGCAAGGCATCGATTCGTATCGCCGAGCTGATCGCCGGCCACCAGGCCGACTGAAACCCGGCTACTCGTCAGATGAGTCGGAGGACTCGGATGAATCGTCCGCAGCGGCTTCTTCAGCCTCTGCGGGCGCTTCGGGTTCTTCTTCAGCTTCGATCTCGGGGGCGACCGCGTCAGCCTTCACCGCCTGCGGGTGATCCGGAACTTCTTCTTCCGGCTCCGGCTCCTTGCCACCGTTGGCTGCCTTCTGCTCGGCGGCCTTGATCGCTTCCTTGGAAGGACCGAGCAACATGCTCATGTTGCGTCCTTCCTGCAGCGGCTTTGACTCGATGGTCGCCAGGCCTTCCAAATCTTCAACGAGGCGGAAGAGCAGGTCGCGTCCACGCTCGGGGTGAGCCTGTTCACGACCACGGAACATGATCGTCACCTTGACCTTGTCCCCGTGCTTGAGGAAACGGGTGACATGACCCTTTTTGGTGTTGTAATCGTGGATCGCGATCTTCGGCCGCAGCTTGATCTCACGTACGTTTACCTGGGTCTGGTGCTTGCGGGCAGCCTTGGCTTTCTGGTCCTGCTCGTACTTGTACTTCGAGTAGTCGAGCAGCCTTGCTACAGGCGGCTTGGCACCGGCGGCGACTTCGACCAGGTCGAGGTCCGCATCGCGGGCCATCTGGCGGGCTTCGTCCGTGGCGACAATTCCGACCTGTTCACCGTCGGCACCGATGAGTCGGACCTTGGGTACACGGATGCGCTCGTTGATACGAGTCGAATCACGCTCGGGCGGACGCCGATCGAACCTGCGCGGAACTGGCACTAGCTAACAGCCAACCGGAGATTCAAGCGAACGGGCAAACTGAAATTTGGTTCGCGGACGCGAACTGGAAAGGGTTCTGTTCAAAGCAAAGATTCAAGTGTCAAGCAGCATACAGAACTTTTCGACGCTCATAGAGCCGAGCTCGCCTTCGTCGTGTGAGCGGACGGCAATCTCGCCCGCATCGACCTCGCGGTCACCGACCACGAGCATGTATGGATATCGGCCGAGTTCGGCAGCACGGATCTTCTTGCCGACCGATTCGGAGCGCTCCTCCACCTTGACCCGTACGCCCTGCGCACGCAGGTCTTCGGCGATCTGCCTGGCGTTCTCGATGTGGCGATCAGCCACCGGCACGATCATCGCCTGGACCGGTGCCAGCCAGGCCGGGAAACGCCCGGCGTAGTGCTCGATCAGGATCCCGGCGAAACGCTCCATCGAGCCGAGCAGGGCCCGGTGAATCATTACGGGACGCTGGCGGTCGTCGTCAGCATCGGTGTAAGTCAATTCGAATCGCTCCGGCATCTGGAAGTCGAGCTGGCAGGTGCCGAGCTGCCAGGAGCGGCCGAGGGCATCGGTCACGTGGAAGTCGATCTTCGGTCCGTAGAAAGCACCGTCGCCCGGGTTGATCGTGTACTCACGCTGCTGGCTGTCGAGCGCCCGCTTCAGCGTCGCTTCCGCCTTCTCCCAGAGTTCGTCGCTGCCGAGCGACTTCTCGGGCCGGGTCGAGAGCTCGACCGAAACGTCCTCGAAACCGAAGCGGCTGTACAGCTCGTCGATCGACCTGCAGATGTCGGTGACTTCGGCTTCGATCTGGTCTTCGGTGCAGTAGACATGGGCGTCGTCCTGGGTGAATGCACGGACCCGCAGCAGGCCGTGGAGTACACCTTCGCGTTCGTTTCGAGTGACCCGGCCGAACTCGGCCAGGCGCAGGGGCAGGTCGCGGTAGGAATGGCGTTCGTGGCCGTAGACCAGACAGGCGCCGGGACAGTTCATCGGCCGCAGCGCGAATCGGCGATCGTCGACGTCCATGAAGTACATGTCGTCCTTGTAGTTCTCCCAATGGCCGGAGCGGTGCCACAACTCCTCGTCCATCACGTGCGGGGTCGCTATCTCCTGGTAGCCGCCACGGTCGAGCTGCTTTCGGACTTCCTTGCCGATCAACTCGAGCAGGACAGTGCCGTTCGGCAGCCAGAAAGGCATTCCGGGCGCTTCCGGGCGCAACATGAACAGGTCTAGTTCCGGCCCCAGCCGCCGGTGATCGCGGGCCTTCGCCTCTTCGATGCGCTCCAGGTATTCGGCCAGGTCCTTCTTGTCGAAGAAAGCGGTTCCATAGATCCGGGTGAGCTGCTCACGGTTCTCGTCGCCACGCCAGTAGGAGCCGGCAACCGAGTTGAGCTTGATCACCTTGATCTTCTTCGTGCCAGGGCCATGCGGCCCGCGGCAGAGATCTTCGAAAGGACCGTTGCGGTAGAGCGAAACCGTTTCGGCACCTTCATTGCTGATCAGGTCCTCGATCAGTTCGACCTTGAAGTTCTCGCTCTGCTCCTTGAAGATCTCGATGGCTTCGGCCACCGGCACGTCGCGGCGCTCGAACTTCTCGTCGGCCTTGATGTGGCGTTTCATGGCCGCTTCGATCTCGGGCAGTTCGGCGTCGGTGATCTTCACGTCCTCGGGGAAATCGAAGTCGTAATAGAAGCCGTTCTCGATCGCGGGACCGATCGTCACTTTCGTTCCGGGGTAAAGCTCCTGGACCGCGGTGGCCATCACGTGGGCTGCGTCGTGGCGGATGACTTCCAGGCCTTCGGGGTCACGCTGGGTGATGATCGAGATCTCTTCCCCGTCGATCACGGGTGCGCTCAGGTCACGGATCTCGTCAC
>Ga0105046_10010973_pt1 | contig 14086 bp, 14 predicted proteins | sample MAT03_FD_78385 | JGI IMG/M metagenome (GOLD analysis project Ga0105046, IMG submission 78385) | Freshwater microbial communities from Lake Fryxell liftoff mats and glacier meltwater in Antarctica - MAT-03 (megahit assembly) | ecosystem: Environmental > Aquatic > Freshwater > Ice > Liftoff... | reverse complement strand
AGTTGACAGTTGACAGTTGACAGTTAGTTGACAGTTGACAGTTGACAGTTTTTATATCAAATCCTGGTTTGCCATCCCCATTATGATTCGGCGGTTGAAACCGCTACTACACAAACAAAGTCCGCCTTCGCGGACTAAGAAATAAACGGGATATTTAACGCGGATTTGGTATTAGTTGTTATTGGTAGCAACTAACAACTAACCACTAACTTCTTTTTAAGAGCGCGATCGAAATTCAATGACATCTTGCTTAATAGTCACATCTTTATTACCAAAAAAGTCGTGACCCAATAGTCCGATATCTAGCGATGGCGAGACGGCCACAACTACATTGTTAACTGCCAGACCACCTGCTTCCATAGAAGTCAGGCGACCGAGGGGAAAAGTAGCTACTCCGTTGGGAGTTTGTGCTTGCACTGTTCCCTGGAGAACAACGCCCAAGGCTTTAGCCATTGCTGGTGTAATTACTGTGCCACTAGCTCCAGAATCTACCATCATCTCGAACTGTTGTTTGCCGTTAAACGTGACTTCTATGACCGGGATATTAGCCTCTCGGCGTTTGATTTTTGCCTGAAACACTCCCGACTTTGCCGCGGGCGAAGTGGTGGGATTCAATGCTTCGGGGAGAAAACCGCAGACTGATTGGCTGAGGTTGACGGTTCGGCCTGACGAGCTCCGCATGAAGCATCCCTCACTTTCTTGAGCCACTGCTCGCGAGGAGTTGGCAACAGTCCCTATTAAAATTGAGCTGCTCAGAGAAATAACTGTTGTTACAACCAGTAACGGTTTGCACAGTTTTTGAGAGTTCAGTAGATGCTTGTATAAGTTTGAGAGTAAAGGCAAGGGAGATTTACTAGCCATAGTTTCGTTAAACGGTGTAGCTCGATCGTAACAGCGACAACTGCCTTTTGGTATAGATTTGGTATAGATATAGACTTTCCGCCCGCCGCCTAAGCTGCTGGCAGATCAATTGCTGGCGCAGGGGGAGATGCAGAATTTGCACTTATTGCTGCTTTTTGATTACCTGTGGCATAAGTGCCTTCTGCCTCCGGCCTCCGGCATAAGTGCCTTGCTTTTCCGAACCCTTGCACAAATTAAAATAATATCTGTATATTGCCGACTAGCATCAAATCCCTGGCAGTGGTAAGAATTAAACCAAACGAAAGTAATTAAGGATGCCATGTCACTTTCAACTGCACAACCCGCTCTCCTAGTCCTGGCTGACGGTACTGCTTACCGCGGCTGGTCGTTTGGCGCTGACGCCACCGTCGTTGGCGAGGTAGTATTTAATACGGGAATGACGGGCTACCAAGAAGTATTGACCGATCCCAGCTATTGTGGCCAAATTGTAACTTTTACTTATCCAGAATTGGGCAATACCGGGGTAAATCTCGAAGACGAAGAATCCTCGCGCCCGCAAATTCGGGGTGCGATCGCCCGGAACGTATGCAGCCGGCCCAGCAACTGGCGCTGCTCGCAATCTCTGCAAGACTACCTAAAACAGTACGAGATCCCCGGAATTTACGGGATCGACACCCGCGCCCTCACTCGCAAAATTCGCACGGTGGGAGCGATCAACGGTGGCATTTCGACCACCATTCTCGACCAGGCGGAACTTTTGGAGCAAGTGCAAGATGCCCCCAGCATGGACGGGCTGAATCTGGTCCAGGAAGTCACGACTCGCGAGGTTTACGAGTGGTCTGAAGCCACGGACTCGGTTTGGGAGTTCAGTCCTACAGTCAAACCTGCTAACGGCAAAATGTGGACGGTGGTAGCGCTAGACTTTGGGATCAAGCGCAACATCCTGCGGCGTCTGGCGAGTTACGGGTGTCGGGTCATCGTTGTCCCCGCTGACACGTCGCCGGAGGAAATCCTCAAATACAACCCGGACGGCATTTTTCTGTCCAACGGCCCGGGAGATCCGGCGGCAGTAATGGAAGGGATCGCGACTGCGAAAGCTTTGTTAAAGTCGGACAAACCCGTATTCGGCATCTGCATGGGACACCAAATTTTGGGACTTTCCTTGGGCGCAGAAACTTTTAAACTTAAGTTCGGCCATCGGGGATTGAATCATCCAGCGGGTTTAACTGAGCAAATAGAAATTACTAGCCAAAATCACGGTTTTGCGATCGACCCCGATTCCCTAGTCCCGGAAGTAGAAATTACTCATCTCAATTTGAACGATCGCACCGTAGCCGGATTGAAGCATAAAACTCTGCCACTGTTCTCAGTGCAGTACCACCCAGAAGCCAGTCCGGGCCCGCACGACGCCGACTATTTATTCGATCGATTCGTGCAGTCAATGCTAGACAATCAGAAAGTAGCCAGCAGTAAATAGTCTGCAGTCAGCAGTCAGCAGTCAACCCCTAATGACTGCTGCCTCAAAAAAACTAAAAACCACTGACAAAAAAACTGTAGACAAAAGACCAAAAAACTCCTATAATGAAGCCTCGACTTTAAGCCATATCTAGCTAGGAGGGTGTCATTTCTGAGTCATTGACCCTGACCGTTAGCCTCAGAGGCACTCGCGAAGTCAGGAATAACTATCAGTTATTTCGCCTGACTGGCCTGCTGGACGCTTTTTCTGAGGCCACTTTTCGGAAGGTACTAAGTAAATGTATTGACGATGGCCCAAAACACGTAATTTTGGACTTGTCTCAGATAGACTTTGTGGACAGTTCTGGCTTGGGTGCACTTGTGCAACTTGTCAAGAAAGCCCAAACCTTGGAGGGGACATTGCAAATTGTCTCAAATCCCCGCGTAGCTCAAACTGTTAAACTGGTTCGCTTAGAGAAATTTTTGTCTTTGCAGCCTTCGGTTGATGAGGCGGTAAAAAACGTCAAGGATGCTTGACGAAAAGTGGATTGAATTAGCTATCCGGTTCTCAACGCTGGATAGCAAATTTTTATGGTTGTGCTGGTATAACAATACCGATTTTCCCAGAAGCTGCGACACGCACAAGCCGCTATTTCCCCAGATGCTTTGAGATCTGGTGGAGGGGCAGTAAAATATGTGTTACAAACACGCGGAAAAATGGTATAAGAAGTAGAGCATCCGGATTTTGTAAAAAGCCTTTTTTAGGAGTGCGATGGTCGCGCCAAGCTTTGCCTATATATCTGGCTTCGTGATCTGACAGCGAACACTCCTAGGAAAGCTATAATTGCTGAAGTAGCGAAAGACGCAATAAGTGACTAGAAAAACCAAGCTGTGCGGAAGTTTTATTTAAAAAAGTATGTCGCCGATCGCAGATGACGGGCTCAAACTGAGTCTGACGGATATCAGTTTAAATCGAGTGCATCCTGCGAGGGCTACACCAGCAGAAATAGAAAGAATTTCGCCCGCAGCCTGGGCATATTTGGGAGATGCAGTGTACGAACTCTACGTTCGGAGTTCGTACTTAGTCCCACCCAAAAGATTGCAAGCTTATCACGAATTAGTGGTGGGGCAAGTACGAGCCGAAACTCAAGCGCGTCATTTGCGATCGCTCTCTCCTTACTTGAACAGTACAGAATTAGCAATTGTCAAGCGCGGCCGCAATGCTGCAGCGGGCCGTTCTAAGCGAGCAGATCCAGAGATATACCAACAAGCCAGCAGCTTAGAAACTTTGGTCGGATATTTGTATCTAACCGATCCCGAAAGATTGACCGAACTTCTGGCACTTTTAGATCTTGAGACTTAAAGGATTTAGCAGTTAAGAGTTGGGAGTGGGTAGGGATTAATTAACCATCCTGGCACGGCTAACACAAAACAGCAAAAATCTCGATCGGCAAAACAGGATTTATCAGTTATTAACTAGCAATTTGAACACAGCAAAATCCTTGCTCCCTCCCTAGAATATCTAAAATCTCAAAGCTCCAAGATTGCTCCCTCAATCAAGAATCTCAAATCTACAATCTACAATCGATTAGCCTTCCGCTAAAACGTTTTGACCACAAGAAACCAATGAGAAAATTTACCAGACCAAACTCCTCGCGATCAAATTCCGACAGCAAGCCATTCAAAAGCGAAGGCCGCCGTCAGGACTCACAACCATCCTCTGCCCGCTTTGAACGCAAGCCCCGCCCCGACACTCGCGGAGTAGACGCGCCTCAAAAACGATCGACCTTCGCCCCGCAATCGCGAGAAATGCCTGTGAGAGCAATTTTCAAACGGAGAGTCGATTCCGACAGCCAACCATCCTTTCGCAGAAATAATACTTTCCAAGACAGAGACAGCAGCCCGCAGGAATCCCGGGGCAATTATTACCAAGACAGAGACAGCAGCCCGCAGCCGGCCCGCAACAATTTCCGAGACAGAGACAGAGACAGCAGCCCGCAGCCGGCCCGCAACAATTTCCGAGACAGAGACAGAGATAGCAGCCCGCAACCAGCCCGCAACAATTTCCGAGACAGAGACAGAGACAGCAGCCCGCAGCCGGCCCGCAATAATTTCCGAGACAGAGACAGCAGACCGCAGGAATCCAGGGGCAATTATTACAAAGACAGAGACAAAGACAATAGCCCGCAGGAATTCCGGGGCAACCATTTCAGAGACAGAGACAAAGACAGAGACACTCGCCCTGTTGACACTGCCTCAAATACAGTCGTGCAACCAGACGCAGACACAGACGACATGATTTACGGCCGCCATGCGGTGCAAGCGGCTTTAGAAACAAACCAAGTCCTCAACCGGATCTGGGTTGTCCCGCACCTGCGCTACGATCCCCGCTTTCACAGCTTGCTAACCGAAGCCAAGGCCAACGGCAGCATCATCGACGAAGTTGACGATTTACGCCTCGACTACATCACGCGCAAAGCAAACCACCAAGGCGTAGCGGCTCAAGTATCAGCCTACGAATACCTGGACTTGAGCGAACTGATCGCAAAGGCTAAGTCGGCTTGCGAAGATCCAGTAATTGTGGTAGCCGAAGGACTCAACGACCCGCACAATCTAGGGGCGATTATTCGCACCGCAGAAGCATTGGGAACTCAGGGCATGGTGATTCCGCAGCGGCGCGCCGTTGGGATTACCTCGGCAGTGAGAAAAGTGGCAGCAGGGGCATTGGAAAGCCTGCCCGTGGCGAGGGTTGTCAATCTTAACCGGGCGCTGGAAGAATTGAAAGAGGCTGGATTCTGGATTTACGGCACTGCAGCAGGGGTCGGTGAATCGGTAGAGACAGTCAAGTTCTCCGGGCCCACTGTTTTAGTTGTGGGCGGTGAAGCTGACGGTTTGAGCCTTTTGATACAGCGCGGCTGTGACGGATTAGTTTCACTTCCTTTAAGGGGCCATACTCCTAGCTTGAATGTCTCGGTAGCAACGGGGATGGCTTTATACGAAATTTACCGCCAGCGCGGGCCCAAAAAGTTTCATGTACACGGATCGTAAAAGTGGTTGAAAAAAGAGTAGAACAGAGTAGCTTATGGTGAATGCCGCCCAAAATTGAGCGGCAGCACATTTTGAACAAGTAAGGATAGCCGATCGACTGTCGTTACTTGTTCAGGCGAAAGTAGAAGGGGTCTTGCCCCTACGTTCAAACAGGAATTCGACACCAATCTATTTAGATATCAGCTTTAAATAGGTTTGGATCGGTTCTTGGCAGCAGTCAGCCACGTGTAAATAACAAAAGCCCGTGTTCGCAGCACCCTGAAAACACCGTCAAATACATTAGAAAAGCAGATGAAAGAATTCTTGATTAGCTTGCTCAACTTTTTCGGATTGGCTTGGTGGGTTGAAGTTAAAACTTCAGCGCCGCGGTGCATTTACTATTTTGGCCCGTTCTTAACCGATGGAGAGGCGGAATCTGCAAAAGCAGGATATGTAGAAGACATAGAAAATGAAGGGGCAGAAGGTGTTAGTGTGTCGATTCACCGCTGCAAACCAATTACTTTGACTGTTGCAGAAGATTTGGGAAAGTTTGGTGATGGAGGGCTGTTGCCTGTTTAGAGCGGTCAGTAGAAACAGGGGAATTTTGAGTTTTGAGTTTTGAGTTGTAAGTTGTAAATTAACATCCGGTAACTACGGAATTATACCCTGCTTGCGAGCCATGATAGCGACAGGAAGCTCGCACTGCACTCCGAAAATTATGATTCGGAGGCAAACGGCAACGATATAAATTCAAAATTCTTGACTGTTGGGTGATTAATTGCTTCTGACAAACTCCAAACTTAAGACTAGCAATTACCAACTGCTTGGGGGAAATTCTCAATCCAACAATCGATGTCTGCGAGTACCCGATCGGGAATTTCCCACGGGAACAAATGGGCTGTATTTGGATAGCACTGCCACTGACAATTGTGGAGGTGGCGGGCTGTTTCTAAACTGGATGCCGAGGTGATGTGCCGATCGGCTTCTCCGGCCAACACCAAGCTCGGACATTGAATGTCGCCCAGGTGAATCAGTCGATCGTATCCAGCCCTGAGAGCGGTATTTAACGCCTTGGTGGCCGTGTTGGAAGTCTTGAGGTAGGCGGGGGTACCTGCCTGTGCTAAGTAGCGGTAAGGGGTGGCTTTCTGCTGCTGTATCAAGTAGCGAAAGAGCGATCGCCTGCCAAAAGTATCAATATTCCACTGCCAACCGGGTATCGCCCAATTGATAATTCCGGCTAAACCGGTGTAAAGGTTATCTTGCCAAGAGATGGGCGGGTGACTTCCTCGCGGTTTGGCGGCGGATGCAAGGAGAATCAAACCGGTGACTCGCCCTGGATATTTCATGGCTAATTCCAGGGCTAAAATCCCTCCCAAAGACCAGCCGATGACTAAACACCGATCGACTCCCAATCGGTCTAAAAGTGCTTCTAAATCGACCAGATGATCGGTCATTTCAAAGAAAGTTGAGGTGCGGCTGTTGCCGTATCCGCGCAAGTCTGGGGCGATCGTTTGGAAGCGTTTTGATAGGTGTTCTGTGAATACCGACATACAATCGCCGGAACCTGGATGGCCGTGCAAGCAGAGAATCGGAAACCCTTTGCCTTTGACGGAAACACTGAGTTGTTGATGCGGCATTTTTTAACTGTTTGGGCGGTGCGTTGTCCCCGCTATAAATTGTATATTCCAGGGGTTAAAAGCTGGGGTTTCGGACAATGTAATCGGCAATTTTAGAAATAGACTGGCGCATTTGTAGCTCGCCGCTGCGGCTGTCAATCACAGTAATCACATAGGCATCGTCGTCAATGCTCATCGCTAAAGTTGTGCCTAGCACTAGGGAATTTTGGCCGGTTTTTTCGCCCAACCACTGAGCTTTAGTTCCTTGCAAGGCGGCAAATCCCAGAGCGTGATCGTACTGGCGGTTGAGAGTTTCTATTAATAGTTTAGCACCGGGCGTTTCGCCGTTGTAAATTTGCACCATCATTTCGGTGAGTTCGTTAGCAGTCAGGCGGTTGCGACCAGAACCGGTGTTGGAGGGCATAATTCTTTCCCCCATCAATTTGAAGTTGACGCGGGTGACTTCGTAGCCGCTATTATCTAAATATTGATTGATGTAATCCGAACCCAAATAATCGATTAGTTGATTGGTGGCGATATTGCTGCTGCGATAGATCATTTCTTCTAACAGTAGCTGTAGTGGGTAATTGCGATTGGACGTAATCTTTGCCGATGCGTCTTCGGTGAAATTACCCCGATTGACGAATACTTCCTGGTTCAAACTAATTTTTTCTTTTTCGACTTTTTGCATCAGGGCGACAGCAATCGGCAATTTAATTAAGCTGGCTGGACTGACAGGAGGCACATCGCCCCGGAGGTTTACGCATTCTCTAGAAAGGTTGCAAATACCGATCGAAGCTTGAGCCGACAAACCGCTTTCCCGGGCAAGCGCACCCAAAAAATCAGATTTTGCTTGCTGCACTTGAAAGGTTGCTGCTGTTAAATTTTCCCGGTATTCTTGAGTTTTTGAGGCAGTGAGGGAAGCTAAAAATGAATTTTGAGGAACTTCCTGCAAGTTGTTGAGGGCCTGATGCCAGAAAAATTGAGTTTGCTGCGAAGATGCGATCGACTTATTTTGCTGCCGTTTAGTTTCTACGGCTCTGTTGGCTAAACGGACTGCTTGCTGTAAGTTGTCGTTAGCCCTCTGTTCTACTAATATTTGAGCTTCCACCCCTTGCAACTGCTGTAGCAGTTGTTCTTGAGGATTGGCTGCGAAGGGAACTAAGCCGGAGAGGATGGTTGGTTCTGGTGAGGGGTTGTCGGGTTGTTCTAATTCGGTGATCAGCCGATCGCGAATTTTGTAGAGTTCGTCTAGGGAACGCGGGTTAGATGATTGAGAGAATGAAGTTGCGATGGTTAACATCTGAACCAGTCCAATGCCGGCTACTACTGCCGCCATCTTGTTGGCGATCGACAAAAAACACCTGATATCTCGCATATTTAACATCCTCAACACCACCACATTCAATATAAGCAGCTATTGTTACATCAGTCAAACGGTTTGAGATTTTAGATTGAAGAACAAATCTCAAATCTAAAATCTAAAATTTAAAATCTAAAATGGTTTTGATCGCGCCAATGTGGCAAAATAACCAAAATAAAGGGAGCGATCGCACCAAGGCAATCAACCCCCTCTAAATATTGCGAACTATCTACTTTCTGCGCCGCCGTCGCCAGTCAGCACCCAACCGCTTGAGATAATCCCAGCCGCGTTGGGGCCAGACATGATCGCTACCGATTTTTTCGGCAATCCAGCGAGCTACTTTGGGGCCTGTCCAGTCTCCGCCGTCGGGGGCAGATCCTTGCAGCGCTTGTCGCAGTTCTTCTTGCTCTTCAGGATTCAGCAAGGATTTCGCAGGAGGGGGCTGGCGGTCTCCGCTGCGATTTCTCACAGAGTTAGGCCCTTCTCGGTTGTAGCGCTGGACAATTTCTTTGGCGTAGTCGTAGTTGAGGCCTACAACTTGGGCTGCTTGTTTGATAGTCCAATTTCGGGAAACTAACAGCAGCAAGTGCCAGCGGCGCGACTCTGTGGTGTTTTGTGCCTGCCGGTAGCGAATTTTGAGTTCCTCTGCCGTCAGGTGGGTTTCTAAGTGAGCTTTAGGTGGCATTCCTCCAACGGGGCATCGGGAACTTCTTACCATATATCTTTGGTTTTGGGGATAATTCCGGATGAAATTATTTTCCTGGGGATCGTGGTGGCAAATACCTAGCTTTTTTTAGCGCAGATGTCGGCGGCTAGTCGCACTTGAGGAAGGACTGCTGTTTTTTTGCAGGTGCGCGCCACAAAAGACCTCGGCGTGGCGGTGAGCGTTTCGAGCTTTTTTGTGAACCCCAGATTTCTGACAGGCTTTTTGACCTCTGGCACAATGGGCGTGGATGGGAAAAGCTCGATCACTATTTTCTTCGATCGCGCAGCCGCCATTAATTCACTCGCATGACTGATAACTTTCAGTAATTTTTGACTAAAAAAGTGATCTTCATAATCGGATTATAATTATTAGGGAATGTGCCGCCATAATCTCATGTTTTATTTGTCATAAGTTTTATTTTCAGTTTATTTTTTTTAAATAGTCAGGAGGCGAATAATCTCGTAAAAAATTAGCTTCAGATGCTTTAATATATGTTTTTACGAATAAATTGTATCTAACAAAAATGGTAAATTATTCTCAGGTAATATCTTAATATTATCTAAATATATTTCCCGGAATAAAGCAGTCACAATCTGGGATGAGTTTATTTCTTATGCCATTTTCTTATACCATAAATCCTGGGGTTCGTCGAAGAGAAGCTGGATTATAATATTTTATAATTTAGAGGACAGAATTGGGACTGACTGATTTCCTAATGATTGTGATATTGCATACACATTCTTGGAGGCAGAACCTAATTATGTAGGAGCAGCATTGCACACCTTACCCCTTTCATATAAATCTCGCGTCAAACCACTTTTTACATCAGTCCTGATACAGTTGCATTCTTGGCTTGTTAAAAGATTAGGTAAAAAACTCGATCGCTATTTTGTGTCCGGTGCAATTTTGGGAATTTAATCTATTGTAGATAAAATGACCGATCGCGCGTTAGCGGAGCCCTCTTTGAGGCTCGAACTTTCGCCACAAAAATAGCAGACTTTGCCTTCGGGCTGTAAGCAGGTACAATTGCCAGTTATATTAACTGTATTGTCTCAAAGTAGAAATAATAAAGGTACGAGCATGGCATCCATCCGCGAGTTGCACCGACAACTGGTCAATAAAGAACGCTCTGCTGTGGAAATTACTCAAGAAGCATTAGACCGAATTACCCAGCTAGAGCCGAAGTTGAAAAGCTTTCTGTGCGTGACGGCAGACAGCGCATTGGCGCAGGCCCATAAAGTGGATGCCCAAATCGCAGCCGGAGAGCAAATTGGCCTGTTGGCCGGCATCCCGATCGCCGTTAAAGATAATATGTGTACCGAGGGCGTTCCCACAACCTGCGCCTCTCGAATTTTGGAGAATTTTGTTCCTCCCTACGATGCCACCGTCGTCTCCAAACTCCAAGCAGCCGGTGCGGTGATTGTGGGTAAGGCGAATATGGACGAGTTTGCAATGGGGAGCTCGACAGAAACTTCTGCCTATCAAGTTACCGCGAATCCTTGGGACTTGGAGCGTGTGCCCGGAGGGTCTTCTGGCGGTTCTGCCGCAGCAGTGGCCGCTGGAGAATGCGTCGTGAGTTTGGGTTCGGATACTGGGGGATCGATCCGCCAACCTGCTGCTTTTTGCGGGTTGGTGGGGCTGAAACCGACTTATGGGTTGGTTTCTCGCTACGGTTTGGTGGCCTATGCTTCTTCTCTTGATCAAATCGGGCCCTTTGGCCGGACTGTTGAGGATACGGCGATTTTGTTGGGGGCGATCGCCGGTTATGATCCGAGAGATTCTACGAGTCTTAATGTCCCAATTCCTGACTACGCTCAAGCTTTAAGACCCAGTTTGCGACCAAAGGGTCAGATTAGAATTGGTGTAATTAAAGAAACTTTTGGTGCCGGGTTGGAATCGGGGGTTAAAGACGCTGTTACTAAGGCGATCGAGCAATTTCAACAATTGGGCGCAGAAATTCAAGTCATTTCTTGTCCCCGGTTCCGCTACGGTTTGCCCACTTACTACATCATTGCTCCCTCGGAAGCTTCGGCAAATTTGGCGCGATATGATGGAGTCAAGTACGGTTTCCGATCTCCCGATCCCGATAATCTTTTGGATATGTATGCCAAAACCCGCTCTCAAGGGTTCGGTGCGGAAGTTAAACGCCGGATTGCGATCGGCACTTACGTATTGTCGGCTGGATATTACGATGCCTATTATCTAAAAGCTCAAAAAGTTCGGACTTTGATTAAAGAAGACTTTGAAAAAGCTTTTTCTCAAGTTGATGTTTTAGTCTGTCCCACTGCTCCTACTACCGCATTTAAGGCAGGCGAAAAATTCAATGATCCTCTGAGTATGTATTTGTCAGATTTGATGACTATTCCCGTGAATCTTGCTGGTTTGCCAGCTTTGAGTTTGCCCTGCGGATTTGATGATAAAGGACTACCCGTGGGTATACAACTGATTGGTAATGTTTTGCAAGAATCTCGGTTGTTTCAAGTGGCTCACGCTTACGAACAGTCTACGAATTGGCACTTACACCACCCGGAATTGCATTAATTTTTGAAAATCGGCGGAATGCTGCGGCGGAAGTTAGTAATCGATCTTGGCTAATTGTCTGAATTAATAATTTGCCATTAGCTTTTGAGCGATCTCTAATTTCCCGCGTGCTCTATCTATGAACAAGTTGCTAGTATTCCTTTTGTCTAAATCGCTAATAGCTTTTGGGATAGTTTTGGCCGTTGCTTATTCTGCTGCTTGTGTATTCCTATTTGTAGCGCAAGGTAAGTTTATCTTTTTTCCTGCGCGGGCGATCGAAACTACGCCAGATGATTTTGAGTTGAAATATCAAGATGTCTGGCTGCCAATTCCAACTAAAACAGGCGCGGTGGACAGCGTGCACGGGTGGTGGATTCCTGCCTCGGAAACCCCCCCCAAGGTTCCGGGAGAAGTCAGAAAGGCCGTTCCGGTTCACCCATCGGAAACCCCTCTTACTCCCCCCCTTAACAAGGGGGGGCTGGGGGGGGTTCCGGTTCATCCCCTTAACAAGGGGAGGTTAGGGGGGGTAGTTTTGTACCTGCACGGCAATGCTTCAAATGTGGGAGCAAATGTCGAACACGCTTATCGATTTCATCGATTAGGTTTGTCGGTATTTGTGATGGATTATCGTGGTTATGGAAAAAGCCAGGGTGATTTTCCGACTGAATCTCAGGTTTATGAGGATGCTCAACTTGCTTGGGATTATTTGGTGAAACAGCGGGGAATCAACCCGAATCAAATTTATATCTACGGTCATTCTTTGGGAGGGGCAATTGCGATCGATCTAGCCGTGCGTCACCCGGAAGTGGCCGGGTTAATTGTAGAAGGCTCTTTTACTTCGACGCGGGCGATGGTGGAGTTCCAAAAAGGCTTGTTTTGGATGTTTCCGATCGATTTTTTGCTGACACAGCGGTTTGATTCTCTTTCAAAAGTCGATCGCCTGCAAATGCCTGTGCTGTTTATTCACGGGACTGCTGACAATGTAGTTCCAGTCGAAATGAGCAAAAAAATGTTTGAGGCAGCACCTGAACCCAAACAGTTGTACATAGTTCCTGATGGAGGTCACACTAATGTGGCACATATCGGGGGCGCAGAATATCTGCAAATACTGAGCCAATTTTTAGGTTCTTCAAAGTAGATAAAAGCTATTGGCGGTAACAGGTTAAGTTTGATATCTGTACCGCCTACTCGCACTTCTAACAGTACATATCTAAAGCGGAGCAGTTATCCCGATGATACTGCTTAGTAGAACCTTAATACATTCAGCCACCAGTCATTCAAGGCATAGCAGTAATTACAGTAATTGTTCGTGCTGATCGCTGGTTCTTTCTTAACTTCGCAGCCTCGCCGAGAGGTTTTTCTGTTCGGCATCCGGGCTCCACAGAGATTCGCATCGGTGAGATTAGCTTTGTTCAATCTCGCATCCCTCAAGTCTGCCGATCTAAGGTCGGCACCGGTGAGATTTGCACCGCTTAAATCGGCTTCTTGGAGGTCAGCACCGGTGAGATTTGCACCACTTAAATCGGCATTTCTCAGGTCGGTTCTATTTAGTTTGGCGGCGCTCAAATTACTGCATTTTAAGTTAGCCAACTGGAGGGATGCGCCTCGAAGAAAACTCTCGCTGAGGTTAGCATTTTCTAAGTTAGCTCCCCTGATATCGGCCCTGCTCATGTCGGCTTTGCTGAGGTCGGCGTCGGCCAAAAAGGCGTTTCTCATGTTGGCGTTGTTTAAATTAGCTTCCATTAAATCAGCCGCAGTCAAGTCGGCATCAACTAAGTCGGCCCTGCTGAGAGTCGCGCGGCTCAAGGAAGCGCCAAACAAATCTGCACGGCTCAAGGAAGCGCCAAATAAGTCGCATCCGGGACATCCTCTGGTTTCTAGCAGCCGCTTGACTAGAGACAGATTTTGAGCAGGTAAGGGAAGTGCGGCGCAAAATGGGAGTAGCATTATCGCTGCCGTCAGAATTTTCAGTTTGATTTTGGTCATAGTCTGGGTAAGTCCTGTAACTGCCTTTCATCAACGATTTGTCTGCTGGACTTACGCGCGGGGGACCAAAAACCCGGTTTCCTCGTTAATTCCTCGCTGTCACACCCAATATTCTAAGCAGAAACAGAGTTGTTTGCGTAAGTCCTAGTCTAGTGGATGGACGTGAATCGACGGTGTAAGGTTCGATCGCGCTCACGGATATTACTTACCCCTTTGGGATGAGCGCCCACTTCCAGGCTCCCTTCCAGCTTCCAACGGCCCGAAGCCGGCTCTGAATGCCAGGGATTCTGGAGCTTGTGACGGCCCAGGCAAGTGGCTGACTCCGACAGCGAATAAGTATTTGTACTCAGTGCAGTTGGATTGTGCTGCGTAGGGCGTCAGTTCTCCGTACAGGCGATCGGTAAATAAGCCAATTGGCTTAGACTCTTAAGACATATTGCTGATGCGCTGCCTTCTATAAATAAGATAGCATTTTTGTGTGATCCCCGAAATAATACCGAGCCAGCAAGTATAAAAAAATACCAAATGTCTCGGCGGGTGGGAAAATAGGGT